>Ga0187783_10003501_pt1 | contig 11561 bp, 12 predicted proteins | sample 1015_SJ02_MP02_2_FD_132471 | JGI IMG/M metagenome (GOLD analysis project Ga0187783, IMG submission 132471) | Tropical peat soil microbial communities from peatlands in Department of Meta, Colombia - 1015_SJ02_MP02_20_MG | ecosystem: Environmental > Terrestrial > Soil > Wetlands > Peat | place... | reverse complement strand
TAATCAAGCGCGGCTATCGTTCGTGATGGCGATGGTCGCTATCGCGATCGTGATCGTTGCCACGGCCTCCTCCGCCGCCATTGTCGTCATCCATCGGATGGAACAACAGTTCGGTTGAGAAACCGCACAGATCAATGAGACCGGCTCTTGGACCCCAGAAAGCGACGGCTTGATCAGGGAAGAGTTGCGGGCCAATGGCGCCATCGGGACCGTTTATCAAGGCTTCACCGAGTGGGATGTTGAAGTAGGGATTTGAACGTCTTGGATCAACCCAACAATCTGTAGTGGTGGTGGGGAAGAAGTTAGTTCTTAGCCAGCCAAAACCATCATCATCGTCGACTCCGCGCGCTTTTAGAAACACCACATCTTCGGGAACAATGATGCCGTTGGGATACACGGTCAAAGCTCGCGAATCATAGAGTTCTTCAAGCGGTGGACCAAACTGAGAGCAACGCGGCCAAACTTGGCAGTCATCGTCCATACAGTCTTTTAAGCCGTCACCGTCATCGTCGACACCGTTGCTGCAATTCGTTTCTACAGGGAACACCGGTAAGGGCTCGGGAATACCAGGGTATGCTACAACTCCTTGATAACCGAGCGGTGCCGATGCACCATAAATGGCAAGATCAGATGCAGGTCCATTTTGCTCAGTGCCATTGCCTGGTTCACTTGTGGTTCCTGACTGATTGCCGCAGTTGTTTAACGCAATGAAGCTTGCCGCTAAGAACGCAAGCATTGCGTATTTGGTTACAATTCTCATTTTGCCCCCCTTGCTTTGCGCGCTTAACGACCTTGTGGGTAATGTTGACCACGCGCATTTCAACAGTGGCGGAGATTTACGAATCCCTCACCTGCGGGGCAAGTGCAAAAAGGTGTGATGGATCAGGAGCTGTATCAGTTTTGGTAGTGCAATGTCTTTAAAAAGCTCTTTAATTCTTTAATCAAATATTGTTTTTCTTCAGTTATGACACTGCCTGATTGTATAACAAATTCGCCATTAACCATCACGTGGGTAATCATTGCCGGATGATAAGTAAGCATTATGGTGTTTAGCGCGGCTTCTGGCCCGTGCCATTCATACTCAGGCGGCAAGGTCACCACCACCAGATTGGCTTTTTGTCCTCGTAAGGAAGTGTGTGTATCGGTGGGATAAAGGGATGAAAGTCCAAATTTGGTGAGACTTGCAAGCAAGGGCTGATAAAAATATCCGCCCGTTTCATTGAGGATTCCGCGTCTTTTAAGACGCAACCGTTCTAACTCTTCTAGGCTACGAGCTTCGCAAAAAGGATCGAGTCTTACATGTTGGTCAGACCCAATGCATATGGGGAGTTTTTGCTTCATTAATGAGGCCAAGGGCACAATGCCATCTCCCAAGTTCTTTTCGGTAGAAGGGCAAATGCAGATATGGGGCCGGCCACTCCTAGAAAGCAGCTCCAAATCGTCATTAATCAGATGAGTTACATGGACCAGGGTAGCATGTGGTGCTAGCAGGTGGTTACGACGCAAAAGACCGATGGGTGAGCAGCCTGTGGCAGTCAAGCACTCTTCATTTTCTTGCGTCTGTTCGCTTACATGGATATGCAACGGCATGTTGTGCGCGAGCGCAAAATCATTAATAGGCAGAAACCACGCTTCGGGTACGGCCCTGACGGAATGGATAGCGCATCCGACGCTGACAAAATCATTATTACTAAATTCGTCGTTGGCATTTTGCAAAAAGCCTAAGAATTGCGAAACGGTGGGAAAAGCAAACCGGCTTTGTTCCGCAGCGAGTGGCAGGGAAAAGCTGTTCTGGTGGTAGGCGCATTCAAGCAGGCAAAGATTGATGCCGACCTTATTAGCTGCATGAAAAAGAGCTCGGCTCATAGCTAATGGCTCAGAAAAAGATGTTAGATCGTGATGGAGATAATGAAATTCGCCAACATGGGTAAAACCGGCTTCGAGCATTTCGTAATAGGTAAGTTCGGCAATAGCCTGAAACACGTCCTTGGTCATGTTTTTTACTGAAGCGTACATCATGTCGCGCCAGGTCCAAAAATCGCCCCCGGGTGACTTGGGCTCTGCAATCCCTCGGAGCACTCTTTGAAACACGTGGGAATGGCAGTTAACAAAACCCGGCAGGACGGCCTGGTTCTTTAGGCGAATCACCGAAGGCGCATCTTTACCGTCTTGGTCAAATTCAAGGACCCCATCGCTGCCAATACTGATTGAGCCAAAACGGGGGCTGCCATCAAAATCAACATAAAATTCCGGGAGCAGGGCGAGGCTCTGTGACTTTCGACCATTCATATCATCGGCTCCCATCGTCAGCAAAGGTTCTTGTGCCTTACTTTGTGGAACGTTAATTGACAAACCTGAAACATAGTGGCCTGCTGATGTGATTCGGGCAAGTCGCTCGTCCAAGATTTGTGCCAAATAGACATTGGATAAAGCGTTTTGAGAACTCTTAAACTGACACTGTGCGGGTCATTTGCAAATTTGCTGCTCATCATCTTGTGGTTGCTCCCGGTAAATTTTTCTCCGGCCCAGACCATGGCTGGTCGGCCCGGTAAGCCTAAGAAAGAGAAACCGGAAAAACAGATTATCGACCCTCAACTCACCACCCTTTCGGGACAGTTAACCTTCGACAAAGCGACGAAAGAGGCCCTAGAGAGAAGTAAAACTCCTGGCGTATTAAGGGCGAAAGAAGAAGAAGCAGGCACCATTTATCAGATCGAAATTGCTGGTGCAAAGAAAACTGAGACAGACGCCGTTGTCCTCCGCCTAAAAAGCAAGGTAGGCGTTGCGCCCAATTCCGTGGTGATCGGCGAAGACATCGTCGAGATCATGAATATGGGTCTGTTTAGTGATGTGAAGGTTTTGGAGAAAAAATTGCCGAGCGGTGCAATTGTTCTTCGCTATGAATTGTTCGAGCTTCCCACCATTTTTCAAATCAAAATCGCGGGAAACGTCGCGCTGGGCGAAGATGAGATTAAAGAGAGCATTGCAGGTCTAGAAAACTATCACGTCGCCAAACCATCTCGTATTAGGGAGAGTGCGGAGAAAATCCGGGAATTTTATGTGTCGAAGGGTTATTATTTAGCCTCGGTGGAGTTTAAGACAGAAAAGACTTCCGCCATCGACATCAAGAAACGTGAAGAAGAAGGCTTGAATGAAGTTGCCGGTGGAACCGGCATGGAACTTGATACCACCAGTGTGCTAGCCCCGGATTTCGTTGATGTGGTATTCACGATCAAAGAAAACAGCAAGGTAAGAATAAATCGTATTTCCTTTGTGGGAAACAATCATTTAGACGACGATCTCCTAAAAGCCAATTTGCGATCGCAGGAAAATCACGTGCTTTCGGTGGTGACGGATTTCGGTACGTTCCGCAAAGACTATCTCGAGATCGATGCATTGATCTTAGAAAAAATCCTTCATGATCATGGCTTTCTCAAGGCGAAGATTCTTAGCCCGGAAATTAATATTAGCGATGATAAAACCGCCATCGATCTGGAATTCCGCATGATTGAGAATGACCAGTATAAACTCGGCACCGTGACCGTTTCTGGAGATTTGGTGGAAAAAAATGAAGTGATTTATCGCTTGCAGAAAGAGAAGAATCCCGAAGATCCCATGTTTCTCGCCGGGACATTGCGCGGTTTGATTCAACAACAAGAAGGCCAGGTGTTCAACAAGTCCTTGATGGCCGAGGACATTTTGAATATTGCCGAACTCTACCGCGACGATGGATTTGCTTACGTCAACGTTTCACCCATTCCCGAATTTAACGATGCGGAAAAAACCGTCGACATTAAAATCCACATTGAGAGTGGCCCCCGCGTCTATATCGAGCGCATCGATATTGAAGGCAACGAAAAGACCAAAGATGAAGTCATCAGGCGCGAGCTTGTATTGTTCGAAGGCGATCGTTTCTCGTCGAGCTTGCTCAAGCTGAGCGAGCAGAATGTTCAAAGGCTTGGCTATTTTGAAACGGTGGAAGTGACCACTGCCGAGGGCAGCGCGCCGGATAAGATGATCGTCATGATCAAGGTCAAGGAGCAAACTACGGGAAATATTCAGCTGGGCGCTGGTTATGGTACGGGTGGCGAAGGTCTGGTTTTGCGAGGGCAAATCTCTAACCAAAATCTCTTTGGTCGAGGGCAGACGCTGTCGGCAACCGTCAATCTGTCGAGTTATCGGCGCATGTTTGATGTGGCTTTTATCGAGCCCTACATCGGATATGTGTTCGACAATCCACTAAGTTTCGCCTTTACTGCATATAACCGAGACATTTATCTCGGAGAATTCAGCCGCAAATCTTCTGGCGGGGACATTACGCTAGGCTATCCTCTCGGTGGGCCTTTTGTCGAAATCTCGCGCAAATGGAAGCGTGGCGTGCGCCCGAGTCTTCAACCCTATGTCTTGGATTTTGAAGCCTTGACGCTTCTGCTTACCTATACGGCGGAACGCGCAGAAATCAGCGATCCCAGCACATCTGTTCGCCTGTTTGGCCTATATCAAGGCGTCCCGCGTTACACTACGTCCCTTCGTCCGACATTGCGACTTGACCAACGTGACAACCGAATTTTTCCGACCCGCGGTCTCTTCTTTGAATTTAGAACCGAGTTCGCTTCGGGATATTTGGGCGGCTTTGGCCTCGCAAGTTTAGAAAACTACATTCGCAGCAGGAAGAACAACGATACAATTCAGGCTGGCCGGGATTACATGACGCCGAGCGCGGGCGCCAACGAGTTTATCCGTTACGGTACGACGTTACGTTTCTACCACAATTTGGACGATTGGTTTGCGTGGAAGGGCTTGGTGTTTAAAACCAACCTGGAAATCGGTATGCTTAACACCTTCGGTAAGCCCTTGATATTTGAAAATTTCGCATTGGGAGGAAGCAATTCGCTACGTGGCTATGCTTATCGCTCCATTAGTCCCACCGAACGCGCGGGCGCACTATATCCCTTTGACCCGTTGCGGGATGTTAGAGTGGGCGGCAATAAGGAAATTCACGGTTCCTTCGAATTGGAATTTCCGATTTTCAAGTCGTTGAAAATTGGCGGCGTGTTGTTCTTTGACTATGGCAATGTCTTTTCTCACGAAGACAACTTCTTCTTCATCGGCAAAAAATCGGCCGATGCGGCCAAGATCAAGCCCACGGATCCCTTAGGCCTTTACGGCGCATTAGGACTCTATAGTTCGGCAGGCTTCGGCGTGCGCTGGTTAAGTCCCTTGGGCTATTTGCGATTTGAATGGGGCTTTCCGCTTAATATCAGGCCCTTGGGCACGCCTGGCTTGATAGAAAAGGACTCCCCTGTCGTATTCGAGTTTAATATCGGCCCAAGCTTTTAGTTGTTCGCGCTCGTGTCGCCCCGCGGCTTGACCGCGGGGTCCACTGCATGATCGCCTTCGCCTTTTACTGGATACCGCGGTCAAGCCGCGGTGCGACACAATATTTTAAAGTGCTTGCGGCAACAGATCTAAATTATTAACCTTTATTTATATACGGTGCTTTAATTTACCGAATAATTGAGGATTAATATTATGGCAAGAATTATTGTTTTCGGATGGGTTTTTTTGACGTCAGTCTCTGTTTTTGCTCAAGAAGATAACAGTGCTTTATGTTCTATATTAAGACTAAAGTATGGTAAATATGTGTTTATTCATGATGGATTTAAGAAAATAAGCTCCAATATAGAAACGCTGTTAGAAGAATACGGCATCAATAAGAGATTGTTTTTACGGGAAGACAAGAAGGCGATACAAGATATTGGCAATTACTTTGCTGATAGAGCCCAAGATACCTGGAAGTCTTCATGTAATATAGAAGCGACATTCAAAGCGGCAGTGAAAGGAGCCATCGTGGAAGGCAAAGAGACAGTTCAAACACCAGCAAGCGAAAAGCTACGACAAGCGTTGAACGCTGCATTTAGTGCGCTATCCAAGCTAGCGGCACAGCATGCGCTCGACCCTGTTGAATTTGAGGAGTCTCAAAGTCTGGTAGCGCTGACCGAAGGGCTAAAAAAATTACAGGCGTTGGAAAAGCTATATAAAGCGATGAGATCAGAGCTTGAGGATTATCCTTCATTAGCCATCCTCGCTAACATAGAAGGGAATCTTAAATTTGAAATTTGCAACCGTCAGACCGTGATGCAACCATCGATTTGTTTGGCACCATAAGGGCTTCCTTGCTCGGTATTTTCTGCTAGCTGATAGGAGCTTTTGCGCTATCAGCGCGCAGAGAATTTCCGCATGTAAGGAGGCATTTTGCCAGTCTTGATCAAAAATGTCCGTGTGATCGATTGTGCTGCGAAGATTGACGTCTGTGACGACGTAGAGATCTCCGGAGGAAGCGTCGAAATTTCGCCAAAGAAACCCGACAAGGCAAGGGTGATCGATGGTCGTGATTTGTTGCTCATTCCTGGGCTTATCGACCTTCATGTTCATTTTCGCGAACCAGGCTTCGTTCACAAAGAGGACATCCGAACTGGCATACGCGCTGCGCTTGCTGGTGGCGTGACGTCGGTATTGGTTATGCCGAATACCAAGCCTTCACTCGATTCGTATAAACGGGTGGTGTATCAGCTAAAACGCGCTTCATCGGTGCCGGATTTCGATCTCATGGTAGCTGGTGCCGCAAGTATCGGTCTCTTGGGCGAGATGCCCACCGATATGAGCCAGCTGAGTAGAGCTTTCGTCAAGGCGGTGACCGATGATGGTCGCCCCATAATGGATGATGCTGTGCTCGACGCCATTTTGCGAAAATGTCGCCGTCACCGCATGGTATTTATGCAGCATGCCGAGGATCTCGAAATCAGCCACGGCGCGCCCATGAATGAAGGCAAGGTGAGCAAAAAATTAGGCTTTCGCGGACAACACACCATGGCTGAGGCCAGTCTCATCGCGCGAGATATTCATTTTGCGCATAGGCTCAATGCGCGATATCATGTACTCCATTTATCCTGTGCGGCAAGCTTGGAATTAGTAAGAAAAGCCAAGAGGGATGGGGTTGCGATTACTTGCGAGGTTACTCCACATCATCTGTTGTTGGATGAATGTCATGTGGGCCAGGGCGATACATGCAAGAAGATGAATCCACCTTTAAGAACCAGGGATGATGTACGAGCCCTGGTGCGAGGTTTAGAAGACGGAAGTATTGATGCTGTGGCTAGCGACCATGCGCCCCATAGCGCCCGGGAAAAGAACCTACCCTTTGCCGATGCGCCCTTTGGTGTTGTTGGTTTAGAGTCTGCCATTTTGGTGCTTCTCACCTTGGTTAAGCAGGAAGGCCTGTCTCTCAGAAGAGCGATTGAATCGATGACCGTTGGTCCGGCAAGAGTTCTTGGTGAGGAGCTTAGGCTTGGCACCATGTTTGGTGACCACGCGGTGAAAAATGCAGTGCTTATCGATCCGAATCATGTGGGAATTTTTAGTACAAGAAATCTGGCTGGCCGATCGAAGAACAGCCCATTCATCGGTATGGAGCTTCATGGTAAGGTGCGTGCAACATTTCTCAATGGAAAAATGGTTTGCATGGAGTAATTGATGGCATCGGTTCGACTTACCAAGAAAGGCTACACGCGACTTAAATCTGAATTTGATTTTTTAAGCCAAAAAGAGCGGCCAAAGATTGTTCAGGGCGTGGCAACGGCGGCCGCAGAAGGCGATCGTTCGGAGAATGCCGAATATATTTATGGCAAGAAAAAGTTGCGTGAAATCGACAAGCGCCTGCAGTATTTATCGCGGCTCCTAAAAAACCCGGAAATCATCGACACGAAAATGGTCAATTGCGACAGGGTCAATTTTGGCACCAGGGTCACGGTGCTCGATGATGATGGCAATCAAAAGACCTGGACCATAGTGGGAGAAAGCGAGGCCGATTATAAAGAAAACACCATCAGTGCCATGGCGCCTGTGGCCCTCGCTCTTTTGGGAAAGCAAATCGGAGACGTGGTGGAAGTAGAGCGCAAAATAGGCCCTGCGTCCTATGAAATCCTTGACATTGCCGTGGGCGAAATAGACTAGTCGGGGCATAAGCCACAACTAAGTGAATCACTTAGCCATGTCCTACACCCCGTTGGGGGGCATTCCCAATTTGGTGATCAGGAATATTTGCAAGGTCGTAAAAAGCCATGGGCTCTCGCAAAATGTGTCGCACCAACAACTACATTTTCCGACCTAGTTAGCGATCACGCGCCCCCTCCGCATCACCTGATCCACCACCCACACGATTTTTTGGATAAAAATATGACCCACAATCTCGTCAGGTTTATTTGCTCACGAGAGGATATCTATCTGGATTTGCAATTCTGTCTAAATCGAGGTCTATATCGAGTTCGGGCCAATGAAAATGGTCTTTGTGTTCGCAAACGATATTACAGATTTGTTGGATGGTTGCCTGGCGAAACCAGGGAAACTTTTCGAATGATAGGAAAAACTCACGGTTGTCAGCATAAATCCAAAAACCAAAAGGACTTAAATTTACTACCTCAACGGCTTTGGAAATGTTTTTTCCACGCTTTTGTAAATTCGGACGCATGATCTTCAACAAGCTCCTGTAGTTCCTTAAGTTGCCGTTTTGATAGCCCTTCATGATCTGCCAGAGCGATCACGGGTTCGAGCCAAAATTTCGCTTCGCCATCTGGCGATGAAATATGTACATGCATCCTTTCTTCTTCTCGCGAAAAGAAGAAAAAACGATAACCTTTATGCCGTAGAATAGTCGGGCTCACAGTTTTTATCCTCACCTCAACAAATAGCCAACCTAATAATGAAAGGCAAGGTTCTGGATATTGACCGATTTTCGATGCGTTTTTCGCGCCTCGCGCAAAGGGCGAAGCGTAGTAGATCGCCCTTTGAAGAAGGTTGTCGTTTTACCAATCGTAGTCGAGCAAGGGTCCGTCTTCGTCATCGCTTACGTACATGTCGGCGTAGGCGTAAAAGGGATGGACGTAGTCAATCACTGAGTAGAAGGGGTTGACTGGGATTTCTATTGGCACGGGTTCCAGGAAATAATCGTAGAGCGGGTAAGGATCCCATGGTACCATGGCGCCAATTCTTCGGAAGTAGAAAAAGTAGGAAGGGTCGTCTTCGGAAAGATTAAGATCGTCTTTCTTTTTCTCGCTCACTTTTTTACCTGATACCGGAGTTTCAATGTTGAGTGTCTCATCTTGATACGTGGCTGGATCTTGTTCGCAGCCTGAAAACAGCATCACCAAAATAAATGCCGCCAAGGCCATAACGGTCCTATGCGTTAGTGTCATTTTTGCCCCCTGATCATCGAACGACACGATGTGTGACTGTGCCGTTCTTTGCCCACCATGTAACGATTCACCAACCCGTGAGCACACCTTTGCCGCGAAGGTGATCCAAGAAAAATATAAAATGCAAGAGTTCAAAATTATCATCCTCGGGCAACCTTTTGTCATCCTCGGGCTTGACCCGAGGATCCCGGCGATACGCCATTTCGTGGGTCCTCGGGTCAAGCCCGAGGATGACATAAGGATTTTCGAGAATGACATTTCTTGAAGATATTGTTTTCCCGATTAACGGTCCGGGGAATAGAGAAAGGGTGGGAAGCCCACTCGGCTTGGCAGTTCACCATACTTGCCGATTAAATGGGCCAGGTAGGGTGGCACGCTTCCATCATTAAAGAACGGACTCTGGGCATAGGCCAAGGGAGCTCGTGCCGGAGAAATGGGATAGTCGATAGCCAATTCTGCTGATGCGTCTGGGCCTACATCACCTGGCCCCATCTCGATCATGAGCGCGTCGAGTGTGTCCACTGGCTCATCCATTTGGTCTCCCACTGGCGTCTCAGGTCTTGCTGGTCGTTCCACTTCAATAATGATTTTGTTTGGCGAATTGTTGTCCGCTACGATCTGAGCCCGCTCCGTAGGCTGTTCATATTCGCTTTGACAGCCGACCCAGCTGACCGCTCCGACGCTTAATGCCAAAAATGGCAACCCGAGTTTTACGAGATTTTTCATAATGCCCCCAAAAGTGTTGATGACCAAAGCGTCACGTACACTACCGGGAAATGTAGCTACTCGTGGTGAAAGAGGCACAGGTGATCAACAAAAATGCCCGGGATAAAATGGCCCCGGGCATGAAAGCGCTGCGCAAATAAATCTATGGCTTTGTTGAGCGGGTGCGGGTGCGTTGCGCTACGTGGCCATGGCCGCTCCGGTGCTTGCAGTTGTTGTGATCGCAATTGTCATGATCGTGATGGTGGTCATCATCTCGATCGCGATCGCAGTCGCGGTTTCGATCGCAGCCATTATTGTTGTTTCGATCGCAATCGTTGTCGTCATCGCAACAACAATCATCATCCCAATCTTCTCCATCCCAATCATCGAAGCCATCGTCACCAATCAAAATGTCTGCAGCAAAAAATGGATAAGCCGGACCCCAGATTGGTGCGGGCAAGACCGGCACCGGTACTACTGGTGCGGGTATTACTGGCGCCACCCATCCGGCCGGACCAAAAGGCACGTCGCCTCCGGCAAACGCTCCGGCACCATAGAGCCCACCGTAAATGCCGGCGTTAGCAAAACCTGCTGCGCCATAGGCACCGCCTAAGCCTCCACCGAGGCCAGGGCCACCACCAAATCCTCCACCGAGGCCAGGGCCACCACCAAATCCGCCACCGACGCCGGGTCCGCCACCAAATCCGCCACCGATGCCGGGTCCGCCACCAAATCCGCCACCAACGCCGGGTCCGCCACCAACGCCGGGTCCACCACCAGCGCCGGGTCCACCAGCCATGCCAGGTCCGCTTATGCCGTATGCTCCAGGTCCTCTGCCTTGCAGGGAGCCGCCCGCTCCCCAATTGCCCGATTGCTGATTACCATAACCTCCACTAAAGGAAGAGCCCGGACCAAATTTCGCTCCTCCCAAGCCTGCACCCGGCGCTCCGCCAGCTGAGGAAGGCATACCAAACTGTGAACCATAGCTTTGCTGGCCCGCGCCATATCCACTCGGTGAATAGCGTTGGTTCTGGCCTATGCCGGACATAGGCAGGCTTGATGGGCCCGAGGTGGGAGCTTGCTCGATGGACTTTTCCAGTTCTCTTGGCTCTTTGAGAAGGATTTCCACAGAAATTTCTTCGGGTCTTTCTTGGACCGTTCTTACTTTTTTGGCAGAGCTCGCCTCTTGGCCAGAAAGCCGATCCTGTGAGCAGCCAAAACCGCTAGCCAAAGCCATGGCAAGCGAAACTAGTAAGATACGATGCTTATTATTGTTGAACCACATGTTTTTTGCCCCCCCAAGTAATTACGTCGGCATTTACCACGGCCTGACATCTGATCAGCCCACAGTGTAATATCTTGTTGGCAGGGTATATTATTTAGACCACAGTGGCGCAGTAAAATAACACATCCTACAGATCACTCTGCGGTTGTATTATATATAAGGAATTGTGGATGCATGTAGCCAAGGCGTGTATTGTGATGCTGTTTGTATGATGTCATACAGATAACCACATTTTTTGAGGGCGCAATGTCATTTGAAAATAAAATTGTCGCAGTAATGAATAAGTCGATTGAGCCAGGCATCATTATGAACGCCCTAGC
>Ga0187783_10003500_pt1 | contig 11562 bp, 7 predicted proteins | sample 1015_SJ02_MP02_2_FD_132471 | JGI IMG/M metagenome (GOLD analysis project Ga0187783, IMG submission 132471) | Tropical peat soil microbial communities from peatlands in Department of Meta, Colombia - 1015_SJ02_MP02_20_MG | ecosystem: Environmental > Terrestrial > Soil > Wetlands > Peat | place... | reverse complement strand
GAGTAACTCGCTCGGATCTCCGAGGCCTCCGCCTCCTACGAGACGATCGAGTGCAGAAGGATCAAACGACGACGGATCGAGAGCAGAAGGATCAAACGAAGAGGGATCAAACGAAGAAGGATCCGAGGGAAATGGATCGGCGGGCAATGGACCCACGGGTCCGGATCCAGAGGACCCTTCGGGTCCCGATCCAAATGGCCCTTCAGGTCCGGAGCCAGACGAACCTGCGCGTCCGGATCCAGAGGACCCCGCGGGTCCCGATTCGATCCCCCGCGGGCGCCTGGCATCACCATCGCCGGCATCTGGCCGAGCTCCAGGGGTGCTTTCGCTTCCCGTCGACCCGCCACTTTCCGACATTGCATCAAGAAGGAATCGCCAGTCGTCCACGGTGTGCCACGCCCATGACCCCGGTCCGACCGCCAAGACCTCGAGTGGCGTCCCCGACGGCGAGGTCTGGAGTCCGGTTATCTCCGAGACGTGCAGCTCGGCGATCCGCACGAGCTCCTCGTACCGCATTCGTTCGACCGGTTCGACGTTCGCCTCGGGCTCCCCTCCCGTAGCGACACCGTGCGCGAGCGTGCGCGCCAGCTCGATCCGGGAATTCGAGGACGTGCCGGTACCCATCATCTTGAGAAGGTCACCGAGCAGTTGCTCGAGGAAATTTCCACCTGCACCCGAACCGGGAATGCTCACCAATGCATCGTACGCGGTCGAATGTCCGATTCGGATCGGGGCTCGAATGTCCGATTCGGATCAGGAACGGTCTAGATCATGCGGCCGCAGCGAGCGCTACCGACACCGTTCGTCCGCCCACGGGCGTCTCCACGTGGATCTGCACCTGTTCACCCGGCGGAGTGACGTAGAGGCGAGCCTGGAGATCCGCGAGGGTGCACACGGGATGGCCATCGACCTCGTCGATCACGTCGCCCGAAGCGAAGCCCGCACGAGCGGCGGGCATCGAGGACATAACCTTCACGATCTCGGCCCCGCATCCGCCGACCATGTCAGTCGCGTTCACGCCTAGCCATCCATGGCTCACTTGGCCGTCGTGCGCGAGCTCGGCAGCGACGCCGAGTGCGAGCTGTGTCGGCACGAAGACGCCCACACGGTCCGAGCTCCGTTGCTCGAGCGCCTCCAGGATGCCTATGACCCTTCCCCGTTGGTCCAAAAGGACGCCCCCCTTGGGTGACGGGCTCAAGGGCGCGTCGGCCTCGATCGCGTCTACCAGCGACACTCCCCGTCCCGGGTCGACGGGGCTTCCCTCGTCCTTGACCGTCGACAGAGCCACGAGAGGATAAGGATCCAGGCCCGACCCCGACGCATCGCAGAGGCACGTTGCGATCGCCAGTTCACCGGGTTGGACTGTTTCGTCCGCAAACGACGCCGGGACGAGCGATCGAGAGCTCTTCACGCCAAGAACGGCGACGCCGGAATGCGGATCCACGCCGAGAAGGCGTGTACGAACTCGGCGACCGCGGGAAGTGATGACGACGGGTCGGTTGACGCCGGCGACGGCGCTCGCTGCGGTGAGAACGAGGGTGCCATCGCCGACCACGACTCCGGTGCCGAGCGTCCGGGTGCCGGAGCTCGTTACCAACTGGACGAGCGACGGTCGTATGCGCATGACCATGTTCTCGACACCCGCACCCGAAAGGATCGTGCTCGCAGTCGACGACGCCGCGCCTGAACCGCTCGAGCCGACCAGGCTGGTCTCGGTGGCCACGAGCGTCCTCGTACCCCCCTCGTGGCCCGCCGGCACGTCGGCGAGTATGAACCCTCCAGCGAGGGCGGCGATCATCACGGCCGCACCGACGGCTCCTATGCCTGTCGCTCGCCTCCGCTGCTGCACGCGATCGCGGTTCGCCATTCCCCGGGCTCGCGGCCCGGTAGCGGAAAGAGGCATCCCCGACGACATCTCGGAGGGGTGACGCCACAGCCGGTCGTCAGGCGGGATCCAGCCCCTGTGCCCCTCGAACTCGTGCTCGGCTTCGTGACCCAGGTCGTCAGGTTCCTCACCTGGAACGAAGCCCCCCAGATCCATCGGAGGGAGGATACTCGGGGGTCTTTCGGCACGGACGTCGGCACCGGCGCTATGGACGGGGACCGAAGCGCCGTACCATGGCGCCGAGTGTCGGGTCATCGTCAAAACCGGGTAGCGCTGAACCGATACGGGTCGATGCGTCGTGGCTAGGGACCTCGCGATCGATCTCGGTACGGCGAACACGCTCGTGTTCGCGCGCGGAAAAGGGATCGTCTTGAACGAGCCGACGGTGATCGCGCTCAACTCCCGCACGAACGAGGTCCTGGCGGTGGGCCACGAGGCGTGGCAGATGATCGGACGAACGCCCGGCTACATCGTGGCGGACAGGCCGTTACGCCAAGGAGCGATCACCGACTTCGACGTCACCGAGAAGATGATCCGTTTACTTCTGCACCGCTGTGGCGTCGGCAGGTTCAATCGCCCGCGGGTTCTCATATGCGTTCCGTCCGCGATCACTTCCGTCGAACGGAGGGCCGTACGAGAGGCGGCGCGCCGCGCCGGAGCCTCTGCTGTTTATCTGATCGAGCAACCGATGGCGGCGGCGATGGGAGCGGGTCTCGCAACTCACGAACCAGTCGGGAACATGGTCGTGGACGTCGGCGGTGGCACGTCGGAAACCGCCGTCATCTCTCTCGGTGGGGTGGTCGCGGTCCAGGCGATCCGCTGCGGCGGCTTCGACATCGATGCGTCCGTGCAGGCGTATGTGCGGCGCGAATTCGGCATCGCCATAGGCGAAAGGACGGCCGAGGAAATCAAAATGGCCATCGGTTCCGCGGCCCCATTCGAAGGTGAGATGAAGGCCGAGGTCCGGGGCCGCGAGCTCATGACGGGCATGCCGAAGACCGTCGTGCTCGCGCCGAGCGAGGTGCGCACTGCGATAGACGACCTCGTCGGCCAAATAATCCAGGCAGCTGTGGAGTGTCTCGGAGAGGCTCCGCCCGAGCTGGCTCAGGACATCATCTTCCAAGGGATCCATCTGCTCGGGGGCGGTGCGCTCCTTCGGGGCATGGCCGAACGTCTGGCCCGTGAGACCGCAGTTCCCGTTCATCTGGTCGACATGCCACTCGAGTGCGTGGCCATGGGAGCGGGTAGATGTCTCGAGGCGTTCGATTCCTTGAGCGGCCTTTTCGTAACGGACGATTCCTGACCGGTTTTCACCTATCGGCCAAGAGCTCCTCTGCAACTTGTCTTACCTGCCAGTCGCGATCTTCGAGACAGCGCCGTAGCGCGTCGTCCGCGCGGCGGTCGTCGAAAGGCGCAAGCGCGACAGCCGCGCGGCGTCTGATAGCCGGACGATCGTCCAAGGCGTCGAGGATTGCGCCGAGACCGCGTGGGTCACCCAAGGCTCCCAGTGCGGCTACGGCGGACTCTCGGCACAGCGGGTCCGGATGTGACCGGGCCGTACGACAGAGCGATTCGAGAGCCGTGGTACCGGAGATCCTTCGCTCGTCGGGACCGACTTCCCCGAGGGCCCATGCAGACGTCTCTGCTACGAGCGAGTCCGGATCGCGCAACGCAGCGATCAAAGCGTTGACAAGTTGGCACCACAGCGCTTCGTCACCCGTGTTCAGCAAGCGTCCTGCCAGATCGCACGCGCGCCTGCGCACCTTGGGGCTCTCGTCTTCGAATGCGCCAAGGAGCAATTCTCCGGGCAAGGCGCCTGTCCGCCACAGTGCGGATAGAGACGCCGCGCGGACTTCAGGGCTGGGGTCGGACACGGCCCATTCGGCTGCGTCATTCGCGCTCAAGACCCCGTCTTTCGAATGCCCGGCCATCACCGCGCGGCGCCGTCGGTCCGGGGCGCCGGGGATGGGAGTCGATTTCGTGGCAGGCTTATGTGCTCCCTTGCGCGCCATGTCGACTTCGTCCACTCCAAACACAACGCTAGCGTCGGATCCCGGCACGCCGGTCGTCCGTCGACGCCGACGGCGATGGCCGATCGTGGCACTCATCGTGCTCGTCCTCGTGCTCGCCCTGGTGATCATCTCTCCGTTCATCACGCTTCCCTATTACGCCGTCGTTCCCGGTCAGGCGCAGTCGGTTCAGTCCTTGTTGCACGTGCCTCGCGGAGCTGCGACACACGTAGACGGCAACGTCCTGCTCACCGACGTCGGAGTGAACGACGTCCGTCTGAGCGACTGGATACCCGACAAACTCAACTCCAGCACGGACCTCGTGAAACAAGTCGACCTCACCGGGGGCCTGCCGGTGAGCGAATTCGAAGCTCAAGGCACCGTCGACATGGAGGAGTCACAGCTGACCGCCAACGCGGTGGCACTGCGCCAGCTCGGTTACGTGGTGCCCGAGCGCGACGCAGGGGTGACTGTCTATGTGATCGCTCCCGGCTCGCCCGCGTGGACTTCTCTCAAGATCGGCGACGTCATCACCTCGATCGACGGAACTCCGACGACCAACCCAGAGGCCCTGTACGACGCGATCCAAGCGCACCACCCCGGCGATCGCGTGACGCTCATGGTCGGTTCCATTGCTCATCCGACTCCCGGACACGAAGTAACCGTCCGGCTGGGATCGGTCAAGGAGGACGGGCACGAGGTCGCGTTCCTGGGTCTCGGCGTGCCGTCGTCGGGGATTCCGTCGATGGGTACTCAGCCCTCATACCAGTTCCCGTTCGAGGTTCAGATAAACAGCGACAACATCGGTGGTCCCTCTGCAGGCCTCGCCTTCACCTTGGGAATCCTCAACTCGCTCTCGGGTGGTCACTTGACGGGCGGCAGGACGGTCGCAGCCACCGGCACGATCAGGCCCGACGGGACCGTTGGCGATGTCGGCGGGGTACCGCAGAAGACGGTGGCGGTCGAACGAGCTCACGCCTCTGTGTTCCTCGTCCCGGCCGACGAGCTGTCCGAGGCTCAGCCGTTGGCGGGGCCGGGTCTACGAGTGTTCGGGGTCAGGAATCTGACGGACGCTCTCAAGGATCTCGAGCAGATAGGAGGCCAGCCAGGCCCGGCTGCGAAGGGTCCTCCTCCCGGCCCAGGCGGGCATAGCGTTCCGACGGACTGGCAAGATTCGCCCTGGTCGTGAGCGCGAGTGAATTTCCCCGACCTCGGGGCCTTGTCAAGTCATAGGCTCTGGGAATGCCGGAAGACCGCCCCCTCACCATCCTGTCGACCAGCCGGATGACTCCCGAGGAGGTCGCCCGGCGGACCTTTACAACTACGAGGCGAGGCTTTGACCCTGCGGCTGTGAGGTCGTTTCTGGACGGCGTCGCGCGCGAGCTCGGCGCGGCGTTGGAACGCGAGGACGAGTTGCGTACGGCGTTGGCCGACGCCGAGCACCGAGCAGCCAACCCGGTTCTCGACGAAGCCACTCTGACGGCGTCTCTTGGGCAGGAGACAGCGCGCGTTCTGCGTTCCGCGCACGAGGCTGCGACCGACTTGCTGGCGCGGGCGGACACGGACGCAGCCCGGATCCGCGCCGAGGCCCAGGAGGCCTCCGAACAGATTCACTCCCGCGCCGAACAAGCCGCGTCGGACCGGACCGGGCAGGCCGACAGCGCGGCGACCGAAGTTCGCCGGCGGGCTCAGGAAGAAGTCGTCGCGAAGCTCGAAGGGGTGCGTCTCGAAACCGAGGCGATGGTCGCCCAGGCGAGGGCTGAGTGCAGGGCGATGGTGCAAGAAGCGCAAGAGTTGAGGACCAGGGTGTTGGCAGATCTCACGAAGAGACGTCGCATCCTTCACAGTCAGATCGAACAACTCCGGGCAGGACGCGAAAAGCTAGCTCAGGCGATAGGTGAGACGAGGACTTCCGTAAACCGGATAGTCGAAGACGTCTTTCGGGCGGAGGACGAAGCACGTCTCGCTGCAGAAGCCGCGGGACGCCAAGCGGCAGCGCAATCCGAGCCTGAGATCGAGGACGTGACCATCCAAAGCGTTGCTGAAAACGGTACCGAGGAAACCGTGCGCGAAGCGTCGGAAGGTACTGCGCTATCTGCTTCGCTCGCGACCGACGAAACGATGGAAACGGCTTTCTCCGACGACGAATCGAGCAGGAAGCAGGCAGTCGAGGAGTTGTTCGCTCGTTTGCGCGCCGAGCGCGAGCAGGAGCCGGGGCCCGGCCAATCCCAAGTTGCAAACCCCGCTGACACGCCGGCTGAGACACGAGCTGAACGGGCAGACACGCTCTCAGACACACGCTCTGACATAACCGCCGTGCACTTGATCGGCCGCCAGGACTCCTTCGAAGACGGTCCGGACGCGGTGAGGATCATCGGCCCCGGTGGAGCTGGAGCATCGAAGTCGGTCGAACCCGCCTCCGATGCAGTCGAATCTGATTCCGATGCGATGGAGAGCGAGATGTCGACGGCGCCAGCACGCGACCCTGTTTTCGCCGACCGCGACGATTCGCTTGCCCCGATCGTCGCCGACCTTTCACGAAGGCTGAAAAGGGCCCTACAAGACGACCAGAACGACATCCTCGACAGGCTTCGGAGCAAGGGCATTTGGAGCGACGACGTCCTGCCGACCGAGGAAGAGCATCGACAGCGCTACCTACAAGCCGGCATGACGCAACTGAGCGAGGCGGCGCGTGCCGGCGCACTTTTCGTCGGTGCCGGTAGGCCAACGGGACGGCGCGCAGAGGATATCGACGCAGGGGTCGAGGCGGCAGCCTCGGAGCTCGCTGTATCGATAGTGGTGCCGCTGCGAAGACGACTTGCCGACCGTGGAGCTGCTCTGGTCGAAGGTGACGACGCGGCCTTGACCGAGCACGTGGGTTCCGCCTACCGCGAATGGAAAGGCGCGAGGGTCGAGAGGCTCGCGGGCGACCAGGCGGTGGCGGCATTTTCGGCGGCGACAATGGCAGCAGCATCCGACGGGGTGTCGATGCGGTGGGTCGTAGACGACGACGGCGTCGAATGTCCTGATTGTGACGACAACGCCCTTGCCGGATCGGTTGCTTTGGGCGAGAAGTTCCCCACCGGGCACGCGCACCCTCCCGCGCATCCCGGTTGCCGCTGCATAGTGGCGCCCGTGACCGCGTAGGCTGCGCCTTCGTGCGAGCCCCGCAGGATATCCCGCGCCCGACGCGGCGCGTCGGGCGGAGGCGACGGGTGTGGCTGATTGTCGGTCTCGTAGTTTTTGTCGTGTTGATCGCCTCGTTGCGCACGTTGGCGATCTTCTACACCGACTATCTCTGGTTCGGTTCGGTCGGCCTGAGTCACGTCTGGGACCGCCTTTTGGCTGTCAAGGCGGGTCTCTTCATCGGGTTCGCAGCGGCTTTCTTCGTGATGTTGTGGGTGAACCTCTACGTCGTCGACCGCCTGGCTCCGAGCGAGCTCGTTCTCGGTCCCGAAGACGAATTGGTTCGCCGCTATCAGCACACGGTGGCCCCGCACAACGTCCTCGTTCGAAGTGTCGTCGCAGTGGTATTTGCGCTGATTGCAGCGTCCGGTGCGATCGGCCAGTGGCAGAACTACCTCTTGTTCGTCGACGGTGTCCCTTTCGGGACAAAAGACCCGCAATTCCACAAGGACATCGGCTTCTTCGTCTTCAAGCTGCCGTTCCTGACCTTCCTCGTCAGCTGGGCATTCATCTCTCTGATAGTCATCACGATCGTCACCCTTATCGCTCATTATTTGAACGGCGGCGTGCGCGTACAGGGAAAATCACCACGGGTCGCTCCCCAGGTCAAGGCACATCTGTCCGTGCTGCTCGCTTGTATCGCTCTCGTCAAGGCCTTCGGTTACCTCTTCGAGCGCTACAGCCTCGACACCTCCACCAACGGGTACGTGCAAGGAGCGACGTACACCGACGTGCACGCGCGAATACCAGCGCTCACGCTGCTCTTGTGGATTTCGGTCGCGGCCGTGGGGATCCTCCTCGTCAACATCCGTAGACGGGGGTGGGCGCTTCCCGTGCTCGCGGTCGGCCTCTGGGCGTTCGTGGCGATCGTCGTGGGTGCCATCTATCCCGCCGTGGTTCAGGCTCTGAAGGTCAACCCTGCTCAGGGCCAGCTCGAGGAGAAGTACATCGCGAGGAACATAGAAGCAACGCGCGTGGCCTTCGGAATAAACAATGTCCAACAGGAGCCGTTCTCCGCCTCCCAATCGATCACCACGGCTGATCTGCTCTCCAACATTCCCACCTTGAACGCCGTGCGCCTGTGGGACCCGACGGTCACCGCTCAGACGTACACGCGCGAGCAACAGATCCGGTCCTACTACACCTTCAACACGCTCGCGGTCGACCGTTACATGGTCAATGGTCAGCTCGCGCCGGTGATCGTCGGTGTAAGGCAGATCAACAGCGACCTCCCCGCCACGGGATGGGTGAACGAACACCTCCAGTACACGCACGGGTACGGGATGATCGTGTCCCCGGCGAACGAAGCGACCCAGTCGAACGGCCAACCGATCTTCGCGATACAGAACGTCCCACCCACTTCGAATTCGGGCCTCCCGAACATCACACAGCCGTCCGTCTATTTCGGTCTCAGCAATCCCGCGGGCGGGGACGTCAACTACGTGGTCGCCAACACCGGCCAGTCCGAGATCGATTACCAGAGGAACAACGGCACGAACCAGGAAACGCACTACGCCGGTGACGGCGGAATACCGATGAGCGAGTTCAACAAATTGGCCTTTGCCCTTCGCTTCGGCGACTACAACCTCGCTGTGTCGAGCCTGATCACTTCCAAGTCGCGGATCATGTTCGTCCGCGACATCACTCAGATGGTCCAAAAGGCTGCACCCTTCCTGTCGTTGGACTCAGACCCGTACCCGGTGATCGTGAACGGCGGGATCGATTGGGTGCAGGACGCTTACACGACGACAGACCGCTACCCGTACTCGCAGGACGCGGACCCCACGATCCTCCCTCTCAACAGCGGCTTGCAGCAGACCTTCAACTACGTGCGCAATTCGGTGAAGGTAGTCGTGAACGCATACACCGGGAAGATGACCTTCTACGTCATGGACCCGAACGACCCGATCATCCGCACCTGGGAGCGGATATTCCCCGGAATGTTCACGTCCGCATCGAAGATGCCGGCGGAGCTTCGTGCGCACCTGCGGTATCCCGAAGACATGTTCATGACTCAGGCCCAGATGTACGGCCGCTATCACATAACGAACGCACCCGCCTTCTACAACGCAGGCGATGCTTGGACGCTGTCGCAGGACCCTGGGTCGGGGTCACCGGACTCGCAGGCTCAGCCGACCTATACCACGACGCCTCAAGGTCAGCTCGTCCCGACCGGACAAACGCAACGCATGGCGCCCGAGTACCAGGTTCTCGAAGTCCCCGGCCAGAGCCAGCCGACGTTCAACATCATGGACGCTTATGTTCCCTTCTCGAACAGCAACCAGATACAGACCCTTTCGGGATTCATGGTGGGCGGCTCCGATCCCGGTCAGTACGGGAAGCTGACCGCGTTCGTGACCCCTGCCGGCCAGGCCGTCGACGGTCCCTCACTGGTCGAAGGGCGTATCCAGGAGAATCAAGGTCTCTCTCAGAAGATCTCCCTTTTGAACCAAGGAGGCTCAACCGTCCTTTTCAGCAATGTCCTCATGGTGCCAATCGACCAGTCGATGCTCTATTTCCGGTCCTTATATGTCCAAGCGTCTCGTAACGCAGTCCCCGAGCTCACTTATGTGATCGTTGCGTTCAGCGGAACGAACGGCACCAACAACAACGTTGCTTACGCGTCTACGTTGTCGGGCGCGCTGCAGCAACTGTTCCAGGGCTTCACGTTGCCGAGTACAGGGACCGGCCCGACAGGAGGATCGTCTGTCGGGAATTCGGTTGGAGGCTCGGTGACGAATTCGAGAGTCCACAGCCTCGCTACGTTGGCCAACCAACAGTTCCAACAAGCAGAGGCAGATCTCAAAGCGGGGAACTTCAGCGCCTACGGAAACGACCTGAACGCGCTCGAGAGCACGTTGCAACAACTTCAGGAGGCGAGCGGTGTCGCTTCCACGTCGTCCTCGTCTTCCACGACGACGGTTCCGGGTACGACTACAACTAAAGCGGGTTCTCACGGGAGCCCCGGTTCGTCCTTTACGACGACACCTTCGAAGTCGGGACAGTCCACCACGACCAAAAAAGACTCCACGACCACCTCTGCGCCGAGCGGCATGGCTTGACGTCACGTGGGCGGCATGGTCGGAAAACACTGTCCGAGCCCTCGGCACCCTCGCCAGACCAGCTTTCGGGCCCGGCGTTCTCGTCGGGACGCGGTGGTATCCTGAGAGTTCCGCCGCGGGGTGGAGCAGTCTGGTAGCTCGTCGGGCTCATAACCCGAAGGTCGCGGGTTCAAATCCCGCCCCCGCCACTAGCTAGCTCCCTCGGTTAGTCGCGCCCTTGTGCGTATGCACACACCGATGACCAGCGGTTTCGCGTCCGGCGCGAGGTCGAAGATCGGAATTTCTCGGGGCGATATCTCGGGGCCTTATCAACTCTGCCGCGGCGTGCGTATGCACGGAGGCGCCGGCGCGTGCGGCCCGTACGCTGCGGCTTGGCATTAGCACGGTCAAACCGTGACCGTTGTGCATAGGGCAGCACTAGTGCAGCCCTATGCAGCTGGCATGCTCGCCGCCACCCCGAGCGGTTCGTCGGGTGGTGAGCCCGAGGGTCGACACTCGGCCACGGGCTTACCGCCGGGGTGCTCTGGCGAGTATGCCGTCGAGAACAACGTCGACGGCGAAGCGAAACCGCTCCTTGCCATCACCGGCCACCATTTGTGCGGCGTAGGCGGAGAGAAGAGGGAATCGGTCCGGCGGTAGGCCGACGAAGGTTTTGTAGATCTCTTCGACCTGCTCGCGACGCTCGTCGTCGCTGCGGCCGCGCGGGCGCCGCACGTCGTCCTCACGCGCTACTGCCGTCACGAGCATCACCAAGATGTCGCAAGCCCAGGCGGCGTCTTGGGAGTCAAGCCCGCCAGCGAGCAGGATGCCGAGCAAGTTTTCGGTCAGACACAGAACCGCTTCGGTCGTGGGCGAATCGGCCAGCGTTATTGCGGCGATCCCAGGATGCGCGGCCAGCGCTTGGCGCATGCGCCCAAGGAGCGAGTGCAGCTGATCGCGCCAATGTGAAGGGTCCGGGGCTTCGAGCTCGATCGTGGCGGTAACACGATTGAGCATCGCTTGGAGCAGGCCCTCGCGCCCCGAAACGTAGACGTAGAGAGAGGCAGCTCCCGTATCGAGGGCGGCCGCGACCCGGCGCATCGTGACCGCCTCGAGACCGTCTGACTGCATGATTGCCAGGGCCGCCTCGACCACCGCTTCTTCGCTGAGCGGTGCCTTTGCAGGGCGATCACGAGTCGAGCGATGACGCACTGAGGGGTTCATCGGTGGCTGACCGGAGGCAAGAGGCATGGCAAACCGCACTCTATGGCACGAACAGCGTTCGTCACGTACAGTGTTCGTGATATGAGCCCCAAGGGCAAGGTCCTCTTCGGCGTGGGGCTAGAGACCGGCGTCGATCAAGTGAGCGAGATCCTGGCGCATGCCCACTTTGCCGACGAGGCCGGTCTCGATCTCGTGAGCCTTTCCGATCATCCCCTCT
>Ga0187783_10003499_pt1 | contig 11562 bp, 9 predicted proteins | sample 1015_SJ02_MP02_2_FD_132471 | JGI IMG/M metagenome (GOLD analysis project Ga0187783, IMG submission 132471) | Tropical peat soil microbial communities from peatlands in Department of Meta, Colombia - 1015_SJ02_MP02_20_MG | ecosystem: Environmental > Terrestrial > Soil > Wetlands > Peat | place... | reverse complement strand
TTTGAGGTGCTCGGAAATTTCTCTAGGTAGTAGGTTAGGAACTGTTCCTGTTGCTGAATCGGTTCGTAAAACTGAACTTCTACCAAGGTGTTTCCACTGAACCAGACGTAGGAAATCGTTTCATGTTCGTAATGAGAGGTCGTCCCGTCTGCGTTTTGTATCCCGGAATACCATTGTCCCTCATATCGAAACACCTTCCCCCCGGTTCGGACTTCCTCAGTCACAGATAGCGGCTTATCGATGTGGCTCCACTCGTGTAGACCATCCCATCCTTCTGGTCGTTGCTCGACATAAACTGCCACAAGCTGTTTCGTCGTCGTACCATACCCCGAAGCGCAAACCACCCTACCGTCCCAGCCTAATGGCGGTCCACAATGCCGATTTGTCATCACCGGTAAACCAGCCAACACATCAGGAAACATGCCCGCGGGGATCGGCTCAACGACGTTCTTGACCCCCGAGTGGAGGTGCAACTGGTCCAAACACCTCTTCGAAATAAAGCCGCCGTCAACCTGCCCGCACAGCTCCTTGCCCTTCTTCACTTCCTCATAGGAACCCACGTGCCGTAAGGCGGCACGATACGTATTCAACTGGCGGCAGTTCTCGCGTAGTGACGCGTCACTGATTTTGCTGCAATCGCTCGGGTCATCAAGCGTCGGAATCAGCGGGATTGTAATATTCGATGAGAACTCTAAATGCATGCACGTCGCAGCCCACCTCTGCTGGCATCCGTCGCCCCGGAACGTGATCACCAAAGGGAAATACCGCCTGTCCCCCACCGCCTCACCACTCCGATTCGACATCGGGTCGTAAAGGACTTGGGTTTCCGCGGAGCTTTCCTCTATTCCAGTCGCCTCGAATCCCTCGTTCACGGTCAACCAGTATGAACGGATTTCGTCGAGCGGGCTTGCAGTGGGATGGTTCCATCCCGCAAGCGAGAACGCTTGAGACTCACTGCTCGTGGCCGTGCTTTTCACTTCCGTGTGTATGCTCCAACCTTCGTAAGTGCTGATTTGCACTGTAAGCGCGATGCCCCCAATTGGCTTTCCACTCACGGCGTCCACCACGCGCCCGGTGACGGGCGGAATCACTTGGGCGGCATCGAGAGGGAAGTTGAGGAGAGACAACGCGCAGAAACAGAGAAGAGGAAGAATGTTGCTGAGGATTCGATGACGCATTCCCATTCTGACGGTCGAAGACCTGAGCGCGATCAGGGACGAATCAGTTTAGCATCCGATGAATCGCTCTCACCGCTTCTCCATAGCATCAGCGGCGAGTTAGTTACAATAAGTCGTGCCGGCTTATGGGCAATTGGCCGGACGCGGCGGTGTAAGAATCGCCCCATGCGAATCGAAGAACTACGAAAATATCGGGGCCGCAACCCACGCGGGTACGCGTTCGACACTCTGTCGCTGTGAGTCTCCAATCACATTACCGACCTCGACGATCAGTCGTTGTCATAGGAGCTGGGGCGTTCGGTGGCTGGTCAGCCCTGCAACTCCAGCGAAAGGGAGCTAAAGTCTTGCTCGTTGATGCCTGGGGGCCGGGAAATTCGCGCGCTAGCTCGGGCGGCGAAACTCGAATCATTCGTGCTACCTATGGCCCCGCCCGGATCTATACCGAAATGGCGGTCCGCGCTCTACGACTTTGGCGGGAGAATGAGGAGCGTTGGAGCTCGAAGCTACTCTTTCCAACGGGAGTCCTTTGGATGGCAGGCAGCGATAGCTCCTACGAACGTGCTTCTATACCTATCCTGACGCAAGCAGGCGCAAGGTTTGAGCAGCTCTCAACTTCGGAATGCGCCAGGCGCTGGCCACAAATCAACTTCGATGGCGTTTTCTGGGGGATATACGAGACGCATTCTGGCTATCTGCTTGCGCGCAGGAGTTGTGAAACAGTCTTGAACGCATTTGTTAGGGAAGGCGGCGAGTACCGACAAGCGCACATAGTTCCTGGTTTGATCGCAGCGAACCGGTTGCAGGGAATTTCGATCGCGTCCGGGGAGATGTTAGAAGCTGACGCTTACGTTTTTGCGTGCGGCCCGTGGCTGGGGAAAATCTTCCCGTTTCTAGCGCCTCATATCACACCGACGCGGCAAGAAGTCTTCTTTTTCGGCATTGCGGCGGGAGATTCTCGGTTCTCTGATGCACAATTGCCCACCTGGATAGATTTTGGCCAGCGCTTTTACGGCATTCCTGGCAATGACTGGCGCGGCCTTAAGGTTGCTGATGACAGACGTGGGGTAACAGTAGATCCTACTAGTATGGAGCGCTTGGTCTCGAAAGAGGCGTTAGCGGCTGCGCGCTCCTACGTTGATTTGCGCTTTCCTGGAATGCGCGGGGCTCCATTGGTCGAGAGCCGAGTTTGCCAGTACGAGAATTCCATTGACCAAAACTTTCTGTTGGACCGCCATCCCGAAGCAGAGAATATCTGGATTGTTGGCGGGGGATCGGGGCATGGCTTCAAACACGGGCCAGTAGTCGGTGAAATGGTGAGCGATGCGGTCCTTCATCTCAAAGCGTCGCCAGCAGAGTTTGCTCTTGCGCGGCTTTTGAAGACTGGTTGAGGTGGTGGACCGTAAGAACCTAACACGACGGCCTTTCGTGAGCGCACGTACGAAATCCCAACTTGGATGCTTATGACAGGAGGGCAGACATGAACAGCGATAAACACAAGGCAATTTTTATTACCGGCAGTTCCTCCGGCCTCGGTCGAGCTGCGGCCAAATTATTTGCAGCGAAGGGATGGATAGTCATCGCCACGATGCGGAATCCAAACGGTGAAAAAGAGCTGACCAAGATTCCTGGTGTGACGCTGATGGCGTTGGACATCACTGACCCTCAACAGATCCAGAGCGTCGCGGAACAAGTTGTGGTCTCGGGTGGCGTCGATGTGGTGTTCAACAATGCTGGCTATGGCCTGGCTGGGCCGTTGGAAGGTCTTTCTGACGAACAAGTCCTCCGGGTGGTCAACACGAACATGTTGGGGCCGATCCGCACAACAAAGGCTTTTATTCCACATTTCCGAGAAAAAAGATCGGGGTTGTTTATCAATACCACGTCTATCGGTGGATTGATGACCATCCCTTTTAACTCGATCTACCATGCAACGAAGTGGGCACTCGAAGGCTGGAGTGAAAGCATGGCCTTTGAGCTGAATCAGTTCGGAATCGGCGTGAAAGTCGTAGAGCCCGGCGGGATAAAAACAGATTTCTTTACGCGTTCTCTCGATACGGGTCGGCATCCAGACTACGATGTGCTGGTAGACAAGGTCATGAGCGCTTTCACCGATCCTAAGCGGATGGCGACATATTCGACTCCCGAGCAGATTGCCGAGGTGGTGTACGAAGCCGCCATCGACGGAAATGACCAGCTCCGCTATGTCGCCGGCGCTGACGCAAAAGCAACCTATGCCATGCGTTTGCAGATGGGAGACGAGGCTTTTCGCAAGGCCATCAATCAGCAATTCTTCGGACAACAGCGAGTCGCTCCAGCATAGAGCCGCGTCTGAGACATGGTTTGCACGCCAAATCCAGTGCCCGAGTAATGCGGCCATCGGAAGTGTGCCGCAACCTCCGGTTGCCCGATGTACCGGGAGTTCATCGGCTCCATGGTATAAATTCGTTAGTCGACGAGTCCCACGTCAAGGAGGCCGCATGAGGAGCAACCGAGTCGTCCACTTTGAGATTCCTGCAAACCAGCCGGAGGCGCTCACGAAGTTCTACAGCGAGGTATTCGGCTGGAAGTTCCGGAGAGCTTCCTTTTCCGGGCCGAGTTTCATGCGGCTTTACGCGCATTTCGAGCGTTGCGACCCGGGGGCGGCGCCTCTTGACGCCGCGGACGGCTCGCCAAATTTGTGAGCGGGCGAAGCGTGGGCCTTGTCTTACTCGGGTCCTTTACAGTTCTCGACCAAGGCTCGAATCCTTTAAATCCTGCGATGAAGCTACTTCCACCAACCACGGATTCAGCCATCATCTCCGACGCGTTGCTTCCCTTCACAGTCTCGCTCATGGCCCTGTGGCCACCTACAGATGCAAGTTTGAGTACTGGACAAGCGAATCGCAAAACAATCTGCCGAATTGATTAGCTGGTCGGCACACTTGAAGTTCCAGGCATGCACTCACTTGCTTTCTTACCAATTCGCCTAAATGGGCCGGGGGCTCTTCGGGAGTTAGCACCGAAGCGACGACTGAATTGCTAGGCTTCGAAAGCGATCCAAATGGGAAAAATTGAGAACATCCGATGAATGGCCGCGCGCTTGGCATCACGGCCTCACATGAAATTCTTCGTGTGGTAGGCCGACATGTTTGCAGCCAGCTCGGGCTCGAATCCAAGCGATTGCAGTCGCTCGCGCCGCGTACGATCCATCTCGCGCTGCAGATCCGCTACATGCCTGCTGCCCTCGCGCACCTGCGCAATCGAAAGCCCACCGCCGGCGTAAACCACGAGCCCGTCATGAACGTAAGGGCTCAATCCTGAAATCGAAGCCAGCATCTGGCGGCGCCGCTCGACCGCAGACGCCATCGAAATTCGCATCTGCTGCTCGCGTTCGAAAACATAGCGCATGTGTTCGACGCCGAAGGCCACGTGGCGTGCTTCGTCGCGGTGCGCCAACCGCGCCAAGGCGGCAGTCACTGGATCAGGTGCGTGGTCAGCCAGGAACTTGAGCAGAGTCAGAAACGTGCCCTCGCCCATGACGCACAGTAGAAACGTCGCAGTCGTGAAGTTGGGCTCTTCGAGAAGCGTTTTTAGGGAGAGCTGCCCGCTTACCGCCGTTGTCCCAAGCCTCGCCCCGCCTGCCTCGGCGCGCCGCGTGAACGCTTCTCCGTGGCGCGCTTCGTCCACCACTTGCATCGCCAGCACTTCCACGACCTCGCGATAGTGCGGGTGAATCCGCGGAATGAATCGCGCCGGGACGTACAGTGCGGCGAATTCATTTTCCGTGAGAAACGTCATGACTTGCGCGACCGCGGCTTCGACGTCCGTCGGCAACTTCGGAAGCTGATGCCACGGGATGTCTCGCGCTGCCGACCACTGATTCGCCGTTGCCTGCGAATAAATTGAGTTCAACTCGCGCGCCCACACGTCGCGCTTTTGGCGCAGCGTGAACCCAAACTCGGGCCCTCCGCGCTCAATCCGCGCCCCGCGCGGCGCGATTCCCCAATCGGGCTCGGCGGTTTCGGCGATCTCCGTGCGCGACGTCAAGATCAGCGGCGCCGGTCCGAGTGCCTCGATGCGAAACGTTTGCGGCGCGCCTTGTTGTGTCTGGCAGCGCAGGCCCTGTTTTCGGCACCACGCCACAAGATGGTCCGCGAGTTCCGGCGAATCGCCGTGCACCTCGCACCATTCGCCCGTCGCCAGCCGGGAGAGCCCCCGCCGCAGAAGCACCGTGGCCCCTTCGTGAAGCGAAAGGTCTTCGAGCTCGACCCTTTGTTTTGGTGTGGAGCCAGGCATTTCTCGAGAGGAGCGAGACCGGTTGCCTAGATTCCAGCGGAGGCGGCGGCTCCGCCGTAGAAATTGAATCGCTCGACAGCCTTTTCGAGCTGCGTGTAGCCGGCTGTTCGCGCGGGTAGCCACCTCTTCAGCCCTTCCATCTCCATGAACGCCCGAACCTCGGAGTCCTGAAAAGACATGTCGAGAAGCACATCGACGAACGGCTTCCAACGATCTGCGGGCAGGCTTGCGCGTACCGTGAAATTGCAGTGGTCGAAGGCCGGGGTGGTTGCCAAGACGCGCGTGGTGCCGGGATCAAGCGTCCCTTCGTTGACGAACACGCCATAGTTTGCATCTAGCACGCAGGCCGCGTCGGCGGCTCCGGACGCAAGCGCCCGCGCGGCATCGCGCTCTCCACCGACATGGTCCCCGTGCTTTCCAACCATCACGTTGTGATAGAGAACCCTGCAGTCAAGTAGAGGATCGAGACCAGATTCCGCAACCAGATTGAGCGGAATCAGTGTGGCCTGCGGCGAATCCGAAGCGCCGACGGCGATCGTCTTCCCTTTCAGATCGGAAAGCGATGTGAAGCGCGAATTCGTACGCACGATGATCTTCGTGGTGAGATCGCGGTCGGAATCACGCATCGCGATGGCGAGGCACGCCCCTTTGCTGTCGATCTGGCTCTTCACCCAGGCCAGAGGTGAATTCCAGGCGACGTCAACTTGTCCCGAAAGATTCGCTTCCACCTGCGCGTCGTAGTTCGAATACAGGACGTAGTCGATCCATACGCTGTGTTTGGCGAAATAGGGTAGAAAACCCTCCCAGATCGTGACAACCTTCGGGTCGTACGCCACTGCTCCGATTCTTAACAGATGCCCTGCAGGCGCTTTCGCCATGCTCCCCCCCCTTAAAGTTGGCTCGCCGCTAGAAGAGCGGCAAGCCCAGACTTGCCTTTCCAATGAAATCCTTCAGTACGTCGCTCGAAGGCGCCATCACGGCCGCCGCCTGGGCGTCGCGGAAGACCCTTTCGAGTCCTCCACGCTTGCCGAACGCCCATCCGCCGCCGAGGGTCATCGCCCGCGAGACAGCGGCAAGGCAAGCGTCCGCTGCGGCCACCTTCACACCCAGTACGTCGAGCATGGCCGCTGGATCAGCCGCCAGAGCCTTGCGGATCGTTTCCCGCAGAAACGCGTGGCCGGAGTTCACCGCCAATGTGATTTCGGCCACCAGGTATTGCACGCGAGGAATCGATGTCAGGGCAGCGCCACCTGCGTGTTCATACTTCCGGGCGCACACCCGCGCCACGATCGCCAGATGCGCTGCCTTTGCGAGCCCCACGGAAACCGAAGCCACGCCGATTTGAAAATGGGGCAGCACGACCTCGAGCATGCTCTGGAAGCCGGTGCCCTCCGCTCCCAGGAGCGTCGCGTCGTCGATGGCCACGTCCTTCAGCGACATCGGAGCGCTGGCGTTTCCCGCCAGGCCGAGCCCCTCAAACTGCCCCTGGGTCGAAAATCCCGGCGCGTCCTTCGCGATGACGTAGAGATTCGTTTCCGTAGGCGCAGTCGCTCCAGCCTTGCGCGTCGAGACAACATAGCTATCCGCCTCGCCCGCGCTGGTGACGAAGCTCTTCGTCGCACTGAGGGTTTTCCGACCGCCGCTTTCCCTGACTTCACTGACCGGCATGTAGAAGTGCCCACCCGATCCAGCTTCGCTGAAAGCCAGCGTGGAGATGTTCTTGCCTTGGGCACACGCCGGGAGGAGCTGTCGCTTCAACGCATCGCTGCCTTTCGCAACGATGACCGAGGTTGAACAATAATGCATCAGCACGACCATCGCTGTCGAAGCGCAGTTCTGAGCCTGCATATCGAGCACCTGCGACATTTCGGCGAGGCCGGCGCCGACTCCTCCGTACTGCGGCGGAATCAGCAGGCCGAGCACGCCCGCATTGCCCAGCGCCCGCAGGTTTTCGCGCGGGAAACGGCGAGCCTGGTCGATCTGATCCGCATTCCCGCGAAGCATCTCGTGCGATAGTTTTTCATTTTCAGCAAGAATCGTCTTGATGTCCGCCATGGATCCTCCGCTGCTCTAATGAGCAGTGCGATCGAGGTTAGAATATTGGAAATGCGCGCCAGGGCAGATTCTTGCAGACTTGGCGGAAAACGGGTCGGCGGCCGCCGGGCACCAATTACGAGGAAATTCAAGTAAAGCCAGTAGTGCGGCTCAGCACTTGTCGAGCTGGAACCTGCGACATTCGGGAGTTTCGGAGATCTGCCTCATCCTAGGAGCAGATTCTCGGCGATGAGTATAAGCGCAGCCTTGATGGTTGCCAAGAGTTACGGGAACATCGTCCACGAGTGATCGGGCAGCGCCTGTGGAAGCTACATGCCTGATTAACATTTTACCGGGAGTTGAAGGCGAATTCTCCGATAGCCGGGCTATCGTCGGGATAACGCGTACTTGTCGAAGGTCTCGCGGACCTCGTGGACGGCACATTAAAAACCGCATTTGGTATCGGATGCTTCAAACCAAGAGCCAAGACACGGCTTCAAGCTGATGGCGTTATAGATGAGTAGGATAGGCCCGACGGGTTAGGCCGCTGTGTCTCCGGCACCCAGTCCCACAGCCGAGGCTCGGGATAACCCGAAAAAGCTATAGGCCACCAGTCTCAAATAGAATTATGGTGGGCGCCTAACCGCCGTTCTGCTTTGCGGGTTTCGGAACTGACAGGCTTCGTCCCGAAACGGCGATGAAAACAGAGCCAGACGCGCTTTCCGGCCCGCGCGGAGCTTAGGCTTTCTGCTGCATAGCTCTTGCGGGGACACTCGTCAGTAGAAAAACTAACGCCTCCGCAACGGTAGGATGCGTGAAAATCGCGTCGCGCAGCACTGTGTAGGGCGACCTGCCAAGCATTGCCGTCTGAACGGCCGCCATCATTTCGCTCGCTTCAACACCAAGCGCGGTGAATCCCAGGATGCGGTCGCTTTCGGCGTCGATGAGTATTTTGACAAAGCCACGGGTCTCGCCCAGAGTGACGGCTCGCAGTACTGCGGCCATGGGCAACTGGGCCAGGCGGTATGCGATGCCCCGCCTCTTCGCCTCAGATTCGTTCAAGCCAACTCGCGCGAGTTCGGGATCGGTGAACATGCAGAACGGTACGAGTCGATCTCGCGTCGTGCGGCTGCGGCCGTTCAGGTTGTCGCGGACCACCCGGAAATCGTCGAAGGCGACGTGCGTGAACTGTGGACTGCCCGCGCAATCACCCATAGCCCAAACGCCCGCCGCGGTGGTCTCCAATCGCTCGTTGACCTTGATGTAACCTCGGGCGTCCAGATCGACTCCTGCCGCTTCCAGCCCGATACCCTGCGTGTTTGGTGTTCGCCCGGTAGCGACGAGCAGATGGGTTCCCTGCAATGTTTGTTTTCCGTGGCTGTTTTCAAGGTTGACTCGAACCTCCTGACCTGAGAGTCCCTCCACTTCGCGCACTTGTGTCTCGAGCAGCACTTCGATTCCCTCGCTCGCGAAATTCTCAAGAAGTGCTTGTGCAACGTCGGGATCTTCGGCGGAGGCGATCTGTCGGCCATGCTCGATCACCATGACCGCAGACCCGAAGCGGCGCAGTGCCTGTGCCAGCTCCAGACCGACGTATCCTCCACCCAGTACGATTACGCGTTCGGGTAAACGGTCGAGATCAAGAGCTTCCACGTGAGTCATGGGTTTTGCGGCTGTAAGGCCCGGAATATCCGGGATAGCCGCGCGCGATCCCAGATCCAGAAACACCCGATCGCCGATAATCGTTCGACGGCCTCCCTCATTAAGGTGTACCTCAACCGTCTTCGGAGCCACGAATCGCGCTTCTCCTCTGATCAGATCCGCGCCCGTAGCCTGGAAGCGATCGAGATGAAACTGAACCTCGCCCTCCACCATCTTTCGCTTGCGGTTCAGGACGCCCTTCATGTCCGTAGATACGGGGCCTGTCTGAACGCCATACTCCGCGCCGTGCCGGGCGAACCAATTCGCTTTCGCGCTGCGAATCACGTTCTTGCTGGGCAAGCAGGCGATGTTCGGACACGATCCGCCGACGTACCTCCGCTCCACCACCGCCGTGCGGTGGCCCGCTTGCGCCATGTTCCACGTCAGGTGCTTTCCCGCCTCTCCACTCCCGATAACCAGGTTTTCGTAGTGTTCTCCCTCAGACATCATTCGCCTCCTTGCGTAGCAACGGCCGCGCCGCGCCTCTCCGGCGCGTCCGTTCGCATACAAGAACGTTACATCCGTTTGCCGCCGGCGGCCACAATCACTTGTCCCGTAATCCAGCGAACATCATCAGTGGCCAGAAACGTGGCGGCCAGAGCGATGTTCTCCGGCGCGTCGATCCGGGTGTAGTTTTCTCTTGCTGCTCTCGAGACATGCTCGGATTGAGTGAGTTCACACGAATTTTTCGCGGACCAAGCTCCTGCGAAAACGAAACGGTTATCGTGTTCACTGCAGCCTTGCTTGCGCTATAGGCGGACGCCTGCGGCGCGGGCATCGAGCCGACGATCGCTTGAGTCTCTCGAGCAGCAGGAAGCCGATTATTAGCCAAGCTCGACGACGTACAGCGCAAGGACCAAATGCTACTTAAAGCAAAGCAGCAATTTGAACGATGCTGCCAACGCCACGAGATGAGAAAGGGAGGCGAGGGCTCTGTCAGCGATGAGATAGCCGCGAGGACGACGACAGCCTCCAAGAAGATCGAATTGACGGTTTTTACATCCGCAGCGTAGCATTTGGCTTTCGAGGATCAGCCAGCGCTCGGCGGAGGATGCGACAACATGGCGTGCGGTCGCGGCTGGTCAGACTCATCGGAGGGAAAAGCAATGGGACTGTCCTGGCAACAAGGTCCGCTCTCGCCGGGAGCAATCGGGCGGTTTCTCGTGCCGGAACCGCTGCCCAAGAGGCTGTTATACGCTGAACGGTTGCGCCGGCGTATGCGCGTGCGCTTCGGCGGAACCTGGATCGCCGATAGCGAGAACGTGCTCCTGCTCTTCGAACCCGGCCGCTATCCGCTGGCTTACTTCCCGGAGACCGACGTCTCTCCCGACACCCTCCAACGGACCGAGCACAGCACGCGGCATCAGGACCTCGGGCTCACGTCTTGGTACACCGTCCGGGTGGGCGAGCGGAGCGCGCCGCGAGGGGCATGGCAGTACGTCGACCTGCCCTCCTACGCGAGCGAGCTGCAGGCACGGGTCGCGTTCGCCTGGCCGGCCATGGACGCTTTCTACGAAGAAGACGAACGGATCCTGGGCCATGCCGCCGATAGCTATCACCGCATCGACATCCGCCAGGCCTCTCGCAACTTCATGGTCCGCCATCAGGACCGCACGATCGCCGATACCAAGAGGCCCATCGTCCTGCACGAATCCGGCTTCGCGCCGCGTTGGTATGTTGCACGCTCCGACGTCGATGAGTCCGCGCTGAGCCTCGTGAACCACCAGACCTTCTGCCCGTACAAAGGGCTGTGCAGCTACTACGACATCGGTGACGCACGTCTCGCGGCATGGTCATATCGTGAGGCTTATCCGGAGGTCGGCCGCATCTCCGACTTCGTGTCATTCGAGCCGGACATAGTCTCCGTACACCTCGACGGCACCCAGCTGCATCTTGAGCCGGGTCAGACGGTGATTCCGCACGGCCCGGACCGCGACCTCACCGTCGCCGAGGCAGCGCCTCGATAGGAAGATTCGGAGAAGGGCTTCGGTTGGGCCCCACCAAAGCGGAGCAGCATGGCTCGACTAGTATCGGTGAACGTCGGACTTCCGCGCGACGTCGAGTGGAAGGGCCACACCGTGCGCACCGCAATCTGGAAGCAGGCGGTGCGTGGCCGCGTTCGGGCCGGCCGTTTGAATTTAGATGGCGACGGTCAAGGGGACCTGATGGGGCACGGGGGCGAGCAGCGAGCCGTCTTTGTCTATCAGATCGAATCGTATCGCCACTGGCAGGAGCAACTGAAGAGGACCGATTTCGTCCACGGCCAGTTCGGGGAGAATTTCACGATCGAGGGATTACCGGACGATGCCGTGTGTATCGGCGACCGTTATCGGATTGGCGGAGCACTGTTTGAGGTTACTCAACCCCGCGTTAC
>Ga0187783_10003498_pt1 | contig 11563 bp, 9 predicted proteins | sample 1015_SJ02_MP02_2_FD_132471 | JGI IMG/M metagenome (GOLD analysis project Ga0187783, IMG submission 132471) | Tropical peat soil microbial communities from peatlands in Department of Meta, Colombia - 1015_SJ02_MP02_20_MG | ecosystem: Environmental > Terrestrial > Soil > Wetlands > Peat | place... | reverse complement strand
CCGTGTGCCGGACATTGAGCAGGCCGCCGTAGCCGGTGTCTCCGTCGGCGATGAGGGGGGACTTGGCTGCGCTCGCCATGACCTCGACGCGCGCGACCATGTCGGCGTAGCTCGCCAGGCCGGCGTCGGGCAGTCCGAGGTGCGAGGCGACGGTCCCATAGCCCGTCATATAGAGAGCGTCGAAACCGACGCGCTCGGCGACTCGCAGCGAAATCATGTCGTAGACGCCAGGCGCGGCTATGACTTTGTCTTTCGGGCGGGAAGCCAAGATTTCTCGAAGCGTTGGCATGCGAAAGTTCTCATTGGCTTTGCGGGGTCGAACGAGCTTTCGCGCCGTCGAGGATTCTATCGGCGGCGTCGTCGCGCCGCGAACCCGCGGGGTAAGGCGACGTTGCGCGAATTGACGGGTTCGGGACGGCCTCGTCAAGCGCGCCGATCCGCAAACGGCGCGGCGACGGCCAAGTTGACGGAGCAAGGCGGCCGGGCCATCCTTGGAGCGCGTTTCATGCCCGCCCGACGCGGCAGCAGCGCGCAAAACCCTATCAGGTACTGGGGGGAGAGCGACGTGATCACCAAGCACAGTATTGACGCTTCGACGGCCGAGCGCGCTGTGGCCGCAGCGGAGAAGAAAGCGGCCGACCTGAAGCTCCGCATGTGCATCGCCATCGTCGACGAGAGCGGCGATCTGAAGGCCTTCACGCGCATGGACGGCGCCCCCAAGCTGTCGATCCAGATCGCGCAGGATAAAGCTTACACCGCGACTTCGTTTGGCATCTCGACCCACGAATGGTTCGACTTCATCAAGAATGACCCGCCGCTGCTTCATGGCATCACGCACACGGCCCGTCTCATTGTCTTCGGCGGCGGCTTTCCGATTGTCCTCAACGGCGAGATCGTTGGCGCAATAGGCGTCAGCGGCGGCCACTACAGCCAGGACATGGAGTGCGCCCGGGCTGCGCTCGAGGCGATCGGCGCCGATAAGAAATGAGCGCCTTGAAGCGCCGATGACCGCGAACTCCGCCATGGCGGCGGTCGCGAAGAGTCCGGGAAGCCGTGCCGCGCGGTCCGACGATCCCTTCACACTCGACGTTATTCAGCAAGCGCTCAACGCCGCGGCGGACGAAATGTTCGCCGTCCTCAAGAGAACGGCGATGAGCCCGATCATCTACGAAGTCCTTGACGTTGGGACCGGGATTACGGACGCGACCGGCGATCTCGTCAGTTCGGGGGCCGGCATTCCCGGCTTCGTCGGCGTTCTCGACAAGACCGTCAAGCGCCTGCTTCAACTCGTCGCTTTGGGCGATATCCGGCCTGGCGACATTTTCGTGACCAATGACCCCTACTATGGCGGCGTCACGCATCTAAACGACGTCGTACTCGCCATGCCGGCTTTCGCGGACGACGTCCTGATCGGCTGGGCCGCGAATATCGGCCACTGGAGCGACGTCGGGGGCGCCGTCGCCGGCTCCATGTCCGTTAGCGCGCGTGACATTCATTCGGAAGGCCTACGACTTCCCGCGGTCAAGCTCTGCGAGGCGGGACGGGTGAACGAGGCCCTCGTGAAGATCATGGCGGCCAACAGTCGCCTGCCGGACATTCTCGTCGGCGACCTCTGGGCGGCGGTCGCCAGCGTTCGAAAGGGCGCCGAGCGCATCGCGCGTTTGGCGACGGTCTACGGACCCGCGACCTTCAAGAATGCTATTGCCGACTATTTCGGCTACGCCGAGCGCAAGTCGCGCGAGGGGCTTAACCGCCTCCCAAAGGGCCGGTTGACGCTGGCCGAACCCATGGACGACGGCTCGCTCTGGCGCGGCGCGATCGAAGTCACCGACGCGGAATTCATCGTCGACCTCCGAGAGGCGCCGAACCAGCGCGCCGACCCGCTGAACACCAGTCGCGACGGCGCGGTGATCGCAACGCAGCTCGTCTTTATGGCCTCGACCTCGCCCGAGACTGTCTGCAACGCAGGATCGTTCCGCCCGTTACGTGTGTTGACGCGACCGGGCTCGATCTTCGATCCCCTCGAGCCTGCGCCGCAGGGGTACTATTTCGAGACGCGCGCGCGTCTGACCGACATGCTGTTACACGGCCTGGCGATGGCGGCGCCCGACCGTTTCCCGGCCGGGCATTTCGCCTCGATCTGCGGCACCGTGATCGCAGGCCGTCATCCCGAGACAGGACGCAGGTTCACCATGGTCGAGCCGCAAATGGGCGGTTGGGGCGCGACCGCCACGCGCGATGGCGCCAATGCGCAGTTCTCTTACGCTCACGGCGAGACCTTCAATTGTCCCGTCGAGATCGCCGAAGCGCGTTACGGCTTGGGCTTTCGAAAGCTGTCTCTCAACGAAGAGCCCGGCGGCGACGGTCGCCACCGCGGCGGAAAGGGCGTCGTAAGGGAGTTCGCGATACGCGGCGGCGAGACGGAGATGTCGATCGGCTACTCGCGCCATCGGCAACCCGCTTGGGGACTTGCCGGCGGCGCGCCGGGAACTACCAACCGTGTTGAAATCGATCGCAACGACGGCAGCCGAGAAACACACGCTCTGGCTTCAGGCTTGCGGCTCGCGCCAGGCGACGTCGTGCGCATCGTCACGGCGCAAGGCGGAGGCTGGGGTCCCGTGACGTGAAAGCTCGGCTTTCTCGCGCGCTTCGATCCTAGAGCGCGCGTTTATAGAAAATACCATCCTTCATGATTGCGCTCATATGGGCGCCGTCATGTTGCAACAAGCTGATGTCGCGGTAGGGATCGCCCTCGACGACCAAAAGATCGGCAAAGGCGTTTGGCGAGATCGTACCTACGAGACCCTCGAGCTTGCACAGCTTGGCGCCGACGAGCGTCGCCGAAGCGATAACCTCCGCCGCACTGAGGACTCGCGTGCGAAGCTCCCACTCCATGCCGTGATAACGCTGCAGCGGCCCTAGAAGGTCCGAGCCGAAAGCCATTGGCAACCCGGCGCTTCGCATGACATCGAGCGAAGCCATGCCTCCACTGCGAACCACATCGATCTTTGCGACGGATTCCGGTCCAAGACCGAGATTCTTGCCTTCGAGCGCCAGGGCTTCATAGGTGACGAGCGTCGGCACAGCGATAGCCCCGGCTTCGGCCGCGCGTCGCGCGGTCGGGGCTTCGATCAAGTTACAGTGCTCCAGCGAATGCACGCCACATTCGACGGCGCGCGCGATGGCCCGGTCGGTGTAAAGATGGGCGGCGACGTAAGCGCCCGCGTTCGCCGCCTCTTCGACGGCCGCGACGATCTCGGCGCGCGAAAAGCCCAGCGCGTTGATCGGGTCGTTCGGAGAAGCAACGCCGCCATTGGCCATGATCTTGATGAATTGCGCGCCCGCCTTGATCTCTTCACGGGCAGCCTTGCGCACGCCGTCGACCCCGTCGACCAGCCGGCACATTGCGCCAACCCGCTCGGAAAAGCTCATATCGCGGTCGTTCGAGCGGGCGCGAAAGTCGCCGTGCCCGCCGGTTTGGCTCAACGCCTTGCCGGAGATGATGAGGCGCGGCCCATCGACCAGGCCTTCGTCAATCGCCCTGACGAGTCCGTGATCGGCGCCGCCGGCGTCGCGAACAGTGGTGAAGCCGCGCATCAAGAGTTGCCGGAGGATGCGGCCCGCGCGAAGCGCGGCGAGCGAGGAGGGGGAAAGCGCGTTGGCGGCAAGATCGACCAGCGCCGCGACGACATGGACGTGGCAGTCGATCAATCCGGGCATCAGCGCCTTGCCGGCGAGGTCGATGCGCTCTGCGCTTCCGGCGACGATGGGCCGATCCGAGACCTCCTTGATGCGCTTGCCTTCGACAAGAACATCGACGCCTTCGAGCAGTTCGGCTCTTCGGGGATCGAGAACGCGGCCGCCGGTGAACAGGTAGGAGGTCATGAGCCGATCTCGCGCCTTATCCTTCGGACTCTCAACTCTCGACCGCGTACAGGTCTTTTGCGCGGCGAGGCGTGATGTAGCCGTCGCGAATGTCGTCTTGGAGCGCGGTCGCATCTCGCTTTTGCGGCGGGCCATAGCCGCCGCCGTTGCCGGTCACGATGCGGATGACGTCGCCCCGATTGACGATCACGCCCGAGGCCAGCGAGTAGCGTTCGCGCTCACCGGAGGATCGGATGACCTCGACATAGTTGGGCGTGCCCTCCGCGCCGCCTTCAAGACCCCAAGGGCGAATGCGCGATCGCGTGTAGCCGACGGTCATGAAGTTGCCGTCGGCGCGGACGCGATAGGCGACTTCAATGCCTTTGCCGCCTCGCCAGCGGCCTTCGCCGCCCTGTTCGTCGTTCAGCCTCAGCCCGTCGACGGCAAGTCCGTAGCGGGCCTCCGCCACCTCCGCCGGGCAGTTGAACGTTTCGCCATGAAAGCCGGAAAATACCGCGCTGTTGCCGTCGCGCCCGCGCATAGCGCCCCAGCCGCCGAGTTGCGGCTCGACGATCGTGTAGTGGCGACCCGTGTCCGGATGGGGTCCGCCAATCACCGTTCCGCAAATTGAAGCAAATCCGCCCGCGGGCAAAAGGTCCGGCATATGCGGCGCCAGGCACCGGAGCATGAGATCGAACACTCGGACCTCGACCTCGAAGTAGAAGCCGATCGCCGCCGGTTCGCGCGCATCGAATACGGAGCCTGGCCGCGTTATGACGCGCAGCGGACGAAACGAGCCGCCGTTGGCTGGCGCATCGGGCGCGCACAAGGCCTTGAAGGCCATTTGCGCGCAGACGACCACCCCGTCGCGACTGGCGTTGCTGGGGCCGCGGACCTGATCCGGGTTTTCGGAAAGATCGATCGTGAAGGTCTTTTCAGCGATTTCGATGGCGACCTTGTACGTCGAGCCGTCGTCCTGCTCTTCCGCGAGCTCGAAACGTCCCTTGGGCAGCGCTTCGAGCGCCTTTATCGAGACTTGCTCGCCATAATCCATAAAGTGTTTGATCGCCGACTGAAACACGCCCTTGCCGTATTTTTGGATCAACTCGAGCAGGCGCTGCTCGCCGATGCGCACCGCCGCAATGCTCGACCACAGATCGCCTTCGAGAAAGGCCGGCAATCGCGAGTTCGCCGTCATGACGGCGATCAGCGCATCGTTGGGCCGTCCCGCCTCGATGATCTTGACGGCCGGCAGCCGCAGCCCTTCCTGGAATATTTCATAGGCGTCGGTCGAGAGGGACCCCGGCACCATGCCTCCGACGTCGTTGAAGTGCGCGATCGTCGACGTCCAGGCGACAAGCTCGCTGTCGGCGAGCACCGGCATGGCCAGGACGATGTCGTTGAGATGAGTGACGCCGCCGTCATAAGGATCGTTGACGACAAAGACATCGCCGCTGACGATCGTATCGGCGCCGTGCTTTTTCAATATTGCCTTCACCGCCTTGTCGAGAACGCCGATAAAAGCCGGGATGCCGGCGCCGGAGGCGGCGATCTCGCCGTCGCCGTTGGTAATGCCGGTGCCGAGATCGAGGACCTCGTAGATGATCGCGCTCATTGCGGTCTTGCGCATCGCGGCGAACATTTCGTCGGCGATCGCCCCAAGCGAGTTCTGGATGATGTCGAAGGTGAGAGGATCGTTGATGGGTTGCATGGGCTCCCGCCTTAGGGCATTTCGATATGAATGTTGCCGTACTCGTCTATTGCGACGCTTTGGCCGGGGTGGACCACGACGGTCGTCGCCGGGTCCTCGATCACCGCGGGGCCGGCGAAGCTCATATTGGGCTCAAGCTTCGAAGCGTCGTAGATGTCCGCCTCGCGCACGCCCTCGGTCGCGTAGTCGACCGACCGGCGGCCCTTTCGCGCGGCCTCGAGCGAAAGCCCGGTCTTTGGCAGCGGCGCGATATGGAGCTTGCCCACCTCGGCCGAGGCGACCAAGTGCAGGCCGACCACTTCGACCGGCGCATCGAGGCGATAAGTGTACTCGCGCTCGTAGATCGCATGGAACCGCGAGATCAGGTCGGCGACCGTCTGACCGGAGATAGCGCCATATCCTATGGGCGCCTCGACGGAGTGCTCCTGGTTCTGGTAGCGACACTTGAGGAACGGCGTCAGCTTCACCCTCTCTTTCGCGATCCCCTCGGCGGCGAATTGGGCGTGGGCGCGGGAGGCGGCCTCTTCGATCAGCGCGCTCACCGCCGGCGCGACGCCTTCCGGAGCGAGGCCGCTTGCGTCGATGAGGCGGGTGAAGAAATAGTCGCGGCGCAAGTCCGACATCATCATGCCCCAGGCGGAGAACACCGGCGCTCCGCGCGGGACCACCACCTTTTTGACGCCGAGCTCTGCGCCAAGCGCCGCGCCGTGCATCGCGCCGCCGCCGCCGAATGCAACCAGCGTAAAGTCGCGGGGATCGTAACCTCGATTGATCGAAACGAGCTTCAGGGCATTGATCATGTTGTTATTGGCGATGCGTACGATCACGCGCGCAGCCTCCGCGGCGCCAACGCCAAGTCGATCGGCGATTCGCGCCAGCGCAGCCTCGACCGCCCCCATATCGGCCTTGATCTCGCCGCCGAAGAAATAGTCCTTATTGATGCGTCCTAGAGCGAGATTGGCGTCGGTCGTGGTCGCCTCGGTTCCGCCGCGGCCATAAGCCGCGGGGCCCGGCATTGCTCCGGCGGATTGCGGCCCCACGTGCAGCTTGCCGAAATCGTCGACCCAGGCGATCGAGCCGCCGCCGTTGCCGATCTCGACAACGTCGACGACCGGCACCATGACCGGATACCCCGAGGAGCGTCGGCTCCGTTCGATCCAATAGTCGGTCATGATTTTGACGTGGCCGCCCTCGATCAGCGAGCACTTGGCGGTTGTGCCGCCGATGTCGAGCGCCAGAACATTCGGCTCGCCGATGATACGGCCAAGCTCCGCCGCGGCCCAGAAACCGGACGCCGGCCCCGATTCCACCATCGTGATCGGGATTGCCTTGGTTGCAGCAAGGGAATCGACGCCGCAGTTCGACTGCATGATGTACATCTGGCCGGCGTAGCCCCTCGCCTTCAAGCCGCGCTCGAGGCGGCTGAGGTAACCCTCGGCGATCGGCTGAACATAGGCCGAGAGCACAGTCGTATTGGTGCGTTCGTATTCGCGCCACTCGCGGGTGATCTGGTGCGAAGCAACGACCGCGGCTTCGGGCCACAGCCGTTTCACCTCCTCGACCAGCAGCCGCTCATGCGCGGGGTTGGCGTAGGCGTGCAGCAGGCAGACAGCGATCGCCTCGACGCCGTCGGCGCGAAAATCGTCGAGAATTGACGGCAGGCTTCTGAGGTCGAGCGGGGAAATCTCCTCGCCGCGGTAATTGATGCGCCCCGGCGCCTCCCGACGCAGATGGCGTGGAACGAAAGGCTTGGGCTTCTCATACATCAAATTGAAGAAGTCGGGCCGGTTGCCGCGCGCAATTTCGAGCACGTCGCGAAAACCTTCGGTGGTGATCAGGGCTGTCTTTACGCCCTTGCGCTCGGTCAGCGCATTGATGACCACCGTGGCGCCGTGAGCGAAAAAAGCGACGGCGGCTGTGTCAACCTCGCCCTTGGCGAGAACGTTGAAGACGCCCTCTTCATAATTTGGCGGCGTGGTGTCGACCTTGGCCGTGCGGATACGCTGGCGCCCGGTCGCATTGTCGATTTCGAAATAGACGAGATCTGTAAAGGTCCCGCCGACATCCGTCGCGACGCGAATCGTGCTGGTCATTTCTAGTGGTTCCTGGCGACGCTAGGGTCGGCGGCTGAAAGCCGCGCAGCGAAAAGAGACAACGCCGCGAAGGGCGCGAGGAGCTCGACCTTGGCGACGCGGTCCGCGGTATAGAAGCCGGCGGTATCGAGAATGTTCACGGTGCCGATGACCGCGCCGGAGAATACAACCGGAAGGTTCACGACAGATTCGCAGCCCAGCGATCGGATGAGCTCGTGATCGGGGAATACCTCGGCTATGGCCTCGATCGAATTGGCGACGAAGATTTTCCGATCGTCGAGGACGGTTCTCGACCAGGCGCCCGGAGGCGCCGGCTTGAAGCCGGATACCGGATATTCCGCTGGATGACTAGAGTGAACCCTTCGCGAGAGCCTCGTTGCGGCGTTGAAGGACATGACCGTAAAGAGCTTGGCGCCAACCTCTCGTCGGAATATCGTCTGCAAGGCCGAGAGGGTCGCATCAGGCTGATCGGGCCGGGCGAGGGCCGCGAGAAAATCCGGCCAATTCCGCTCCGTCATCGTGACGCCCCTGGAAACTCGACTTGCTCCGAAAGCTCGCTCGGGCTTTCGTTCTTGAAGCGGCCTCGTCTTGGCGGGGCCGCGCGCCGAGGGCCCAGTCTCTTCTTGAAAAGGCGGACGCGCAAGGGCCGCGCGCGGGAGCAACATGGGATGAAATTAAATCGCCGTTCAACGTCGAGCTCGGCGCGCGCGGGACGCGGCGACAAGCTTGGCGCCGCGCGAAAAAGTTCCTTTCAGGGCGAATCGGGCGAGCCGCGCGACTTCGTCGGTTATGGCGGCCGCCCGCCGCATCCGCATTGGCCGGGCGAGGCCAGAATTGCAGTCAACTTCAACCTGAATGTCGAGGCCGGCGGCGAGAACTCAATTCTCGAAGGCGACAAGGCCTCCGAGGGCGTTTTGACCGATATCGGCTATCCCTCGTACGAAGGGGCGCGAAGTCCGTTGGTCGAATCCTCTTTTGAATTCGGGCCTCGCGTCGGATGCTGGCGGCTCCTACGTATCTTCAAGCGGTACAATGTCAAGATCAGCGTCCTTGGCGTTGTCAGCGGGCTGCAGCGCTACGCCGACTTGCCGCGGGCCTTCGTCGCGGACGGCCACGAAATCGTCAGCCATGGCTGGCGCTGGATCGACTATACGCTAATGGGGGAAAAGGAGGAGCGAGAGCACATTCGGCTTGCGACGGAAGGTATTGAGGCGCTCACCGGCAAACCGCCAGTCGGTTGGTTCAGCGGTCGTCCCAGCGCAAACACGCGTCGCCTGGTGGTCGAGCAGGGCGGCTATCTCTACGATCGCGACTATCTCGGCGACGAATTGCCGTTCTGGCTCAAGTTCGGAAAGCGGCGACACCTTGTCGTGCCATATTCGCTGGAAACCAACGACAACCGGTTCGATCGAAACAGCGGCTTCAGCACGGCCGACGAATTTGCGCGCTATATGATCGACTGCTTCGACCTGATGTACGAGGAAGGCGCCGAGCAGCCCAAGCTCATGAGCATAGCGCTCCACGATCGCCTGATCGGTCGCCCGGCTCGCGCCGCGGGATTGATCAAGTTTCTCGATTACGCGACCAAGCGCGACCGGGTGTGGTTCTGCACAGGGCGCGAAATTGCCGAGCACTGGCGCGGGCGCCATCCGCCCGTCGACTGACGGAGTGGCCCAGGGCTCACGAGCGCGCTCACTCCTCGGCCTGTAGCGAGTCGAACTCGGCCGTACGGAAGCGGTCGCGAAATCTCGCTTCCTCGGCCGTCACCACGGGAATTGCGGCGAGAAGGCTCCGCGTATAGGGGCTCCGCGGCGCTGCGAAGATCTCGCTCGTAGAGCCCGATTCGACCAATTGTCCTTTCTGGAAAACGCTGACCCGATCGGCGATCCCGCGGACCACGGCGAGGTCATGGGTAATGAACACATAGGTGAGGCCGTGCTGCCGACGCGCTCGCGTCAGCAGTTGCAGCACGCGCGCCTGCACCAGAACGTCGAGCGCCGAGGTCGGCTCGTCCAGCACGAGCAGCTCCGGTTCACAGGCCAAGGCGCGGGCAATGGCGACGCGTTGACGCTCGCCGCCGGACAGGCCTTGCGGGGTGCGTTCGGCGTATTGGGCGGGAAGGCCGACCTCGCCAAGCAGTTCGCTCACGCGTTCGTTGCGGTGCGACCGCTCGCCGATGTGGTGAACGTCGAGCGCCAGCCGGATTGATTGTCCCACGGTGCGGCGCGAATTGAGCGCGGAGAGCGGATTTTGCTGAATCAGCTGGATAGCGCGCTTGTATCGGAGAGGCCGCCGGCGGCCATTCAAGACCTCGCCCTTGAAGCGCAGCATCCCTGACGTCGGCTCGAAAAGTCCGAGGATCAGGCCGCCAAGCGTCGACTTGCCCGAGCCCGATTCGCCGATGATGGCGTGACACTCGCCGCGCTCAACGGCGATCGACACGTCGGAAAGAGCGAGAACGTCGTGTCCCGCCAACCGAAATCGCTTGGTGACGCGCTCGACCGAGAGCATCGGTGCGGTCATGCGTTTGCCAACGGCGGTTCGCTGCAGCCTGGATGCTCGATCAGCGGATCGGCGAAAGCGGGGCTCGCCTCGGGCGCATCCGGGACAATCGCCTCGTCGAGCTTGGGAATCGCGGCGAGCAGGGCGCGGGTGTAGGGATGACGGGCGTCGGCGAAGAGCTGGGCGGTCGTTCGTGCTCGACGATGCGGCCGCGGTGGATGACGTAGACCCGGTCCGCGAATTCGCGCACCACGCCGAGATTGTGCGATATGAAAAGGACGGAGGTGCCGCGCCGCCCGATGAGCTCGTTCATCAAATGAAGCGTGCGCGCCTGGACGGTAACGTCGAGGCTGCTGCCGGGTTCGTCGGCGACCAAAAGATCGGGGTTGTTGATGAGCGCCAGCGCGATCATCACGCGCTGGCTCATGCCGCCAGACAGCTGGAAGACATAGCTTGCAAGGACCCGCTCTGGGTCGGAAAGGTACACGTCAGCCAACGCGATGCGCGCGCGACGATCGGCCTCGAGATTCGAGATCGAGGCTTCGCCCCGCCGCAGCACTTCGCGGAATTGATCGCCGATCGTGAACGTCGGATTGAGCGCCGACGCCGGATCTTGGAAGATCATCGCCACGCGGTCGCCGCGGACCGCATGAATGTAGGCGCCTTCGCCGGCGATCTCGTGGGACCCCAGTCGCGCCGACCCCGAAATGGCTGCGCCCTGACCCTGCAGCAGGCCAAGGACGAGCCGCGCGATCGTCGATTTGCCCGATCCCGATTCACCGACAAGCGCCACCTTCTCGCCGCGCCGCACGTGCAGCGATACGCCGTGCAGCACCTCGACGGGTTCGCGTAGGCCCGAATAGGCGAGGCGAAGGTCGTGGACGAGAAGAACCACGTCGCGGTTGTCGCCGCCCGTTGCGCCGTTAGCGGCGGACATCGGCCGCCTCGCGCAAGCCATCGCCAAGCAGATTGAACCCCATGACCACGATCAGAATCGCCAGCGCCGGAAAGACGGTGAGCCACCAGGCGTCGGGCATGTATTTTGCGCCGTCGGCCACCATCGATCCGAGATCCGGCGTCGGCGCCTGGGCGCCCAGGCCGAGGAAGGACATTGAGGAGGCGATGAGAATTACGAAGCCGACGTCAATCGTCATCTTGGTCAGGATCGCGGGCGCGCAATTGGGCAATATTTCGCGGAACAGGATGTGCGGCAGGCTCGCTCCCACGGTCGCGGCCGCCAGCACGTAGCCCTCCTGTTTTTCGGCTCGCGTCAAGTTGTAGGCGAGGCGCGCGTACCACGGCCACCACATCGCGGTGATCGCCATCATGCCGTGGATCGCGCTCGGCTCGAGAAATCCGGTGATCGACATTGCCAGGACCAGCGGAGGGATGG
>Ga0187783_10003497_pt1 | contig 11564 bp, 9 predicted proteins | sample 1015_SJ02_MP02_2_FD_132471 | JGI IMG/M metagenome (GOLD analysis project Ga0187783, IMG submission 132471) | Tropical peat soil microbial communities from peatlands in Department of Meta, Colombia - 1015_SJ02_MP02_20_MG | ecosystem: Environmental > Terrestrial > Soil > Wetlands > Peat | place... | reverse complement strand
GGAGTACGCGGTCACGCCCGGCTTCTTCGGAACTCTCTCCATCCCGGTGCTCGACGGACGCATCTTCACAGAGCACGACAATGTCGGGACCTCGGCCCCGGTCGCCATCGTCAATCGTGCCTTCGTGCGGAAGTACTTTCCCAACGAGAACCCGATTGGCCGCCACTTCACCCCGCACAATGAGGACGCTGAGCCGTTTGTTGCCCGCGAGATCATTGGGGTCGTCGGCGACACGCTGAGTGACGATCCCTGGGATCCTTATCAGCCGATGTTTTTCCTTCCCTATGCCCAGAATCCTGCGCACCAACGTCCGCAGGTAGTCATGAAAGTTTCCGGAGATCCCTTAAGCTACGAGAGCACGGTGCGCTCCATCGTGAAGCGATTCGACCCCGACGCTCCGGTGTTCGGCTATCGCACTCTTGCCGACAGGTTGCTAACGCAGTCGGCGCAGCCCAGATTCGAAGCGGCGCTAGTTTCCGCCTTGGCCGCAATCGCCCTCCTGCTCTCGGCTTTGGGGCTCTATGCCGTCCTCTGTTACGTTGTAGCCAACCGCACGAAGGAACTAGCCCTAAGAATAGCCTTCGGCGCCTCTCGCTCCGATATTCTGAGAATGGTTCTGCGCCGGGCGCTCCTGCTGGCAGTTCTGGGAATTGTTGTGGGGATCTTCGCCTCGTTGTTAGGCACCGGGCTCGTGGGTAATCTTCTGTTTCGAGTGCAGCCGCTTGACCCCTCCACCTTCGCGGTGGTTACCCTGACGTTGCTGCTCGTTTCGGTCGGCTCAGCCTTGGCTCCAGCCATTCGCGCGGCCTGGCTCGATCCCGTGCGAACCCTGCACGAGCAGTAGTCACACCCGTGGCTGGCGCAGCTGCTTTAACAGCGCGGTCGTTTTCCTCCAGCCTGAACCTCTCACTTCCTATTTAGAGGGAGCTAACCTCAGTAGCCTGAGGAGAGATCGCCACAGGCGATGGGTGGGCGCCAAGCTGTAATCCGGGACAATCCTGTCTCCGGCGGACAAGCGCTCGACGGCGCGGTCGATAACCGTGCGAAGTTCGGCGGCGTACTTCGCCTCACGCCCCAATGCCAGAGCGCCGCGTGCGTCGTCGACGCTGAACCAGGTGGGGTTGCGATTTTGTTCGTGGGGAGCTTGGGTGTGACTGACTTGCAGGAGGAAAGCCTTCACGACGAATTCTTGTACACCATTGCGCAGCCTGGAGTCACCTTTTGGCTGCAGGTAGAGATGAAAATGCTGGGGCTCGATGGCACCAACTGCCCCGGCTTCCTCTAAGGCCTCGCGCTCAGCAGCTTGGCTGTGCGATAGCCGACGCGCAGTGGCTCCCTTAGGAAAAGTCCACCTGTCTCCACTGGTGGTGTTTATCAGCAGAAATTCGAAGGAGGCACCACACCTGCGGTAGCAGACCGCCGCCACCTGGAGAGGAAGGAACCTTGCAGAACCCATGAACTCATTGTGCAACGAGAAATGCCGGCGTGGATGTTACCGATGGCCCAGCTCCAGACCCGCAATGGTGCCAGATAGGGAAAACAGTGAAATCGAGATCCAGTGCCGAATAGGATCGGGGTCAGCTTTCCGTTTTCTGATGCGGACTTGATCGGGATATTTTCAGCTTCCAGGTAGCGGCGCTCCTGATAAAAGCCTCGGTCTGGTCGTGCCGGTCAACTTGGTCGGGGTTTGCTCGTACGCCATATTTCGTCGCAAACAGCACGATTTGCGGTGTCACCCAGCATGTAGGCGTGCGCGTCTTCCCGGCTAGCGACTAGGGAGAGGTATGGTGGTTCCGCATACTCGAGGTGCGCTGGCCGCGATGGGCTGAGGTGCTTCCCGGATATACGGTCGGTTCTTTCGGTGCATTTTGGACCGGGCAGCGCGTGGCCCCGCTCCTGGGAGGCTGATGATGAAATACGCGAAGCTCGACGGCTGGGCGCCGTTCTTCCGGTCTTGCTTTGGGTTCAGTCTGCTTCTGCCCATCCGCGGAAGGAGGAGGCGGTCGGTTTTCTGACGGGCTTTCGCCATCCCATGAGGGCCTCGCTGTCAGTTATTCCAGTTGGATTCCGGGGACGCAATCGATAAGCATCAGTAGAGTGAACTGCAGCGGCAGAGGTGACTATGAGTTCGTTTGGGGTGGGCCTAGTTGCACTTGCGTGCATGTTTGGTAGTGCGCTCATTGGTATGCTGCTTCATGTGTACATTCCGCAACACCATCAGAGCGCCGATACGCAACGCATCGTCAACCTAGCAGCAGGAATCATCGGGACCATGGCAGCGCTGGTGCTTGGCCTTCTGATCGCTTCTGCGAACGAATCTTATGGCGCACAAAAGAACGAGCTGATAGCCATAGCGGCCAAGATTGGTCTCATTGACCGTGGTCTGGCGTTATACGGTCCCGAGGCGCGGGCCTCCCGCGACCTGCTGCGGAGCGATCTCGACTATGCGGTGGAACAGTTGTGGCCGAAAGGGCGTCACTCCCCAGACTCATTTCGCGCTGGAGGGACTGCTCCTGGTCAGCTCTACGCAAACATTGAGATGCTCGATCCCCAGAGCGACATGCAGCGGGCAATCAAAACGCAGGCGCTGGCGATGGTGCTCGAGCTTGCGGAACAGCGTCAGTTGATTCTCGAACAACGAAACAACTCCGTCTCGATGCCATTGCTCATAATTCTGATTTTCGCTCTGGCTGTTAACTTCCTGAGCTTTGGGCTTTTCGCTCCAAAGAATGCAACCGTCATGGCCGCGCTCTGGGTTTGCGCGATTGCCTCGGCAGGCGCGATATTCGTTATGATGGAACTGTACCATCCCTATGGCGGGCTCATTGAAATCCCTAGCACGACTCTAAGTAATGCCCTCCCACAATAGAGATAGGCTCGCCGCATCGTCGGGTTTAGTCGATCGCGGCAGAAATCGTCGCGATTGCACTCAACACCCGAGCTGCTGAGAAACATTCCTCAGCCCACTGACTATAATTTGCATTGGAGCGAAGGGCCGGCAAGATCGCGCTTGCGGATCAGGAGGGCAGCCATGTCTCTGGGGAACCTGTGCTTGTTCAGCGTGCTCGCCGCCGCTGTTGCCTTGCCGGCGGTGAGGAAGCTAGAGGTCGAGATCAAGCAATTCGACACACGGACAGCGAATCCACCCATCGAAATCCCGCCAGCCGTTTTTCTTCCAGTTCAATCCAGGAACCCGAGGGATCTCGGTCCCGGAAAGTTGCTGGTGGCGAGTCGTGAGCTCGCGGATCCCAATTTCGCTGAAACGGTGGTCTTGCTAGTCCACCACGATAGCGAAGGCGCGGTCGGATTGATACTCAACCGGCGCACTGGTCTTCCGATTTCACAAGTGCTGGCGCAGCTCAAGACGGCCAAAGATCTTTCCAGCCCGGTTTATCTGGGGGGGCCGGTCGAAACTCCCACCGTATTTGCGCTGCTCCGGACGACGGACAAGCTCGAAGGTGCCGAGCACGTTTTCGGGGACGTTTACTGGATTTCTTCGAAGACCGCATTGGAAAAAACCATCTCGTCTCGTCCCGACCCTGGTGTTTTTCACGTTTATCTTGGCTACGCGGGATGGAGCACCGAGCAACTCCGAAACGAGATACGACTGGGGGGATGGTTTATTTTTCAGGCGGACAACCAAACCGTCTTCAATGAGAATCCGGATTTCCTGTGGCGTCAAATGATTAAGAAAACGGAGCTCGAGATGGCCGGGTCTCCCACGACTGCGCGCCCGCAACCGCCGGCGGCGAACGTGGCTTCCTACAAGCCTGGGCAGCCAGGCGACCACATCGCCTCCGACCTGTTCAGCAAGCCTGTTTCAGCTGCCCGCTAGAAGGAACACGGCAAACTGATCTTATGCCGCACGCTCTTAAGAACTGAGATAAAATCTAGGTTCTTGTTGCCGGTGACATCCTTTTTTCCATCTCGCTTATCCCCGCCCCAGCTTGGACCGCTGGAGCGCCGCCTGCTGGAGACGGTATGGGAGCGCGGCAACGCCACCGTCCGCGAGCTGATGGAAGGCGGCAACACGGACCTGGCGTACACCACTCTCATGACCACGCTCGATCGCCTCTACAAGAAGAACTTGCTGTCGCGACAGGTGGAGGGACGCGCCTATCGCTATACACCGAGATTCACACGCGATGAGTTGCATCGCGCAGAGGCGGGAGAGGCGTTCCGGCAGATGCTGGATGCGAATCCGGCCTCTTCGCTGCCGCTTTCGTACCTGGTGGAGATCGTTTCCGAGCACGATGCCCAGTTGCTCGACGATTTGAGTCGACTGGTCGAGAGCAAGCGGCGGAAGTTGCGTTCGGGCTCAGGGCAGAAAACCGGACTGAGGGGCAAGAACAACAAAGAAGACCAGCAGAGAAAATAGGGCTGGCAAATTCATATGTTTGCTGCGCGTGGCATCGCCGTTTCGCTTTCTGTGTTCGTGATCGTGTACGGCCTTCTGTCGCTGGCCCTTGTCTGTGGTTGGCGGCGGGCATCGGCATGGGCGCAGCGGCTTTCCCTCGGTCGTGCAGCGGATATGCTCTTCGTCCTGCGCATGTTTCCATTCTTTACGGCCGCGTTGATGACGGCGGCTTTAACCGTGCCCTCGTTTCTTCTGCTCGAGCCGCGCGCCACGGACGAGGCCGTGGGTGCGGTTTCGCTGGCCTTGGGTGCTTGCGGTTTGAGTCTTGGACTGGTGGGGATCATGAACGCGGCTATCGTGTTGCGCAGGGCCTCACGCGTGGTCAATCAGTGGACGCGGGGAGCACGGCCTGCCGAGTCGGCCGGCTCGGTTCCGGTGCTGACCATTTCGCCGGCGTCCCCGGCCCTGATAGCGACGGGGATCCTGCGCCCGAGAATTCTGCTTTCCAGTGCTGCCGAAATGCAGCTGAGCGGCGGCGAATTGCAGGCGGCGCTGAATCACGAACTGGCGCACGTACGGCGTGCCGACAATCTGAAAAAGCTGCTCCTGCGGTTGGTGGCGTTTCCGGGGATGGCCGGGCTGGAAGCGGCGTGGCTCGAAACCACCGAAATGGCGGCCGATGACGCCGCTGTAGCCACAATCTGCGACGCGCTCGATCTGGCAGCGGCGCTGATCAAACTGTCACGGATGGTTCCCGATACCGCCACCACGGATCTGACCGCTGCTTTTGTGCACGGTCCTGCCTCCGCGGTCTATGCCCGGGTGGAACGCCTGCTGGCTTGGAGCAAAGAACACAACCCGGCGGCAGAGAAACATTCTCGGTCGTACGGGCTGACGTTGTCTCTGGCCGCCTTGAGCGCGCTCGCCATGTTCGCGCTCACCTACAGCAAGCTGCTGGTGCATATACACACTGCCACCGAGTGGCTGGTCCGGTAAAAGCACAGTCGGGGTGGGCTCGACCAGACCGGGCGAGGGCGGCTCTCCGCATACGACTGCGGCTTGCCTTGCGCCGTCAAGCGATGCTCTAGAACGTTACCCGCACACCGATCTGGGCGGCAAATGGAATTCCCACCGTCGTACCCGGTCCGAAGAAATCTCCGAGGGCGCCCTCAGGAATTTCAAGCTGTTTCAGGCTGGTGATGGGTGCAGTCTGGGAGCAATCGGCAACAGTGCAGATGCTCGTCACGTTGGTGATGCCCTGCGGGTTGGGCTGCATCTGCGATTGCGGCACCGTGAGTTGCACGACGTTCACGGCGAAGTTCGCGCCCGGATTGTTGCGGTTGAAGAGATTGAAAAACTCGATAAACGGATCGACACGCCAGCGCTCGTGGATCTGGAAAGGCCGCGTGACGCGCAGGTCGGACTGAATGTACGGTGTGCCGCGGAATTCGTCGAGGCTGGTGTACGCGCCGTTCACGTAAATGCGCGCGGTGTTGTCGGCGTTGGTGATGGTGATGGGGCGCGCGCTCTCGATCTGATTGACCGAACTCAGCTCGAATCCACCGGGCAAATGCACGGTGCCCGCCAGAACGACGCGATGACGAACGTCTTCGCCCGAAGCCCCGTAGTCGCCGGGGCCGAAAGCGTCAAGAAATCCTGCCTTGGGACCGCTCTGCAGGGGACAGACTCCGTCGACATAATCGAAAAGCTCGCCGAGCAAGCATCCCCAAGTCTGCGCCTTCGAGAGCGTGTAATTCGCGACCAGATCGAAGCGGCGCGTGTTGCCTTGCAGGTGCAGCATGAGTCCGTTGTAGCCGGAGCGATTGTCGGACTCGAACACGTTCACGTTCGGAACGACGTTGGTCTGATCCGTCGCGTAGTCCGGATCGGAGGCCGGAATCAACGGCGTAAACAGATTCCTGCCGCCGGCGTAAGGGAACGCACGGTATCCGTGATTGCCCTGTTCGTGCACGTAGTCGGCGCTCACGAGCCAGTGGTCATTGAACGCGTGCTGCAGGCCGCCGGTGATGTGAATCGCGTAAGGCGTTTTGTACGGTGAGCCCACGAGATTGCCCGTGGCTCCGGCGCCTCCGATAAGACAGCCCGAACCCGAGAGTTCGTAGGTGCCGGAGCCCCCGGCGAGGGTGCAGCCTCCCGTCGTGAAATTCGCATCGTTCACTCCCTGAAATGCAGTCGCCCATCCGTTCTGAGCGAGATCGTCGTAGAACAGCCCGAATCCGGCGCGCAGCACGGTTTTTCCGCTTTTACCCGGCGAGTACGCAACTCCCAGGCGAGGTGCAATCTGCTTGCGGTAATCGCTGGGCAGGCTGGGGACAACCGGAATCTGCAGCGCCTGCAGCGTCACGTACGCGGCGTTCTCGGCTTCGCTGCGGCCCGAACCTGCGAACAATCCCCAGGTCGTCTGATAGCGCACGCCGTAGTTGACCGTCATGCGATGGGAAACGCGCCAGGAGTCTTCCGCGTAGATTCCGAGGCGCTGCACGTTCTGCGAGAAGCTGCCGTCGCTCGAAGGAGTGTAGGTACAGGTTGATCCGTCGGACGCTGTGAAGTTCACGCATTGGGGTGTGAACACTCCGAAGACGCCGGGGTTCTGCACATAATACGTCGGGTTGTTGACGTACCGGGCGAGCGTCTCCGCAGTGGAGGCAAACGCGCCGCTCAGCACCGGCTCGTGAATGAGGTCGACTCCGAACTTAACCGCGTGGTTGCCAGTCGCGTGTGTGAGGTCGTAGCGGAACTGATATTTGTCCTGATTGCGGAGGTCGGGGAAAAGCGTGATTGGGGTCGCGAACTGATTGTCGCCGAACGTTTCGAAACCGGAGATGGTCAGCGCCGTCGAACTGAACGGGAAGGCCAGCGCGAATCCCAGATCGGAGTTACGCGTCTGCGTGAGGTGCAGCAGGCTGGCATCGAGCACCAGGTTTCCCAGCCAGGTTGGACTGAACGCGTAGGTATTGCTCAACGCCAGGTTCCAATAGTTGTTGTGTGTGGTCAGGCCGGTCGAGGGCAGCGTTCCTTGCTGCACTAACGCGTTGTGTGTCAGGTAGGTGTCGGCCGACGTGCGCAGAAACCAATTCGACTTCGACGATTGCGCCCAGTCGAAGCGTATGGATCCCAGATAGTCGCGGAAAGGAATCGGAACCGTGGGGGGAACGCTGATCGAGGGCACGCCGCTGATCAGGCCGCTGGAAGCCAACTGCGCCAGCGCGTCCAGCTGCGTGATGCTGGCGGGACTGTAAGCGATGCTGGAGTTCTCGTGCACGCCCTCGAATGAGGTGAAGAACCAGACCTTATCCTTTGCGATGGGGCCGCCGATCGTTCCCACATAGTTCTGGCGCGAGAACGGCTGCTTGGGATTGTTCACGCAAACGCCGTCGGTGCAGGTCTGAGCCGGATTTTCGATGGGGAAGCGCGCGTTCAGGGCAGCTTGGCGGTCGTAAAACGCGCCGCTGCCATGCCATTCATTCGACCCCCGCTTGGTCGTAATGACGACAGACCCGGCGGTAGTCCATCCCGTGTCGGCGTCTTCGTTGGAGGTGCGCACGGCAAATTCCTGAATGCCATCGGGAGAAAAGTTTTGCAGGAAGCCGCCGATCCAGTCGTCGGAATTCTCTGCGCCGTCCACCGAGAGCTCATTGTTCAAGCCCGAGCTTCCTCCGGTCGAGACCGCGGTGATGCGCGCCTTGGTAGGGTCAGAAGGCTCGACTGGTTCGGTTCCGGGCACGAGATAAGCAATGTTGGCGAAACTTCGGGCTGGCAACGGCATGGTTTCCAAATCCTGGGTGCCGACCACCCCACCGCGCACGGCGCTGGAGGCATCGATGGTTTCGGTCGTGATCGAGGAGGAATTCCCTTCGACGTTTACCGTTTCCCGACCGGCGGCCGGTTTGAGGGTCACCGTGACATCGCGCACAAAACTCACTGCGACCACAACTTCCGCCTCAGCGGAGGCAAATCCAGAGGCTTTCACGGTGATGCGATACGCCCCCGGCAGCAGATCATCGAGGCGAAACTCGCCGTTGGCCTCGCTGACAGATTCGCGCCGCAGAGAGGAATCGGCCGCCTGCAGCTCTATTTTCGACGAGGGAATACGTGCCCCGGTCGCGTCCTGCACCGTCCCGCGCAACGACCCACGGGGGTTTTGCGCATACAGCGGCGCGAACAGAGTCGTGATGACGATGATTGCCCGAAGAATTGAATTACGCATGTGGTTGTGTCTCGGATGGTTCGCCGCTATGGCCAGCGCGAATTGCCCGACACGAAGTGCCGGCTCGAACTCAAAGCGGCCCCATCGAACGTACAAGTAAAGGACAAACTACTACCAGTCCTCGTAGGTGAAGACGGCCTGTTTGGCACGCGATCCGGACACCGTTACGTCGATGGTGGGCTTCTAACTGACCTGATTTCAGAACGGTGCGACGATGAAATCAGGGAGGAGAAATTACTCGCCGCGTGACCGCCTCCGTGCCAGTGAGATTATTCGAAGGGCATGAGGCGTGGCAGCTGCCGTTGTTAATCCCGCTCGACGACGATTTTGGAAGTTCTCTGATGATGCCTCGCGACGAGTTGCCAATTCGCAACCTCGGTTGCCGGGTGAGCGGAACGGTTAACGAACAGCTTATGGGCTATGGCTCGTGGCCGCCCCTGCTCGATGGGGTTTTTGGCGATCCTGCTTTACCCGTCGCCCGCGCTATATTCAAAACGCTCGGCGAGGGGTTTGACGCAGCGTGTAGATAGATAGAAGGGATGTTTTGTGGAAGGTGACTAGCGTCGCCCGCAGGCGTACGGATCATTCGGCCCGCAGAATGGCGGTGATGTCGAATCTGCTGATGCGTCGCGTGGCGGACCAGATGCTCGTCGACGCTGCAAGGGCGAGGAACAAGATCAATCCAGCGGACGTTCCCCATCCAACTGGTTCCGCCTCATCGATCAGAGTCCCGAGAAAGCGCCCTGAAACCTGTGCGCCGACGATTCCGAAAATCGCACCGGCCGTCACCGTCAGCAATCCCTGCCCGAGCAACACGCTTCGAAGGCGGAATGGAGTCGTGCCCAGGGCCAGACGTACCCCCATTTCCTGCGTCCTCTGGACAACGGCATAAGAAACGATGCCGTAGATGCCCATCACAGCCAACAGAAGTGCGAAGCCCGCGAAGAACCATAAAGCACTCCGGTAGAATTTTGGGCCTGCGAAGACCTCCTCCAGCCGCTGACCCATGGTTTTTACGCCGAAGACAGGAACCTGTGGATCCACCGATTGGATGACCGCGCGGACTTCCGCAAGGTAATTTTCTGCGGGCCCATCCACGCGTACGACAAAGGTGGAGAAGAAGCCACCCGGGCTTGCTGAAGGAATAAAGACCTGATTCCCGCCGGCGAGCGTGGGATCGGTCTCGTACTCCATTCCCTTCACGATCCCAACGATTCTCCGTGGGCTGTCGCCATCGGTCGTGAGCTGATGGCCAACCGCGTTCTCTGGCGCGCCAAAGCCTGCCGCAAATCGCTCATTGACCACCGCGACGGCTGCACCCGAGCGAATCTCCGCGTCCGTAAATTCCCGACCATACAAGATCTTTCCGCCCATCGTCTGGAAGTATCCCGACAGGACGGGAATCAAAGTGGAATTGCGCGCGGCTGGACGTCCATCCAATCCGAACTGCCCTCCAACAAACGCCGATGCGTAGAGCGGGAGGAATTCTGTCGCGCTGGCCGCGCGAACACCGCTAAGGTGGCGGATCCGGTCAAGCACTTCCTCGAAATACGGAAGTTGCCTCTTGTACAGTTGACGTGTCGTGCCCTCCAGAGAGACATTCACGGTCACCAGATCTCTGACATCATAGCCGCGGTCGATTCTCATCAAGCGGACGAATGCACGACCCAACGACACTGCTCCCGCAAGAAAAATGATCGTGAGCATCACCTGTGCGCCAACCAAGGTTTCGCGAACCAGTCGGGAGCCGGGAGGCCGGCACGAGCTCCGTATTCCGAAGGTACGGACGCGGCGCAGGTACAGCGCCGGCAACATACTGAACAGCAACGCGGTCCCCACCGAGACGACCAACGTAAACCCGAGAACCCGTGCATCCGGGGCTGAATACGATTGTGCGGCGAGCGTGTGGGGACCCACCTTCGCAGCCAGAGCAGTTGTCCAATAAGCGATCGCCAGTCCGGCTAGCGTGGCAACCATCGAAAGGAGCAGACACTCGGTGAACAACTGTCGAGCTAGGCGGCCCTCACTTGCTCCCAGGGCGGAGCGAATGGACAACTCCGGCATGCGGTCAAGGGTGCGCGCGGACAAAGTGTTCGCAACATTCGTGCAGGCTAGCACCAGAACCAAGACCACCGCCCCCATAAACATGAGTGAGCCGTTCTTGGCGGAGCCCGCGAGTGCGTTCTGAAGCGGCGCGATGCTTGGATGCAAGTCGTCGGGACCTTCCTGCGTCGACGACCGGCGCTTCACCTCTAGGGCAAATGCGGCACGTGCTTGCGGCCAGGTGATACCCGGCTTCAAGCGCGCGACAGTCGCCCAGCCGTTGTTGCCGGGGCTGAACGCGGCTGGTTTCCAGAGAACGGCTCCGCCCGGAAAATCAAATCCTGGCGGCGCAATGCCAATGACGGTAAGCGGATTCCCGTCGATTCGAACCGTGGCGCCCAGAACTCTTGGATCGGCTCCGAATAACTGTTGCCAAAGGCCGTAACCGATCACCGCCACGGCATTGCGTCCGGGCAAGCCCCATCCCGTTCCGTTCACATCATCTTCTGAGGCGAAGCCGCGTCCTAACCGCAGCTGAATGCCAAGCACGTCGAAGAAATTCCACGACGTCTGGGCGACATGTACGCGGCTCGCGACCCGTGCTCCACCGAGATTCCCGTCGAATTCCTCGAGTAACGCCGTATTCGCGAGATATGCACTCTGCTGGTTCCATTGGTGAAACTGGGTTACGGTATCGTGAGGTGGAATGAACTCCTGTACCAGAGCCAAGCGGTTCGGCTCGCGAAACGGAAGGGACCGTAGCAGCAGCGCATTAACCACGCTGAAAACCCCCGTGTTTGCGCCCATGCCGATGGCCAGGGCAGCAATCGCAAATCCTGTCTGCCAAGGGCGGACGGCCCAAAGCCTAAGTGCGTACCTGACATCGCGAAACATTGACGGTAGTATGCTCCCGATCGGACGCGGTTGCTCGTCTCG
>Ga0187783_10003496_pt1 | contig 11565 bp, 11 predicted proteins | sample 1015_SJ02_MP02_2_FD_132471 | JGI IMG/M metagenome (GOLD analysis project Ga0187783, IMG submission 132471) | Tropical peat soil microbial communities from peatlands in Department of Meta, Colombia - 1015_SJ02_MP02_20_MG | ecosystem: Environmental > Terrestrial > Soil > Wetlands > Peat | place... | reverse complement strand
CCCGTCACCGCTTCGAAGCGTGCCAGAATGCGGGGAGGAATCGCGAGTGAAGCCTGCGGCGGCCAATGTGGGCGCATCGTTATTCCATCAAGGACTCGACGCTGCGTTCTAATGTGCACCAAAGCCGACCTATTTTTCGAGGGCGGACTTGATAGCGGCAAGGGCGTTGCGGAGGCTAGAAGCAGAGCGACCGACTGCGGCTTTGCGGACGATCGATCCCTTGAAACCGGTGAGTCCCGCCTGCTCAGAACCCATGGACATGATGAGGTAAAAGCCGGGGTTCGTTGCGCTATCACTGCCACGCACGCAAAACGAGAGATCCAGCGCGGTTTCGAAGTAGTGGCTGGAATAGAGTTGTTTCTCAGCGATGGCGTATGCCAGTTGGTCGCCTGGGGCACCGCGCATGGTCACGACGTGCACAATGCGCAGGGTTGGCTTCAACCCGAATTTCGCGTTAGCCCAATAGAACGTATCGTTCACGTTAGCGGGCTTAGCATTCGGGTAAGCAAGAAGGTAGCCGTAGAAATCCGGGAGAATTTCCGGTAACGCGGTCTCGTAACTGAGCATGTAGGCGAACTGCTGCGACACGACGGTCGGATTGCGCTTGTCGTTATAAACGCCGAGCGCTTGATTGCCGTCGCGCTGGTAAGCAAGCAGAAACTGCAGCGCGGCTTTTTGCAGGAGTTGATTCACCTGCTCGTTTACGTTTAGAGCCGACCAGTCAATCGAGCGGTTCAGTTCTTCGATGGAAGTGGCGGGTGCCTGAATTAGGCAGTCGCCGGGCTTGCAGCGCTTCAACGCTTGTATGTCATCCTGATCGAACGCAAAACCTTGCAGGTCGGAAAGCCGGGGCGGGTTGTTGAAGACGCCTAGGGCGACATAGTTGGGAAGCTGGCGAAGATGATCAAAATCGGTCGCATACGAAAAATAAGCGTCGGGAGAAGCGTGGATGTAGACCGCGCCGAACAAGAAGACCTCGTCCGGCGTGCGAGGAGGAAGATTCTTCGTGACGGGCTTCCCATTGCGGATAGCGGCGATCTGATCCGGGCTCAGTCCGATCTCCTGCTGAAAGAACGTCTGCGGCTTCGTACTCGACTGAGAAGAGCCGGGCGGGGATATCGCCGTGACCACGACAAGCGCCGCTAGCCCGAGAATAACGGTCCGCATCGTGACGACCCACGCTATTTATATCCGCCTGCGCTCAAATTTTTCAAGTTGTCCCGGGTGAAGATGGGAGAAGATGCCGCGGTGCGCGCCGTGCGCCGATTGGTTGCGTTGACGCCGGGAGAGGTGTAGCATCCGCGAATCCAAAGGCCGGTGACGCAGGTCACAGACAGACCGCAGCAGTATGCTGTTGATTTCAAAGGCGTGACGGTAATTCCCGGCCCTCATTTTTCGCATTCGTCGACTAGCTTCGTATACACTTCGCGGGCGTGCTGGTAAGCTGCCTGAGCTTGCGGAAGCTCCGCTTTAGATATCTGCCGAGCCTTTTGTGTCCAACACTGGCTGACCCCTGCCAGACACCACTCAGCGCTCTTGCGCGAAGCGCGAATGGGCTTGCCGCCGACAAGGACGAAGATTGGATTGGTGTGCGAAGAACCTAGGATTCGCACAGCGAGCCAACTGCTCTGCTGGACCAGCACGTCAAAGGTTACGTCGCGAACGGTTCCATCCGCCACAATGTTCTTGCGAGCGACCGGCTTACCATTCATCACCAATTCGACGGGTACCTCACGTGTGTCTCCGATGCGTGCTCGCTCAAGGTGCCAGTATGGTTCTTGATCAACGGGACGATCATGAATGTTGAGGCCTTCTGCGGCGTCTGCGTAAGGCGCGACCAGAATCCTTCTGAGACTGGGATCGTTGAAAGTTGCCGTCCGGCGCGGCGCCTGGTCGCTCGCTTCGCTCTCGGAGGCTACCAGAACTGATGGAAGGTAAGCGGAAACCTTGACGGCCGCATGCACCGTGCCAGTCTTCTCCAATTTCAGTTCACTCCCGTTCGTCCCGACTTCTTGGCTGTTTACGCTGAAATTGATCAGATGGCTCCGGCCGTCGGAAACGTAGCTTCGTCCGGCACGCAAGGCGTCAAGCCATGCACTGTAGGTGAGAGGCCCTTCAACCTTTGCATACACACGTCCCTGTCCAACGCGGGAGTCGGTGATACACGGAAAGTCGGTCTCCCCCGAAATTCGCGTCCGGAATCCGACGTTAAGTGTGTGGTACCAGATATTGAGTTCCCAGGTGTAAGGCGTGTCTCCGGCAGAGATAAAATCAACAGTGCCAGGATAGGTCACGTCGACGATGTACTCGTTGGCCCCGATGCTGTCGAAACTTGGAACCTCGTAACTGGGGATCTCGGTCGACTTCACCGAGAGTCCGAAACCGGAGTGCGCAAATCCCGCTAGCGCCCCCTGCGATTTTGCCCAGCGCAGGACCGGCAGGTCCCAAGTGGGCCACTGTTCAATCCTTACGCAATGGGGGTAGTTCTGATCCGTGAGTCCAAGCAACACTAGGTGCCCAGCGTGGCTCGACGGAAACCCAGAAACCTCAAGATCGTAATGCATCAACTCGTCGGGCTTCGAGAGTGGGTCGTCCTTACCCGTGAAAAACTGCTTTTGGTAGTAGTAGCACGGTCCCCACGTCAACACCGCAGCGACGTTTAATTTCTCGCCCAGAATCTGCCGCACCATGTCCGCAGGCGTCACCCCTTCAGACGGATTCTGATAGTGGGAGCAACCAGCGGCGTGCACATGATGGTCACCGGAAAACCAGCCGTACCTCGCGGGATCAATCCAGCGCTGCATTGTGAACGCCACTTCGTTGGCCCCGGTTGCCGTCACTTCAACTCGCTTCGCCTCCGGGTGGTATTCGGGTCCCATGGCGCAGACGACTGTGTAGGATCCCTCCGGTAAGAGGATTGTTTCACCGTTCGCGCGATACACTTGCGGTTGGAAAAAAAGATCGGGCGCCAAGCGCTTCGAGGGATTCGGATACAAGCGGCCCAAATCGTCGCGGATGGTGAACGCCGCGATCGATGGAAGGCCCTTTTCGTCGCGAACTCGGAGCTTCAGCGCGTAAGCGGGGAGGGCGTTGAACAGCACAACCATCTCATTGCGGAAGCCAATGTCTTGGGTACCCTGGCCAACGTTGAAACTCAGTTTTGCGGAAAGCGCGCCGTGGTCGCGGCTGTAAATCTCGATTATGCGGTATTCGAGAGCCAAACCCGACAAGCGTTCGCTCATCGGATTCTTGTCATAGAGCTCAACGTCCATCCATCGATCGCGAACGTCTGCCGCGGAGATCGTCTTCGGCGGCTCTGCGCTGCCGTCAGACTGCACGTGAATGGGTAGGGCATTCGGGCTTTGGACTTCGAGCGGAGCCGTGACTCCAGCCTTGTTGATTACCTTCACGAGAAAGACGCGGGCTCCAGCCTCGACCAGCTCGGGTTTCGCCGTGCCGCGCTGCACCTTGACCCGGCTCTCCGGGTTGACTTCAACCGACGCCAGCACGTATTTGTCAAGCACTTCCTGCAAGCGCTCGACCGCGGCTGCCTCGTCGACCTCGGCGACCGCTTGGTTGATTGCATCCTGATCGCTTTGTGTCAAAGGCTGCCCCAGATATGCGAGGGCGCTTTCCACCTGTCGGACCTGTTGCGTCAGGGGCTGAAGAGGAATCCGCGTTTGGGCGGTAGCCGTCGCCACGTACATTTGAACGGCAAACCAAATCAAGGCTGGCGCCAATCGGAATGCTCGTACGCTGCATGTTCGTTTCATGGGGCCGCCTCCGTCGGCGGCTATTGTGCCCGTCAGGGCTGCGCGAGACAAGGGGCGAAGAAGCCATGCGATTCCTGTTGCGAGCGTGGAAGGCAGATGGCCAGTGCGCCGGGAAGACCCTTCGACGCGCGACTCGCCCGACGGACTGCGCCGACTCGTCAGGTCCGCTTTGGGTCGAAGCCCGAATTTCAAACTGAGACACTACCGATGGTGGACGCCGTTTGAACAAAGGCGTGCTTGGCGGCGATGGCGGGAACTTCGTCGAGCGAAAAAGGCTACCTAAATTTCAAACTGTAACAGTGCCGATTTGGCAGGATTCTCGATTCGGCTTTTCTTGAGTCGACACACTCCTTGGCGGGGGACAGGTTGATTCCGTAGGTTCGACCGCACCGAACCCTCGCTTCACGCTTTCACGAAACATCTCGCCCAGTCTGGGGTCGGTCGCCGGATTCGGCACCGTCAGCCTCGAGCCGCTCACGCTGTTCCTGGATGTATTCGGCGCGATGGGCTGGATCGATGATCTTCTGTAGGCCTGCAACAGCTGCGCCCATGCGAGAACTTCGTTTTGCCTCGCGTTCGAACTCCTCTTTGCTCATATTCGAGTAGCGATCCCTGCTGGTAGCCTTCACGATCCCGTAAACGAGGACGGCAAGCAACGCAAGCCAGATGGCATCGATCATGTCAGTCGTTCACCTCCATCCATCCAATTGCCCACCGTGGACTGTCAGCGCGAACAGCCGGCTGGCAAGATGCCTGGCGGGTGCCTCCCAGCTCTGAATTCGAGCAGATTCTTCTGCTGTTGCTCGACCGAAGGAACGCAGAAGGTTAGCCGCAGTTGATCGGGGATCAGTTGGCGGTCATAGGGATTCTGAATCACTGGCGAGGGACAGGGTTGTTTGGGAAGAGGGTGGCAGCCAGAGTTGGAAATCTCTATGGGGAACTTTGGGTTGACCGCTAACATCCCTTTTCGTTAGACTAGTCGTATACTAGTCGTATGGAGGTAACCTGTGGCCAACCTGCAGGGCAGCAACACTGTCGGCGCTTACGAGGCAAAGACCAATTTGTCCAAATTGCTGGAAAAGGTTGAAGCGGGCGAGGAGATCACCATCACCAAACATGGCGCACCTGTGGCCAAGCTCGTGCCCGTGAGAAGGGAAGTAAGCGCAGAGCAGCGCGTCGCAGCCATTGAGCGGATTCAGCAGCTCGCCGCTGGTCTATCCCTGGGCGGATTGAAGGTCAAGAACCTCATCAATGAAGGCCGCCGATGAGCGCCGCGTTTGTTGTTGATTGTTCGATCGCCATGGCTTGGCTATTCCACGACGAAGCGACGCCGAAGACGGCGGCCTTGCTGAACCGTTTGGCAACCGAGACGGCACTTGTGCCTACCTGGTGGTTCATCGAAGTTACGAACGTCCTGGCGATGGTGGAGCGCAAGGGTCGTATCACTCCGACGCAGTCTGACGCTTTCATCGCCGACCTGAGCAAGCTCGGAATCGAGCGAGACGACGAAGCAGTTGATCGCGCCTTTACGCATCTTCTTGGATTGTGCCGAACACATCGACTAACCAGCTATGACGCGATCTACCTCGATTTGGCCATTCGCCGAAGCTTGCCGTTGGCAACGCTTGACGACGACTTGCGGAAAACCGCAAAGAAATTGGGCGTCGTTCTCTTAGGTTAGAAGGCGCCGATCGCACTTGCTGTGCTTGGCCGAGATTGGCGTGAAGGCCGCGGAGAAGGCCAACCGGTTCGTCTACGGCAACAACAATCGGCGTGCGTCTCGGAAGTGGAAGGCAGATGGCCAGTGCGCCAGGGAAGACGCCCGAGTCTTGGTTGAAGGCCCACGGGCGCTGGCAGCGCATACACCTCAAGACTCTCGGAAGACTCCTGTCGTTGGGTCCGTGTGCGCGCGAACGGAGTTTTTGGTAGGGTCAGGTGGAACCGGCATACGGCCATCGATCTCGCGACTGTTCTTTGCATCCATTCCCTGACCAAACGGCTGGACACCGCTGGTGTTTTCATGTTTTCTAGGGTCGCGGCCCGCTTGGATTGCGCGGTCTCCGATTCACCATGCCGGAAGTGAATTGCGATTGACTGAAAACCCTCCGGTTGGATGTCGAGTCCCCGTGAAGTCCTTCTGCGACCGACCCTTTTTTAGAGGTGGTACATCAGATGTTTAATCCACTGAATTATCCCTTTCTCATTCTCGTGGGGCCTTTGCTTGCATTCTGGCTCGCAGCTCAGATCGGCGATTTCTTTCGTGGGAGACAGCAGAAGGGCGACCATCATGAGGATTTTCTATTCGTTATCGGCGGCACTTTGACTCTGTTAGGTCTCCTCATTGGTTTCTCCTTCTCGATGGCTGTCAACAGATACGATCAGCGGAAGAACTACGAAGCGCAGGAAGCCAATGCCATCGGGACAGCATACTTCCGGGCCGACTTGCTGCCTGCGGCTGACGCATCGAAGGTGCGTTCTTTGCTGAAGAGTTATCTCGATCAACGCATACTGGCTTACAAGTCCGGCACCGAGCAGCAATTTAGCGAGAACAGCGCACAAACCGCTCGACTCCAAAATGGGCTCTGGTCCGCAGTCACTCGGCCCGTTGCCGTTCAGCCGACCCCTATCGGCGCTCGTATCCTTGACAGCTTGAACGATGTGTTCAGTTCGCAAACATACGCCCAGGCCGCGTGGCGGAACCGTATTCCCATCTCAGCATGGATCCTTCTCATCGCAATCTCAATCCTTTGCAACCTATTGGTAGGATATGGCGCGCACGGAAGAAGCGCGTTCCTTCTCTTTGTCCTACCGATCGCCCTTTCCATTTCGCTTTTTCTCATAGCGGACATCGATAGCCCGTATCGAGGGGTCATCCACGTGCTGCCTCAAAATCTCGAGAGTCTCGCAGACTCCCTGCGCTCACAATGAAGCCAGATTCGTACCTGTAAACATAAATGATTACCAGCAGGAAGACGGGCTAAGTGGATTTCTGGAGGCATGACTTGAACGAATTCTGAACCCGGAAACGACTCCAACTACTGGCACACGCCGCATTTTGTTGTGATCGGCAAGTGGCCCGAGGAATTCACTTTTCCGGTGAGAACCTCGGCATCGCTTTTCCGCCAGCCCGCCCCGGATACCAAGCCTCAATTAATGGCCTTCGCGTGGTTTCGCCAGGGCATTGCAACAGGATTGCCGGTAGTCAGCAGTGGGCTTCAGCAGAGGAAAACGACGTGAACTCAGTATGGATGGATGTGCGGTACGCGGCGCGGATGCTCGCCAAGAATTCGGGCTTTGCGCTGATCGCTGTGCTGACGCTAGCGCTCGGTATTGGCGCGAAACGCACGATTTGTCAGTTGGATCCATTCGACCCTACTCGATCCGATTCCCGGCGTGAAGCAAGCGAGCGCTTATGCCGAGGTTGTGATCGGCTCAGGAGACAACCAGGGGCTGATTTACAACTCTACGCGTTCCAGAGTACGTTCTCCCTCAACAGTTCAAAGGAGGCATAGATGGTCCAGCGGGCCTTTCTCGGAGGTGTGGTCGGCGCGATTCTGGTGGGTACGTACGGTGCGCACGGAAGGAGCGGGTTTCTTCTCCTGGTGTTACCGATCGCCCTTTCCATTTCGCTTTTTCTCAATGGACAGTCAGTTGCGTTTTGCGTCCCCTTCACCAAATCCGCAAAATCCAATATCAGGTGGGAAATGTAGATATAGACCTACCCCGAACTCTCATAGTTGCCCCTTCAGCTTGTGGAACTCGTGAAATGCCAGCACGAGCGCCCCCGCCGAGGCAGAAAATACTGAATAATCCAGCGGAGACTTGATTCCGAAGGAGTCGGCCATGGCTGTGGCGAATAGCAGAAGGAGAATTGAACTTCCAAGAGCCGTCCAACGAAGCCAGAGGCCAAGAACCAGCGCGAGACCGAAGGACAGCTCCAAAGCAGTTGCCGCCCATGCAAGAAAGGGAATGGTTGAAGCGGGCATAAAGGAGTTGACCTTGGCCGTGTATGCAACGAAGCCTGCGAAATTGCCATAGCCCACATTTCTGCCTGTATAGAGGCCGAAACGATCGGCAATACCAGAAAGAAAAGATGCGCCGAGCGCAAGGCGAAGATATAGAATTCCCAGTCGCTCCCAATCGAAGCGGCCCGCTTGTTTGGCCGAGGATTGTGATTTTGATTCCCCCGCTGCCGATGCAATATCGGTCATTGCTGTCCTCCTTCGCTCGACATAGATGGCGGCACACTCAGCTGCACTTCGTGATCGCAAAGGAAATAGGCAATGAATTTCGCGGACTTCGTGCCGCTAGCATTGGCAGAGACCTGATGTATGCCATTGGGAGCTTCATAGAAACTTTCGCCCGCCTTGTAGATTTGTTCGGCTTCACCTTTCACTTTCGTCCGCAGTGCGCCTTCGACCACATAGCCCAGTACGGGGCAAGGGTGACTGTGTGGCGGCGAAGATTCGCCAGGTCCGTACGTTACTTCGACAATTGTCACCTTGAGATGCTCTCCATCCAATTTCGGCAGCGACTGTGAGTACACAATTCGATCACGACCGCGTGCGAGAGGCGCGCTGGTTGAGGTCTGCGCCTGTGCGATCAACCACGCCGTGAAAAGCACCAAAGACAACACTGTAGCGAAGCTAGCCGACTTACCTAGGGAAATCTTTGCTCTCACGAGTGAATCTCCTTCCTACACTTGCGATTTGCTGTTGCATTGCCGACTCCGTGGAATTCTGCCTGGTCGCGGGAGGAGTCCAGAAATATCTGTCCCCGTGTGCATCAGCGCCTGTGCCACAGGTGCCTGACTAGGTTCTCGTGGTGACGGACCGAGTTTGGTTGAGGAAATCAGCGGCGATCCACGCTGCCCCGGCAATCGCCAGAGTTTCAGCATTGCCAGCCAATTTATCAACTTGTGAGAGTCAGTAAAAGGCCTTGGCAGGCATACTAATCCGAAGCCGATGATCATTGCGGTCCTTAGGCGTGACGCACAGACCTGGCGCACTTTCCTCGAGAACCACGTCTCCCAGCTCGTCTCCATCGATTTCTTCACCGTACCTACCATTCGCTTCCAAGTCCTCTACGTGTTTCTGGTCCTGGTCCATGATCGTCGCCGCGTTCTCCACTTCAACGTGACCCGCCACCCGACTGCGGAGTGGACGGGCCAGCAACTGCGAGAAGCCCGTCCCTTTGACCAATCCCCACGCTACCTGCTGCGAGATCGCGATGCGATTTTCGGCCAGGACTTCACAGAACAGGTCCGAAACATGGGCATAGAGGAGGTGCTGTCGACGCCGGGTTCGCCCTGGCAGCGAGCCTACGTGGAACGGGTGATTGGTTCGATTCGGCGCGAGTGCCTCGACCATGTGTCTTTGAGGAAGGCTCGCAGCGTCGAAGCCTGGCTTCCTACTTCGACTACAACCACCGATCCAGGACGCATTTGTCGCTGGGGAAAGACTCGCCTGAGCCGCGCCCGATCCAACCGCCGGGAATCGGGCCGGTCGTGGCGTTACCTCAGGTGGGTGGACTGCACCACCTGTACGAGCGACGCGCCGCCTGAAACAGCCAACGATCGCGCGCGGTTCTGCTCGATCTTTTGAAATCTGTGCCTGACCTGACCTGTGCTCACTCGTTCACCACTGGCCTTGCGAATCTCGTTCGCGAACTTAGACAACTTCCCCAACGATCGCGAGATCTGAATTTGTCGAGGGGAGGCGCGTGCCAGATGCTTGAACGAGATTTTCGTTAGGCACAGTGGACGCGTAGACGACATCAAATCTGCCGAGGCGCGGCCGAGCTGAAAGTGTGCGAAAATTAGGTGTCGAAGATGTATTTGTTCAGGAATTCATTGCGGAATTTTCCCGGCGGGTCGAACTTTTGAGCTAATTCGAGAAATTCGCGCATCTTCACGTATTTGGCTCTCAATTCTTCGGGGGGGACAGTGAAAAGCTTGGCCCAGTGAGGCCGTGGATTGAATGGAGCCAATTGTCTTTCGATTACGGGCATTAATGCACTCACCGCAGGCCATTCGGGCTTCCATGTGAAGTGAATCGTTACACTGTCTTGTCCGTAGCAAGGGCTCAGCCAGAGTTTATCGGCCGCAATTGTGCGAATTTCCGTAATCAACAGATGCGGGCTGACCTGTTCGTGCAATTGCTCGACGGCCTGGATCGCGTCAACCGCATTTTTCCGCGCAACAAAGTATTCGGTTTGCAGTTCCTTGCCGGCGCTCGGCGTGAACCCAATCCGAAAATGAGGAAGTCGGTCGTACCAGGGGCCGGGCACTCCCATCTGCTCGGTGCAGTTCACGGCGGAAAGCGACGCTATTGGATGCATGTTTCGCGTAGCGCGCTTGGCGCCGAAGAATTCCGCGGGCGCATCGAATCGTTTTCCATCACCGTCGCGAACTTTTAACCAGACTTCGCTAATCCGCCGATTCTGCCAGTCGGTGAACAAGCTAACACTGTAGGCGGCGGATTCGATCTCATCAAAGTGATTCTTCAACTCGCTGAGCGGCATGTTTTCGTACACGAATTGCCGCACCATGTAAGTGGGCTCGATGTCGAGCGTAAGTTTAGTGATCACGCCGAGTGCTCCGAGGCCAACTACCGCGCCTTGAAAGGCATCACCGTTCTGGGCTCGAGAGAGCGGGATCAAATCGCCATTCGCATTGACGAATTCGAGCGCCGAAACGGCCGTGGAGAGATTGCCGTTCTTCACTCCGGAGCCATGCGTCGCTGTCGTGCATGCGCCAGCGATGGAAATGTCAGGCAGAGAGGCCAGATTGTGCAACGCAAACCCCTTCGAGTGAAGCCAAGGACTCAATTTGCCGTAAGTCATTCCGGCGCCTACGATGACCGTACCTGCTCTTGGATCCAACACAATCACATCGTTCATCGACATCACGGAAAGAAAAGCGTGCTTGCTGTCGGCGATATTGTTAAAGCAGTGGCGCGTGCCGAGGACTTTCAACTTTTCCTGCTTCGTCACGTAGTCGCGCACTTGGTCGACGGACTGTGCCGAATACAGCCGATCGGTGCTGAAATCGAGGTTGCCGGCCCAATTCCTCAGCTTGGTATCCAGATTTCGAGCTTGCAGCGGCCAAAGGATTGGTTGCGCCATCGCCGCGGCGCACATTTTGAGGAATGCTCTCTTATCCATGGATTTTCGTCATTTGCATTTGTTTTCCCCGCACTCCTCCACTCTGGTCGGACTCGTCTACGACCTAGGTCTCGGAAAAGAGGGCAGAAGTTCATCATGAGGGTATTACGATTTGCGGAATTTCGCTATTCGTCGTGTTTTTTTTGACGACGAGCGAATCGACCTCAGTTGGACGGGTGTAGTGACCGGGTGTAGTGACCTGAAGTCTGCCTTGTCGTTCGCCATAATGTCAGCCACAGTCAAAACGGGGCTGTTCCCGGTCGCGAACGATTGACCGCGACCCGCGAATTGAAAGAGAAATCCTACGCCGGCGGCTGTCCCTGCTAAAAAGTCGGTACTGATTGGGCCGATTGCATTTGAGCGGCTACAGCGATAGCTTGCGGGAGACATGATCGCGATCATCCGGGCTTTATTCTCTTCACTTCGGCGCCGGAACAAGTGCTTTGAAAGAGGCAACATCGATGCGACGAGTGAGGGCCCCTCTAAACGAAGCGTCTGCCTGAGCGGAAGAGGGTAAAAGGCCGAAAAACGGTGTTGGCCGCAGCGTAAACAATGTAGAATCAACAAAGCGATGCGCCCGTAGCTCAGTTGGATAGAGCATCTGCCTTCTAAGCAGAGGGTCGGGGGT
>Ga0187783_10003495_pt1 | contig 11570 bp, 9 predicted proteins | sample 1015_SJ02_MP02_2_FD_132471 | JGI IMG/M metagenome (GOLD analysis project Ga0187783, IMG submission 132471) | Tropical peat soil microbial communities from peatlands in Department of Meta, Colombia - 1015_SJ02_MP02_20_MG | ecosystem: Environmental > Terrestrial > Soil > Wetlands > Peat | place... | reverse complement strand
GACCGAGAGTCCACCGTTGACCTCAAGAAGCTGAGCACCAAGCCCGAGGGCGACATGCTCAACCCCCAGAATCCCAATCGCGATCTGGTGGGCGTTGCGAAGGCCTCATCCGGGAGCGTGGAACTTTGGATCGAGCGCGTGCAGAGGGGGGACAACCCGCCCATCTGGCTTTTCTCTCGCGACACCTTGCGCCGTGTGCCAGAGATCTACCCGGACATTGGGAGCACCCCGGACCTTGGGCGATACCTGCCGTCCTGGCTGAATATCAAGCTCGTGTCGCGGCCACTTTGGGTATGGGGCCTCCTCCTGATCTCGATTCCGCTCGTATTTCTGCTCGGGTCCCTGTTCGGCCGTCTTCTAAAGCCACTTCTTGCGGCAGCGGCAAACCGTTTCCTGGGAAAGGCGGAAATCCACTCCGTGCAGGGCCTGGTCGGACCTTTACGGCTCTTCCTGTTCGGGATCTTGTTGTTCATCGGCTCTAGATATTCCTACACCCTGCTGAGCCGACACTTTTGGGGCATCCTTGGCAGGGTCCTGATCGTTTTTGGTGCCACGTGGTTGTCCATGAGGGTGCTTGGCATCTCACGCAACCTGTACCTAGCACGGCTGAGACGGACGCACGCGGCCGATAAGATCGCGCTCGCAGGTTTGCTGGGACGGATGTTTCAGATAGCCGTTCTTATCGTCGGCGTTTTGATGGTGCTTTATCTGGCCGGCGTGAATTTGACCGCAGCTCTTACCGGTCTTGGAATCGGCGGTTTGGCGGTGGCCTTTGCAGCGCAAAAGACGCTGGAAAACCTGTTCGGCGGGATCATGATTAGCTCCGATCGACCGGTACGGATCGGCGACAGCTGCAAGATCGGCGACATCACTGGAACGGTCGTGGACATCGGGCTGCGCTCGACACAGATCCGCACGATTGATCGCACCATCGTCACCATTCCGAATGGGCAACTGGCCACAATGAACTTGGAGAATTTCACACTCCGCGACAAGTTTTGGTTTCACCCCACGATCTCGCTGACCCACGAGACGACGATCGACCAGATGGAAGCTGTTTTGAGCAAGATCCGCGACCTGTTGGACAAGCACTCGCAGGTCGAAGTGGAGACAGCACGAGTAAGATTCATCCGCATCGGCAGCACCTCGCAGGACGTGGAAATCTCCGCGTACGTCTTTGCCGCTGACTATGACGAATTCCTGGCGATTCAAGAGCAGCTGCTCTTGCGAATCCTTGAAATTGTAGAGTCGGCTGACACGTCGCTTGCCCTTCCCATTCAGCGCACCTACGTCGTTCGCGGTTCGGTCCCATCCGAGCGGGAGCAGAAAGTGAAAACGGCCACCGCCAGCGATCGTTGAAGGCGCTCAAAGAACGGTTGATGCAGACCTCCATTACCGAGGACGGACTCGCGCATTTGCTCGCCACTTCGCCCCTTGCTCGCCTCTACGGATTCACTCTTGTGGGTATGAACGAGGGCGAGTGCACCCTCCTTGTTCCATTCCAAGCGATCTTTGAAAGGCCCGACGGGATTCTTAGCGGCCCTGTCTTCATGTCCGCAGCCGACGTGGCTATGTGGCTTGCCATCAAGACCAAGCTCGGACTAGGTGACAGCTCTGTGACGGCCGAGATGAAGACCAGTTTCTTGAGCAGCGCGCGAAGAGAGGATTTCACCTGCACAGCCCGAGTGCTGAAATGTGGTCGACGCCTCATTTACGGTGTAGCGGAGTGCGCCAATGGGCGTGGCACATTGTTAACCCATCACACCCTCACCTATATGCGCCATCACCGCACATCGCAACCGTGAACCACTGAGCAGCAGCCGAGATCCGGAGCAGGCGGGGGAACCATGGCCACCGTCATTGCCGACATGGCGGTGCCTATCTGACCGAATCGACGTCCCGCTTTTCGGTGAGGTCGAGACGGGACGACGATCCATGCGCCAGACGCCTTAGTTCGGCGGTTGCAGCCGAGTATTCAACGACGGTCGGACGACAGGTCTCAACGGCTTGTTGGAAATCCGCGCCCGCTGTCTGCTGAACGCCTGCAAGAAGTTCATACTCGGCCAAGAAGAAATGCGCCTCGCATAGTCGGTCCCGTTGTTTTTCACCGTCGGGATTCTGAGCGGCTTCTACTACCGCCTTCCGGTCGTTTTTCTTGAGAAACAAGGCGAGGAGAGGCCCGGGCCACGACACGAAGTCCGTCCGCTGAGTGTCCCCCCAGGAAGCGTCTGCGTTCTGGCCGGCTCGCGCCGTGACGACGTACAACCACAGAATGTTGTAACGGTCCGCGGGCGCCAGTTCGGCACTCTTTGCAAAGTCTGGCACGGCTGCAGCGATAGCACCTTGCTCGAATCGGGCAAAGCCTCGATTGAAAAAAGCACCAGCAAAGCTGGGCTGCAGCCTGACGGCTTGGTCGTAGTCCTGAATGGCTCGGTCGTAGTCACCCTTGCTGTTGTAGGTGTTGCCCCGGTTGAAAAAGGCGCCGGCATAGCTCGAGTCGAGGCGAATGGCCTGGTCATAGTCTTGAATGGCCCGGTCGTACTCGCCCTTGTCGTTGTAGGCGTTAGCTCGGCCGTTAAAGGCATAGGCATATCGGGGGTTGAGGCGAATGGCCTGGTCGAAGTCTTCAATGGCTCTGTCGTACTCACCCTTGTCGTTGTAGGCGTTGCCTCGGCCGTTCAAGGCATAGGCATTGTTGGGGTTGAGGCGAATGGCCTCGTCATAGTCTTGAATCGCCCGGTCGTGCTGGCCCTTGTGGTTGTAAGCGTTGCCCCGGCCGTTAAAGGCATAGGCATATCGGGGGTTGAAGCGAATGGCCTGGTCGAAGTCTTGAATGGCTCTGTCGTACTCACCCTTGTCGTTGTAGGCGTTGCCTCGGCCGTTCAAGGCATAGCCATAGTCCGGAATCAGGCGAATCGCCTGATCGAAATCCCGAATGGCCCGATCGTAGTCGCCCTTGCCGTTGTAGGCGTTGCCCAAGCCGTTGAAGGCGTAGGCGCAGTTTGGGTCGAGGTGAATGGCCTGCTCGAAGTCCTGAACGGCCCGATCATACTCGCCTTTATAGTTGTAAGCGTTGCCCCGGTTGGTGAAAACGATGGCGAGGTTCGAGGCCGGAAGACCCCCGGAATCAATCGCACGGGTGCAGTAGTTTATCGCTTGATCGGGATTGCTCTCCTTGTAGCAACCGCCCACATCTTGGTTCGTTTGTGCGCGGATCGGGCTCACCACGGCCGCAAGTTGAGTGGAGAGGAGCAAACCGAGGAATATTGCGGCACGCCGCATGAAGCTTCCTCAAGGCTCGGCTGAGTGTTGAACCGGGCAAGAATACCAAACCGAGAATTCGATGACGAGGCCTTCTGAAAAATGGCGCATCGACATTCGCGACCGCTCGTGCCAGAAAAGGCCGACGAGTCGACGCGTGGGCAATTCAGTTCGCGTATTTCACCGAACAGCCGTACGGCCGCGATGTCTGTAGGCTTATCGGTTTCCCGGCCATCGCCTCGGTAAGGGCCTGCGATACGTAGTTTGTCGCGCCGGCCACACTGGCCGGGTCCGGTGTTGGCTGATCGTCGATTGCACCGTCATAAATCAGCGTTCCCGAAGGATCAATGATGAACATGTGCGGTGAAGTCTTGGCATCGTAAAGATGCCCCAGCTTTCCAGTCGGGTCGAGAAGTGCCGCTGTAGGGCTAGCGTCCATCTTTTTCAGGTACACATTCTCTTCCTCGGCTGTCACATAGCCCTGCATTCCCGGGGCCGAGGAAATCACGGTCAGCCAGACTACGCCGCGCGCAATCCATTCTTTCTGCAACCTCTGCATGTTGCCGCTATTGTATTGCTTCCGCACGTACGGGCAGCCATTGTTGTGCCACTCGAGGACTACGTACCTCCCTGCATACTGAGAAAGGGTGTGCTCCACCCCGTTGCTGTCCGTCGCCTTGAAATCCGGCGCCTTCTCCCCCACACGCGCGGCCCATACCGGCAACGCCAGGACCGTCGCAACCGCAATCCCTATCCAGAGACCGACCTTTTTCATGTGGCCTACCTCCTTGAATCCTCCGCGGAGCACTTCTGAACTGGCGGGCGCAGCCATTATACAACCGTGCCGCCATGGGACTAATCGATTAGTGTGGCGACGGAAGGGGAACCGACACGGCGTAGGCTCCGTCGGGGCTAACTTCTAACACGCCGTCGAGCGTGGCGGGCGTCTTTAGAAGTCGGTCTGACTTCTTGAGCATCAGTCGCATGCCGCCCGGGATTGCAGCAATGGCCTGCGGCGCGGAATTATCGATCTGATCGGCTTCGAGCGGAAAAAATGACGCCTTCGCGACGCCGCCGCTGTGAATCGTAAGCACGAATCGGTCCTGCTCCGAGATCGCGTCAATCCTCCATGCGGAGGGCAAGGGCCTCGGCGCGCGGGATTTCGCCGCGTGGAACAACGCATGCGATGCCGACACTGAGCTGGGCGTCGTTTGTACGGGCAGGGAAATCTTCAGGCTTTCCTTGCCTGGCACGCAAATGTCCTTGCAGACCAGCCAACTCACGTCTGCTAAAAGCGTTACGCGTTGACCGGTTGCAAGACTCTTGGCCGTCTGCATCTCGACCGGCAACAGCACACCTTCTTCATAGCCGTAATCGATTACTGAACCGGACCCCAACCGGGCGGGCGCAGGCCATTCGATCTCTCCCGCGACAAATCCGGGGGGTAGATTCCATTGGACCCGCGGCGGTTCGCCCGAATCGCCCGGATTCCTCCAGTAGATATGCCACTCCTTATCCATCTCGAAGTGCAATCCGACCCAAAACCGCTTCCCGGGCTCCACGGCATTCGTGTCGCTAAGCAGCTGCACTTTCAGATGTCCCGTTTCTACGGGGCGGCTGAAAACTCTTGGCGCAAAGAGTAGAACCGCGCAAATGATGCCCCGGCGAAGGGACGGGAAGCTCTTTCCGTTCAGTCGCATCCGTAAATCCCCCTGGCAAGCCCGCCTTCATTCTTCAGTCTATACCTTACGTCGACTGCGCAGCGATGCCCCCCTGGGAGGGGGCGTATGGCTCGTTGGAAGCTGACGGCGCCGCGACTTCACTTTAGGGGACGATGAAGGTAGAAGTGATGGCTGCGTTGGGTGAGGAACCCCCGTGGTAGCTGATAGGAAGCCAGCTTAAGCTGCCAGTGCACGGATCGAAGTTCTATTCGGACGTTCCAAGTAGCGGATTCCGCGATCAGTTTTGCGAATTTGCGATGACCTGTCCGGCGCGAAACGCCACCGCCAGCAATTCTACAATCACACGGCAGTAGACGATCCAAACCGCCATCCCCGCAAAGCTGAGAATCAGTGCCAGCAATCCATTTGGTACGGACGTCTGGAACTGACTGAACACGAACCAAATCGCCGCAATCAAGCCCAACAGCAGATGTACGCCGTAGAGCATCTTCAGCAAACGTGGCGTCACCATCTGCTCGAACGAAAAATCCATCAAGTTCTCGACAAGCCCTTTGTCCCGACCAATGACTTGTTGCTCGGGGTACGACGGTGCAGTGACCATGGTCGAACACCTCCCGGTGATTTGCGACTGTGAAATTCCATCGTAAGCAACTGCATGGGCGAGGGGGGAATCTTCGCGTGGGCGGCCTGCTCAAAGAAATAGCTGGCCGTTCGGACAGTCGATCCGGGCTGACGGCAACCGATGGCATGGCGACAGGCATCGGATGAGGTGCCGCACCCATCGGATCAGGTTGCGAGGACCCAGGACCGCCTAGTTCGCCTCGGTGACGGTCGAAGCATTCATGCCCGGGAGGTCTACGGGGGCCACTGGCCTGGCTCGATCGATTTCAATCCTTCCCTTGAAATGAGCGCCGTCCTCGATGCCAATCCGTGCCGTGGCAATGTCGCCAGTTACCGAAGCGCCCTTTTTGATCTCGACTCGGTCTCGCACAACGAGATTGCCGGTAATGATGCCGTACACGACGACTTCTCGAGCCGTGACGTTAGAACTCACCCGGCCGGTTCGTCCCACGGTGAGTGCTTGGCCCTCGAGTGAAATCGGGCCATCCACCTTACCATCGATCTGTAAGTCCTCTTTCCCTAAGAGGTTGCCTCGGATCTCCAGACTTGACCCGATGCACGCCAGATAGTTTGACGCAAAACCACGGGCGTGGGCAGTTGCGCCGGAAGGAGATGTCAAAGATCCTTTTTCCTGTATTGCGGTGTTCTGTAGTTCGTCTGCTTCCTGCTTGGTCCACATGGTGCCTCCTTCGGCCTCAAGCGGCCAACACCACACTACGAATGCTTTCGAGCGCAGGCAATCACCCGACGGTGCAGGTTTTGGTCAACCTCAAAGGCTGGCCCTCGGGACAGCCTGGGTCTGTCTGCTGAGGTTTGCTGGGCGGTTATTTTAGTGCTAGAAACAGGCTGAGAGCGCGTCAGCTACCACGCTCCCCCGGGGAGAGGAGAAGTCAGGATGCGAGAGACCCGTCGGGGCCGCCTGTGGAAAGTTCTCTTGCCTTTTTGCTGCGCTCTCTGTCTGGTCGGTGCGATGTTCGCCCAGCGCCCTTTCCGGGAATATCCGTCTGTAGAATATGGCGATTCCACACCGCTGCCGCCAGACTGGCAGCGGCCGGGCGAATGGGCTTTCGCTCGCCTGATGTATCCGCCCGGCCCCAACGACGGTTACCGAGGGCGTTTCGATGGCGATTGGCGCCAAGGCTTATCGCTGTGGACGCAGGACGGCCCACCTGCCGATCGCGCTCTTGCCGCGGCGGCCCGGCGCCTTACCCGCATCGACGCCCGCTCGGTGGAGGAGGATGTGAATCTGGATGACGGAGACGAGGTTTACAACTGGCCGTGGCTCTACGCTGTGCAGGTGGGCGAGTGGGGAATTACTCAGCATCAGGCCGATGTCTTGCGTGAATATTTGCTGCGCGGCGGCTTTTTTATGGCGGACGATTTTCACGGCGCCTACGAGTGGCAGATGTTTGTGAACCGCATCCGAATGGTTTTCCCGGACCGTCCGATCGTCGAGATCCCCAATAACGACCCGATATTTCACACGGTGTTCGATCTGGACGACCGCTATCAAATTCCCGGTGCCGCGCACCTGGAGCTTGGCTACAAGGTGCCGGACTATGCGCAGGGACCCGACGACGGAAAGGGAGCGCACTGGCGCGCCATCTACGACGACAAGGGTCGCATCATGGTGGCCATCTCGTTCAATTCCGATGTCGGCGATTCATGGGAATGGTCGGATCGGCCGGTGTATCCGGAGAAATTTTCCGATCTTGGCTTCCGTATCGGCATCAACTACATCGTCTACGCCATGACGCACTGAGCTCCCCGCCGGCCTACACTGCGGATTCCTCTTCCTGACGCCCATCATCCGGATATCAAACGGTGCAGGAACTGCGCGTCACTCACTTCACGTCACGTGCTTCAAAGCGGGCAACTGCGTTCCCCCCGGCGTCAAACAACTCCAGTTTTCGCTGGGTAACTTTCCACGTCTTTACCTCTTCGATCGCATGCAGGAATGCCTTCTCGGTGTCCATGCCTTCCGGACAAGCCATCATGGTGCTGGCCATCTGACTGAATGTAAGTTCGTTTCCGTTCCGCTCATAGCTGCCCATCAACCTGTTGCAGCCGCCCGATCCACTGACGCGATGAGACTCAGAGTTAAGGGTCAAATGGGGTTCGTTTTGCGGGGAAGCCACCGTGACAGCTGCTTTACCCAGGTGTGTCAACTTCCAATCGGTGTCTTCGAGCGATGCCGCAGAGTTGCGACCAGCAGCAGGAGGCGAACTTGCCGGCATTTCCGCTTTCCTGAGAGGTTCGAACTCGTAAGTACCCCCATCGGCCATTAACGAAAGAAAGAGATGGCCGTTTTTGATGGTGTAGGAGCGCACATACGCCCAGTCCTTTGGGATGCGATCGTTGAGCGGTGCGGGCGGACACATCGCGCGCGTAAGCGCCAGCGGCCCAAACTGAAGCTGATTGGGTCCTTCGGATCTCCAAGTGCCATGTCCACGGTTGCAATCGATGCGCACGCTTACGCTACCGTCACCTCCAAACGCAACCGTGTATTTCATCCTCTCGGCAGGCGTCAGGGTTTTGTCGTCACCCCCCTGGAACTTCACGAGCTGCCAGGAGGTGCCGCTCAAAGCGGTCGCGGCGAGTTGTGCTGTGGCCTGAGCCCAGACGTTGCCAACCCACGCGAGAAGTACTCCCAGGCACGATAGAGCTAATCGACGTCGCCACAAAAACCTGCTTTCAAGCCCGCATAATTTCACGACGAAAATTCCCGGAATCGGCCCAGACTTCGTCCAAATGATGGCGGTGGCACAAAGCCTGGGCCGTCTTTCTGCAAAAACCAGTAGTCCGCTACTTGCGTGCGGGTGAAGCCTGATCCAGGACGTCGATCAGTGGCTTTGCACCGGCCGGAGGGGCTGTGCCGCCCGTGATGATTTCTTTCACCGTTAGATCCTTGCCGTAGAGCGACTTGTTGGCGTCGGAGTCCCCGTCCATCGAGGCGCCCTCGAGCGAAACGCCGGCAAACAGGCCCTTGGAGCGGGAATATGTCAACACGTCGGCGTTCATTGCCTCGGCATTATACGAAGTGGCCTGGGCGCCCGGGCCCGCGGCGGCACTGGCATTGCTTCCGAGCTTCGTCTTACCATTCAAGATTTGATCCGCGCCTTTTTGATTCATCACGAGAAGCACAAAATCCGTCGCTGTGGAGCCAAGCTGGACGCCAATGCTTCCCTGATCGAGCTTGTACATGGCCGGAGCGCCCCAGCTTCCGTTCATCGAGGCGCCCTTGCGGCAAACCAGCGCGCCGCGTCCGTAGCTGGTTCCGATACCGACGGCCACCTTCTTGACGCTGGGAAAGATGAGCGCGCATTCGGCCTTGTCCAGAACGCTTTTGGGCAGGCCATTGTTGGAGAGAATGTCCTGAAACACCTTGGCGGAGTTACTGAGGCGTTGCTCTTCCTTGGTCTGGGCAAATGCCGGAAGAGCAAGCGCCAACACGAGAGCGAGCGCTGCAGTCTTGTTTTTCATGCAATCATCCTTTCGAGATTTTCAAAAGTTATTGGCCATTTGCTCGAGGAATGTACGATTTCGAAGCTCCCCCGGAGGGGGGGTGTAAAGCGGCACTAACTATACACCCCTCCCGTGCAGGCGACGTGTGAAATTGTGGTTGCGCTCGACACTTGATCGGGCGGACAGCCGCGATTCCCTTACCCCTGCTGATAGCCTCTGACCAGCCGTACCCAACATTTTTGTGGTAGAACAAATCTGTTCCGAGACCCAGGCTTCCTCAAGCGTTCCATTTGGGGGCAAACTAATGGGCTTTCTTTCAAATCTGAAGATTCGTCCGAAACTCATGATCGCACTGGCGCCCTTGGCGATCATGGCTGTTGTCGCGGCCCTCTACTCCTCGATGGAAAACAAGGCAATCGACACAAGGTATAGCGACCTCATTACCAATGATGAGCGCGCGCTATCGAATTTGACCTACGCGCGTGCCAAGGAGAACTTGTTCGGTCAATTTCTCTATAAGGTTATCGCCGAGCCGGATGCTGGCAGGATGCGAGCCATTGAAGCAGATCTGGACAAGAGTTATTCGGATTTCAAAACCGGTATCAGCGAAGTCGAGCGGTACGGTGCTTTCAGCGCAGAGGAGCTTCGGTCTGCCGAAGCGCTCTTTGATCGTGCCGTGACCGACTCGCACCCCGTTCGCGAAGCGACTCTCAAAGGCGATGACGCCAAGGCAATGGCTCTTATGCGGTCCACGGTCGACCCGGAGCTGCAGCAGGCCCGGGAGGCACTCGAACCGCTCAATGACAATCTAAGGGCCTCGATTGATCGAGAGTCTGACGAACTCACTCGAAGCACACACCGCACGATTCTGATCTCTTGGTTCGTGATCGGTTTGGGACTGGCCCTGTCGATCGTGGTCACGGTTGCAGTGATCCAGAAGGAAGTGGTCGAGCAACTGGGGGCCTTGAGTGGCAGCATCCAGGATCTCGCCCACGGTCTGCTGGATCGCCCCATCCCGTATGCACAGTACCGCAGCGAGATCGGCGATATGAGCCGGGCCTTGAGAACTCTGCAAGGCGCCGCGCGCGAGCGCGAAATGCAGGCCTGGATCAAGGCCGAAGTCGCAGCCGCCATGGAGAAGGTGAAGGCTGCGGAAGATTTCCAGAGTTTCGCGCGTCAGCTGCTGTCGCGATTGTCCGAATCGATCCCTTTGCTGTATGGCGCGTTCTACTTGGCCGACGACCGCGGGATGCGCTTTTCACCGGTAGGCGGCTTTGCGATAGAAACCCTGGAAAGGGTGCGGGAGTTTGCCTTGGGGGAAGGACTGGTGGGCCAGGCGGCGGTTGAGCGGCGCCCTTTGGAGATTAACGCGAACCCCGATGATCCTTCCTTTCGTATCAGCGCCGGAGTCGGGACGATCGAGCCCCACCACTTGCTGTTCGTTCCCGTTACCGGTCCGCATCGGGTTACCTCGGTCATCGAACTGGCTCTCATCTCTCCGCTTTCGGATCGACAGCGAAACCTGCTAGAGGCTCTTGCACCCATCCTGGCCGCGAGTATCGAAATCTTGGCGGGCAACATCGAAACAAAGACGCTCTTGGAGCAGACTCGGGCTCAAGCCGAAAGTCTTGCCATTTCTGAGCGCCAGCTCACCGCACGCAAAGAGGAATTGGAGGCGGCCAACGTGGCGCTGGCGGCTTCCGAAGAGGGGCTGCGGCGCGCCAAGGAGGTTGCCGAAGAGGCCACAAAAGTAAAGTCGGATTTCCTTGCAAGAATGAGTCACGAAATCCGGACGCCGATGAATGCCATCATTGGCATGTCACACCTGGCCCTTCAGACGGCACTCAATCCTCGGCAGCGGGACTACGTCAGAAAAATTCAACGATCCGGCCAGCATTTGCTCGGCATCATCAACGACATTCTCGACTTTTCCAAGATCGAGGCGGGCAAATTGTCGGTCGAAAGCATCGACTTCGATCTGGAGAGTGTCCTCGAGAACGTCAGCAACCTGATTTCTGAAAAAGCCACTTCGAAAGGACTGGAGCTCATTTTCGAAATCGAACCGGCTCTCTCGACTCATCTCAAGGGTGACCCCTTGCGGTTGGGGCAGATTCTGATCAATTTCTGCAACAACGCGGTGAAGTTCACAGACAAGGGAGAGATTGTTGTGATGGCTCACATTCAGGAGCAAGACGAAAGCGGGCTTATGGTTCGCTTTTCGGTGAGTGACACGGGCATCGGTTTGACCGAAGAACAGATGGGCCGCTTGTTTCGTGCGTTCGAGCAGGCCAATGCCTCAACGACTCGAGAGTATGGTGGTACCGGGCTGGGTCTGGCGATCTCGAAGAGACTGGCTGAGCTCATGGGAGGGGAGGTTGGAGTCAACAGCGAGGCGGGAAAAGGGAGCACCTTCTGGTTTACGGCCCGGCTAGGCAAAAGTACGGCCAAAGCGCGGCGCCGCCTTCCGAGGCCCGATTTACGTGGGCGCCGAGTCCTCATCATCGACGACAACTCTCACGCTCGGGCCGTCTTGTCCGACAT
>Ga0187783_10003494_pt1 | contig 11571 bp, 9 predicted proteins | sample 1015_SJ02_MP02_2_FD_132471 | JGI IMG/M metagenome (GOLD analysis project Ga0187783, IMG submission 132471) | Tropical peat soil microbial communities from peatlands in Department of Meta, Colombia - 1015_SJ02_MP02_20_MG | ecosystem: Environmental > Terrestrial > Soil > Wetlands > Peat | place... | reverse complement strand
GCGGGAGCTGAGCCTGACCGCGCCGGCCGAGATGTATGCCAGCGCGCGCAGGCCGTCCCACTTCATCTCATAGGCCCAGCCAGTGTCGTCCGACGGCAGTGAGCCGGCCGTGGCCAGCATCGGCCTTAGGTCAGCAGGCGGTTGGCGCGGCCCGGCGTCGGTCACAGTCGATCCTTACCCGCCAGCTGGCCGGCTAGCCGAGCTATCGGCAGTATCGGGCTGCTGGCCGCACCGCGTCAGGTGGCTCGCCGCCGCGATCCTGGCTGGCCAGTTGCCGCCCTGTGGAACGTCGGCCGATCCGATACAATCGTGTATTCCGATTAGTTAACTAGTCATCTTCGACGGAAAGCCGATGGCCGGTCTGCACGCTGAAACCTCCCTCCACCTGGCGGCTGCACTCGACGGTGCCGGCTGGCACCCTGCGGCCTGGCGCGAACCAGATGCCCGACCCGGCGATCTGCTGACCGCTGGCTACTGGGCTGCGCTGGTAGCCGAGTGTGAGGACGGGCTGCTGGACTTCGCCACGTTCGAAGACTCGCTTAGCTTGCAGTCGACCGATCCGGACCGGCCCGATCAGCGCATCGACCAGGTTCGCGGCAGGCTCGACGCTGTGCTGGTGGCGGCCAGGGTCGGGCCGCTGACCCGGCACGTCGGCCTGATTCCGACGGCTATCGTCACGCACACCGAGCCATTTCACCTGTCCAAGGCCATCGCGACGCTGGACTGGGTCACCTCTGGCCGCGCTGGAGTCCGCGTCAAGGTGTCACCCCGGCAGGATGAGGCTGCTCACTTCGGTCGCCGGAGCCTGTCCGCGGGACCTGGGCTGGTTGACGACCTGATGCACGAGGCTGCCGATTACGTCGAGGTCCTGCGCAGGCTCTGGGACAGCTGGGAGGACGACGCGGAGATCCGCGATACGGCCGCCGGTAAGTTCGTCGACATCGCCAAGCTGCACTACATCGACTTCGAAGGCCGCTGGTTCAGGGTGAAAGGCCCCTCGATCACACCGCGGCCGCCACAGGGCCAGCCGGTCGTCACTGCGCTCGCGCACTCTGCCCCCGGCTACTCGCTGCTGGCCCGCAGCAGCGATGTCGGCTTCGTGACGCCGCACGACAGGTCGCACGCGGCCGGCATCGTCAGTCAGGTTCGCGCCGCGCAAGCAGCAGCCGGGCGCGCGGATGCGCCCGTGCACATCTTCGCTGACCTACTGGTCTACCTCGACGACGACGCGAACCGGGCTGCAGCGCGCAAGGCACGGCTTGATGACCTGGCCGGCGGGCCGCAGGCCAGCGACGCGCTGGCCGTCACGGGAACTCCTGCGCAACTTGCTGACCTGCTGCTCGACTGGCGCAGCGCCGGACTGACCGGCTTCCGGCTGCGACCTGCGGCTATTCCGCATGATCTGCGGCAGGTCACCCGCGGCCTGGTACCCGAACTCCAGCGGCGGGCCGCGTTCCGATCCGAATATCGGTCGTCTTCGCTACGCGGGCTGCTTGGCCTGCCCAAGCCAGTCAACCGGTATGCCGCCGCTTGACCAGCCAGGAAGGAGCACGTACTGGTGAACCAACTCAGCGCTACCAGGCCGCTCAAGCAGGTGCACCTAGCCGCCCACTTCCCCGGTGTCAACAACACGACGGTCTGGACTGACCCGGAGGCTGGCAGCCACATCGAGTTCAGCTCGTTCGCGCATTTCGCCAAGACCGCCGAACGCGCGAAGTTCGACTTCCTGTTCCTGGCCGAAGGACTGCGGCTACGCGAGCAGAACGGCAGGATCTACGACCTGGACGTGATGGGCCGGCCGGACACCTTCACCATCCTGGCTGCGCTCGCCGCGGTCACCGACCGGCTGGGCTTGGCAGGCACCATCAACTCGACCTTCAACGAGCCATACGAGGTCGCCCGGCAGTTCGCCACGCTTGATCACCTGTCCGGCGGCCGGGCCGCCTGGAACGTGGTTACCTCCTGGGATGCGTTCACCGGGGAGAACTTCCGCCGCGGCGGCTTCCTGCCGCAAGACCAGCGGTATGAGCGAGCCAAGACTTTCCTGGCGACTGCCTTCGAGCTATTCGATTCCTGGACTGGCGACGAGATCGTCGCCGACAGCCAGTCGGGTGAATTTCTGGCCGCCGCTGACGCGGGCTCATTCGCGCACCATGACGAGCACTTCGACATCAGCGGGCAGTTCAACACCCCGCGCAGTCCGCAGGGCAGGCCTGTCATCTTCCAGGCCGGTGACTCCGATGAGGGCCGTGAGTTCGCCGCGTCCGCCGCTGACGCGATCTTCACCAGGCATGCCACGCTGGAAGCTGGCCAGGCGTTCTACGCTGATGTGAAGGACCGGCTGGCCAGTCACGGCCGCCGTCCCGACCAGCTCCTCATCCTGCCGGCCGCCACGTTCGTGCTGGCCGACACCGATGCCGAGGCCCGCGAGCTTGCGCACGAGATCCGGCTGCAGCAGGTCAGTGGACCGACCGCGATTGCCTTTCTTGAGCAGCTATGGAATCGGGACCTGTCCGGCTACGACCCCGACGGCCCGCTGCCGGAGATCGACCCTGACCCTGGCGAGCACATCGTTGCCCGCGGTCGGGCCAGCGTGCGGATGCATCGTGACCCGGTGGCCACGGCCCATCAGTGGCGGGCGAAGGCAGCAGCAGAGCACCTGTCGATCCGTGAGCTCATCATCGAGGTAACCGGCCGCCAGTCGTTCGTCGGATCAGCGTCCACAGTGGCGTCGACGATCAACGACTTCGTGCAGGCAGACGCCAGCGACGGGTTCATCCTGGTGCCGCACATCACCCCCGGCGGGCTTGACAGGTTCGCTGATGCCGTCGTGCCGATACTGCAGGAGCAGGGAGTGTTCCGCACCGAGTACACCGGCACGACTTTGCGCGAGCACCTCGGCCTCGCCCCGCATCAGCCCGAAGCCGCCCGGTCAGCAGCACGGACTGCGTCATGACCACCCCGCTGACAGTGCTTGACCTGGTCCCGATCTCCGCAGGCTCGACTGCTTCGCAGGCGCTGCGCAACAGCATCGACCTCGCCCAGCATGCTGAGCAGTTCGGCTACACGCGATACTGGTTCGCCGAGCACCACCTCAATCCGGGCGTGGCTGGATCGTCACCGGCCGTCGTCCTCGCACTCACCGCGGCCGCCACCTCGACAATCCGTATCGGCTCTGGCGCCGTGCAGATGGGGCACCGCACCGCGCTGGCCACGGTCGAGGAGTTTGGCCTGATCGACGCATTGCACCAGGGCCGCCTGGATCTCGGGCTCGGCCGCTCGGGCGGCCGCCCGCCGCAGCCAGTGGCCACACCCGCGACTCCGCGGTCCACCGGTCCCGATGCTGGTGAGCCGGGCGGCACGCGGACCGTGAACGGGCTCTTGATCCCGCCGCGGTTCATGTCGGAGGCCGTGCTGAAGTCGCCACGGTTCGCATTGCAGCGCCAGCTACTGCAATTGCCCAATGCGCAGCCGCAGGACTATGCCGAGCAGGTCGACGACATCCTGGCCCTGCTGCAAGGCAGGTACACCTCAGCCGACGGCATCGCCGCGCAGGCGATTCCTGGCCAGGGCGCGCAGCTCCAGGTCTGGATCCTGGGCAGCAGCGGCGGGCAGAGTGCGGACGTGGCCGGCCGGAACGGCCTGCGATTCGCTGCGAACTACCATGTCAGCCCGGCCACCGTCGTTGAGGCTGCGGACGGCTACCGGGCTGCCTTCCGCCCGTCGGCCGAGCTGGATCGCCCTTACCTGAGCGTCTCGGCCGACGTCGTGGTTGCCGAGGACGAGGCAACGGCTCGGGAGTTGGCCTCAGGCTACGGCCTTTGGGTGCGCAGCATCAGGTCCGGTGAGGGCGCCATCGAATTCCCGGCTCCAGCGCAGGCCAGGGCGCACCGCTGGACTGAGGATGACCGCGTGCTAGTCGCCGACCGGGTCGCCACCCAGTTCGTCGGGTCCGCCTCGCAGGTAGCCGATCAGCTTGAGCGATTGCGTGACGCGGTGGCCGCCGATGAGCTCATTGTGACCACGATTACGCACGACCACGCGGACCGGGTGCGTTCCTATGCACTGCTCGCGCAGGAGTGGAGCAGGCGATGACCGACGTAAGCAAGCTGCGCCACGATGGCCAGGCGGCGGAAGTCGGGACGGTCGCTGTGGTGGTCGGTAATCCCAAGCCGCAGTCGCGGACCTATCAGGCGGCGCACATCGTGGCCGGGCGGCTGGCCGGGCGGCCCGCCGATGTCAGCATCGACCTGACCGACCTGGGCGCCGCACTGCTCGACTGGGCCGATCCGGCCGTCGCCAGCCTGGTGGCCACGGTCCAGGCTAGTGCGCTGCTCGTGGTGGCCAGCCCCACCTACAAGGCGAGCTACACCGGCCTGCTCAAGCTCTTCCTAGACAGGTTCAGCACCGGCTCGCTGGCGGGAGTCACCGCGGTGCCGCTGATGCTTGGCGGGGACTGGCGGCACAGCCTGGCCGCCGAGCTGATGCTCAAGCCCGTCCTCGTCGAGCTTGGCGCCACTTGCCCGACCGCCGGGCTGTTCTTGCTGGAGTCAGAGTTCGCGACCGGCGATGTGCTGGAGTCGTGGCTGGCACGCGCCCGCCCGCAGGTCGCGGCCGCGTGCCAGGGGGTTTGCGCGCCGATCCGCGATAGCTAACGTGCGTTAGCGACGACCGGTCTCGGCGGCTAGCTGCCGCAACGCAACCACTAGCTGATCGACCTCGGCGCGGGTGTTGTACAGCGCGAGCGACGCCCGGACGGAGGCCTCAAGCCCGAACCTGCGCAGGATCGGCTGAGCGCAGTGATGTCCGGCGCGGACTGCGATGCCACACGCGTCCAGAGCCGTGCCTACTTCCTCCGGGTGGTATTCAGCCAGCACGAAACTCAGCACGCTTGCCTTGTCCGGAGCCGTGCCAATCAGCCGCAGCCCAGGCACGGTCTGCATCTGCTGCGTGGCGTACTCCAGCAGCTCGTGCTCGTAGCTGGCCACATTCGGCAGGCCAAGCCGGCTCAGGTAGTCGATCGCGGCGCCCAGCCCGACGGCGTCGGCAATGTTCGGTGTTCCCGCCTCGAACCTGCGGGGCGGACGCTCGTACAAGGTCCGCTCGAAGGTGACGTCCTTGATCATGTTCCCGCCGCCCTGCCAGGGCGATAGCCCGTGCCAGATCTCCGGCTTGGCATACAGCGCCCCGATCCCGGTCGGACCGAGGATCTTGTGGCCGGAGAACGCGTAGAAGTCCGCGTCAAGCAGGCCAACATTGACCGGCAGGTGCGCCACCGCCTGCGCTCCGTCCACCAAGACGCGGGCGCCCACGCGGTGCGCCGCCGCTATCACCTCCTGCACCGGAACGACGGTGCCCAGCACGTTGGAGACCTGCGACACGCCTACCAGCCTGGTGCGCTCGCTGAGGAGCGAGCCGTAGCCAGCCAGGTCAAGCTGGCCGTCCTCGGTGACCGGAATCACCTTCAGCTTGGCGCCGACGCGTTCGGCCAGTTGCTGCCACGGCACGATGTTGGCGTGGTGCTCAAGCTGCGAGAGCACGATCTCGTCACCAGCACCGACGTGCTCGGCGCCCCATGCCTGCGCGACCAGGTTGATCGCCTCGGTCGTGCCCCTGATGAACACGATGTCCTCAGCCGACGACGCGCCCAGGAAGTCGGCGATCGTCTTGCGGGCTGCCTCATAGGCCTCTGTGGCTCTGGCCGCCAGGGCATGCGCCCCGCGGTGCACATTTGAGTTCTCGTGCGCATAGAAGCGCTCGAGCCGATCGATGACGGCCTGCGGCTTCTGTGTCGTCGCGGCGTTGTCCAGCCATACCAGCTGGCGGCCGTTCACCTGCTCGGCAAGGATCGGGAAGTCGCGCCGGACAGTCGCGACGTCGAAGATCGGCCGGGACAGGCCGGATAGCGCCACGGGCACCTCGCCCGCGGTCTCCCGGATGAAATAGAACGTCGGCGTGTTCGCCGCCGCGGAAACTGGACCAGCCGCTTGCTGCCCGAGCGGAGCCAGGTCGGCAGCACGCAGCGCAGGCACGTCGGGCCACAGCGCCGATATCCCGGCTAGAGCTTGGCCCTGCTGATGCCCGAGCCCGGCTTGGGGACCTGGCCAGGCAGGCTCTCCAGCCGCACCAGGCCGGGCCGGCCCGGCCGGAGTTGACGGCGGGCCGAGCCGCGCAGCCAGCTCCGCCGGGTCGGCTACTCCAGGCACTACGCCGTCGGCGGGCAGCGAATCAGTGCCCGGCAGCGAGCCGAACATCTCACTGGCCAGCCTGGCCAGCGTCGCCTCGTCCGGTATCCAGGTTGGCAGCCCGTCCGCATCACTTGTAGGTGTGGGCGTACTCATGGAACTTCCCGACCTCGACGTTGTCCAGGACGCCGAGCGCATCCGGCGTCAGCACCGCCAGTGAGCAGTACAGCGAGACCAGATAGGACGCGATCGCGTTGCGGCTGATGCCCATGAACCGCACGGACAGGCCGGGCGACTGCTCGCCGGCGAGCCCGGGCTGGAACAGGCCGACGACTCCCTGGCGCTGCTCGCCCACCCGCAGCAGCAGAACCTGGGTCTTGTTCTTCTCCACTGGAATCTTGTCGGACGGAACGACCGGGATTCCCCGCCAGGTAATGAATTGAGCCCCGTAGAGGCTGACCGTCGGCGGCGGCACACCGCGTCGTGTGCATTCTCGGCCGAATGCGGCGACGGCCAGCGGATGGGTCAAGAAGAAGGCAGGTTCCTTCCATACCTTGGTAATGAGCTGATCGAAATCGTCAGGCGTTGGCGGCCCGGCCAGCGTGGAAATTCGCTGCTCCTTGGATACGGTCGCCAGCATCCCATAGTCGGCGTTGTTGATGAGCTCGCTTTCCTGGCGCTCCTTGACGATTTCGATGGTCAGCCGTAGCTGCTCAGCGATCTGGTCGTACGGGCTGCTGTAGAGGTCGGACACCCGGGTGTGGATGTCGACGATGGTCGCCACCGAATTCAGGAATATTTCCCTGGGGAACTCGTCGTATCCGACATAGGTGGTGGGCAGCTCGGACTCGTCCCTGGGCGGGCAGGCTACCGACACCGCGTCCGGGTCGATTACCCGGTTCAGGCGGTAGATTCCGGCCTCGACGGGCGTCCACTGCAACATGCGAATGAGCCATCGCGGCGTTATCGTGTCGAGCTGGGCGGTGGTTTTTGTGGCATTCGCCAACTGGCGGGCGGCCGCATCGGTCAGCGCCAGCTGGCTGGGCGCGGTCGCCTCTACTGTCTTCGGCACTGGTGAGCCTTTCGTACGAGACCAAACCTGCAGGCTTACGGCCGGCCATCGGTGCCGCGCGACATCCCGGGCTGCAGATATCAGCGTTGCGATATTGGCGGCGCGCTCCCCGTTTCGCGATATCGGGACCCGGGCAGGCGATAGCCGTAACGGCAGGGTAGGTACCCACCGAGTGCATCGTTCAATTATCAATTGCGTAAAGCGATCTAGCAGAGTGCGAGCGAGCTGGGTGCTAAATCTGGCTATTTAAATTATCAGTAGGATAATTAGGGCTCGGCGCGCTACCCCATGGACTTGGCGCCGTCTATCGCCTCCCTGATGATGTCGGCATGCCCGGCATGCTGCGAGGTCTCGGCGATAAGGTGCAGCAGTACCCGGCGTGCCGACCAGCGGCCGCCCTTCTCAAACCAGGGCCTGTCTGGGAGCGGCTGTGACGCATCCAAGTCAGGCAGGGTGGCGAGCAGCTCGTCTGTCCTGGCCGCGGCCGCCGCGTACTCGTCGAGAAGACCTGCCAGGGTGTCCCCTGCGACCATCCGGAAGCCATCCATGAAGGCCTGCATCGCTGCCGGGTCATCCCAGTCACCCTGGTCAGACGGACCCTCGAGGATGAACCTGACCCAGTTCCGTTCGACGGCTGTCACATGCTTGATGATCCCGCCGAGGCACAGCTCGCTGACCGTCGTGCGCGTCGCGGCCTGCTCGTCAGTCATGCCCCTGGTGGCGAATCGCAGGAAGTAGCGATGCCTCGTCAGCGTCTCGCCAATGTCTGCGCGCTCGCCTGTCAGTGTCGCGTGCGGGATACCCATGTGGTGACCTCCTGCGAAGCGCCGGCAGCATGCGGCTGCTGCGATCAGGACGTTACCAGTGGGGTACGACAGTCCGGGTTGCCCCGGAGCATGCCGGGCCGACCGGGGCGAATAGCCTGACTTGAGGCGCCACTGGTGATCTGGTCTGGCGCCGCGCGGGTAGCAGCCATTAGTTGCGCAAGTATCCTATTAAGTGGATAGACCTAGTAGGTTTATTGCAGGAGGACGCTATGGCGCTGCCGGACTTCTTCGTGGCGGGTGCGCCAAAAGCTGGCACCACAGCCCTGCACGTGGCGCTTGCCCAGCATCCCGCGCTCTACTTGTCCGCGGTGAAGGAGCCCAAGTTCTTCCTGACCGACGGCCCGCCGCCGAGCCAGGGCGGCCCAGGTGATGCCAAGACGTACCGCGAGCACGTCTGGCAGCGCAGCGAGTACGAGGCGCTGTTCGAGGCCGCGCCGCCCGGAGCCTGCCGCGGCGAGTCGACGCCCTTCTACCTATACGACCACCAGGCGCAACGGCGGATCAGGGCGCTGGTGCCCGGCGCGAGGCTGATCATCGTGCTCCGCGACCCGGTCGAGCGGGCGCACTCGAACTGGACTCACCTGTGGTCGGCGGGGCTTGACCCGATCGGCGATTTCGTCAAGGCGTGCGCAGCCGAGGATCAGCGGATCGCCGCAGGCTGGGCGGATTTCTGGCATTACAAGCGACTCGGCTTGTACGGCCAGCAGCTAGAGCACCTGTACACAGTGTTCCCGCGCGAGCAGGTCCTTGCTTTCAGGTACCGCGACCTGGTCGACAACCCCGCTGGCACGCTCGACTCGATCTGCGCCTTCCTCGGTGTAGCCCAGGGACTGATCTCCGCCGTGCCGCGGGAGAACGTCACCGCCCATCCAGATCAGACTCGCCGGCATGAGCACATGTCCAGGGTTCTGCGGGCCGCATCGGCTATTACTTCTCGACTGCCCGGCCACCCGGGCGCGGCAGTGATCGACAGGCTAGAACACAGCCTGCAGCAGGGCGCAGCGCCACGGCAGCCGCTGACCTGGGAGCACCGGCAGGCCCTGCTGCCGTTTTTCGAGGCCGACAACAGGCTCCTCGGGAAGGTCACCGGCGAGGATTTCAGCGACTGGCAGCAGCCGCGGGAGGATTCTGGCGGCCTAGTGGGCGTGAGGCCCACGGGCCAGCGGCAGGCACGCAACGGCCGCCCGCGCGAGTTCTAGCCACGCCGAACGCTAGGGCCTGCAACCACCAGCCGATGTTCTGGCCGGAGCCAGGCTCTCCTCAACCGGGGCTGGTCGCGCTAGCGCAACTCAGTCCGTAGCTCGTGCAAGCCGTCCAGCCGGGTCATCTCGTAATAGAGCCGCTCACGCCCATCGCCGAGATCGACGAAGTCCAGGTAGCGCAGGCCGCCAGCGCCACCGGGCGCCTCCGCGACCGGTGCCGTGCCGACTGCGGTCAGCTCCGTTGGCGAGGTGCCAGTAGCCAGGCCCGTCCGCTCCTCATAGTTCTCAGCCGCGGTAGCCCGGCCGTCGTAGTAGGCCACGACGCCGTCCGGCCCGAACCGCGCGGCGCTCACCCGCACGCCGCGCGCATCCCATTCCCCTGCCCTCGGTGTCAGTGCCTGGCCATGCCAGGTCCAGTCCACTCCGTCAGGGCTCGAGGCATAGCCAGCGGTCATCCGGTCGGTGTTTGCGGGATCAACGAGCGGATGAACAGCTGCCCACAGGTGCCACGTTCCCTCATGGTTAACAATCACCGGGTCCTTGACGGCCGAGCCGGAATCTCCCGGCAGCACGACGGTGCGGTCCCTGGCGGCGAATGCGTCAGGGGCCGGGGCCTCGATCAGCTCGACCCGCCAGTGCTTGGTCCCCTTGGTCGCGCAGCTCAGGTAGAGACGCCAGGTCCCCTCGGGAGTCAGCGCAAGGGCGGGTCGCTCCAGCGACTCGGCGTCCAATTCGTCCTTGGCAATGAGCTGGATCGTCTCGAAGTGCACACCGTCGGCCGACCTGGCGATCGCCACCGCGTATCCGCGGCCGTGCTCCACCGGCCGCCGCAGCCGGTAGGCGAGCACTATGCCATCGCCGTCAGCGACCGCGCTGGGCGCGCCAGCCCAGGTGCCGGCTTCCGTTCCCGGCGGCGCGATGGCCACGACGGAAAGCTCTGGCCGTGGCGGCTGTCCGGTGAGCTGGGGGGCGTACTCTTCGCTGATCACGGTGCGAAGAATAGGCGATCTGCGGTGCTGCTGTGGCCATTGCGACACCTCGCCGCGCGGACGGAGCAGCTTGCGCTGCGCAGGCTAGCCGCAGCAGACGTGGCCAGCGCGGCAACAACCGGCATCCGCCGGATGATCTTTCAGCTAGAAGAAATGGAAAGGACATCTGGCGCCCTCGCTGAGCCCGCTCAGTCGCGATAGATTGCGTTTGCAGTCAGTCGTCCGGATATCGAGCACGGGGGTTTGCCTAATGGACGCGCTGCAGCCTGGGGACCCCCGGCGGGTAGGCAGGTACCGGCTGCTCAAACGCCTCGGTGCCGGCGGCATGGGCCGGGTGTACCTGGGCCAATCGCCAAGCGGCCGCCTGGTGGCCGTCAAGGTAATCCGGCCGGAGCTTGCCGACGATGCTGATTTCCGGCAGCGTTTCGCGCAGGAGGTCACCGCTGCCCGGCGGGTGAGCGGCATCTTCACTGCGCCGGTGGTTGACGCCGATCCCGACTGCTCGCGGCCGTGGATGGTGACCGCGTTCGTGGCCGGCCCGTCCCTCGCCGACGCGGTCGGGCGCCAAGGTCCGCTGCCCCTGGACTCACTGTTAACCCTCGCCGCAGGGCTGGCCCAGGGCCTTGGCGCGGTACATGCCGCCGGCGTCGTGCACCGCGACCTCAAGCCGTCGAACGTGCTGCTGGCCAGCGACGGGCCCCGGATCATCGACTTCGGCATCTCGCGCGCGGCGGACACTACCGGGGTGACCAAAGCTGGCGGCGTCGTCGGCTCGCCTGGTTTCATGTCGCCAGAACAGGCCGAAGGCCACCAGGTCGGGCCGGCCACCGACATCTTCAGCCTGGGCGGCGTGCTCACCTACGCCTCGACCGGAGAGGCCCCGTTCGGCGCCGGGTCAGCCTCGGCGCTGCTGTACCGGGTGGTGTACAGCGCGGCTGCCACCGGCCACGTTCCGGAAGAGCTACGGCCGCTGGTGGAACGCTGCCTGGCCAAGGACCCGGCTGACAGGCCCAGCACCGACGAGCTGCTTGCCGAGCTTGGCTATGCCGAGCCGGCCGAGGACTGGCTCAGCTGGGAACGGCCGGTGGTCCCGATCGTCGCGAGCTTGCCAGCGACAGAACTCGACCAGCCGCCCGGCGACGAGACTGGCCAGCGTCCGGCCGATCCCCGGCACGCCCATCCACGGCCGCGTCGGGCTTTGATCATCGGACTGGCCGCGGCCGCCGTGGTGGCAGCCGCGGCGATAGCCCTGGGTATTGGCCTGGCTCGCCATCACCATGCCGACCAGTACAGCGC
>Ga0187783_10003493_pt1 | contig 11576 bp, 9 predicted proteins | sample 1015_SJ02_MP02_2_FD_132471 | JGI IMG/M metagenome (GOLD analysis project Ga0187783, IMG submission 132471) | Tropical peat soil microbial communities from peatlands in Department of Meta, Colombia - 1015_SJ02_MP02_20_MG | ecosystem: Environmental > Terrestrial > Soil > Wetlands > Peat | place... | reverse complement strand
GAATACAAATTGATCGGCGCCATGTACACCGCGCCCAAGCGCTTCGGCGAAGACCAACTCAACCAACGCATCCCCCTCAGCATCGCGCAATGGCACGAACATGTGAATCTCTGCGCTCCACCCCCGAACCACAGGATGGAAATGCTGGCCCAGCACCCGCTGTTTGGTCTGAACGGATCGATCACCACCGAAGAAGCTTGCACCGCAGCAGGGGGGACATTTCATCCCGTGGTTTTCAACTGGATGGTGCACGTCTACCCCTTTGAAAAAGATCAGGCGAGCGTATGGTCGGTCGAACGCCAGCACGCTCATTCCGACTAACCGGGGTGTGATACCTGGGAGCGCAGCCGTGGCGAGTAGGGGATGGAAAAGGGCGGTCTCAGAAGAGGCTACCTTGATTAGGGCCGGAAAACGTCCGTACTGAGGTAGCGCAAACCCGAGTCGACGACAATGGTGGCGACCGTCGCATCCGGACCAAGACGTGCCGCCACACCGATCGCCGCAACTATATTCGCGCCCGTCGAAGTTCCAGCGAAGATGGCTTCTTCCCTAGCCAAGCGCCGTGCCATGCTCTTGGCATCTTCCGTCGAAACCGCGAGAATCTCATCCACCTCTTTGGGCTTCCACAAGGGTGGAATAAAGCCGATGCCGATCCCCTCAATCTTGTGGGAGCCCGAAGGCCCGCCCGAGAGGACGGCGGATTCAGCGGGCTCCACGGCGAAAACGCGCAGTTGTGGGTTGTGGCTTCGCAGGGCGTGCGCCGTACCGTGAATGGAGTGCGCCGTGCTCACCGCATGCACAAAGGCGTCGACGCGATGGCCTGATTGTTGCCATATTTCCTCGCCGAGCGCATGATAGCCGGCTTCGCCGTCCCGGTTGTTGAGCTGGTCACACCACCAATGTCCGGGCTGTCGACTGATCTCCCCCGCGGTGCTGATCATCCTCTTAACCAGCTCTTCGTTGATCTTCTTGTTATCGCTCGGCACGTCTGTGATTTTGGCACCATAAGCGCGCATCGTGTAGCGCTTCTCGTCACTGAAGGCATCGGAGAAAACCAAGTGCGCCTGATATCCGAGCGCGGCACACACAAAAGCAAGCGAGATGCCCGTCGTTCCCGCGGTGTATTCGACGACCGTGCCTGGGCGAGAAAGACGACCGTCTGCAGCGGCGCAGTCAATCAGCGCCCTAGCCATGCGATCCTTCATGCTGCCGGTCGGATTCGCCGACTCCAGTTTGGCTATCACCCGTCCTGACCCGGCCGGAACGACGTGGCGAAGCTCGACCAAGGGAGTGTTGCCGATCGCATCCAGAATCTTTGGGTTCGATATTGGTCCTGGCATGGAGACCTAGGATTGTATCCTTAGCGGTCACGAGCGGCGAGGGTCTGGCCGGATTAGGATGCGAAGGTCAGAAACGGTTGCAAAACAGAGACTGCGCCAGATTCGACCTACGCTGGGTGGTGACGAGACCGACCCAAGGGGCCGGCCCGAGGCTCTTCTGTCAAGCCGACGGGGGGTTACGCTGAGCATATGCTCGGCATTTCCCCGGCACCTCAACGGGTTGCCTTGCCTTACGCTGCTTCGCAACAGGCGCAGCCGGAGTGAGGTTTTGCTGACCTTCAAGGAACACTTCCATGCGGCGTATCCCCGTAGGAATGTCGTGCCCATCCCTGGTAGTGCGGGTTTCCGCGGTTCGCTTCGTCTAAAGTATCCAGCATCTTGGGAAGTAATTCGCCGTAATCCGGGGTTCGCAGCCCGACCACCATGTTCGCAAGACTCGGATCGTGCAAACCCTCGTAGGCCATGGCCAGGAATTTTTGGCTGGTGGTCCGGAGTTTTTCAGTTTTTTGTTCGATGCTTTCTCCGTCCTCTGGACTGCTCAACTCGTAGAGCATCAACGTGAACCTTGGTAACGATGATAAGAGCATGTTGCGTTCGCCGCTGCTGCCCTTGAGCAGTTTGTTTTGGATGTCCGCATTGACCGTCAGCCGAGCCGGTTCAGCAAGGGCGCGGACTGCTCGGTAAGCGTCGACCAGACCGGGCAGGAATCGGAGGTTACCTGCGCCCTTGTTCTCCGGCCGTTGCTGGGGCTCGACGTCGAGATGAATGCCATCGAATCGACTCCGGTGATCCTGATTGAATTGCACAATTCGTCGAACGTGATCCAACAGCTTGTCGCGGTGCTCGCCTGGCTCGTCGGCGTCCTCGCTGGAAAGCAAGGCTTCGACTCGGATATTCGACGCATGCAGAAGATCAATGAGATGAGAGAAGTGTTCGATCCCAGACATATCGCCGTGTTCGGAGACCGAAATATAGATTTCGTTGATGCCGGCGGATCGACAGAAATCCCGCAACGTCTCCGCGCCCCGAGGAGCTTCCACCACAGACGGACCCTTCCAGACCCAGAGGCCGTGAACCAGAACATGGTCCGCAGCATCCGCAGACGCTGACAACAGACCACACCAAACTCCAACCCAGAGCACTGCCGATAGAAAGTGCCCGGCCCTGAGCGCCGAGTTCCCCCTTGACCCTGACAAACTGCTATAGGCGACGAACATTACGGTCGACAATCATTCGAAAATTTGGCACTCATCGGAAGGCGATTCGTGCCACAGAATTGCGCTCTATCCACCAGCGGTGAACCAACACTAAAGTGAAACAGCGGTAGGTAAGCACAAACGTGTCGCGACTGTGGCTTTCTGGCGCTTGGCGATCATCCAGCGTTTGAGTTTACAGACAGCGCACCACTGGCAACACGACCTGGCCGACTACCGCAATAAGGCCTGCCTGTTCTCTAATGAGGGCAGACAGGCGCGTTTTCCTTTTGAGGACCGAAAACTTTGCGCCAGGACGGCCCAGGAGCTACACATGGACACATCAGGCTGCTGAGGCATCCAAATGTTCGGTCGGAGCTGCCGGTTGTTTTTTCGCCCTGCGCCAGTCTTTAGCTGACGGAACAATCCAGCCATCTTCGCTGTCTATCGTCTTGGGCGTAATCCGTCCGATGCGAAGTAGAAAGTCGATGTGAGGAAACCAATGTTTATCGAGCCAATCTTTATCGCTTTCCTCCTGGCTTTGATACCATTGCGAACTGCGGCTGCACTTTGCGCTAACCCACCTCTCGGGGTGCCGCCACGCCCAATTCAATAGGATTTGGAGCACATCTTCGCACTCGCCGGTAATGCCGAGTAGACCCCTTTCCTCAGGGCTCCATGTACTCAATTCGGCGCTCTGGTCCCGGCGGGCAAGCCGGGATAATCGCTCCTGCTCTTCTCTCATTTCAACTTCGCGTTCAATTGCGTTGCATACGACTCGGGGACAAAGTCCAGCATTCCTGAGCATGCGTAGAAGCCCTTCCCTAACACAATAGCGCTCATCAGCGAATGCTGCGACCGCACTATCTGCTTCGGTGTAGGCTTCGAATCTCAATAGAGCAAATAGTCCGGCCGAGATTACATGCACCTCTTCTTCGGACAGAAGCAAGGAGACTTTCCGCTTTGTTTTGACGTTCATGTTGGCACCAACTTATGGACCGTCGGACCCCAACGGAGGTTCATCTTGCCCCAAGTGAGTGAGGCAAATCTCAGCATCTCCTGCTGTTCAGAGGGGTACCTGGGTACTCCCGACTCTGACACCGGAAGTTCCTGAGCAAGGCCGGCCCGTCGTTTCTGATCTCCGGCACAGCCGGGAATTTGCCCTTACCTACGCACTCCACGGAGTCAGGGACGCGTTGCACGTGATGGTGCGGAAGGTACATATGCTCGACACCTTCGCCGGCAACCCACAAGACCGCAGTCACCGCCGCTAGGACAATACGAGGAGTTATTCTTTCCGCACGCACCCCAACAAAATAGACCCTTCTGAAATGCCGCGCAAGACCAAACAAAGCCCCCGCGCGACCTTTTGGGGCTGCTTCAGACGTACGAACGTGCAAGTGAACATCCAGCCGACACCGAACTTGCAGGTCTTCTGGTCATGCTTCGAGAACCCTTCACATGCTTCCTGAACGCATCCACGCTGAGAATTGGCGATGGCATGTCTGGTAAGAAGGGATAACCCTCAGGCAGGTCCGACGAGGGAGCGCCGGTCCGAAGTACTCAAAGGATTCCGTTTAAGATAGTACGTCGTTCCTTCCACGGTCGTCCTCTTCCGTCTGTGCGGCGCAATGACTCAGGAATGAGGCCATCGAGAATCGCCCATTGAGTGTCAGTCCCGTCTTCGTGTCGTGTGAGGCATAGATTTCGTTGATAGGAACTAGAGGGGTGGGGAATTGACGATCCTGTCTGGTCGACTCAGTAATTGTTCGAAGGGCCCACGCCGGTAAATCCCCTCCCAGGCACCAGCCGCTCATGCACCCGACTCCGCAATCCAAAGGTCCTAGCGTCACTTTCGTTTACAAAGGTACGCACCACCACTTGCGGCGCACCAGCTATACTGGTTGCGTCCACGAAATTGTAGTCGCAGCCATCAACGTCGAGATGATTCTCATCGCACGGGATCAGGACAACTGCATGCTGATCGCCGTTTGGGAGCACTCCGTTGCCGGCAATCTCTCCGCGATCATTGATGAATTGCGGGTCGTCAAATGTTACGTTCGAGCCGGGAAGGATAAGGCCACTCAGGTTGAGTATAGAACCGCGGTCCCACAAAAAGAGGTGCAAAACGTTCCCGTGACAATCTGTTGAGACTCCCACTGCTTGTCCTCGTGAGTTTATACCCCGCCCAACCGAACACGGATCACCATCCACAGTTCCGAGATCAGTCTTCACTCCGTCCTGCCAAATGAACGCGTGGTGTATGACATCTCCCGGGAAGTCAGCTCTGCCGACCACCTGACCCCGATCATTCAGCGAGATTGCATTTCCGTTGTCTCCTCCGAATGTTCCTAAGTCTTTCATTCCTGTGCGGTCTCCAAGGACTGGATGCTCAGTCATAACGCCCGGACAGTCTCCTTCTGATATGACTGGAGTCACTGCGAAACAATAAAACCCGGCAATTTGGCCCCTGTTATTCAGAGCATTCAACGAGCTAAACACGCCTCCGAGCGTACCGAGGTCAAACATCTTGCCGTTCTCCCACAGAAAGATATCGGTTGTAGGTAGCCCGGTCGTAGAATTGATCGTATTGTCGGTGAAGGACATCCCAGCCACCTGTCCCCGGTCGTTGCCAAAATAAGCCATGCTGTCGGTGCCCTCGCCCAATGTGTGGAGATCTTGTATGGCGCCGTTTCTCCAAATCGTCGCGTGCACTTGCGTGGCCGATGGGAAGAAGAAGGTGGCGTTGGAGTCCGCGATATTGTTGGCTGCTCCCCCCGCAACTTCACCGAAGTTGCTCACGGCAAAGGCAACACTTTCGTTCCCTCCCAGCGTTCCCAGATCGAATGGCTTGTCACCGAGCCAGAAGGTCGCACGTACCTCCGGAACCCCCAACTGGGGGTCGATCAATCCGTTTGTGGACCCTCCAACGATCAACCCTGTTTCGCTGATCCACTGCCCACAGCTGCTCGTGCCGCCGGCAAGGGTCCCCAAATTCGACAGGACTCCGTCTCGCCACCGGAACGTATGTTGAATATAGGAATCTCCTTGCGCCATGAAGTAGGGATTAATGTTTGGGTAGTTGGGATCTAGGACCGATGTCGTGGCACAGCTGGTAGCCATTCCCAGATTGTTAAAATTACCGGTCCCGCCGAAAATAGTGCTGTCCGGACCGCCGAAAGTTCCCAAGTCGACTAGCTTGTAATGGTGGTACTTGGCGTGTTCCTCTTGTGCAGCCATTTGAAGTGGCACCGTCATCAGGGCGAATATGGTTGCGGCGACGCAAATCAGTGTGGATTTCATATCAGCTTCTCCATTTTTGGCAGCCCGCGCCGTATCGGCGAGGCGGAGCGGAATTTAGCTGCGAGATTTAGGTCAAAACAACCGGCCAGTCAATGGACGGCCAATAACCCAGCGATAAATTCTGGATAACGGGTTAAGTTGCTGATTTCACAAACGGTGGGCTTTGCATTTCCAGTGATAGAATGGTGTCTCCATCGCCAGGAGGTTTCGTGGCGCTCTGGACCCAATCCTCCCAACGCATTTTCCGCTTCAGCGCTTTTAAGGTTGATCTGTGGACAGGAGAGCTATGCAAGGGCGGCAAGAAGCTGAAAATTCAGGATCAACCCCTAAAAGTTCTGGCCATGCTGCTGGCGCGACCCGCCGAGTTAGTGACCCGCGAAGAGCTGCGGCAGGGCCTTTGGCCAGACGACTCCTTCGTGGATTTTGAACACGGGCTCAACACTGCAGTCAATCGGCTGCGTGCGACACTCAACGATTCAGTACAGAATCCCCGCTTCATCGAGACCGTTGGCAGGCGTGGTTACCGCTTCGTGGCTTCAGTCGCAACCGGCGGTGCACGCACCGCAGAGGCCACGACCGAGAGTCCAGCCTCTTCCAGTGTTCACGAGTGGCCGTCGGAAAGGCGTTTAATCGCCCCTCTCGGCAATGAACCGAAAGCGACGGTTCTGCCATCCTCTATGCAAGCCGTCGAGAGGTCGATTCCAAACGAGAAGCTGTGGCAGGTTCTGGCGCCTGTTTTGACGGTGATTTCCGCTGCAGTGGTCGCCACTGGCATTTACCAACATTCGCGTTCAGGAAAGCAAATCAATCATAAGGACACCATCGTCCTTGCTGATTTCGCGAACACGACCGGCGATACGGTTTTCGACGGCACGTTGCGGCAGGGGCTTTCCGTCCAATTGGAGCAATCGCCCTTCCTGCGGATTGTCTCCGACCAGAAAATCCAGCAGACGCTGGCGATGATGGGCCAGCCCCCTGCCGCAAAACTTACTCCGGTTATCGCCCTCGAGCTATGTCAGCGCACCAACAGTGCCGCTCTCATCGACGGTTCTATCGCACAGATTGGCATGCGGTATGTGTTAACCCTCAAAGCTGTCGATTGTGCAAGCGGGGAATCGCTGGCGAGCTCGCAAGCGCAGGCGCGCGACAAGAATGGTGTGTTAGAGAGCCTAGGGAAGGCAGAATTAGACCTGCGGCAAAAGTTAGGCGAATCGCTCAGCACTGCGCAACAATTCGACACCCCCCTTGAGCAGGCCACCACGCCGTCGCTCGAAGCACTGCAGTCCTATACCTTCGGACGAAGGCAAATGGTTCCTAAAGGAGACAATTTTGCTGCCGTTCCTCTGTTCAAGAGAGCGATTCAACTCGATCCAAATTTCGCCATGGCTTATGCTGCTCTGGGGACTACTTATTTTGATCTCGGAGAACACAAATCAGGGGCTGACAATACCAGGAAAGCCTATGACCTTCGCGACCGGCTAAGCCCGCGGGAAAGGTTCTACATCGAAGCTCATTACTTCGATCAGGTCATCGGTGATTTAGAGAAGGCACGCCAAGTCTACGATCTTTGGGCGACGACCTATCCGAATGATTATGTACCTGCTGACAATTTGGCTGCAATCTATACGCAACTCGGTCAGTACAACAGATCCCTAGAAGAAGACCGTAGGGCGCTCCGTCTTGATCCGGCGAATTCCTCGAACTATGCCGATCTCGTAATGGATTACATCTATCTGAATCGCTTGGCCGAAGCCGAGACAACGGTCGACCAGGCGCTCTCTAACAAGCTCGATAGTCCCAAGCTTCATATCAGACTGTACCAGCTTGCCTTTCTGCGGAACGACACAGCCGCAATGTTGCAACAGGTATCCTGGGGTGCGGGTGAGCAAGGAGTCGAAGACGTTCTACTGGCCCTCCAAGCCGAAACTGCGGCTTATGGCGGTCGCCTTACGAAGGCGCGCGAACTTTCTCGTCGCGCAGTCATTTCCGCAGAGCATGCTGGAGAGAAAGAGACCGCGGCGACTTATGAGGTCTTCTCGGCTCTCCGTGAGTCTTTGGTGGGTAACCGGTTTGAGGTTGAGAGAGAGGTAACCGCGGCGGCGGGGCTCTCAACCGGCCGCGATGTTCAGGCCGCCGGGGCACTAGCATTAGCCTTTATCGGCGACATTTCTCGGGCCCAAAAGCTTGCGAACGATTTGTCGCGAAATTTTCCGGAGGATACGATCGTCCAATCGAATTATCTGCCCATGATTCGCGCGCAAATAGCACTGGACAATGGCGATTCTCAAAAAGCGATAGCAGCTATCGACGCTGCCGCGAGGTACGAACTGGGCGACCCGTTCGAGGGCGTCGTGACGACAGCCATGTACCCGATGTTTGTGCGCGGGCAGGCATACCTTATCGCAGACGACCGCCTCAAATCAGCGACCGAGTTCCAAAAAGTCTTAGACCATCCTGGCATTGCACTCAATAGAGTCATCCGCGCGATCTCGCATCTTGGCCTTGCGCGCGCTTATCGACTCCAAGGTGACACGCCGAGGGCTCGGGCAGCTTACCAGGATTTTCTTACCTTGTGGAAAGATGCTGATCCCGGCATCCCGATCATGAAGCAAGCCACTGCGGAATACAACAGCTTGAAGTGAGCGGGGCTGTGTTTCCCGAGAGTTTTATTTATGGGATGGCTTGTAGAGTCGAATGAAACCAACGTTGTCTCTTGCCCAATTTCTTTTATCACGTTTTTATCACAGCAAGGCGGTATTCAAGCAGGGCCTCAGTTTGCTACACAACTCAGTGTCTTTATAATCCGCTGAAAAAAATGGCGGAAGCGAGTGGGAGTCGAATCCGCTCGAAAAGCTCAGACAATGGAGTTAACTGAGCGGCATTTTTAGGCAATCTAAGTATAGGGTAGGCAAGCAACTGATTTCCGAAATCAGTGAGCGGGGAACGTCGCGTGCGAGCTCGGGCCGCCTACATCCCATGAGGAGGGCGGCCCTGCTTCGAGTACCACCTATGGTACGTGCACATCAGCGGATAAAGCGGTCATCAGGGATGAAGCGCTCGCGCCTATCAAAGCAAAGACCAAACGCCAGCACCTGACTGATTCTATTCTTCGCTTGAGATGACGAATTCATCGTGGCGAAGTTTGCCATTCTCGTCATGATACTCGAACTCGAATCCCTTCTTGGTTTGTCGGCAGGGATAGTCTCCGATCTTCAGCCACTTTTCGTGGGAGAAAAACATTTCTTGGGCATCCAAGCTATAGGTTCGCCCGTTTATCTCCGCAGTCATCAAATGCCAGTCGTAGGTACCTCCATCGTATTGCTGGTGCTGGACTTGCACCTGCGTGATATGCGCCATCAACGGATACTTATCTGAAACAGACGACGCGGGTAGTGCTTGCGCGTTGCTCATTACACTCGCCAGCACCATGAACATTGCAATCATCGAGCCCTTCATGACTTCACCCTCATGCATGGAATTTGGGTGACGGCAGCGTCCCCACGTCAAGTTTCGCGCAATCAGTCTTGTCTGTCAGCGTATAGCACGCTGTCAGGCATAACGCAGGTAACTTTGTGCTGTCCTCTCTAATAGAACCTCCACTCCACGGCTGTTCCGGAATGAAGCCAGGCAGTTGATAGTCCCTGAACATGAGTACTGTTACAGGCGTAACCTTCTCTTCCTGGCGCTTCGGTTTCATGATTCAGGCATCGAAAAAAGATCGGTTTACCTGTCCCTGCAGGTCCTGGTCGTGAGAAGAGACTCATGCCTACGATTCTCACGCCGGCCCGTGACATGCAGGAATCATAATGAGTGGAGTTCTGCAGTTGCGGGAGGATAGATGCCATGCAAGTTCCAGAGTTCGCTATCGTTGCGATCCTAGCGATCTTTGCGCTCGGGACTATCTTGAGCGGCTTCTTCCAGGTGCGAACGGCAGAGGCCGTCGTGGTGCAGCGTATGGGAAAATTTCAGCGGGTGGCTGCCGCAGGCATCAATTTCAAGCTGCCATGGTTCGACCAGATTGCCGGACGCATAGACCTGCGGGTGCAGCAACTCGCCCTCGATGTGGAGACGAAAACGAAAGACAACGTGTTCGTCAAGATACCCGTGTCAGTGCAGTACCACGTGATTCCCGACCATGTGTACGAGGCCTTCTATAAGCTGGCGAATCCTCGACAACAGATTTCGTCGTACGTATTCAACGTGATCCTGGGACACGTGCCCAAGATGAATCTCGACGACGCGTTTCTGCAGCAGTCCGACATTGCAATAGCCATCAAGCAGGGGCTGGACGACGTAATGAAAACGTACGGCTACGCCATCGATCAGGCACTTGTGACCGACATTCAGCCGGATGACAAAGTCAAAGCCGCGATGAACGAGATCAACGCGGCGCAGCGCGAGCAAGTGGCGGCGACGGCGCGTGGCGAAGCAGAAAAAATCCTCAAGGTGAAGCAGGCCGAAGCTGAGGCCGAGAGCAAGGCGCTGCAGGGCCGGGGCATCGCCAATCAGCGCAAGGCGATTATCGAAGGATCGAAAGACTCGGTGGAAGCATTTTCCAAGGCGGTCGAGGGATCCACACCCAAAGACGTAATGATGCTGGTGCTGGTCACTCAATATCTGGACACCATGAAAGAAATCGGGAGCAACGACAAGAGCAATACGATTCTCATGTCACACTCACCGAGCGCGGTGAGCGACCTGTTCCACCAAATGCAGGATGCCGTGATGATCGGGCAGAGAGTGGCGAACTCCGGGCCGTGAACAGAGCCGATCGGTCCTCAGATTCCAGGGAGCATTCCGCACAATCGCGTCGATCTGTGTTTGCTTCGGGCTCATGAAATCAATGCGGAGACCCGCGAAATCCCTCTTAGAAACTACGTGTTCAGACCATCCACGCACGGGCTTACGCTGTTGAAGCTGCTCGGTGAACCAGTGCCGAACTATCAATGCTATTTCACAGACATATAGCTCACGCTCCGAACTTCACGGCGCTCACCTTTTCCCGAACCTTCTTCGATTCAGCCTTCGCAAGATACCGCATAGTCGGGCGAGCGGACTAGCTTACCAAGCCTCTGTGTCCGCTCGCCCGAAGCCGAGTTCTACCGACTTTCCCCGTGATCAGCATTGGACAAATGCTTCATGGTGTGGCCGCACAGAAACTGGCTCTGCGTGGTGACTACGGCGTCAGGGAATTCCGCTGATGGTCCGGTCAACAGGGGGCTCGCCGGTGCACCAAGGAGGTTCTGGTCGAGAAATGCAGCGATGTAGTCTCGTACCGCCGCGATTGTCTTATCCGGTCCCATGGTGCCGGTTTTCATTGCACCCTTCGCAAGCCATACTGCATCAGATGGAGTCAGATGCTCGGCGCCGCGAAGGTTGACTGCAAATCGCGGGCCATGCAGATCGCTCCAAAGCTGGCATTCGTCTTCACTTTGCTGTTCGCTCCCCATAGTCAGCAGCACTACGGGTGTATCTGTCTGGCCGAGAGGAATATCAGCCACGTAGGGGTCGAGTAAGATGCCTGCTCTGAAGCGCGCGTCTTGCTGCAAACCAAACCAGGTTGTGAGCCCGCCTAGAGAGTGACCGGCAAGGGCGACCCTTGCGATGTCCAGCTTCCCGACAAATGGGCTTTCCGGCGAGGCATTCAGGCGTTCCAGTTCGTTGAGGACAAATGTTAAGTCGCCCAAGCGCACGGACAAGGCGAAGGACAAAGTTTGATCATCGGTGCGCCATGTATTCG
>Ga0187783_10003492_pt1 | contig 11576 bp, 9 predicted proteins | sample 1015_SJ02_MP02_2_FD_132471 | JGI IMG/M metagenome (GOLD analysis project Ga0187783, IMG submission 132471) | Tropical peat soil microbial communities from peatlands in Department of Meta, Colombia - 1015_SJ02_MP02_20_MG | ecosystem: Environmental > Terrestrial > Soil > Wetlands > Peat | place... | reverse complement strand
CACCTTCTTCACCGCGGAGCTTCTGCAGAAGCAAGTCGGGGTCATGCGCGAGTTGTTTCCGAAGGCGCGGGCGTTTGGTGTTCTCGTTAACCCTCAGAATCCGCGCGCCGTCGCAGACTTGGCAAGCGTGCGCGCGGCCGCGGGCACGCTTGGCATCGAGATTTACGAGGCGAAAGACAGTGCCGAATCCGATTTCGAAGGAGCTTTCGCTGCATTACAGAGCAAGCACGTTGATGCACTCATCATCTTGGGCGATCCGCTTGCTTCCAGCGAGGAGAAAGGTCTTGCAGAAATGGCGTTGCGTCGAGCCGTTCCCGCCATGTACTTCGCACGTGAATTCCCTCAGGCCGGTGGTCTCATAAGCTACGGAGCAAGCTCGCCTGATGCATATCGGCAAGCCGGACGGTACGTTGGCCGTATTCTCAAGGGTGAGCGATCCGGCGACTTGCCGGTCTTGCAACCGACTAAGTTCGAGCTGGTCATCAACTTGAAGACTGCGAAAGCGCTCGCTTTGGAAATTCCACCGACCCTGTGCCGCTTCGTTGATTTCGCTAGGCCACGGCGGCAACGACGCGCAGAAAACTATGGGTATCATTGCCGTGCTGTTGTTCTCGCAAGGTCACCTCGGTAGCAATTTCTACGTACATTCTGGGTGGTGCTCGTTTGCCAGGCAATGATAGGCCTGGGCACGCTGGTGGGAGGGTGGCGGATCGTCCGCACGGTCGGCTCCAGGATTACTCGGATGACCCCAGTGCAGGGCTTCTGCGCTTCAACAGCGGGCGCTATCATGCTGTTTGCCGCGACTTTCCTGGGGATTCCAGTTTCGACGACACACACGGTGACGGGTTCGGTGATTGGTGTCGGTGCGGCACGCAAAGTCTCGGCGGTGCGCTGGAATATCGCCGGCAGATCGTCACGCTGCCGGCATCGGCTTTGATGGCAGCACTGTGGTATCTTTTTTCGCGAATGTTTGGCTGAGCCGTCGTCCACAAATTCCTACCTACCGCTGTTGAGTCAGGGAGCTTGCGGCGGTAGAGATTGAAAGTCCGAGGCGCCGTTGTCGGCGGAGGACAAGGAGTTGCTGAGTCGCTCCCGATTGAGTTCGCCGGCGGCTTCGAGCACCGGATAGGCGACAGAGCAAATATGAGAATGAATGCGCTTGAGATCGCTCAAAATATCGAGATGCAACGATGTCGTTTCTAGGCTTTCCGGACGGCCTTCGCGCAGCCGCTCGAAATGCCGGTCCGCCGTTTCAAGCTCGGCTTTGCGCAGCTCGGTTTTCGTCCGAAGAAGCTTCCGCGCCGCTTCAACATTGCCCGTCATGAAGATGCCAAAGGCGGCCTGCAGGCTTTCGAGAGTTCGCTTGTGGAACTCGGTTAACTCGGCTGCGCCCTCCGCCGAGAATTGATATCCGCGCTTAATCTTCTTGAGCGCCAGCTCGCACAGGTTCTTGTCGATGATATCACCGATATGCTCAAGATTGATGGTGAAGGACACGATCTCCATCGCTCGGCGTCCTTCCTCCTCGTCGAGGCTGTCCCGTGTCAACTTTGTGATGTAGAGCTTGATCGCCTCAGTCAATTTATCGACGACATTGTCCCTCCGTTCCACTTCACCGGTCAGCTTGCGATTGTTGGTCATGATCGCGGTCATTACATCGCGCAGCATGGTCTCGACCGTGTCGCCCATGCGCAGCGTCTCGCGCGCGGCGTTGGCGAGGGCGAGGGGTGGAGTTTCGAGCGCCGCTTCATCGAGGTAGCGAGGAGCCGAGGCATCCTCTGGTTGCTTTCTGTCCGGCAAGAAGCGGACGAGGAGCTTAGCGAGGACATCGAGCAGGCCGATGAAAATCGCTGCCAGCACGATGTTGAACAGCATGTGGAACTCGGCCGTGAGCTTGGCCGCGTCCGGCTGCCATGCGCGAAGCTCTTCCGCGATCGGGTGCAGGAACGGAAGCGCGATGAGAATGCCCACCAACCGATTGAGCATATTGCCTACAGGCAGCCGCCGGCTCGCCGGATCGCTCCGGTTACCCGCCTCGATCAATGGGTTGATCGCGCTGCCGAGATTGGCGCCGAGCACGAGCGCCAGTGCCGCCTCAGTAGTGACAAACTGCGAATAGGCGAGCGACATCACAAGAAGGACGACGGCCACGCTTGAATGCGCCGCCCAGGTCAGCGCCGCAGCGATGACGATGCACATGACCGGGTCGTTGGTGATGGACGCGAGGAGCGCGCGCACGGCGGGCGCTTGTTCGGCCGGGGCCAGTGTATCAACGAGGATATGCAAGGCGAGCAAAGTCAGACCGAGGCCGATGACGATGCGACCGAGTGCCTTGGCGAAGCTGTTGCTCCCGGCAAGCCGGAAGGTGACAAGCCCGACAACGAACAGCACCGGAGCGATGGCCGCGATATCGAAAGATAGAAGCTGCACAATCAGCGTCGTACCAACGTTGGCGCCAAGCATGATCGCGAGTGCCGGGACAAGGCTCACGGTGCCATCCGCGGCCAGCGATGCCGTCATAAGTCCCGTCGCCGTGCTGCTTTGCAGAAGCGCCGTCAGCCCGAGACCAGTACCAAAAGCCGTGAATCGGTTGTTGAGCGACTTGCCAAGGATGCGCTGGAGGTTGGGGCCGAATGCCCTGAGCACGCCCGTGAGCACCATGTGCAGGCCCCAGAGCAGCAGCGCGACCCCGCCCATCAGATCGAGAAGTACAACGCTTCCCATATCGCTCAGACCTCATCGATTGCACTGAGCCTGCGACAACCGGCACACCCGACCTTAGTACAAAACTCCAGACTTTTCGGTAAATAGATTGACTGGACGATCGGTTCCAGCATGCCGAGTGTCAGACAGCATGTCAGTACCCAGTGTCATCTGATGTAGCCTAGCGCGGCGATCAATGAACGACAGCAACGGCAAGACCAGTATCGAGTTAGAAATGAAGGTGTCCGTCCGGCGTAGCGGGCAAAATCGAATAGGACTCGTGACCAGGGTCCAAGGCGAGTATATCATTTTCCGATTGACGAACTCTGACCTCGGCGAGACGGCTGAGCACTACGCGCCCACCGCGATGAAGTGACGCCGCTCGCGGGATGGCTCTAGGAGGCGCCGCAATCAGACGAAAACGGCCATGACCGACAAAACGAATGGCTATGATGTGATCGTCGACTTCTGGGAATGGTATCAGCGTCGAGAGGCTCGACATAATCTACTTGCGAGCTATGCCCTCGATAAATGCGAAGAGACGTTCAGAAAATGTGAGTGGAAAAGCTTTGACCATTGGTATGCAATATACCGACGTGAGCGCCCAAAATCGCAAAGCAGGCCTGTGAAACAAGCTGGCGATCAAGACCGATAGAGAGAGTGTAGCTGTGGGTGTTCGCGCGAAAGGTGCTCACAAGTATACGACACTGCAAATCTGCATGATCTGCTTCCTGAGCTTTATGCTTGGCGTAGAAGTTCTTTTGCGGCGCCCTGAATGGTTCAACGGACGACAAACTTTACACCAGGTTGGCTCGAGATGGTGCTGCCAGCCAAATAAGCACTACGCGAGCAGTTCAGCGTTTTATCGCTTTGGGTTCAGCTACATCGGCCCAAGACTCTGGCTTTTTTGATTACATCCTCCCGATCTTTCAAGCCGCAACCGGGTTGGACATTCATGTTGAAGCGCTAGGAACCGGCCGCGCTCTCGCAATAGGTGCGCGCGGCGACGTCGATGCGTTACTCGTCCATGATAGGATTGGAGAGGAGGAGTTTGTGGCAGACGGTGACGGCGTCAATCGCCGCAACGTAATGGACGACGATTTCGTCATTGTCGGACCAAGCGCCGATCCTGCAGGGATTTGGGGATCGCACAATGCTCGCATGGCATTCGCAGCGATCGCTGCTAAGGGCGCGTTGTTTGCGAGCCGGGGCAATGACGGGGGCACCTACCGCATGGAGCTTCGCCTGTGAAGTTGGCGGGTGTCGAGCCTGAGGGCCAGCCTTGGTATCCGGATTTGGGCCAAAGCATCGGTGCAACTCTCAATCTCGCTGCCGCGCTCAATGCTTATGCCCTCACTGATCGAGCCGCTTGGGCCAACTTCAAAAACCGGCAAAACCTTGAAATCCTAACTGAAGGCGATCCCATTCTATCCAATACATTGGGCAGCATCCTCATGAACCCCGCGAAGTGGCCGCAGGTAAATTTCAAGGACGCACTGGACATGGCACGAGTGGCTCACGTCGAAGGCTGGTGTTGCTGCAATAACATTATGTCGAATCAACGGTGAGCAGGTTTTCTTTCCACCGCTCAGTGAAGGCACCAATTGAGACCACTGCGGTCACGGAGGGTTAATTTTAATGTCAGGTCGAGCCGTATTCTACACAACCTGTTGGCCGAACGCGACGCGCTTGCCGCTGACCGCAAGCATCATCACAAGCATCCGCCATCGTCTCGTCTCGGTGCTTTGTTTCCTCCAAGGCCCGCGCTACGCTTGGGCCATTTCTTTTTGCAATGTTCACGCCCTTCCACAGACCCAGATTTGACGATCCCCGGCACTAAACAGAACATCCTTGGGCTTCTCGTTGGCCGGCAGCGTGGCAGGTGCCGGTTGACGTGAAGCACTTTTAGCCAACTAGCCGGGGAGACCCCTCAACCCTTCCCGACATTTTCTTTGAATTGGCCCACGGCCGGATTGATAAAAACGCGCACATTGGCGTTTGTGCCTTTCCAGCAACGCCTTGGGGAAAATCGGGTGCTTTGTCGCGAATCCTTCGCAAAAATCCAAAACTGCTCAAAAAAGGGGCATCGGGGTAGGGCTGGCCGATGCTAGATTTGGATCTTCATTCGAATCTCCTTAACTCTGCTCCCGCTGCACCCCGGTGTGGCGGGTTCTTTTTGCGTCGGATTGGCGTTGCAATCCTCACATGCCATTTTGTTCCGTACTTAACTGATGGCATTCTGTTCTTCCCAATACTGGCCCGGCTCGCGGCCATTTCTTTTGAGCGAACTCAATCGCCAAGTCCTCTTCGGTTTAGCGTTTCACCGCCGGCGCGCGAGCCGCGCTTTTTTCGAGCGAGTCCTTACACCCGATGACGAGGTAATTAAATAAGGGCGGCGAATGTCTGCTTATGGCACAAAGCAGTAATCACGATCATACGAAACCTGTCCGCTTTCAGATGGCAGCTTGGGCCATGCGGCTTCAGGCCCTTTTAATCCGCATAACTTCGTGCACGCACGAGTTTATCTCTGAAATTCGTGTCGAAGAAAAGAGGGTTCCCCGCGCTACGCGTTATAAAGAATAGCTTCTTATTGCTATGATCTATAATGTTTATAGACTTTATAGCTATATCGTCGTGAAAGTCCTGAAGGAGGGATAATGATGCGAAGTCGATTTGGTAGAGCACGATTTCGAGCTACATATCCGGTCGTTGCAGGCGCATTGGCCACGGCCATCCTTGGCGAATTCGGGCTTAGTTGCGCGATTTCCAACGCAGTAGCCGGGCCGAGCGTCTACCCAACTGGCGTTACGCGCTACAATCCGGACAAGGCTTACAACAGTTATGTGCTTTTCTCTGGTGCCGACAAGATCACCCGCCTCATCGATCTTAACGGGAATGTCGTCAAGGAGTGGAGGTACATCGGATTTCCAAGCGTATTTCTCGACCCGAAGTTGACAGGCGGCGATCGCGGCCATCTTCTTGTGACGCTGACAAGCGTCGATGCAAGCGGCACGGGGCTTATTCCCGGGCAGTCGTCTTTCGAAGTGAGCACAACGATCGGGGAGGTTGATTGGACCGGAAACGTCGTCTGGAAATGGGGCGACAAGGCGCCAGGCGGCGCCGCGCAACAACATCACGACTGGCGGCGTCTGCCGAACGGCAACACGCTCATACTTGCCAACTGGTTGCATCCGGTACTGGGCTTTGCCCAACCTCAAGTGCTCGATGACGTAATTTATGAACTAAATCCGAGCGGAGAAATCGTCTGGAAATGGGTGGCTTCCGACCACCTCGATGAGTTTGGATTTACGCCTGCTGAGTTGAGGCTTGTTCAGAACGCCAGCACGGCCGACTATCTTCATGTCAACAATCTCACGGTGCTCGGACCCAATCGCTGGTTTGCGGACGGCGACAAGCGGTTCAATCCGGATAATCTCTTGATCGACTCCCGCAATGCCAATTTCTCGATCATTATCGATAAGAAGACGGGCAAGGTCGTGTGGTCGTTGGGACCGGATTTTCCCGCCATCGCCCAAGGCAACGCGCGACAGGTACCGCGGCCTGTCGATCAGATCTCCGGCCAACATGACGTCCATCTGATCCCGGAAGGATTGCCAGGGGCAGGTAACCTCCTTGTCTTCGATAACCAAGGCGAGGGCGGGTATCCGCCCGTCCCACTGAGCGTAACAGAAGGATCACGTGTTCTGGAGATAAATCCCGTCAAGAAGGAAATCGTCTGGGAATATGTCGGGGAAAGCTCGGGAAAACCGGGTTGGACGTTCCTTTCAAGCTTCATTAGCAGCGCCCGACGGCTACCGAATGGGAATACGCTAATTGACGAGGGCTATGATGGGCGCTTCTTCCAGGTCACGCCAAAAGGCGAGATCGTTTGGGAATATGTCAGCCCCTATTTCGGCGATCTTTACGGTAATGTGCCGGGTGTGAGCCGGGGCATTCCAAGCAATTGGGTCTACCGCGCACAACCAGTCCCGTACGACTGGGCACCTGCTGAGACGCCGCGTTCCGAAAACGCGGTCGTACCTCCAGCCCTTGCCGAATTTAAAGTACCGGCGAGTCAGTGAGCGGCGGAATTCGTTCTTTCGGCGGGTGCTTCGCGTCGCGCTCGTAAGCGGTACCGACCACTCGCGCGCGGCTGGTAGATCCTACCGAGGTCGGGCTTCACGCGATCCGCTGAAAGAGTCGATACTTCTCCGGTCGCAACCCTACAATTTGGCCGACTCGCCATTGTTGGTCGTGGAGCGCATCGACTTCGACGACCGTCTCGGCCGGCTCGCTGCCGAGCGCGATCTCGACCCGACGCGCCGCCCCGATGCCATGAATGCTCTTCACCACGCCCTTTAGATCAGCTTCAGCAGAGGCTGGCAGGATCGTCATGTTAAACGGGCGCGCAAACAATGTTGCCGCGCCTTCGGCAATATCCTGAGGATCGATGCCAAGCGGCCGGCCCGCAAACTGGACTTCGTGATCGTGAACGTTAACGGGCAGCATGACGGATTCGCCGATGAACTCGTGAACGAACGGAGTGTGCGGCTGGTCATAGACCTGTTGTGGGGTCCCGATCTGCTCGACGCGACCTTTATCCATGACAACCACACGGTCGGCGACTTCGAGCGCTTCTTCTTGGTCATGGGTCACGAGAATCGACGTGACGTGAATCTCATTGTGGAGGTTGCGCAACCAACGCCTTAAATCCTTGCGTACCTTGGCATCGAGCGAGCCGAACGGTTCGTCAAGCAGGAGCACGCGCGGCTCGATGGCGAGCGCCCGAGCAAGCGCAATACGCTGTCGCTGGCCGCCGGAAAGTTGCGTTGGATTGCGCTCCGCCAGCCACCTGAGGTGCACCAGATCGAGCAACTTCTCGACGCGGTCACGAATTTCCGGCTCGCTGGGCCGCTCGGCGCGCGGCTTTGCGCGCAAACCGAACGCTACGTTCTCGAACACGGTCATATGCCTGAACAATGCGTAATGCTGGAACACGAAGCCGACGTGGCGTTGGCCGACAGGACGGGAGAGTGCGTCCTCGCCGTCGAACTGCACCGCGCCTTCATCCGGCCAATCCAACCCGGCGACGATTCGAAGCAGCGTCGTCTTTCCAGACCCGGATGGTCCGAGCAGTGCCAGCAATTCACCAGAGTGCACTTCGAGCCTGACATGGTCGATGGCTGTGAAATTGCCGAAGCGCTTGACGACATCGACCACGGATATTCTCATTTTCTCATTCCTCCATCAGGCGGGTTTCGAGAACGGCCTTGATGACAAGCGTAACCAGGGCAAGCAGCGCGAGAAGCGACGCGACTGCGAAAGCGGCTTGGAACTGATAGCTGTCGTAGAGAACCTCAACGTGAAGCGGCATGGTATTGGTTTCACCACGCACATGCCCGGATACGACCGAGACCGCACCAAATTCTCCCATTGCGCGCGCATTGCACAATAGCACGCCGTAAAGCAGCGCCCATTTCACGTTCGGCAGCGTGACGCGGAAAAATGTCTTTAGTCCCGAGGCGCCGAGCGACAATGCCGCCTCTTCTTCCTCGGTGCCCTGCTGTTGCATGAGTGGAATAAGCTCGCGGATGACGAAAGGAAAGGTGACGAAAATTGTAGCGAGTACGATGCCGGGCAGCGCAAAGATGATCTTGATATTGTGCGCAACGAGCCACGATCCGAAATAGCCTTGCAACCCGAACAATAGGACGAAGACAAGACCAGCAATGACGGGAGAGACCGAAAACGGCAATTCGATTAACGTGATCAGAAGATTCTTGCCGACAAACTCGAATTTGGCGATCGCCCAGGCACCGATCAGGCCGAACACGACATTCGCAACCAACGAGATGGCGGCAACGATGAGAGTGAGCTGGATCGCAGACAATGTGTCAGGGTTTCTGATTGCGGCAAAGTAAGCGTCGACCCCCTTTGCAAATGCCTGTGTGAAGACGCAGACGAGCGGCAGTACGATAAACAAGCCGAGAAATATTGCCGCCGACGCAATCACTAGCATGCGGACCCACGCCGGATCTGAGCGCGCATCAACGCGGCCAAAGGTTTGTTGCTTGACGACGCCGGGGGCGCTTGCGGGGCGCTTCGACGCCGCAATCGGCATGGCTTGGTTTCGGTAGGCAACAGGCATGGTACTCATTGTCGCGTGCCTGTTCGCAGCTCGGACCAACGTTGGAGCCCGTTAATAACAAACAAAAAAAGGAACGAGGCGATGAGCATCACAACTGCGATCGCCGCTGCATCCGCGTAACGGAATTCCTGCAGCCTGATGACGATGAGGAGCGGCGCGATTTCCGAATAGTTGGGCAGATTGCCGGCGATAAAAATGACCGAGCCGTATTCGCCAACCGCGCGCGCGAAGGCGAGTGTGAATCCCGTCAATAGCGCCGGAAGGATGGTCGGAAATACGATGCGGCGCACCGTCATCCAACGCCCCGCGCCCAGCGAGGCAGCGGCCTCTTCCAATTCGCCGTCGATCTCTTCGAGCACCGGCTGCACGGTCCGGACCACAAACGGTAGCCCGATAAAGATGAGCGCGACCAGGATTCCGAGCGGCGTGAACGCCACTTTTATACCGAACGATGCGAGGACCCGCCCGATCCAGCCGGACTCGGCATAAAGTGTCGTCAATGCGATGCCTGCGACAGCAGTCGGGAGCGCAAAAGGAATGTCGACGATGGCATCGAGCAAGCGACGACCCGGGAAATGATAACGAACCAGGGCCCACGCAACCATCGGACCGAATACCAGATTTGCCAGCGCCGCAGCGAATGACAAACCGAACGAGAGCATTAAGGCGTGTTGGGTCCGGCGGCTGGTGATGACGGCGATGAACTGCTCGAAGGAGAGTTCGGTAGTCTTCAGGAATAGCGCCGCGAGCGGGATCAGCACGATCAGGCCGAGCCACATCAGCGTCGTACCCAGCGTGATGCCGAATCCTGGAATCGCCCCGCGGCGATATCCCAAAATGCCGACTAGGCTACCCACTTCGACCCGGCTATTGCGTGTAGATCGAATCGAACACGCCGCGATCGTTGAAATGAGTCGTCTGCGCTTTCCGCCAGCCGCCGAAGTCATCAATGGTCAATAATTCGACTTTCGGAAAATTACTGGCGTAAGCCTGTGCGACGACAGGGTCGCGGGGGCGATAGTAGTCCGTCGCGATAATCTCCTGGGCTTGGCGCGTGTAGAGAAACTTCAAGAAGGCATCGGCCGGCTCGCGCGTGCCCTTCTTGTCGACGACCTTGTCAACCACCGCGACCGGAGGCTCGGCTAGGATCGAGATACTCGGCACGACAAGGTCAAATTTGTCGGCGCCGAGCCTATTGATTGCGAGCCGCGCGTCGTTTTCCCATGCCACCAGAACATCGCCGACACCGCGTTCGACGAAGGTTATCGTCGAGCCGCGCGCACCGGTGTCCAAGACGGGCACGGTGGCGTAGATGGCCTTCACGAATTCCCGCGCCTTGTCCTCGTCGCCGTATTTCTTCAGCGCGAATCCCCACGCCGCGAGATAATTCCAGCGGGCGCCGCCAGACGTCTTGGGGTTAGGCGTGATGACCTGCACACCAGGTTTAACGAGATCGTCCCAATCGTGAATGTTCTTGGGATTTCCCTTGTGCACCAGAAAAACAATCGTCGACGTATAAGGCGAGGAGTTGTTTGGCAGGCGCTTCTGCCAATCGGCGGCTATCAGTCCGCGATCAGCGATAGCATCGATGTCATAGGCCAGCGCCAGTGTGGCCACGTCGGCATCGAGGCCGTCAATCACGGCGCGCGCCTGGGCCCCGGAGCCGCCATTCGAGGTTTTGACCTCGATCGATTTGCCGGTGTCGGTCTTGAATTTGGCAGCGAAAGCCTGGCCGATATCGGCATAAAGTTCGCGCGTCGGATCATAGGATGCATTGAGCAGGTTTATATTTGCAGCGCGGGCGAACCCTGACGAGAGCAGTGGAGCGACCAGCGTCGCGACTATCACGGTGATCAAAGCCTTCATTGCAAGTCTCCATTCGCCAGCGCGATACCGGCAGGGGGGTATGCTCGCTATCGCGTTAGTCCTCCGACGTTTGCGGTTGGTCATGGATCGGTACGGAAATTCTCGCGGCCTATTCTTATATAGATGAGAATTATTTTTCATATACATCGGAATAAAGGTCAGTAAAGGGAAAAATATTCTGCCAAAAAAGTGTCGGTCCTTGAAAAAAGTCATGGAAGCTAGAGAGCAGCGCGAGAAGTTCTTTGTCGACTAGTTCCAGCCTTTCAGCACGGCGGAATTGCAATTGGCAGTTTGGTCACTGCTGTTGATGACGATTTGAACGTCAGCGAGAGTGGAATCGCCTCGACCCTAGCCGCCATGAGTTGCGACGGCACCAGGGGTCACGCCGTCACGGTCTGATGATCCACGGCGACCATCGCATCTTCCTCAAATAGGCGTGGCGCGATCAGGCGCCGAAATTGCCACCGCACATGCTCGCCGCTGTGGACTGTGGCCCACGCCACGACAGCGTTGCACTTGAACTCAGCTAAGCAAGGATAGAAGTAAAAGAATATAATTTCCATAGATTTTATCAATTAGTTGTCAATCATGCCAGCCGGCTGACGAAAATTGAAACCGAATTTCGCGTCGTCTCGGTTATTAGTTGTTTTGGTTCCCAGTGATGCTAGCGATACGCTCGAAATCCAAAATCGCGAGGCCGTCATGACCGAAATGGCTTACGCAAAGCTGGCAAAGGCCAAGCTGTTCGAACCCTATCGGCTTGGCGACATCGAACTTGCTAACCGCGTCGTTATGGCGCCGCTGACCAGAAATCGCGCCGGACTGGGAAACACACCAACATTGCTGATGGCACAGTACT
>Ga0187783_10003491_pt1 | contig 11587 bp, 14 predicted proteins | sample 1015_SJ02_MP02_2_FD_132471 | JGI IMG/M metagenome (GOLD analysis project Ga0187783, IMG submission 132471) | Tropical peat soil microbial communities from peatlands in Department of Meta, Colombia - 1015_SJ02_MP02_20_MG | ecosystem: Environmental > Terrestrial > Soil > Wetlands > Peat | place... | reverse complement strand
CTTCGACGTGAAGATGAAGGCGCCCTTCCTTGTCCCCACGAGTATGAGGTCGGTTCCTTTCTCTCTCATGCTCAGCCCCCGGCGACGGACTGGATTATGTAAACCTCGTCCCCATCCCTGACGAGCGCTTCCTTCAGCGGGACTTCAATCATCTCCCCGTTCAAGAACACGTTGACGTAGCGCCTGACCCTGTCCTGATCGTCGAGGATTCTACGGCTGACACCCGGATACCTGACGTCGAGCGCGTCTACAACGTCAGATACAGTCCTGCAGGAGTCCACAGAAATCCTCGAAGGACATCCCGCATACTCCTTCAAGGGGTCGCAGAGGCGCACTGCAACCTGCATATGCTTGTGCAGAGTTCCTTCGACGTAATAAGAGATTCCATCCGAACGGTTAACTATTCCAAGTAGCGTCGCAGTCCCCAATGGTCTACCTCTCGCTGGGAGACCTCTTCGGATTTCTAGCCCTCGCGCTGATATCGCTGACTGCTCTTCTGATGTTCGCGCGGAGGTTCGCCCTCAGGCAAGTCAGGGACCTGGACCGTCTTCGTCGGGTACACATCGTCGTCGCAGCCGCAGGTGGGTTCTTCTTGATACTCCATGTGGCATACTTCCTCTACTCGCCTCTGGTCCTCCCTGTCGTCCTAGGTTACTTCGCAGCCGCAGGCGCGTTGGTCGTCTGGCTGACGGGCAGCGCCTTCCTCGCAAGGTTGCGGGACTCTCTCTTCTTCCACGGCGCCATCTCGTTCGCTGCGATTGCGTTGATGGTGATACACGCGTGCAGCGCGGGAGCAAACCTCCCCGAGACAGCTTCCGAGTACGCGATCGGCGCGACGGTCTTCGTCCTGCTCTTAGGCGCCTTCGCCCATGTCAGCAGGCTCCTTCCGAGAGGAGCGAGTCCAGAATGAACAGGCGGGAGTTCGTAAGAAGGGCTGCCGCCGGCGGCCTGCTGCTTGCCGTCGCAGCGGTGGGTCTTCTCGAACTCACAGAGACGATTCGGAGCGAAGAAGCGAGTAGACCTTCCGGGCTCCAGTCCCCCCCGACCGCGACTCAGAGGGCTGGGGCGCCTCCGGGTTACCTGTACCTCGTTCCTCAATCCACCGTCTCGAACGAGCCCTTCGAATACTTCGTACATCCTACCTTCGGTGAATCGATTCTCATCAACTTCCAGAACGAGTGGCGCGCCTTCAGCGCCACTTGCACCCACGAACCGTGCACCGTTCAGTTCCCTGGTAACAAAATCTATTGCCCTTGCCACGGCGCCACGTTCGACCCCACCACCGGTGCCGTGCTGAGCGGTCCCCCTCCGAGGCCCCTTCCAGAGTACTCGGTCCAGGTACTCGACGGGTCGATATACGTGTCTGAGCAGGCTACAAACTAGCCGTTCTATATCGCTTCCGATATACTTTATAGATGGTCATACGATGGCCCCATCCATGGAGCGTTCCTTCAGAAAGGTACCCGCTCAGGGAGCACCGAGAGGTCTTCTGGTTCACTGGATGCTCAACAGGATTGCGCTAAAGCCGACCTACGGCTACGAAATCCTCACTGAGATCGAGGAGAAGACGGAAGGCACATGGCGTCCAGGTCCCGGCTCCGTGTATCCTCTGCTCAAGAAGCTAGTGTCTGAGGGCTACGTCGAGGTCGAAGCGGGCGGCAGAGCGGGCGCCGAGAAGAGGAAGTACAGGGCGACCTCGAAGGGCATGGAGCACCTCAGCCAGGCCCAAGACACGTTCAGGATGATGAACAAGAGGATGGCAGGATTCAGGGGCTTGATGGTGGACATGATCGGCCCGGACAGGGTGGGCTCATACATGACAGAAGGGGCTGAGCGCCAGTTGGACCTTTCGAGGAAGGTCCTCGAAGCCAACAAGGCCAAGATACCTCCGGAGGAGATGAACAGAATCCTGAGGGAGTACGCGGTGGGCCTAGAGAGGCAGCTAGACTGGACAAACAAGCTTCTCAGGGAAACGGCTGGAAGGTCGAGGTACAAATGACGACCGAAGCGAGCACAAGCGGTCTAGCACGCCAGGCGAGCGGGAGGGTGATCCTGGACGTCGAGAACCTCTCAAAGACGTTCGGAAAGCTCAAGGCGGTAGACGGCGTGACCTTCCAGGTCTACGAGGGCGAGATCTTCGGGTTCCTGGGACCGAACGGTGCGGGGAAGAGTACGACAATTAACATGCTCACCACCCTGACGCCGCCGAGCGGCGGGAAGGGCGAGGTCTCCGGATACGACATCTACAAGCAGCCTGGCCTGGTCAGACGGAGCGTGGGCGTGGTGCCTCAGGATTACACCGCCGACGAGGACATGACGGGAATACAGAACGTCCTGCTCTGCGGCGACCTATACGGAATGCCAAGGAAGGACGCCCGAGAGCATGCCCAGGAACTCCTCGAGCTTGTGGAACTGCGGGATGCGGAGAACAGGAACGTGAGCACCTACTCGGGCGGGATGAGAAGGAGGCTCGAACTCGCGTGCGGGCTCATCAATTATCCTAAACTGCTCTTCTTGGACGATCCGACCTTGGGGCTGGACGTCCAGACCCGCGCCGCGGTCTGGAAGTACATCAGGACGCTCAAGCAGGAGTACCACATGACCTTGTTCGTGACGACTCACTACCTGGAAGAGGCAGATTCTCTCTGCGACAGAATAGCCGTGATTGACCACGGCCACATAATCAAGATAGGGACTCCGGAACAGCTGAAGTCAGTCGTGGGAGGAGACATAATCGTGGTGGGAGTGAAGGAGCTGGAGCCCGACCTCAGCGCTACTATCTCCTCGATCCCCAAGGTGAAGGAAGTGAAGAAGAACGGCAACGACTATCGCATCAAGGCCGAGGACGGCGAAGAGGTCTCTCCCCAAATCATAGACGCGATAAGGACGAAGGGCTTGCACGTGACCAAGATCTCGCTGACACGTCCGACGCTCGACGAAGCCTATCTGGAGCTGACCGGGAGAACGCTGAGAGACGAAGAGGGTGACAAGTGGTCCATGATGAGCCAGAGAAGGACCATGAGCACAGCGAGGCGCTGAACACATGTCGAGACCAGAACCCAGCGATCAGAAATCTACCACCATGGCAACCGAGGGACAGGTCGTGCAGGAGAGGAGAGGGCAGGCAGGAGAGGCGAAGTCCTGGTCGGAGGGTCCGAAGCTCGACACCAGCCCGATTCACGGCCTGTGGGCGCTCACCCAAAGGGACCTGAGGAAGTGGTACACGAACCCCTACCAACTCATCATATCGCTAGTCCAGCCCGTCATATGGATGGGACTGTTCGGAAAGGCGCTTAATTTCAGCAGCTTCATCACCGGGAGCGGAGCTCCCCCTTCGGTGGCCAACGCCGTCCTCCTGAAGTACTTCGGGACGACGAGCTACTTCTCCTACCTCGTCTGCGGCATGCTCGTCTTCATCGTGCTGTTCACCTCGGCGTTCAGCGGGATGTCGGTCGTCTGGGACAGGAGGTTCGGCTTCATGAACAAGGCGCTGAGCACGCCCGTGAGCAGGGGCGCTATAGTGATGAGCAAGATACTGCAGAGCGTGATAAGGTCTCTGGCTCAGGCTGCGGTGGTGCTCCTCATCGGGATAGGGCTCGGGATGGAGACGAGCAACCTATCAGTGCTGGGTCTGCTCGGCGCCTTCAGCGTCATCTTCCTCGTCGCGATGGGTCTGTCGGGCCTCTTCGTCATGCTCTCTCTCCGGTCGAGCAATTGGCAGACGCAGATGGCGATCATCAACCTTCTCAACCTTCCGCTGCTCTTCGCGAGCAACGCGCTCTTCCCGATCGCCATCATGCCGGCTTGGCTCCAGAGCGTCGTCAGGGTCAACCCGGTGAGCTACGCGATCGACGCGCTCAGGCAGATGCTGATAGGCGCCACGGGCATCAACGCCCTCTGGGTCGACATCACGGTGGTGCTCGGTTTCGCGGTCTTCTTCTCGGGCCTGGGGATCGTGATGTCCTGGCGGCTTCTGAAGAAGTGACCGTGTCAGGTTTTTAACCGAGACCGAGCCCTACGAATTCATGGTCAAGGCGAGCCCCAGTTCGACCCTTGCTCTGATCAGCAAGAACTGCCCCAACTGCGGGACGGCTCTATCATTTCCAGAGGTCCCTCCCGTCGTCTTCCCAGACGACCTCCGCGAGCTGGACTGGGACTACATCAAGAACCTCTCACTCGTACCCAAGGTGCTCGCCATTTGTCTCAGCTGCGGGTTCGTAGCAGTAGACTGCCTCACGCCCGTCGAGGCAACTGGCGTCTACTCCGCCTGATGCCCAGTGTCTATGCGGCTTTGCCACGCGCTCTTTCTGCTTCGTAGACGAGCTTCCTCGTCTTCGCAACAGTGTCTGGGTTCACCGACATCGAGTCGATTCCAAGCTGCACCAGGTACCTTGCAAATTCAGGGTAGACGGAGGGAGCCTGGCCGCAGATGGATACGGTCACTCCCTTGGAGTGGGCACCCTTGATCAGCATCGCGATCGCCTTCTTCACTGCCTCGTCTCTCTCGTCAAAGTAACCGAGGTTGGCGAGCCTCGTAGAGTCCCTGTCAATCCCGAGCGTGAGCTGGGTCAGGTCGTTCGAACCGATGCTGAACCCGTCGCAGAGCTCGGCGAATTCCTCCGCCATGAAGACGATAGAGGGTACCTCAGCCATGAGCCACACCTTGAAGTCGGGGCCCCTCTGGAGGCCTGAATTCTCAATCATCTTCACGCACTTCTTGACCTCCCACGTGTTCCTGACGAACGGGAGCATGACCCAGACGTTCTTCAGTCCCATCTTCTCCCTGACCTTCTTGATTGCCGCCAGCTCGAGCTCGAACGCCTTCGCGTACTCAGGGGCGATGTACCTCGAGACCCCTCGCCAGCCTATCATCGGGTTCGCCTCCTCGTCCTCGAACTTCTCTCCGCCCTCGAGTTCCCTGTATTCGTTCGACTTGAAGTCCGAGAATCTCACCACCAGCGGTCTGGGGGCGATCTGCTGAGCTACGGTGGCGATGCCCTCCGCTAGCCTGTCCACGAAGATGGAGCCTCTCCCCGTCTCGATGAGGTGAAGCGGGTGCTGGCCGACGTAACTCGCTATGATGAACTCCACCCGCATCAGGCCGATCCCGTCGAACGGGATGCCCGCGTAGTCCTTGATCTTCTCGGGGACGCCGAGGTTCATGTATACCTTGGTCTTCGTCTTGAGCTTCTTCGCTTCGGCTATCTCCTTCGCGAGCTTCTCCGCCTGACCGGTGGTGGCAATCTCGCCCGAGAAGATGAGACCCCTCGAGCCGTCCACGGAGACTGTCGTCCCCCCGGAGAGCACAGAAGTCGCCCTCCCAGTGCCGACGACGCAGGGTACTCCCAGCTCTCTGCTCACTATGGCCGCGTGGCTTGTCATCCCCCCCTCGTCGGTGACTATCCCTGCGGTCTTGAGCATCGCCGGGACGAAGTCCGGGGTTGTCATCTTCGTGACCATCACGTCTCCCTTCTCGATCTTCCCCAGCTCCGATGGGTCTGTCACGAGCTTGACGGGCCCACGTCCGACTCCTGGAGACGCGCCCAGTCCTTTCAGTATCGGGGTCCCGGTCACGGCCTCCTGCTTGCCCGTAGGTTTAGCGATGACGGTGACAGCCCTGGTCTGCACCAGGAAAATCTTCCCCCTCTCGACTGCCCACTCGAAGTCCTGGGGATATTGGTAGTGCTGCTCGAGGAGTAGCCCTAGCCTTCTGAGGTCCTCGAGTTCCGAGGGCTTGAGAGCGGGCCTCTCCTGAAGCGCCTCGGCCACTGCCGCGTCCACCAGCCCAGAACCCTCCGCGCTCGCGATGGACATCCTCGTCTTCTTCGAAATCCTCTGCTCGATGACCTTCCCCGTCTTCTTGTCGAGGACAAAGGTGTCTGGAGTCAATTTGCCTGATACGATCTCCTCCCCTTGTCCAAATCCGCCCTCGATGACGACCACGCCTCGGTCCCCCGTCATGGGATGGACCGTGAATCCCACTCCGGCCTTTTCGCTCATCACCTGTTTCTGGACCACCACCGCCGTGGGGATCGCCATGAAGCCGAAGCCTCGCTTCGCCCTGTAGAATGCCGCCCTCGCGGTGTATACAGACGCCCAGCACTGCTTGATGGCCGACTTGAGCTGAGATTCCCCCTTCACGTTGAGCAGCGTCAGCTGCTGGCCGGCGAACGAAGCCTCCCTCAGGTCCTCCATTGTGGCGGAGCTCCTCACAGCCACGGGTAGCTCCTTGGACGAGCACCGCCTGCAGAGCTCACGGTACGCCCAGTCTATCTCGCGTCCCAGCCCGACGGGGATCCGGCTCGAGACGATGAGCTTCCTTATCACCGCGGCGCCCAATTCTAACCTATCGACGTTGTCGAACTCCAGACCCTGGAGCATGCCGGGGATCCTCTCGTTGAGCCCATTGGCCTGTAGGAACATTTCGTATGCCTTGGTCGTGACCACGAACGCCGGAGGAACGGGGAGGTGGGAGCGATGCATCTCTCCCAGGTTCGCGCCCTTCCCTCCCGCAAAGGATGTATCGTGCTTGCCTATCTCTTCAAGGAACTTGATGAAACCGGAGTCCAAGGCTGGGCGGCTTCCCCCGACCGGATTTTAAAGTTCAGTCTCGGGACTAGGTTCCGAAGACGACCCTCTTCAAGCGCTCTGACATCGCAGCCGGGTCATCGTTCTGCCAGATGTTCCTTCCCACGGCGACCCCCGTACCGCCGGCTCGAATCACCCCCCTGACCTGGTCCAGGAACCCCTCGTCCGTCGCCGCCTTCGGGCCCCCCGACATGAAGACCTTGACACCGGCAGCAGCCTTCACCGCCCATGAGAAACTCTCCGAGTCGCCAGTGTACTTTATCTTCGCGGCGTCCGCCCCCAGCTCTAGCGCGAGTCTGGCGGCATAAGCGACGATTTCCTTTGAAGAATCGTTCTGGACGGCAGAGCCCCTAGGGTACACCCAAGCGATGGCAGCGAGGTCTCTGTCGTGGGCCTCCTCCTGAATCCTTCCGAACTCAGCGAGCATCTCGGCCTCCATCGAACTTCCCAGGTAGATCGTGTAACCGACGCCCTTCGCGCCGAGCGAAGCCGCGTGCTCGACGGAGCAGACCTGTCTCGAGATCGGTTCGCCCTTGGGTAGGGCGGTCTTCCCGTTGAGCTTGATGATCAAAGGGACGCTGCCGTCGTAGAACCTCTCGGCCACCCCCTTCTGGAAGACCACTCCGTTGAAGCCGCACTTCGAAGCGACTCCCATCACGAACGCGGGGTCGACGTTCCTCTCGTCGAAGTCGGTCGAAGGTCCGTGCTCGAGGCCTTGGTCGTAGGCGAGCAGCATTCCCCTCCCATCCTTCAGGAAGGGGGCCATCCTCTCCTTCTTCATCTCTGCCCGAGCCGCGCTTCAGGATATTTAACGATGCCCGTGCGGAACGCCCCGCACCATCACGGCTAAATGGTCGTCCCGTCTCGATTTCTCGGGATTGTACCTTGACGACTTTCTGCAGGAGCGCGCGCCCGAAGACGTTGGCAACGCGACAAGGTCGATCGCCTCGGCCTGCTTGGACGTCTGGGAGAAGATACCGTTCAACAGCGGGCTCCTCCCCGCGATCAATCCCTCGGGAGAAAAGCAGACCGCCATCGACGTATATTCCAACGACGCCTTCGTGAAGGCTCTCCTCGCCTCGGGCTCGGTGGGGGAGGTCGCGTCAGAGGAGATGGCGACGAAGGCAACGGGCAGGGGCGCTCTCTCTGTTGCGATGGACCCTCTGGATGGATCCTCTAACGTCGACACGAACAACCCGGTCGGAAGCATATTCGGATTCTACTCGAACTCCCTCCCGTGCTCGGGGAGAAACCTGATCGGGGCGGCCTTCGTGACCTACGGGACGATGGTGACGCTCACGGCCTCGTTCGGCAAGGGGGTCGCGAGGTTCGTCGCTGTCCGGGAAAAGTCCGACTACGCCTTCGAGCTGATGGACGAGAACGTCATGATTCCGGACCGGGCGGAGGTCTACGGTTTCGGGGGCCTCCGCAAGGAGTGGACGGTGGGAGTAAGGAAGTTCGTGGAGTCGCTGGAGGAGAGAGGGATGAAGCTGAGGTACTGCGGCACTTTCGTGGGCGACTACAATCAGGTGATGAAGAAGGGAGGCATCTTCGCGTATCCTTCGCTCGAAAAGCGACCCGAGGGCAAGCTCAGAATTCTCTACGAGACCGCGCCCGTCGCATACATAACAGAACAAGCGGGTGGATATTCGAGCGATGGGAAGGGCAATCTGCTCGACCTGGCGCCGAAGACCCTGGCCGAGACATCTCCCGCTTACTTGGGCAGCCCCTCCGTCGTGAAGGAGCTCGAATCGGCTCTGTCTCGGTCCTAAGGCCAGATGCCCAGAGTTCTGATCGCGTCGGCCACGCGTCCTACGCCCACCACGAGCGCCGCCGTTCTCATCGAACTACCGTCTTTCTTGGCTGTCGCGTAGACGTCCTTGAAGGCTCCCGTTATCTTCTGCTCAAGCCTGGAGTTTACCTCCTGCTCTGACCAGCTGACCCTCTCCAGATTCTGGACCCACTCCAGGTAGCTGACGATGACCCCTCCAGAGTTTGCGAGAATGTCCGGGACCAAGAAGACGTGGTTCGCGTCCAAGATATTGTCCGCCTCAGGAGTCGTCGGGCCGTTGGCGCACTCCACTATCATCTTCGCCTTGACTCCCTTCGCTATCTCCGGGGTGATCGCGTTCTCGAGAGCCGCTGGGCAGACGACGTCCACGTCGAGCTGGATGAGCTCGTCGTCGGATATCTCCTGCGTGCCCTCGAACCCGACCACTGAACCCGTCTTCTCCTTGTGAGCGAGGAGCTTCTTGGCGTTTATCCCCTTCTTGCTCATCACCCCTCCCTTGGAGTCGCTCGCGGCAATCATCTTCGAGCCATATTCCTGCATGAGGTCCGCATAATTTGAGCCCGCGTTGCCGAATCCCTCCACGGCGAAGGAGAGCTTCTTCATGTCCCACTTCTTGTTCTTGGCGGCCTCTCGTGTGCAAAAGACAGCCCCCCTGCCGGTCGCCGTGTCTCTCCCGAGCGAGCCTCCAAGCGCGATGGGCTTTCCCGTTACGACCTCCGGGACCATGTAGCCCTTGAGGGCGCTGTACGTGTCGACTATCCACGCCATCACCTGGGCGTTGGTGTACACGTCTGGAGCGGGAATGTCTCTGTAGGGTCCTATGAAGTCAGAGATCGCCGCGGCGTACCTCCTAGTCATCCTCTCAAGCTCCTGCTTCGACATCGCCTTTGGGTCGCAGATCACGCCCCCCTTGGCCCCGCCGAAGGGTATGTCCGCCACACTGCACTTCCACGTCATCCAGCAGGCGAGCGCCTTCACTTCGTCCGCGCTGACGTTCGGGTGGTACCTTATCCCTCCCTTCGAGGGCCCCCTCGCGTCGTTGTACTGGATCCTGTAACCGGTGAAGACCTTCGTCTCGCCGCTGTCCATCCTGACGGGTAGAGATACCTCCACTATCCGCTTTGGATAGGACAGCATCTGGTGGATCCCTTCTTCCAGTTTAAGGTGCTCAGCCGCGATCTTTAGTTGCTCACGGGCGTTGTCGAACGGATTGGGCTTCGACTGACTCATGTGGGCGCGCCTTTTGTCGCATATTTACGAGTTTCTGGTTCAGCCGTCGCCGAGGGCTCTCGCAAGCTCGAGAATCTTCGCCTTCCTGTCTTGCGCCTTGACGACGCTGCTGGAGACTAGGACTCCTTCTGCCCCCAGCGAGACCGCTGCTCTCACATCGGCTCCGTCAACGATCCCCGCTCCGCAAAGGACCGACCCTCTGAAGCCGATCGATCTCAGTGACTCGGCGGTCTGCCTCACGACGTCGGGTCTTACTCTGGAAACGGCGAGCCCCGTCCCTATGAGCTCGGTGGGCTCGACCGCGACGAAGTCCGGTCTGAGCTCCGCGACTGCATTCGCTTCGCTCACGTTCTTCGCGCAGATGCAGACTTCCAGCCCGGCCTCTCTTGCCCTCTTTGCGGTCCTCGAAAGCGTCTGTCTCGACAGCCTCGCCTCGCTGTGGTTTAGCAATGTCCCCTTCGCCCCGGAGGCCTTGACCGCTTCAGCCACCAACGCTCCGGTGCTAGCCCCGGTCTTCGCGAAGTCTAGCGACTGGCTGTAGACAGTCACGCCTCTCATTCTCGCGAGCAAGGAGATCATGGGGTGCGGAGGGCAGACGACGGTCCTGATGCGAGCCGACCTCGCGGCTAGCGCCGCTTCCCTTCCAATCTCTACGGCTCTCTCTCCAAAGGCTTCTGGATAATTCTTGAGGTTAACTATGAGCGTCTTCAACGGGATAGGATTGCCCGACCTGTGTCTAAAAGGCGTCGCCTAACGAAGCTCAGAAACCGTCATCGTCGGAGTCTTCCTCCCAGCCGTCGTCCTCGAAGTCCTCGTCCAAGTCGTCATCGACTTCTTGGTCTTCCTGGGACAATACGAACGGCGTGCGCGATTTCGAAGATGGTATAAAAGATTGTCTGCGCATCGAGATGATATGACGGCGAGGAAGGTCGGAATCGACGACGCGTCAATCCTCGAGGCAGCGAGTGTATTGAAGGCTGGCGGCCTCGTGGTGTACCCCACAGACACGGTGTATGGACTGGGCGCCATACCAACGGACGTCGAAGCGGTCGAACGCCTCCTGTCTGCGAAGGGAAGGGGCCCGAAGCCGATACCCGTGCTCTGCGCCGGGCTCGACCAGGCAGAGGGGCTCGTCGAACTGGGAAGCATGGGGAGGGAACTTGCAGAGAGGTTCTGGCCGGGGCAGCTGACCGTGGTCGCCCCGATGAAGACTGAGCTGCCGATTGGGATCCACCAGGGTTCTCGCACCCTGGGCGTGAGGGTCCCTGCCCACAAGAAGTGCGTCGAACTGTTGAATGTCTCGGGTGGAGCTCTGACCGGGACAAGCGCTAACACTTCGGGTTCGCCATCGTGTAGGACCGCCGACCAGGCGATGACTGAACTCGGAGAAGCTGTGGACATGGTGCTGGACGGGGGAGCACTTGGAGGGAAGGAGTCGACGGTGGTCTCTGTGGTCGGTGACGAGCTCAAGGTCCTACGCGCGGGCGCCGTAGACCTCTCCGATTGGCGAAAGTCGCCGTCGTCCCCTTAAAGGATAAGAAGCCGGTCGGGGAGAAGAGAGTGATTTCGACTTGAACCTCGTCGTCACCTCTGCAAAGGGGCTGGAGGCAAAGGCTTCTGCCGTGTTCAAGGAGATTGCGCTGCTTTCTGGAGCCAGAAAGGTCTCCCTCGAGAGGTCTTCCTACGACGGCATCGTAGAGGTGGAGGTGGAAAAGCCCAAGGAGCTGATGACCTTCCTCTCTGACTTTGTGAAGTCGGAACCCTTCAGGGTGAGGTACATAATGAGGGTCATACCAGTCAGCAAGGTAGTCGACACACAGCTCGAGCAGATTTCACGCGCGGTAAAGGAGCTCTCAACGGGCATAGATCAGGGAGAGAAGTTCAGGATTACTATCGAATCGAGGGACTCCCCCTATACCAACAAGCAGCTCATCGATGCTGTGGCCGACATCGTCGACAGAGACGTCGACCTGGACT
>Ga0187783_10003490_pt1 | contig 11589 bp, 8 predicted proteins | sample 1015_SJ02_MP02_2_FD_132471 | JGI IMG/M metagenome (GOLD analysis project Ga0187783, IMG submission 132471) | Tropical peat soil microbial communities from peatlands in Department of Meta, Colombia - 1015_SJ02_MP02_20_MG | ecosystem: Environmental > Terrestrial > Soil > Wetlands > Peat | place... | reverse complement strand
GCATCGAGACAAGGCACCCGAAGGCTATGTCGACATCTACCAGCGCTCGGCATTCAAGCAGGACCGAGCGCCAACGTTGATGAGAGCTCAATATGTCCCCACGAAACCTGTTGCCTGGTAATCGACGCTGTTTAGTTGCTGAGGGACCGCAGTGCCGCAGAATCCTTGGACATATCGCCTTTCTCGTATTCCTTTCTGCTTCGACCCCTACGATTTCCTTGGGACAGCAATCAGACGTGCCCGAACCATATTCTGTCGTTCACGGTTGGCCCCAGCTTCCTCCTGGCTTCGTCCTGGGGCAGGTCTCCGGCGTCGCGGTCGACTCTCATAATCACGTCTTTATCTTTAATCGCGCTGAAAACTCCTGGCCCCTTCCGCCGCCCGGCGGGTACACGAGCGTCATTGCCTCACCCACAGTGCTCTGTTTCGACGGGGCTTCCGGCAAACTCCTTTTCTCTTGGGGAAAATATCGCTTCTTGCGCCCTCACGGCCTTCGCGTGGACCGCCACGACAACGTGTGGCTCACCGACCTTGACCTACAGCAAGTGTTCGAGTTTTCTCAAGACGGCAAACTTCTTCTCACGCTCGGTACCGAGCACGCTGCCGGTCTCGATGGCACTCACTTCAACCAGCCCACCGATATCGCTTTCGCTTCGGACGGCAGCATCTATGTTAGCGACGGTTACGGTAACAGTCGCATAGCTAAGTTCTCTTCCGATGGTAAGTTTCTGTTTGATTGGGGCCACAAGGGTGACGGGCCCGGTGAATTCAACCTCCCCCACAGCGTTGCCGTGGATGCCCAAGGACTGGTCTACGTCGCTGATCGCACCAACTCCCGCATCCAGGTGTTCGATGCCAACGGAAAACTCTTAAAGGTATGGAAGTCGGACGAACTGGACAGGCCGTGGGGCTTGACCATCGGCCCCGACAATCTGCTCTACGTGATCGGAGGCGAGTTCGGCGACCCCGGTAAGCAGGCCCGCGAACAGATTCTTAAGCTCGATCTCTCCGGCAGAATCCTCGCCAGATGGAGCCGCTTCGGCAACTACGACGGCCAGATCTTCTGGGGCCATGATCTTGCTGTTGGCAAAGACGGTGCCGTGTACGTCGGGGATGTCTGGCACGGCATGCGCGTCCAAAAATTCATTCCGCGCTAGCGATTGTCCCGGCAAGCGGATTTCTGACGCGTCTAATTGGAGATGAATCTATGCCGGATTCTGGCCACAAGGTTCAACTCGATCGTCGCAATTTCCTGAAAATTGGAGGAGCCTCTGCCGCTACGCTCGGAGCGTCAGGCAGCCTGGCCGCGGCGACCGTTCAAGGCGCGCCCGCCTCGTCTGATGCCGTACCGGCCGCGTCCGCAGAGTTTGCAGCGCCGACCAAGTACCCCAAACTCGCGTTAATCACCGATTATTCGCCACAAAAGCTCGCTTTCGCGACAGCCACGGGTTATGAAGGTGTGGTGGTGCCGGTCAATTCCTTCTTCGACCCCGACAAGCTTTCCGACTCACAGATCGATCAGATCCTGGTCACGTTGCGCGAAACTGGAGCACGTATCATCAGCATCGAGTGTTGGGGATTGAATCACATCCACCCTGAATTTACCAAACGCCAAGCGGCCCAGGCTCGCTTCATTCGATACCTGGAGTTCGCGCACCGGCTTGGCTGCAAGTTCTGTGGGACGTTCAGCGGTGGGATGCCAGGCGAACCTCTCAGTTCGCAGGCCAAGGAGTTCGCTGCCGTGGTGAGCGACAAATACCTGCCGGTTCTGGAGAGGCTCGACCTCAACATTGGCTGGGAGAATTCTCCGAACGCGGAAAACTTCGCCTCGGTTCCGGCGGCGTACGAGCAGATCTTTGCCCTGGTACCGAGCCCGCGCCTTGGACTGGAATTCGACCCCTCCCACTTCATCCGCCAGTACATCGATCCTATTGCGACGGCCTGGCGTTTCCGGGACCGCATCCGCTCCGTGCACGCCAAGGACACGGAGATCATCGGGCCAGTGCTGAATCAGGTGGGCATCCACGGCGAAGGTTGGTGGCGCTATCGGATTCCCGGCCAGGGATTGCTTGACTGGCCGAAGTTCATCACTGTGCTGCTTGAGGCGGGATTCCAGGGCGCGATGGCGGTCGAGCATGAGGACCCTTTTTGGGATATTCCTAATATGGCGGAGCAGACAGAGTTCTCTCAGGAGCGCAAGGATGGATTCATCCTCGCGCACCGATTCCTGCGACAGTACGTCCCGGCGCGATTAACTTAAAGCAGGATGGTTTCAGGTGTGTGATTAAACTACAGGTCCAAACCGAAAGAGCCTTCCGTCAAAGGACGATCGCCCGATTTGGCCGCCGTCCTCTGAAAACTCCGTGGAGACGCTTAACTTCCTTTGCCGTGACTATTAACTGGCCAAATCTTTACTCATTCTTGCTCCTTTCCAATTGTCTTCAGTTATGAATCAACGGTGAGGAGGCGTTTGTCGAGGCGTTGCAATCTGCGGCGAGTTTTCTCATTGCGCAGTTAACGCGGGGGTATTTCCGTGTTGCTTCCACTCACTCACAGCCACTTGGGGAGACCAGCACTATGTATAAGTCGGGAACTGGAAGTCGTTTCGAAGCCGAAATGCCTTATCCTCACCTGGAATATTTAAAAAAAAGTTCGTGGTCCAGGCGAAGTAGGGGAACGCGGTGGGAGAGCCGGCGAGGGTGGAGGAGGCAAAGCACGCGCACTATGCGGGGCATCTGCACGGCCACGTGCTTATTGGGCTCTCATCAGGTTGGCGCTGGGTCCTGATTGAAGGCCCGAGCGTTAATAGATGTCGACATAACGTTCGAGTGCCTTGTCTTGATGTGCGTCATTACCAGGGCCCGCACTTCCGGTGGAATCAGGGTTCGGGGACTCACATCCACAGCCGTGCTGCCTTTGAACTCGCGCACATATGGCCCCTGCGAAACCTGTTGTCTGGTAATCACAGAGGTCCTTTTCTCGGCGGTTTTCGATTCTGCCGCTCTGCCATAAACTCGGTTACCGTAGAGTCTCTTGGATGGTCACTACGCGATTTACCGGCAAGTTGGTCTCGATTTGGCGGATGCCGCTCGGCCAGCGAACTTCCACGCGGTCGACTGCGGTAGCTCTGCCTAGTCCAAAATGTAGGCGCAAGTCGTTTTGAGACAGATAACTTCCGCCGCTTCGGACCTCGTCAATCAGTAGACTGCCACCTGTGGTAACCAGCACCTGCGCACCAATCGCGCTACGGTTTGAAACGGTTCCTTCCAGCTTGAGCAAGATCCAGTTCCCACGCCTCTTGCGCATGTCCTTTATCAGGGAAGGGCATTCATTTTGATTATTGACCACGACCTCAACAGCCCCATCATTGTCCACGTCTCCGAATGCCGCGCCCCGTGAGGAATGCTGCTCGGCGAAAGCAGGGCCTGCCCGACGAGAAATATCAGCAAATGTTCCGTTTCCTAAGTTCCGATAGAGAACCATCCGATCCTTGTAGTGAATGTCTGTCTTCAACTTCTCGACTTCCGGGAACGTATGGCCGGTGACCCACAGCAGATCCCTCCAAGTGTCGTTATCAAGATCAACGAAGCTGCAGCCCCATCCTACAAAGCCCGTGCTCCCGCCCAACCCCGCGGCAACTGTGGAATCATCAAAGTTGCCTTTTCCCGTGTTCCGATACAAGCTGACATGCTCGTCCGAAAAATTGGTGCGAAATATGTCTAGCCATCCGTCCTTATCGTAGTCTGCTGCCGCCACACCCATGCCGGACAACGCCTCTCCCGTTTCATCCAAGGCTACGCCTCGGAGTAACCCCTCCTCAGTGAAGGTCGCGTTCCTTTGGTTGATATAGAGCAGAGAAGGGCTGCGGTCACAGGCAACGTAAATATCGGGCCAGCCATCGCCGTCGAAGTCGCTGACGAGTACTCCCAAGGGGTAGCTTTGATGCAGCCGAGAGATACCAGAAGGTTTCGACACATCAACGAACCTTCCGTTTCCAAGGTTCCGATAGAGCAGATTTGTTGCAAAGGGCAGCCCGCGGGGGCCACAGGCTACTGGGAGGCCGCGATACCAGCAATATGGGTTTTCTCCTGGCTTCGGGGCATTCTCCAAATCAAAACGTAGGTAATTGGCGACGAACAGATCGAGATGACCATCTCGATCGAAGTCTAAGAATGCGCATCCGGTGCTGTAACGCGATTCCACTTCCCCCAATCCTGCTTGGACCGTAACGTCTTCGAAGAAACGCCCCCGGTCGTTATGGTAAAGGATATTGCGGCCGAAATAAGTCACAAACAGGTCGAGGAAACCGTCATTGTCGTAGTCCCCCACACAAACCCCCTGACCCCATCCAGAATGGGACAGGCGCATTTGCTGTGTAACGTCCACGAAGTGGCCTCGGCCTTCGTTGTGGTAAAGGCGATTCGTTCCTCCAGGGCCCGATAAAACAAAAATGTCTAGAAACCCGTCATTGTCATAGTCGAAGATTGCAACACCACTACCCGTCGTTTCAACGATATACTCTTTGGTATTGAAGCCTCCGTTGGGGAATACTTGGGTCAGTCCCGCCTGTGGGGCTACATTTTTGAGCTGAGGTAAGCCGAACGCCGGGTCAGAGAAATTGCCGTGAATGCCTCTTAGGCCTCGTCCCGGTGCCCGACCTGCTGAGCCAGCTAGGAGCGCTGAGGTACCCACCGCAAGGAAGTTCCGGCGCGTCAATGTTGCGCGGCTCATTTTCGGGCTTGTTCCTGCCCGATTTTTTGAAGGAGGATCGGCAGGGGTTGGTTGAGAAGCAGTTCGCTCGATTTAGAGGCTTTGCTGTTCCAGACTGGGCGAGAACGGAAAATGGGCCTGAACCGCAAGAATACGATAGGCCACGAGCAATTTCGAATTCTCAATAAGCTCTCCGAAAACGGGCAAACCACTTTCATGGACGCGGCACCTTCTCCCCCAGTTTTCGAAGGAAGTCGCCAAATTCGCCATTTGGCGCAGCTTGTAGTTTTTCCAGTTCGGATTGCTCGTGCTGTGCGTCATGCATGCGGCCTGCATTGCGATACGCCATCATCAGCGAATAATGAGCAGCTTCGTTGGCGGGTTGAATCTGCACAGCACGATCAAGGAGTGTGATCGCCGCGTTGTAGTCCTTATCCTCCAGCTTTGCCTTGCCCAAAGAGATCAGTGCGTCAGCGAAATTGGGGTCTAAATCGACGGCGCGCTGCAAATGCTGTAAGCTAGATTTCCGGCTCTGTTTGATTAATAGGATTTGCGCTAGTTCGAACTCTGCCGCAGGATCGTTGGGGTTGAGTTTAAGCTCGGCCTCGAACTCCCCTTCAGCCTGAGACAAAGCCGCTGTGGTGTGCGCGCTCATCAATAACGCGCGTCCAAGTTGGAAATGGAGTTCTAATGTGTTTGGTGCCTTGCGGATGGCTTTCTGGAATTCTTCGCATGCCTCTCTGTACTTGCCTTCCGTAACGAAGATCTCGCCCGACAGTTGGTTAACTCGAAACGATGAAGGCGTCTCCCGAAACATCTCCCGTACAGTTTCGTTCCAGGCCCGTGAATACAGTTCGGTCATCCTGTACAGGATGTCTGCATCTGACGGATATTGCGCTTTCAATTTCAGAAGCACCGACAACGCATCGACCGGGCGGTTGGCCGACATGTAGCATTGAACGAGGCTGAGCCCAAGGAGCCGTCGAAGACCAGCTTCAGCAGTCTTTGCGAATTCTGTCGAGAGGTCAGCTAAGGCCGCGCCACATTCTGCATTTGCGGCTTGGGCCAACGCGAGAAATGCGCGAGCCCGAGGCTCACGGTGCGAGGCGACCGCTTCCTGGAAGTCAGATTCCGCAGCGACATACTCTCCTCTCTTAAAGTGGCTTAGACCGTCCAGAAATGGATCGTCTTGCGGAGCGGCAAAAAGCAATAGGATAACTAGACAACTCCGAATCTTAGTGTCCAGCATCGTCAACCATCAAGCGCAGCCGGTCCAGTCCGTACTTGCTCACTTCGTCGAGATAACGAAACTCAAGAAGGGGAGGTTGCCCCGGAGGCAATTGCGAAAGCAGAGATACGCGTTCGGATGCACTGCGACCGAGACTCAAAACCCAGCCAGATTCTGTGAGCTGTTGAACGAGCGCGTTTGCGGTTTGCGCGTGAAGATTCAGTTGCAACCTCTTTTCAGTGCGACGGATGCCATATGACGGCCTCCGGATTAGCTTAAGATTTAGTATGGCATGACCACTAAAGAACAGGGTCAACACTAGCGCGGCCAACAACAAGACGACAGATCTAACCGCAGTAGAAGGTTTCATGGCTGATCCAATTCTTGAAGGAGTTGGCGGGCCTTGGAGCTCTCCTTACGGGCAAGCAGTCTTAAAAGCACCTCACGCGCCTTCGAAGGGTCGCCGGCACGGGAATAGGCAGTGGCAAGATTAACGGATAGCGTCTCATCCTCTGGAGCCACCTGCAACCCGTACCGAAACGCCACTATGGCGTTGTCAAACTGGTGGGCCTTGATATAGAGCACGCCAAGGTTATTGATCGCGTCGATATCGTCCCTCTTTATCGTGATCGCTCGCTCGAAATACGAACGAGCTTCACCGAATCGCTGCTGGTCGGCCAGGAGAATACCCAGTTGGTTCGCTGCCTCCGCTTGGTGCTCTCCTTTCCTGAGAGCGCGGCGAAACATGTTCTCGGCATCCGCAGCATCCCCCGTTTTAGCATAGGCCATGCCACAATTCACAAGCGCATAGTCTGCCGTGGGATCAATCGCTAGGACATGTTGGAAGTCAGACAGCGCGGAAGCATAGTTTTCCTTTTGCAAATCGAGCACGCCGAGAAGGTTCCATGCATCAGCAGAAGTTGGCCTCAACCGGATCGCTTCCTTCAAGTGACGGCTGGCTACGTCTACTCGGCCGGCCTTGAGCTGAAGTTCTCCCAGAATCATATGGCCAAGAAAGTCGTTGGGCGACCGTCGAATCGCTTCCTCAAAGAAAGTTGTCGCCGCCTCCGCATACCCCGACCAGAGAAAGGCAGCACCCAACCTGAAATACTCCCGGTGGGTTTGTTGGTAATACTTGCCACCGAAGGGAAGCGCAAGAGGACCTGTGTCTGCGGTCTTTAGGCGCGCTAAGTCTTCTCGAAGTGCAGACGCTTCTGGCAACCCCGGATAGACTCTCCGAGCGAGCCCAACGTCATCGATCAGAAAAGCTATGGGAAGCACTGGGTCGGCACGATAGTCAAAAAGATACTTGCGGAGCACACCATACATTGCCCCTGCTCCGTTTGTGCCGTCGTTAGTCGCCTTGATAATTTCGACCGGCCATCCCACTGGTGGTGCCGGACTCCTGTCATCAACGACGTAAAGTAGCCCGGGTCCTCTCCGTCGATCGGGCAGCAATACTGGTTCCAGGAGCCACGTCGGATTGTCGAGAGTCTCGTTTTCTCCGCACACATTTGCCAAGCCGTCCGCCCAATGCCGAGTCCGCAGTTCATGTCGAACGGCGTCAGTAGCTCCCTCCGTGAGGTCGTAGATGAATCCTGCGGGAAGGTTATTGAATTCTTGGACCTGACCAGACGGCCATTTAATCCTAACCAATTCCGCCAGTACATCGTCGGCCATTCCGAAATGCAAATTCTTGGTGTGTTGTGAAAGAAAACCAGATCCAGCGCGCACGAACTGAAGGCTGCGGACAGTCTTCGTCCTGACTTCAACCACCGCACCGATCGCGTCCCGGTTCGAACGGGTCCCGTGCAAACGCAGGACTAATCGGGTCCGCCTCGTTCCCCAATCATTCCGAAGCGCGCGCACTTGTGGCCCGCATCGATTCTTCACAAGCAGATCGAGACTGCCGTCACCATCCAGATCGAGCGCCGCAAATGCTCGCGTGTCCTCTGCAAAATCGAGCCCCGAGACACTGGAAAAATCGTAAAAATGACCATTTCGGCGAACATAGAAGACGTTGGGCTGGCGGCCACTCCAAGAGTGTCTCTCACGCGCCAACTGGTTAAGTACGTCCCAACCGTCCGCATAGGGACCCTCGTCATCCCCCGGCTTTATCGGAGAACGCGCGATGACCTGCCGCCAGAAGAAACCTTGCAGATCATCGTCCGACGGGTTCGTAAACATTCCGGTAGCGATGTAAATCTCTGGTGATCCATCGTTATCAAAATCCAGCCCATCCGAACCCCATGACCAGCGCCCCATCTCCACTCCTTCTGAACGATCGGTTTCCACAAAGGTTCCATCCCCCTGATTGTGGAAAAGGGAGTTGCCCTTTGCGTGCCGCCGAAATGCTGCCCGCACCGTAGCATCAGCGTCGGGGTGGAAAGCTGGCGAATCCGCCACGCGCTGGCCGGTATCCGTCCACATATTGCTTACATACAAGTCGAATCTGCCGTCGCCGTCGTAGTCAAACCAGGCTGCGCTCATGCCTGGCCCGAGGTCCTCCACTCCTGCTTCGACTGCCACGTCGCGGAAATGTCCCTCGTGGTTCCTATATAAGTTCTTAAGTCCAAAATCGTTGGCCACATAAAGGTCAGGCCAGCCATCGCCGTTGTAATCGCACCAAGCAGGTGCAAAGCTAAAGCGGTCGTTATTCTGACTTAGGCCAACGGCGTCGGTTACATCCTCGAAGTACCCCTCCCCGTCAGCCGTTAACCGGTTGCGAAAAAGGAAGTTTGGAGGACCTGTCCGCGCATCGTAGAAGGGCTTTGGATACCGATACTCTTCCTTGGTCGTGAAGTTTATATATGTGCAAATATATAGATCCAGTAAACCGTCGTTGTCATAATCTGCTGCCGCCATACCTGTAAATGATCCGGTCATGTCCGTCGCAAATCGAAATGCTCGCGGCTTCTGAACGAAAGTGCCATCTCCCTGATTAAGAAACAGCAACGGACCGTTGGTGGTCAAAACGACCAGGTCCTGCTGCCCAACGTTGCGTAAGTCCAAGAACAAAGCGCAGGACGTATTGTCCAAGACAGCAACGCCCGCTCTTTCGGAAATGTCGACCATCTCCTGGCCACCCTGATTCTTATATAGGCGGTTTGGCAGTCCGCCTGATTGGCACACGTACACCTCGTCCCACCCATCGCCGTCGATATCACCAACCGCAATCCCATTTTCGGCGTATATGTCGATACCGGTGGCGACATCGAGTCCCGCCCGCCAATGGTTTGCTCCTCGTAACAATTGTTGCTGGAAAGATTCGGTCCTCCCAAATGTCACTGCCGTGACGTCCGTGAAGAAGGGGCGTGAGGCCGTCGTACGAATCTCCTCGATTGGCGAGAAACCGACGAGAGTCGTATCCTCCCAAATTTGCCTCCACTCACCCACTCGGTAGTGCAAACCGCGGGAATCCTCACTCGAAATCTCATATCGCACGCGATTATTCGGTAGGACAAAAAATTGTGCACGCCTCACATGCCCACAGCAGCCTATCCAGGTCGCAAGCTCCGCTTGGAACCGCGCGTCTTGGCCTCGGAATTCGGTATCGCCAAACTTGGCCTTGTATACGTCTTCCGCGACTCGGTCATAAAGCAAGGGAAGAGGAGAACGACCTCGGAACTTATCCGCAAGGGGAAGGCTGCGTGTGACCGTCAGGCGGTTAAGGACAGCTGTAATCCTTTCCGCCGCCTGCTCGGAAGCAAATGCGTCTTTTCCGGGGCTCACGAACGGAGAAAGATGCCTGTAGGTGTCCCTTTCGGGTAACAGCATCGGAAGTTTCCGGCCAATTACCGGGCCGGAGTTGGCCGGGACACACTGTGCTCGTGTCGGCTGGCCTATGATGGCGCCAGCGGCCATAGCCGTCGCGAGTCTGAGAAAATCGCGACGCGTCGTTTCTGAGGGAGCACCGCCTTGTTCCGCAAGGTTAGGGAGATTCCGGTCCATGATACACAAACGCGCACGACCGCTCGCCGACAACGACGTATGTCTAATGACAACACGTTAATACCTTGAATGCATTGGGTTGTCAAGCTATCCGACACGGTGGGGCCGGCGGCGCGTGCAAGAACAATGAGCCCAAACGGGCGGAGGACAAACCATGAGAAGCGGGTTACGGCTTTCTCTTGACCTTGATCTTGATGCCCTCGTGCAAAAACTTCAAATCGGATGTAATGACGCGGTCACCGTCATCCAGTCCTTGGACGAGTAGGCCGTCGGCGCATTGTGCCACGAGGTGTACTTCACGTACGAGCACTTCGCCATTGAAGGGATGAAGACAACTTTCTTGCCTTGGCGGTCACGGACGGCGCCAGCAGGCACGAGGGCTCCCGACGGCTCCGAATTCGTTCCCTTATTCTTCTTGATTGAGAATTGGAAGGTAGCATTCATTTGTGGACGCAATCGAGAGTCTGCCCCCAAGATGCGCACGTTGATCCGTACCGTGCCCCGATCGCTACTCGCCTCAGGCGAGATTTCCGAGATCACTCCTTGGTACTTCTGGTCAGGAAAAGCATCAAGAATGACCGTTCCCTTTAGCTTGAGGTGAATGTTTGCGAACTCACTCTGGGGAACGTCGAGCGCGACCCGAACGTCATTCAGATCGGCCAGCGCGACGACCGATCCCTGCGGGCCGTCGTCTGCACCCGTAGCGAACTGCGCCGTGACAAGTTCACCCTTTTCAACGGTCCGCTCAAGAATGGTCCCAGCCACGGGGGCGCGAATGACGGTCACATCAAGTTGGGATTGGGCATAAGCCAACTGCCCCTCCGCCTGAAGCAATGAACCCTTGGCGCGTGCGATTTCTTCCGGGCGGGGGCCGATCTTGATGAGCTGCACGGTCTGCTCAAGATACCGTACCTGCTGCTCGCTCGTCTGGTACTTGGTTGTAGCGTCGTCGAGCGCCTGTCTAGAGAACAGGCCTTGGCTGACCAGTTCTCTTGTCCGATCGAGTGTCACTGCGGCCTCGTGCATGTTAGCCTCGGCTTGATCCAGACTATACTGGGCTTGCGCAACCTCTTGCGGACGGGGCCCCTTCTCCAACTCCTCTAGATAAGCCTTGGCATTTGCCACGACACCCTCGGCCTGCTGAACCTGGGCACGGAACTCGTCGTCTTCGAGTCGCACCAAAACCTGGCCCGCGTTCACGTTGTCCCCCTTCTCCACGCCAATCCACGCCACGCGCCCGGTGACTTTGGAATTTACGTCAATCCGATGGTGTGGAACGATGTAGCCGCGCACCGAGATTGTCCCTGTGTCGAGGTCCTTGCTTGTTTTGGACGCCCGGACCACGTCGACCTCGGGGATCGCGGCAGACCGGAGACGGACGGTGAGCGAGATCAGTCCCAGCGACGCTACACCGGCCAGCCCTACGAGGGCATACCGTAGCTTCCAAGGGAGAGGTCGCACGTCATGACTGCGCAAGGCGTCTACGGGATGCAAACGGGGCAAACATCCTTTCGTGAAGTCGATCGAAGTTCGCTTGCGGTTATGCTAGCTAAAGACCGATGGCCAAAGAGCGCTCTGATTACCAGGCAACAGGTTTCGTGGGGACATATTGAGCTCTCATCAACGTTGGCGCTCGGTCCTGCTTGAATGCCGAGCGCTGGTAGATGTCGACATAGCCTTCGGGTGCCTTGTCTCGATGC
>Ga0187783_10003489_pt1 | contig 11589 bp, 13 predicted proteins | sample 1015_SJ02_MP02_2_FD_132471 | JGI IMG/M metagenome (GOLD analysis project Ga0187783, IMG submission 132471) | Tropical peat soil microbial communities from peatlands in Department of Meta, Colombia - 1015_SJ02_MP02_20_MG | ecosystem: Environmental > Terrestrial > Soil > Wetlands > Peat | place... | reverse complement strand
GAACCCGTCCGCAGGCCGATGGTGTCAGGATTTCCGACGGCCGGCGGATTGGCTGGATATTTGAGACCTGGCACAAGAACGATGGATACGAACCCGAGCGCTGCGAGCACAGCCGAAAGGACGCGTGGGGCAGTAATGCCGATCCGCCCGTAGGCCAAAGCAAACACCAGCCCAAACAATCCTCCCATCGCGGTCCCGTAGACAACGACTGCGGTGAAAAGTCCAATGGTCCTCTGGATATGTCGGCTGACCATTTCGGGCTCGGCTCCATTCCCTCCCGCATGGTCCAAAGATTGTTCAAATGCGATGGCGCGTTCCACTTGCGGTTCACCGAACCAACGAGCAAAACCAAACACCAGCAGACCGGCGACTATGCCAACGAGCATGCCGCGCAGAAGCAACGTCCGAGTCATGGGCTCCGAAAAAGTGCGCTAATGGCAGGGAAAACCGAGCAGATGACGTCCGTCATGCACCAATTCATGAACCATGCGGCCCGAGATCAAGGAAGTAGCGCCTTGCTCGGCTCCGACAAAATACAAAGCCAGCAGCAGAAGCAATCCTCCAAAAACGAGCCAGGGCAGGATTTCACGCAGTGGAATAACAGGGAGATGAAGCAATTGCGGAACAGAATCCGTAACGAATTCAGCCATTTTTGCATCTCCTAGGATGCCGAGTGCTAGCGTTCGGAGCGTACAAGGAGGCTACTTACAACCAAGTACGGTCGATCACAAGCCGCGCAACCGCGCCGGAGTTCTTTCGCTCCCGGCAAAGGCCATCCCTAGGCTACTGTCCGTCCGATTCGATGTCAAGAATCTCTACAATTGGAATCTGTGAGGTCACTTAAATGGATCCGCGAGCCCGAATCACCTTGATCAGCCACGCGACAACTGCGGCGGTGCGGAAAGCGGCATTTCCAACCGATGAGCCGTTAGAAGTGGACGGACACTTAAGAGACAGAATCACGCATTGGCACCCCCCAACTGCGCAGCTTATTTGTTCTGCTCCCGAACGTCGTGCGCTACAAACCGCAAACTTGCTCGGCCTATCGCCATCGATCGACTTCGAATTACGCGACTGTGACTATGGAGTATGGGCTGGCCACGAATTGACTGAAATTCAAGATTCAACCCCCGAAGCTGTCACCACATGGCTCCAGGACCCAGATGCGGCGCCGCATGGCGGAGAGTCGATTGCACATCTGATCGCTCGGGTTGCGGATTGGCTTGCGACGCACACCGGCCACCGCCACACCCTCGCCGTGACTCACGCGGCGGTAATCCGCAGCGTCGTTGTCACAGTTTTGCAGACACCAGCCACGGCCTTCTGGCGTGTTGACATCGAGCCCCTATCTCTTACGCAGCTACAGTTCAATGGTAGTGTTTGGAACGTTCGATATCTTGGGGCGCCAATCGGAATGCGAAACACACCGTAACGGCAGCGGGCACTGAATTTACATATTTTCCAATTGAAGGCCTGTAAGTGCTTTTTGGCCCGAGCGTGCGTCTACCGGCGAAAACCTCCCAAGGTTCAGCGGATAAGAAATGCGAGTATAAGGGCCGAGAATTCTTGCTGATTCGAAGACTAGCTCAGCCTTCGATCATTGTCTTGACGTTGTTAACGATTTCGCGTGCTCGGTCATTATTCATCTTCTCTAAAGTCCCCTGCGAGGCGAACTTGGCAATCATCTGGTCCGGCACGTGGTATCGCACCTCCAACGTTAGCCGCGTCTTGCCCTTGCCTTCCGGTTCAAAGGAGTAAGCCCAGTCACTCGAGTTGCCCGTAAGAGTCTGGAATCCATACTTGTTTGGACGTTGCGCAGCGTTGCACTTGCTGTTGCCTTTGACCAACACGCCGAACCAGTCGAATTCGTAGGTCCATGTTTGTCCGACTGAGGCTTGCGCTGGGTTTACATTTTCTATTTTGCTCAGCCCAGGGATGAACGTCGTGGCGCGCTTGGCCTCGGAGACGAAGTCGTAAAGTTTTTCAGGCGTGCCTGCGATAACCACACTCTGCTTTGCAATCGCGGAAGACATAACAGCTCCTTTATTGAAATCGCGCGGCCTTTCGTAGTGCCGCGAGAATCAGTTTGTGCTTCTTCTGGGAGAAACCCTGAATACGGATCCATAATACCGAAAACATCCTTCTCTGCCGCCAAGAGATTCTGCCAGCGCCGCTGCTTAGCCGCAAGCCGCCTGCGATGGGATCAGCCGAAATTAACATCAGCTGAAGACAAGCACCCAACACCTCGGCCCATCCCACCGGCTGGCAGTGCAATACCAACCAATGCTCTTCCCGCTCGTCCCCGCCGCTATGGCCGAGGCGCAGCACCAGTCGGCCAGGGTGAAAAATGCGTAGGGTGATCACTTGCGTGCTCGCAGGAAGCCTTGGATTCCGAGTTCGTCGATCCACGTCTCAGGCGACGAAAACCCCACTTTTGCAGCCAACGTCGCGAGCTCAACACCAGAACGGTAATGAACCTTCAGATCGGCCAAACGCAGCAGGTAATCCGAGAGCCAGCGGGGGCGCATCGCGCTGGTAAAAAGGGCACCGTCTGGCCGGAGCAAATCGTGAAATATCGACATCAGCCGTAGAAGCTGTGCATCATTGAGGAACTCGCCGAAGCCGGTACTAGTAATGTAGTCAAAATGGCCGCCGTAGGCGGAAACGTCGAACGCGTCGCCATGGTGCAGCTGCAAATCAATGTCCCGCTCGTGCGTTACATGCCTTGCTGCGGAGAGCACTTGGAAGTCTAAGTCCAGAACGTGAAAACGAACTTTGGCGAGCGATCCGCCACTGGCACAAAATCGCTCTGCAGCATCCATCAGTTCACGCGGGATCCCCGAAGGCACACTAAGAATGTCGAGCGGGCGAGCGGCGTGATGCTGTAAGAAGGCCGAGAGTTCGGAAGATGCGGTCAGATAACGGTTGCGAAATGACCGGACCGTCGGCATGGCGAGTAATCGCGCATCAAGCCAGCAGCCGAAGACATTGCGCCCGGACGGCAAGCCGCGGTAGATGTGATCAGCAAAGCGATAGCTGCCACCGTTCTCTAGTCCTTCGCGCGCCAAGTCACTGGTGCGCAGCAGGTAATAAATCGGCAGCTCTAGCACGCGCCCGCGGCGCACCAGCTTTTGCGGGATGGCTGAGGTACGTGTTCGATTGTAGAAGATGTTCATACTCGCAGGTAGGCCACGATGAGGTCACGCATGACTTCTGGCGTGCCGGCGGCAATTGTCAGAGCGCGGGCGTCGCGATAGTAGCGGCTCGACCAGTGATCGTCGGTGTAGCCAAGACCGCCATGCAGCTGTAGGCAGGTACCGATCACATCCTGTGCCACTTGATACGAAAACAGCTTAATCATACAGATTTCGCGCGTGACATTTTCGCCCGCCACCCACCGGTCAAACGTTGTTCGATTCAGCTGGCGCGCTGCCTCGAGGCGTGTGGCCATGTCCGCGAATTGGTGGCGAATGGCTTGAAACCGCGATATCGTCTGCCCGAACGCCCGGCGTTGGCGCGCGAATGCTACGGTACGCTCCATCGCGTATTCAGCCCACGAGATGGCCGCGATTCCACCGAAGAGCCGTTCGCGGTTGAGCCCACGTTGGATGTAAACGAAAGCTTCGCCCGCGGTTCCCAGCAGGCTTCTTCTCGCCAGCCGGCAGCGGCGCAGCTCAATGGTGCCTGCTCCGCTAGTTCGTAGTCCGAGAGTTGCAAGGCGCTTCACGCGAACACCAGAATCGAGTGGAACGATGAAGAGACTGAGGGCATCGGCCGGTGCTCCGACGAATCGCGCAGCCAGAATCGCGAAGTCGGCGAGAGCGGCGTTTGTGATGTAGGTCTTAGTGCCAGTCAGCAAAACGAGATCGCCCGCAGCCTCGGCTTCGGTCTCGAGCGCGGCAAAATCAGAGCCGGCGACTGGCTCAGAAACGGCAATGCAACCGAATCTGCGCCCCTTCAACAAAGGCTTCAGGTATCTCTGCTTCTGCTCGGGGCTGCCTAATTCTTCGAGCATGGGCGCGATCAGATTTGCCTGCACCAAGACGCTAAGCGCGAAGCCTAGTGAGTCACACCGTGCAATCTCCTCGGCCAGTATGTAGCCGTCGGTCGCTGGCAGAGCGAAGTATCCACGTCGCGCACAGCTCGCCAGGGCACTGCGGGGAAACTGACCGGCACCTTCCCAGCGAGCAGCCAGCGGGCGCACGCCATCCGCTACCCACTTGCGAAGCGAACGCCGGAAGGACGTTCGTGCGGGAGCCATCCTGCCCATCAGTTCTGTGCTCCACCGAAGCGCTGCACCAGCTCAATCGCGTCCTGTACCGTCCGAATGCGCCAGAGGTCGTCGTCGGCGATCTCCACGTGAAAGGTTTCTTCGAGCGACAGCACGCACTCGATCCGTTCGAGTGAGCCTATGCCGAGTTCGGACAATTGTGTCTCAGGCCGAAGATCCTGCGGGGCGACGTCGGCGGCGCGGCCGATGATCTCGGTGACCTTCCTAGAGACATTCATGCTGAGGCCTCGGAACCGAAGCGGTGGCGGAGCTTGGCGCGGAGTGTATCGGCAGCTCGGGAATCAATCGCCGACCACTTCGAGCGTGAGGCTTCAACCCGCGCAGTATCAATCTGCGTCAGCGCCGCTTCCACCCAGCCTTGCTCTCCGCTGTGCGCTTCTTCTTCGCGAATGATGCTTTCGAGTGCGCGCCGGACCTGGGGGTGGACATCGTCTCGCTGTAAATGTTCGCGATAGCTGGCGAGCACGCGCGCCTCTAGCACCTCGGAAAGCACGAGCAAATCTACCAGCTGTGCCGGAGTGCCGCCGAGCTCAGCATAGTGCTGTTGAATGGTATCAGCCAGCGGATCGACGCAGCCGCCGAGGGCCACGATGACTTCAGTCAGTTGCGCTGCGTGCCCGGCTTCAGTGGCACAGTGGCGCGTTGCGCCCAGTATCAGCGCGGGCGCCGATACGGAACGTGCCAGCCGCGCCATCAGCAGCGCACCGTGCAGCTCGCTGTTGCGATAAAGGTTCAGCAGCCAAAGTTCGTGGTCAGTAATTTGCACTGATTGCTACTTTCGCGGATTCCGCCAGGCCTACGCCGCAGAGTCGATGCAACCTCTGGTCGAGAGTCAGGATGGCCTGCAAATCGTTCTTTTGCGAAATGGGGAGGTTGGGGAGTACATCCGCACCCACATGCCGGAAGTTTTCAGCGGCTGCAAGACAAAGCCGGCGTGCGTCTTGGTTCCCCCGAAGCCGTGGGTCCAGCAGATCGAAGGCGAACTGGGTGTGGCGGAACTCGTCTTTCGCGATGAAACCTGCGATCTTACGCAGCACAGGCTCGTCAGCCTGGCGCGCCAACCGCAGAAAGAAGTACGCGGCAAAATGCTCGCTCATCATATAACGAGTGAGTTCGGATACTAAATCGGCCAAACGGTTGGCCTCATTGCGACGGCGAACCTCAACAATCTCCGGCTCGGTAATCGCATGATAGCCTACGACCTCCAGGTATCGGTTCAAGGCGTAGAAGTGTTTGAAAGCCTCGTAGAGCTGGACGGAGAAGACCGAAGTAAGGTCCACGTGATCGAAAAAAGTCGTCACCAACTTGCCGGTGTAAAGCGGGAAGTAGGACTCGATGAGCGCGGCGTCCCGCACCTGGTCAAGAAGAAACGCTTGCGCAAGAGCGAGCTTGGAGTCCACGCTGTTCCAGGCAACATCGGCGTCGAGAATCCAGCGCTGCAACTCGGCCGTAGTGAGATATTCGTCGTATATCATCGTTGTACCACAAGTGTATCCAGAGCTAGGTCTGGCGCAACCAGTTGGCGAATCGCCGCAAGACTCCAGCGCTCCAGCCCGAAGGCCACGCACGCCGACGACGCGGGCGATCCATCCACCAGGGAAATTTGAAAGTGCCGGCCAAAAAACGTCTCGTGTAGATTGAACGAAGCGAGCGCAATGCGACGATCGTCGTCAATGCCGGCCCGCAACTCAAGCTTTAGTTGCTTCAGCAGCTGCAGCAATTTCTTGCCCCGTACATTGTCCTTGATGAAAAAGGGGTCAGTCGCGACCTCCAGGCTGGCGTCCAAGCCGATTCTCCCAGCGAACTCCAGAATGCGTGCGGACCAGCTTCCGCGCTGCTCCTCCACCCACGGTGCGGGACCAAATAGGACTACCTCGCGCATGGTGAACTCGCTCAGGCGACCATCGTCACAAGACTGCTCGTTCCTCCGACATCGTCCAACTGACGTCAGCGTCAGCGGCGTGTAGAGGCATCTGCCGGTCAATTGCTCATATACCTGATAGCACACCGCGGGCCGGAAGAACCTTCCGGCGGCGGCCAAGACGGCATTCCCGGGGAAGGATTCGAAATAGTCGGCTCGTTCGAGAATCGACCCAGGGAGTTGCTCCGGGAAAAGGATCTCACACGCCCCCGCAGCCGTCGCCAGCTGATGAAATATCCGATCGAACCTATCTGCAAGCCGATAGTCGCTGTTAGTTTCGCAACCGCGTATGGTCTTCATTTACTCAAGAAATGGTTCGCGATGCTACGGACGTTGCGGAAATTGTTCATGACGATCTGGTCGTCAGGAATCTCGCAACCGATGGCGACTTCAATCCAGGCAATCAGTTTCAAAATCTGAAGCGAATTAATCCAGCCGTCGTCAAAGAGCGGCGTCTCTTCTGTCGCAACTCGACCACTGCTCGCGAGCAGCTCCTCGTTGATGTACTGCAGCAGTGGTTCCGCGCCCTGCACCCTCAGCGGCATGCGAGCTCCACGGGCCGGGTAAGTTCCCAACCACATTCAATCAAGCATCGAACAACCTTTGGAAAGACCTCGCGGATTACAGGTTTCTCCAGGTCAGGCAGAGCGGCCCGCAAGACTGAATCGTCAAACTGCTTGGGATAGGCGAGCTGCGGGGCGAAATGCTTGAGCACCCCTACGGACGCGCGCAGGCCCTCGTCGCCAATCTCTTCCACCGAGCGAACGAAGAGCTCGAACGTTCGCAGGGACACGACAGCCGGCCTCTCGATCGCCCGCTTTCTCCAAGCCGGCCGAAAGCGAACGAAGCATTCGAAGGCAAGATCGAGCATCGCTCGCAATGTGAGACAATCCGTTCCCCCGCAGACTTGATAGGTGGTCGAAAGAACCTGACCGTCGAGCGCTAAACGGACAATGGCCTTTGCGGCATAATCCAGAGCGACGAGGTCCACGGGCGAGTTGTCGCTACCAGGCACCATCGGAGCCAGCGACGAGTAGTAAAAACGCAGCGCGTGGTGTAGCGCAGCGAGCCGAGTAACGCGCCCCTCCGAATCAGCGATTACCGTGCTCAGGCGAACGACCGTGACCGGCAACTCGCCCATGCGTCTCTGCGCTTGCAACTCGGCCTCATACTTGGATTCTTCATACGCATTGACGAATCCAGCGTTGTGTTCGAGCTCATTTTCATAAACAGTGCCGATGCGCCTTCCCGCAACATACACGGTACTAAGAACGATCACGCGAGGCTTTTTGCGGCACCGCGCCGCGAAATTCAGCAGGTTGCAAGTGCCACCCACGTTCGCGTGCCGCGCCCCAGGCGGAGCAGCCGACAATCTTGTATTGGCCGCGGCGTGGATGATGATCGTGGCTTCAGAACGTATCTTTTCGGCAGTACGCGCATCGAGTCCCAAATCCGTCTCTGCGGTAATGTCTCCCCACACCGGTTCGATACCCGCCGGAACCGCCGACCGGTGCGTGAGGGCAAAGATATGGGCGACCTCAGCGTGAACGCGAAGGCGCTCGATGATCGCCTCTCCAAGGGTGCCGCTTGCGCCGGTGACGAAAACAATATGCATCAGTACTCCAGAACCGCGCATGCCCAGTTCGCGCCAAAGCCAAAATTGACGAGCAACAGCTTGTCACTGGAATCTACCAGCTTTCGCTCCATCATATCCCTCAAATTGATCCAGTTGTCGGCGGCGATTACGTGTCCTACACGCGCGATATTCTCAGTGAACAACCGCTCGATCGGCAGTCCCACCAAGTCGAGCAGAATCTCCCAGGAGCGTCGCGATACGTTGTGGGGAATGATCCAGCGAATGTCGTCCTTGGTCAGCCCGGCTCCTTCCAAAGTACTGTTAATAAGATGTTGCGCAGTTGGAAAATAGGCGGCGATGATCTCGTTCTTCTTGCCGACGGAGTCCCAATAGTACCCCTTAGTTACCTGCCGGCGATAGCGCAAGCGGTTGCATTCGCAGCCCCGCGAGACCAGCACGGCACAAGCCCCGTCGGAAATCACGTTATACAAAATCTCGCGCTTCGCCCCGGGCGGAAGAACGTCCGCGCTTATGCACAACACGTGTTGCGCATGGCCATTTGAAATCAGGAAGTCGCGCGCCATGGCAACCGCCGAGTTCAGCCCCATGCAACCAACCTGGCTTATGCCAATCGCCGTAGCGCGCTCCAGCTCGAGCTCGTATTGGAGCTGCGCTACAGGGTAGTTGAACAGATTCCCCGAGCCGCACCCACTCACGGTGTGACTTTGCGGGATCGCACCGGCGTAGAAGATCGCAGCAACATCGCGGGTCGGGACTCTCGATCGCTGCATCAGCCGATGCGCAGCTTTGAGCGCCGCCTCTTCTCCCGGACGATTGCTCAAATATGCGCGGGCAAAACCGAACTGCCGGAGGCGCTCGGGTGGGCTTTCGAGAAGGCCGCGAAGATGCAGTTCTTCGAGCTCAATAGCCTCGCTAGGAAGCTCGTACTCGATATGGGAGATTCCAATAGCACTCACTGTAATCGATGCAACACAACCTATTCTGCCATGTCTGCTCACAAGCCGAAAAGCATCTGCTCGACTCATGGTCCCTGATGTTCCCGCTTCATTTGAGCCGTAGTAAGACTGCCCGATTAACTGGAGGTATCTCGTGAAGTCAATCAGGGAAATGTGGTGCTCAAGCAGGTGAATCCGGACTGATAGCAGGCCTACTTCTGCTCCTGCACCTCACCGATCCCGACAATCTTCGTATCCGCGCGGAACTTCTTGTAATCGCGGAAGGTCTGCTCGTCCTCCACGTTGAAGTTCTTGAGAAGAGCGAGCCGGACATCGACCTTCACCGCGAGCTCACGGGGGAGCCACACTTCATCGTTCACTCGCGTCTGCTCGAGCATGAAGCGTGAGCCCCTGTGGAAACGGACCAGGAACAATCCCCAGGAGAAGGTGTCCAGGCACTCCACGTCCATCTTTGCCATTTGCACGTCTGCCTTATCGATCCATAGCCGGCCGTGAAACTTGGGAAGGAAGTTCGCGTTCTTGCTATGCGGAACAAACTCCGGACGGGGCTCGGCCGCGATCACCCAGGCCTCGCGTCCTCCCACCACTTCTGTGCCCACTAGGCTGAAGTTGTAAGCGTCGTCAATCTCGCGTACAAACTGCCGTCCCTCTTCGCGGTCTTTTTCTTCCGCCTCCAAGCGCTTCTTGCGTTCTTTCTCGGTTTCGTTCTTTCGTTTGTCGATGATCTTCTGGATCTTCTCTTCCTCTTGCGCCGCTTCCTTCCCCGAGAGTGGCTTGTCGTTTTTCTCGGTCAGCCGCTCCACCGGTTCGCCATAGATTTCCAGTATCTCGTAGGTTTTCGTCTCCGTGGATTTCCTCTGTCCCTTGCCGTCCAGCTTGTGCTGCACTTCGTGCTCAATGTAGGTGTAGTCGCGCTGTTTCTTGTCGTTTTCGATGTCGTTGTCGGCCACCTTCCGGATCAGTTCTTTGATTTGATCCTGGCTGAGCGCTGCTGGGCCTGACGGCAAAGACGGGCTAGCTGCCGCTGCGGAGACCGGTTTGGAATCGCCGATTGTCTCTCGCGCCGCTCCTTCCTGGCCGAGGGCGAACACCTGCACAACGCACACAATGAAAACAAAGAAACCAGCTCGCGTCATCGACATGGTCTAATATACGCGCATGCTCTGTTGATAGTTCCTATATTTGAATGCGGTCCAAGGGTTGGTCTAAGGCCGCGAACCGGCCGTTAGTCACCAGCAATCAGACTTTCTCGGTTGCATTCTAATTAAGGTGAAGGGACGATAGCTGCTGATAAATAGCCATGGGCCTCATCACGAGTCGTTGAGTACTGTTTACAAAACTTATGGCTAGGCCGATTGCTTCACCGTAGGGAAGGTGCGAAGTCCCCAGTCCTGACCTATCATTTTTTCGATGTGGTAGGCGACATTAAGGGGACTGAAGGTCCCTACGAGTTTGCCGCTGCCATCGGCCGCAACCACGGGCATGACATCCAAGTCATTGCGAAGGAACTCCAGGCCAGCGGCTAGTACTGCATCGTTTTCCTTCACAGTGGGCGCAGTCTGGCGCATCAAATCTCGAACCGGCGTCTCCAACGGCACTCCCCGACCGAGGGCGTGGAAAAGCTCTCGACGGCCACAGTAACCCCTCAGCATTTCGTCCTCCACGACAGGAAAGGCTGGGTGCCCGCCCTGAAACTTCTCCAGGGTATCGATCAAAGAGAGCGTAAGGGGCAAGGTCTGGGCAGAACGAATCATCACGTCGGCAACAGTGAGGGCCCCTACGGCAGGATGTTTCGCCACCATCGCAGTGAACCGTTGGTAGGCCTGTCGCGCAAACAGTGAATGCTCCAGGTCCCTCTGCAGCGGCCCCAGAGACTCCGCCAGGCTTGTGAAATCCGCACGGTCGAGCACCACTACGTCTAGGGGTGTTTCCGCCATGACCGACGCTGCGCGCGGCGATTGCTCCCCGCGCGCAAGGAACTCGACCTCGCCAAAATGGTCTCCCTTGTGGAACTCCAACAAGGGTCTTCCTGCGTCATCATCCATGAGGAGCCCAGCGGTTCCGGTTTTGATGACAAAAAAGCTAGTGTCAGGTTCACCGGCGCGATAAACAAAGTCACCGGCGCCGTAGTGCGCTTGCTTGAATCGCTGCGGCACGGGCGTGCGCACCTGCACGACGTTGGGCTTGAAGAGCATGTCCCAGGTCCAGTCTACGATCACATTGAGCTTCCGCCGGAGAGTGGGAATCTTCAATAAGTAGACGCTTCTCCAGAGGAACCAGGCGAGCAAACCCGAGAATTTTAGCCCATAGACTTCAGCTACCCCGTTGTGGTGGCCGATAGTCGCCAGAAGTCCCTGCGGGCGGAAGCGGAAGGGCTTGGTCGCCTCTCCGCGTTGCGCCCGGATCAGATTGGCGGCCAGCTGCTTGGCTTGGCGGAGTGCAAACTGCGCCGTAGGAGGAGAGACTTGCCCATTCCAGGCGTTCGGCACCGCTGCACAATCTCCAAACGCCCACACGTTGGGTGTACCTATCACCCGCATGTCTGCCTGGGTCTTCAGCCTGCCTCGTTCCAAGGGAAGGCCGATTTTCTTGAGGAGGGGAGCCGGCGCAGTCCCCACCGAACAAACGGTGAGACCCGTTTCAATCTTCTCCCCTGAGTCTACGCGGACGTATCTCGCCGTAACCTCCTGCACTCCCATATCCAGCCTGACATCAAGGCCGTTCGCGCGAAGCTTTCGCAGAGCAAAATCTGAGAGGGAGTCATGCTGGAATTCGGGAACAATCTTCTTGCCTCGTTGCACCAGCACCATCCGTGGCCGGTCAT
>Ga0187783_10003488_pt1 | contig 11590 bp, 8 predicted proteins | sample 1015_SJ02_MP02_2_FD_132471 | JGI IMG/M metagenome (GOLD analysis project Ga0187783, IMG submission 132471) | Tropical peat soil microbial communities from peatlands in Department of Meta, Colombia - 1015_SJ02_MP02_20_MG | ecosystem: Environmental > Terrestrial > Soil > Wetlands > Peat | place... | reverse complement strand
ACGACCTGCGAGATGGCCCCCGATGCGCTTGATGATGGATTGCGGCGTTCTCTCGCCGAGGTGATCCCGCACGCATTCGAACTCGCACCTTCAACGTTTGCCGGCGCGTTCGACACGCCACTCAACCCTCGTGATTTCGTAGTTGTGGCCTTCATGTCGGTAGCGGCGCCGTGGCTTGCCGGACCACGCAGGGCAGAAGATTGACAAGTCCAACCAAGTCCACCGCCGGCTGCTCGAGTTCGCATTTTTGCAATAATTTCTGCTATGATCAGTCATCGAGACGACGCGATCGAGCCATTATCGCAGTCGCGGCCCTGAATCCTGCTTCCAGGGAAATATGGCCGGGCGATCTCATTTTGTGGCACGGGTATGGTCATACCCGTCTCGATTGCGCAGGCTTAGTCCGGCGCGAGTGGCATCGCCGGCCGGCGACGCCGATCTGAACGAACTTATTTCTTTCAGACGCTCCTGCGAGTCGATATCATCCCGCGCGGGGGCAGGGTCGGTCGGCTGACAATCCGCCTATTGCCGTTCCTCTCTGCCGGTGTCTGAGTTGGACCTCAAGGAGGAGGATCATGTCGAGATATCATTTGGGTCTGTGTCCGGTGTTCGCGATATTGGCATTTGTGGCTATGGCCGCTGCCCCAACACGGGCCCAAGCCCCAGGCGCTTGGACGGAAGCCGGGGTGCTGACCTGCAAGCTTAATCCAAGCATCGGGTTTGTGGTCGCTGGTCACCAATCGATGGAGTGTAAGTTCAAACCGGCTGGACCCAATCCGCCGCAAGCGTACGAGGGAGCCATAAATACAGTCGGGCTTGACATCGGCGTTACAGCCGGTGGTGTGCTTGCATGGACCGTGTTGGCGCCGACTATCGGCGTGGCAAATGGCGCGCTGGCAGGCGAGTATGTAGGCGCTTCCGGTGACATCGGGCTAGGGATCGGCGCTGGAGCCAACGTTCTGGTCGGCGGCTCCGGCCGCACGGTGGCCCTGCAGCCGCTTTCAGTCGAGGGCTCGATTGGACTCAATATTGGTCTGGGCGTATCAATGCTCAAACTTCGCACGGCGTAAGTCTTCTGGTTCGACCGGCCAAGAGCAAAAATTCTACAGCAACAAAAGGAAAAGAGGCCTCAGGTGTTGCCGCACCGGGAGCCTCTTTTGCGCGGAGCGCCGCTTCATCCCCGCCGTAGGCGCGGCCTCGATATTTCAATCCCGCGCGAGACGGCTTCGCGAATTGATGACAAACAATGCTGCTGATTGATCGCATCGCCGCGGTCACCGGACACCGCCATGGTTTTACGGCTGCGCGATTCACCAAGACGGAAGCCGCCCGGTCTTCGCCCCGTCCAATGGTCGGGAATGTTGCATACCTGCGAGCCTCCTCGCTTGGTAATTGCGGTCGCGTCAGGTCTAGCGGGCGACGCCACATCGTGATTAACGGTCGCCCTCTCCGAGGCAACAAAACCATCCGCCTCTGCTGGGGCGCGCCCCCTTCGCGACGCGACGCCCCGCGGCCGCTATTTAAGTTTCTGACTCCGCAAATTTCTTTGTTCGGATCACGTCGCAACGAGCGGCCGCAGCGAGCGCATATCGTTCAGGCCCTCTATCGAAATTATTTTCTCAATTAATTTCTCCGCCCTTTCAAGACCGAGAACCGGGGCAATCAGATCCCTTGTCTTGGCACTCACCGCCTCAGTGTTCAGCGGATTCTCTTTTGTCCCGGGTGGGAATTTGGTGAAGTGATCAACTTTCCTACCATCGGTCATGATCACTTCGACGACCGCTCCCCGAGGGGCGGCTGGATCTACTAATGCGGCATCGCCAACAAGTGTTACCTTGGCCCGCTGCGCCAAAATCGCTGGATTTTTCATGAGAGTGGTGTCGTGGCTGTCCGCGAAGGATACGGCCCCCTTTACCAAGGCGAGTGCGATGAGGTGCTGGCAATTGACATCCGACATCGCGCTGTTGTCGACGATGCCGACGGCGTCGGTGGGAAGCTTCACGATGATGCTACGGACATTCTCCGGCGTAAGGTCATATTGCTTACGCAACGTCAGCAATGCTTCCAGAGGCGACTGGTTAGGATACCCGACAGAAAATGTCTTGATCGCTGTTTCGGTCACATAGAAGCGATCGCCCAACCCTTCGAGCATCGCTTCCGGCTTCGGATCAGTCGACAGGGCAATGAATAGATTGTGAGTTCCGTCCAGAACGTCCGCGACACCCGTGAGACCCGCTTCGACCATGGTGACCGCCATAACGCCGTTGCGCGCGCCCATCCCGGCGAAGTCGAATGCCTTTTCGATATGATCCTCGTCCTTCACCCAACTCCAGAGACCCGATACCTGCTGAGCACCATACGAGAGAGCGAAACGCATGCCTTTTTCATCGAGTCGCGCAAGAGAGGCGGCCGCGCCAACGGCGCCATATGTGGAACTCGTCCCTTCTGCGCTTCGGTGTGTGCCTCGCACCAGATCAGGCCCCAAGGCGATGAGCAGGCGACAGCAAAGATCATAGCCGAGGGCGACCGCCCGCAGGAACTCCTCGCCGGATCGCCCTTCCTTTTCGGCCATTGCCAGCGCCGCCGGAACCGCCGAACAGCCGGGATGTGTCTTGGTCACAGGTTCGACGTCGTCTGTTTCGTCCGCGTGAGCGCACATTGCGTTGGCAAAAGCTGCATTGATCGCGGTAGTGCGGAAATTGGATCCGACTACGGTCGCCTGCTGGACACCCCCTAGGTCACGGACGTACTCCACTGCCAATTCGCCGGGCTTCATACGAGCCCCCGAAATCATCGCACCAAACGTGTCCAAAACGCGATGTTTACATTCGGTGAGGACCGCCGCGGGCAGCGGGCGATCGCGCGCCGACACCATGTAACGGGCGAGCCGGCTGGTCACATCAGCGCTCGCCGGGGCTGCGGCGGACCAATTTGGAAACGCTGCTAGTGTGGTGAGAGCGCCGGCGGTGCCAAAGAACTGACGGCGCGATTGGAGCTGAACGTTGCGCATGCTGGTCTAACACCTCCAAGCGGTGGGCTTACCCAGAAATCAGACGCCACATCACGTGGCGTTTAGGATCGCGACTTCGGCTCTCTATAAACGCAAAAGTATGCGTCGCCGTCAGTTTGAAGATCAACGATTGCTGGGTCGATTCCCGTCGTGGTCCGCATCCGATGAACGCTAGACGGAAGTTGCCCCAGAATTCCGCTTTTATGCAGGGGCGGGCGCGAGTGCTGGCTCCCGAGAGAGCGCGTTAACGGCGTCGACAACGGCATCACCCATCGCGCCAGTGCTTGCGGTGCCACCGAGATCGGGCGTGAGCGCGCGACGGTCCGCGATCACCTGCTCCATCGCTGCCTCGATCAATGCGGCGGCATTTATGGCGGCTTGAATCTGCCGTCGGTAGCCGAGCCAGGCAAACAGCATCTTACCAGACATGATCATCGCGTACGGATTGGCAATACCGCGCCCGGCGATGTCCGGCGCAGAACCGTGCGTCGCCTGCGCCATTGCATGTCGGAGACCCGCAGAAAGTCCGGGAGCGAGACCGAGTCCCCCAACCAGTCCGGCGGCCTCGTCAGATAAAATGTCACCGAACATATTCGTCGTGACAATCACGTCATAACGTTGCGGGGTCATCACAAGTCGCATCGCAAAGGTGTCGACAATGGCCTCGTCATAAAGCACGTCCGGATATTCGACCGCGAGTTTGCGGCATTCCTCAACGAACATTCCGCAACCAAGTTTAAACACAGTGTCCTTGTGCACCGCAGTCAGATGATTTCGGCGCGTGCGCGCCAACTCGAAGGCAGCACGTGCGACTTTTGAGGACCCCACGCGGGTGATCACCCGTACCGAAATCGTAACGTCCGGTGTTGGACGGAATTCTCCGCTACCGGCTACCACGTTGCGATCGGGTTGGAACCCCTCGTTGTTCTCGCGAACGATGACGAGATCGACGCCCTGGTGCACCGAGGGGAGAGACGGATAAGATTTAACTGGCCTGATATTGGCAAAAAGATCGAAGTGCTTGCGCAAGATGGGGTGAGGATTGATCGCTTCTGGGCGCTTGGGATATGCCATATGGCCAATTGGCCCCAGAATCCAGCCGTCCAGCGCTTCTAGCCGGTCGAGCGTGTCTGCCGGCAGGGTCGTTCCCAACGTGTCCAGCGCCTCCCGACCGATCGGCATTTTCACCCACTCGATCTCCAAGCCGGTAACGCTGGCGGCCGCACGCAGCACTTTTACTGCCTCGGGTACGACCTCATGTCCAATATCGTCGCCGTTCAGCACACCAATCTTCATGACCAAACACTCCCTGCAAATGGTGCGTACAGCTTCAAGGCGACAGGACCTCCAAGCTCTTCCCATTTGTGCGCGGGCCAAAGACGCCGACGCCGATGACGATGGCCAGCATAGCAACCGCGATCATCGCGAAGACGCCAGGCGGACCGAATTTAGCCAAAAGGCTGGCCACCCAGTAGCCGACAAATATTGAGCTGATCCGGCTCCAGGAAAACGTAAATCCAACGGCGCGTGCCCGAATGCGGGTCGGGAAAAGTTCTGCAGCGTAAGGGTGAAAAATGGCAATGAGCCAATTGTTGAAGAATGAGATCAGTCCGCCACTGATCATCACCACTGGCACAGTATGAGCGTTGGCGAAAACCGTGCCGGCGGCTGCAATCATGACCGCCGAACCCACAAGCTGCCACTTTCGTTCGATTCGCTCGGCGAAATAGCTGGCACAAGCCGCGCCAACTGGCGCCAGCAGCACGATCATGGCGGTATAGTACAGGGAATGGATGATGGTGAAGCCTTGCTTGACCAAAAGGACCGGCACAAACGATGTGAAGCCGAACACCGCAATTGTCTGCGAGAACTGAAATACCGAAATGACAATCGTGCGGCGCCGGTAAAACGGCGAGAACATCTCGGTCCATCGCCCCTTCCCTGCGGTGGTGTCCACAGCTTCCGCACTCGGTGTCGGCAGCGGCCGACCGAGTTCGGCAGTGACCGCAGCTTCGATTTTCGCAACCTGGAGGTCGGCCTCGGCGATGCGGCCTTTGGACTCCAACCAACGCGGTGATTCCGGCAGGCCCCGCTGGATCCACAGCACCAGGATGCCGCCAACTGCCCCTATGGCGACAACGATCCTCCAACCGTCAACCCCGAACGGCGCGTGCGGGACGAGAGCGGCCGCGAGGAATGCCGCCACCGGAATCGCCGAAAGCACGAAGACATATGCCGCAGTCATATAACGACCACGAGTTGCACGTGGCGTCAGCTCGGTAATGTAGCTGTCGTTGTTGATTAATTGCATTCCGACCGCGATCCCGGCGATAAAGCGGGCCGAATCGATTGCGGCAGGGTTACTCAGAAATGCGATCGAAAGCTGAGCGATCGAGTAGACTACCATCGATTGAATGAAGATGGCGCGCCTGCCCAGCCGGTCGGAGATGAAGCTGAATACCGCGGCGCTGAGAAACATTCCGAAAAAGAAGGATGCCAGAAAGCTGGCAAACAGCTGCGGATCGAACATGCTGCCGGGACTGAGCGAATAGATTCCAGCATTGACGAGACCCAGTGAGATGAATCCCGGCATGAACAGCTCGTAGAACTCGAACCAGCCACCGGTAGCGATCCGCGCCACCAGTTTGACGAGGTAGCGGGAAGGCGGCAGTCGATCGATCCGCGCCATGACCGTGTAGCGGAAACTTGGGGCGGTCCCGACAGGCTGTTCCATGGGCTCCTCCGCATTCTTGTTTTTCGTGCCGATCAGACAATCAAGCACTCGATACCCGCGCCGCTTCGGCAATTTCTGCTACATTGTCGAGTGAGCCGATGCGCCAGCAGAGATCGAGTAAACGCGCCGTACCAGCGGCGCCAAGGCTCTCCTCGGCAAGGCCGGTGAATTTCGCCTCCAGATCAGCGTCGGTCATCGGTCGTGCGAGGCTACCAATCGCGTGTGCAATCCGTTTCTCGACCACGCGTCCATCGACCAAGGTGAGCGTGACTGTCGCGGCGTCCGGCGCAAGCGAAGGGTCAACGGTTGCCTGGACGCGTCGGCGCAGGTCGATCACCGCCGGGTCGAGCACCGCGCGGTCGCTGAACTGCTGCTCGCCGCCTGCGCCTTCGATCAATGCGATGGAGGCGGCGTGAAACACACTGAACTTGCCTTCGAGGCCGGTCCGGGGCTCGGTCTTGCCGGTCAACTCCAGCACCAGGGGATGAACGTGCAGCATTACCGAGCGAATCGAGTCAGCTTTGATTCCATCTTGGTTACGGAGCTGCACGCAGGCATCGATCACCGGGTGGATGACAATGCCGCAGGCGAACGGCTTGTAGGTGTTGGCGAGGATCTCGTATCGGGAACCGAGCGCGTCAGTTATCTCGGCCGGGTTATGGCTTGTGCTCAACACATTGAGCCAGCCGCGTTTCGCCTCCAGGGCCCGCACCGAGCTGGTATAGCCTTGCGCGGCAAGCAGGGCAGCCGTCAAGCCGTTCTGCGCGGCGCGGCCGGGATGGAAGCTTTTCGTCATGCTGCCGAACATCTCGCGCAGTCCGACCGGTTGGGTCGCCGCGAGTCCGAACGCCCAGGCCATACGGTTGATATCAAGGTTGAGCAGCTTGCCGATTGCGGCCGCTGCACCGAATACGCCCGTCGTGCCGGTGATGTGCCAGCCAATATCATAATGCGCTGGGAATACTGCGTTGCCGATCCGGCACTCGACTTCAACGCCTAATACCAGAGCATTCACGAAGTCAGGCCCGCGCACGCTGCGATATTCAGCGAAAGCAAGAGCCGCGCTGGCCACCGGCCCGGCCGGGTGAATGACCGTGCGCAGATGAGTATCGTCAAAATCAAAGACATGCGAGCTGATGCCGTTGATCAATGCGGCGTGCAGCACGTCGAGTCGTTCGCTGCGGCCGAGCACACTCGCCTGCGGCGGCCCCACGAAGGGTGAGAGGGCAGCCAGTGCGACATCCACCGTTTCATGCTGGGCGCCACCGATCGCGCAGCCGACCCAATTGAGAAATGTGCGAGCGGCCTCTTTTCGAACCGGTTCGGGCAGACGGTCCGGCGTTGCTTCAACCACAGAGGCCGCGAGCGTTTCGGTCAGAGAAATGACGGCTTTGTCGACCGTCGGATCCGCCTCCATCCTTTCCTCCCTCGTACGCGTGCTGATTGCATTCAAATTTGAAGCTAACTATTGTATGACTGTCGACAATATTGCAATAGGCAGAATGCATCCAACCTCACGTAGAACGGCCCGTATGCCCGCCCCGCTGAGCCAACTTGAGATTCTCCAAACCCGGTCGGTACCTGATCTGGTCCGCGAGGAAATCGTGCGCCTCATCATGACGGGCGAACTGACGGCCGGCGACAAGCTCAACGAGCTCGACTTCGCCCAGCGCTTCCGGGTCAGCCGGGCACCGATCCGCGAGGCTTTCCGGGCGCTCGAGGAAGCAGGTCTTGTGAAACTTGAGAAAAATCGCGGTGTGTTTGTTCGCGAGATCACACAGCCGGAGGCGCAAGAACTTTACGAGCTGCGTGCCACGCTGGCTGAGATGGCCGGCCGGCAACTTGCGCCGCGCATCACTACGGCTGAGCTCGCCGAACTAGATGGATGGCTCGTGCGATTGTCGCAGGCTGCCTCGCTCGGCGACATGGCCCAGTATTTCGGCCTGAATATCGGGTTTCATGATCGCATGGTTGAGATGGCCGGGAACGCCACGTTGCTCGAATTCTACCGCATGGTCATTGGACGAATGCATCTAATGCGCCGGCACAACTTCTCCGTCTCTCTTGGCAGCGAGCAGTCGCAGGCCGAGCATCGCGCGATCGTCGAAGCACTCAAGACAGGCGACCCGGTCCGCGCTGGTGCGGCGATGCATACCCATGTGACCAACGGCTACCGTCGGCTCTCCGCTTTGTTGCAACGCTGAAGCTTGCCTCTCGGCTTTCGCTTGCGGTCACGGGCGGGCACCCAATCCGAGCCCTAATTCAAACCTGCACGACGGAAGCCTTCCAGATAATGCTCTCGCTCGGCGTCCTGCTTGATAGGCATGTGTGCGGTGATCCAGGCCAACGAAATGTTGGGCTGAGCACGGCGGAGCTCCTGGACTGCGGCTGCCGCCATCTTGGTCTCGCCCGCCATTCCGGCTGAGGCGGCAAGTACGCGGTGGGCACCCACGAAATCGGCACGCTCGCGTATGCCTTGCCGCGCAAGGCGCATCGCCTCATCGTAATTGCGGCCGATGAACCAAGCGTAAGCCCCAATGCCGTAATAAATCGCGGAAAACGGATCGCGCGGGCTCAGCCGAAGCGCCCGCTCAGCGGCTCGGTAACCTTCTTCCCAACGGCCGCAATAGCACAGCGACAGGCCGTAATAGCCTTGACCCAATGAAAAATTCGGATTGAGGCGCAGTGCGGTTTCAAACTCCACTAGCGAATCCTCGAAGCGCCGCGAATAAAGATAAACGTAGCCGAGCGCCAGGCGCGCCCACGGATCCTCGCCGTCGGCAAGTGTCGCTGCCTTCGCTGCGCGCTCGGCGATCGGCGCCGCCAACGCCATCTCCTCCCATCCCATATGGGCGCCGAATGTGTGGCTTGTTGCCAGTACACCAAGCGCCCGGCCGTAGTTCGGATCAATGGCGACGGCTTTTTCGAGGAGGGCTTGCGCCGCCATGTTGTCGTGACGTGTTATCCGCCAATATTGCGACAACGCCCGCATCACCAGATCCCAGGCGTCGACACTATCCGGCGGCTTGCGTGTGGCGCGAAAGCTCTCCGCGGCATAGAGCTGCGGCTCGATCGCAGCAACGATAGCTTCCGTGATCTCGTCCTGGACCGCGAACACGTCAGCGAGTTTGCGATCGTAGCGCTCCGCCCAGATGTGGCTACCAGTGAGAGCGTCGTTGAGTTGCGCGGTGATCCGCACTCGATCGCCCTCTTTGCGCACACTGCCTTCCAGCACGTAACCGACGCCGAGCTCTTCGGATATCTGTTTCATGTGGACTGATTTGCCCTTGTAGATGAACGAAGAGTTGCGGGCGATCACGAAGAACCAGCGCAGCTTTGACAGGCTGGTGATGATGTCCTCACTGATGCCGTCGGAGAAATATTCCTGCCCGGGATCGCTGGTCATGTTGATAAACGGGAGCACGGCAATGGCTGGGCGGTCGGGCAGCGGGAGTGGGGAGCGCGACGGCTCGCGCATGTCCGCGGCCACCTGCGCGGCGTCTTCCGACTGGATGCGAACAGCGCCGACGAAGCGCAGACCCTTGCGCGAGATTGTGCGGATCAACTTCTGTCGCCGGCCGCCGTCACCGACCGCCTTTCGCGCGGCATTGATACGACTGGTCAAGGTCGAATCAGACACGATCCGGCCGCCCCAAACGGAAGCAATCAGATCATCCTTGCTCACCACATGGTCGCGGTTTTCAATGAGATGAACCAGCAGATCGAACACTTGTGGCTCAACGGCGATCGCCTTGGACCCGCGATGCAGCTCGCGCAACCTTGTGTCAAGTATATGATTGGAAAAGAGAAATTTCACGTCGTAGCCCGTGCCGTCGAACCGTGAAGCCTCTCGCGAAATAATCAAGCCGATCTCGGGGATAAGTCAAGTTGGTGTCAAAGCCTTTCGGGAGCAATTGCGCCACTCTGATCCAGCCAATCGCTCATCGCAATCGAATTGCAACGGAGGAGACCATGACCCAAGCCGAAGCGATCAGCCGGGATGCTCACGTCGCCGGGGCCACTCAGGTCGGAAATACCGGAACAACTGCCTCTTCCATCCAGCCGCACAACCAACGACCGGCAGCGATTTGGAGTTCTGGCGGCGACGCTTACGACCACATAAGCCGGCAGATAGCAATCGCTTTGGAACACTGTGTGGCCCGGCTCGACCCCAGATCGGGCGAGCAAATCCTCGACCTTGCGACCGGCACCGGCTGGACATCGCGGCTCGTAGCGCGCCGCGGCGCCGACGTCATCGGGGCCGACATCGCCAGCGAGTTGCTTGCGGTAGCTACTGAGCGCGCAAGAGGGGAGGGCCTCAAAATCCAGTACCAGATTGGGGACGCCGAAGGGTTGCCGTTTGCTGATCAAGCGTTCGATGGTGTCGTGTCGACCTTCGGCCTCATGTTCGCGTCGCGCCCCGAGGCGGCCGCCGGAGAACTCGCACGTGTCTGCAAGCCGGGCGGACGCGTCGCCCTTGCGACATGGTTGCCGGACAGCAGCGTGTCCAAGATGTTTCAGGTCATGCGCTCATTCATGCCGCCTCTGCCCAACCCGGCTCCGCCGTCGCCATTTGAGTGGGGCAGCAAGGACCGCGTATCAGCGCTGTTGTCCCGTAATTTCGATTTGCAGTTCGAGGAGGGTGTCGCCACTTATTTTGACCGTGACGGTACGGCGGCTTGGAATGCTTTCGTGACAGGCTATGGACCGACCAAGGCCTTGGTACATAGCCTCGATCAGAGTCGCCGCGCTCAGCTAAAGGAGGCGTTCATCGCCTTCCACGACGGCTACCGGTCGGAACTTGGCATCACCGTACCGCGTCAGTACCTGATTACACTTGGCAAACGTAAATGACTTCCGCGGCCAGGCATATGCCAGGTTCAGCGGGATGTCATGCTAACGATAAGCGGCGGTGCCGACGTCGCGTCGCACCGCACAACCCCGGAAAACTTATTTTTCTGGCGATAGTTCTCATCGGCGACGGTAACGCAGCGCATCGACCAGAAGGCTGAATGCCGGCGTCGGCTGCCGCCGGCTTGGGTAATACAAGTGATAGCCGGTAAACGGCGGACACCAGTCGGCGAGTACGTGCAGGAGCCGCCCGTCGGAGATATACGGGTCTACGACGTCTTGCGGCAGATAGGCGAGGCCCATTCCGCTCAGCGCCGCGTCTAGTCGTAGCGGCAGGTTGTTGAACACGAGTTGGCCATCGACGCGCACTTTCATGTCGCGTCCGCGCTTCTCGAATTCCCACGCATAAATGCCGCCATAGGTCGGCAGGCGAAGATTGATGCACTGATGTGCCGTGAGGTCTTGCGGCATCTTCGGCTTGGGCCGACGCGCGAAATAGGCCGGCGTGCCGACGACAGCCATAGGGAAATCCGGGCCGATGCGCACGGCGATCATGTCTTTTGCCACCTGCTCGCCAAGCCGCACACCGGCATCGTAACGCTCAGCAACGATGTTGGTCAGCCCGTAGTCGATGACCAACTCCACGTGGATGTCGGGGTACTGCGGCAGCAACTTTCCGAGCGCGGGCCAGACGATCGTCGCTGCAGCATGCTCGCCGGCGGTGATGCGGACGTTGCCGGCAGGCTTGTCGCGCAGTTCGCTGAGTGAAGTGACCTCGGCCTCGATCTCGTCGAGGCGTGGGCCGATGCTGCGCAGTAGCCGCTCGCCGGCTTCAGTCGGCGCGACACTGCGCGTGGTGCGGGCGAGGAGCCTCAACCCCAGCCGCTCCTCCAAACCGCGAATGGTGTGACTGAGCGCGGATTGCGACACGCCCAGCCGGCCCGCGGCTTTGGTGAAACTGCGCTCCTTCGCCACCGCGAGGAAGGCGAGGAGTT
>Ga0187783_10003487_pt1 | contig 11591 bp, 10 predicted proteins | sample 1015_SJ02_MP02_2_FD_132471 | JGI IMG/M metagenome (GOLD analysis project Ga0187783, IMG submission 132471) | Tropical peat soil microbial communities from peatlands in Department of Meta, Colombia - 1015_SJ02_MP02_20_MG | ecosystem: Environmental > Terrestrial > Soil > Wetlands > Peat | place... | reverse complement strand
GCGCCCTGCCCGATTGAGCTGATGCACCGCATGGCCGAGCGGCTGGGCACCGACCAGATTTTCGACATCTACGGGCAGACGGAAGCCTCGCCGGTGATCACCATGTCGTCGCCTGCGGACACGCTCGAGCTTCGCGCAGCCACCATCGGCCGGCCGGGGCCCAATGTGGAGGTAAAGATTGCGGACCTCGCCGGAGGCCACACGCTTCCCATCGGCGAGCAGGGCGAGCTATGCGCTCGCGGATACTGTGTGATGCGCGGATACGACGAAGACCCTGAGGCCACGCGCAGGGCGATTGACGGTGAAGGCTGGCTTCACACCGGAGACCTGGCTACCTGGAATCAGGATGGATACATCCTGATCGTCGATCGCAAGAAAGACATCATTGTGAGCGGCGGAGAAAACGTTTCGTCACTAGAAGTGGAAAAGACGCTGCTCGCGCACCCTGCGGTGCTCGAAGTCGCAGTGATTCCTGTTCCGGATGAAAAGTGGGGCGAGGTGCCGAAGGCTCTGGCGGTCGTGAAGCCCGGAAAATCTGTGGGCGAAGGCGAACTCATCGAATTCTGCCGATCCCGCCTGGCCCATTACAAGTGCCCCCGTTCGGTTGAATTCTTGGAAAGTTTGCCTAAGACCGGCACCGGGAAAATCCTCAAGAGGGAGCTCCGCAAGAAATACTGGCAAGGACAAGAAACGATCCGGCCGGACTTCGCTCAACCGGTAGGCAAGCGACAGCCTGTCTAGTACGAACTCGTTAGGGTCCGCACCGTCCACCGAGCCAGACGAGCCGGCATTGACAGAAGGAGTCCTTCGACATGGATCTGAATTTGAACGCCGAGGAGCGGCAATTCCGCGACGAACTGCGCGCGTGGCTCGAGATCCATGTTCCGAAGGACTGGTCTGAGTGGAGGGAGAAGCCGCTCGAGGAGTCCTTTCCCTATCTACGGGCCTGGCAGCGAAAGCTCGATGAGGGCCGCTGGGCCGCCGTGTCGTGGCCGAAAGAGTATGGTGGTCGCAGCGCGACGCTGATGCAACAAGCCATCTTTTGGGAGGAGATGGCGCGGATCCAAGCACCATCGATGGCCAACGCGTTAGGGCTCGGCCTGATCGGCCCCACGATCATTGCCTACGGAACCGAAGCTCAGAAAAAGCGATTCATTCCGAAGATTCTCAGTGCTGAGGAGGTCTGGTGTCAGGGGTTTTCCGAACCGAATGCCGGCTCTGATCTTGCCAGTTTACAAACCGAAGCTCATCTCGAAGGTGACCACTACATCATCAACGGGCAGAAGGTGTGGACCAGCTTTGGTTGGGTGGCCGACTGGTGTGAACTCGTCGTTCGTACCGATCCTGCCGTGCCGAAGCACAAAGGATTGACGGTGTTGCTCGTCGATATGAAGTCCCCTGGCGTGGAGGTTCGTCCCCTGCGCCAAATGACCGGTGAGAGCGAGTTCAACGAGCTTTTCTTCCGCGACGTACGCGTGCCGAGGGAAAACGTTCTCGGCAAAGTCAATGACGGCTGGAACGTGGCCATCAGCACGTTGATGTTCGAGCGCGGTTCCTATGGAGCGCGCCTTCATCTTCTTTTCAAACGAAACATCGACCGCTTGATCGAGCTTTCCCGTACGTTTCAAAGGAACGGGCAGCCCGCAGCGAAGGACCCGCTCATGCGGCAGAAGCTTGCACAGTGCTACGCAGAGATTGAAATCATGCGCCTGAACCAACTGCGCGCGTTTAGCCGAACGACCGCCACCGGCGTACCGGGCCCCGAAGGGTCGATTCAGAAGATCTTCTGGAGCGAGCTCAACCAGCGTCTCCAGCAAATCGCGCAGGAGATGTTCGGCCCGTTCGGCCAACTGACCAGCCAGGACAGCCGGGCTGTCGACAACGGCATATGGTCCTACGGCTACTTGCGGACCCGTGGAAACACAATTGAAGCCGGGACGTCGGAGGTTCAGCGCAACATCATTGGGCATTTCGTACTCGGACTGCCCAGAAGCTACTAGGGGAGAACGATGGAATTCGGACTCAGCGAGAGCCAGCAGCTGCTGAAAGACAACGCGCGAAAGTTTTTTGCCGGTGAATGCCCCATGGAGGAAGTGCGGCGTCTGATGGAAACCGAGACGGCCTATGACCCAGGCTTGTGGGCCAAGATGGTCGAACAGGGCTACACGGGGGTCCTTTTCTCAGAAGAATTGGGCGGCGTGGGACTGGGTGAGGTGGAACTCATCCTTTTGATGGAAGAGGCGGGTCGCGAGCTCCTGCCTGGTCCTTTGTTCTCAACCGTAGCGCTGGCCGGCGTGATGATTGATCAAGTCGGCAGCCCGGATGAAAAAAAGAAATACCTCGGACCGATTTGTGCGGGCCAGGCGCGCGCAACCGTTGCCGTACTCGAGGCCCGTGCGAGCTGGGATCTGACGGATTTGCAGATCGTATCTTCCAATGGGCGATTGACGGGAGAAAAACTGTTCGTGCCCGACGCCCAAGTGGCTGACTTTATCGTGGTCGTCACGCGAGATGGCGTATTCGTCGCAGATCAGAAAGCGCCCGGAATCACGATCGAACCCATGAGCGTGATGGATCTTACGCGGAAGATGTATTCCGTGCGATTCAGCAATACCCCTGTCGAGCGATTGGGAGGTCTCACCGCCGTGGCCCAGGCTCTCGACGTCGCAGCGACAGCTCTGGTTGCCGAGATGGTTGGCGGAATGCAGCGCACACTCGATATCACGGTTGAATACGCGAAAATGCGGAAGCAGTTTGGCAAGCCCATTGGGACCTACCAGGCCGTGCAACACCAATGCGCCGACATGTATTTGGAGACCGAGAGTGCCCGCTCCGCGGCGTATTACGCGGCCTGGGCGCTCGACGAGCACACACCGGATTCTGCGATTGCGGTCTCTATCGCCAAAATGTACGCGAGCGACGCAGCCCGGATGGTAGGAAACCGAGGGATCCAGGTGCACGGCGGGATGGGTTTTACTTGGGAAAACGATCTCCACCTCTATTACAAGCGAGCGAAAGCGTCGGAAACAGCTTTGGGTGACTCGACCTACCACCGCGAACGCATCGCGCGGCTAGTCATCGACCGAAGCGCCGCTTCGAGCCAAACGGCCTGACGGCCCTAGGGGGCAACCAAAGCCATCATGAACGAACTCGTTCAACTGACCCGGGACGACGGCATCGCGATCATCACCATCCAGAATCCGCCCGTGAACGCACTCAGTCCCGGCGTGCCCGAAGGCATTTCCCTAGCAATCGAGCAGATTGAAAAAGATGACAACGCGAAGGCGGCAGTTGTCATCGGGGGCGGGCGCACGTTTGTTGCCGGTGCGGACATCAAGGAGTTTGAAAAAATCACCTCTGGCAGTAGCCCGCGGGGGCGGGGGCTGCTGCCCCTGCTTCTCGAGATCGAGGATTGCCGTAAGCCCATCGTAATGGCGATTCACGGTACCGCCCTGGGCGGCGGCCTGGAACTGGCCCTGGCAGGCCACTATCGCGTGGCTGCTCCGGGGGCTGAAGTGGGCCAGCCCGAAGTCAAGCTGGGGCTGATTCCCGGTGCAGGTGGCACGCAGCGTCTTCCAAGACTTGTCGGTGTGGCCAAGGCCTTGGAGATGTGTGCCGGGGGAAACTCGGTGAAAGCCGAGGAGGCGGCTCGGATCGGTATCATCGATCGGATTATCGAAGGAGATCTACTGACTGGCGCGGTTCGTTTTGCACGGGAAATCGCAGCTCAGCCCGCGCCGAGGACTCGCGAGCGCACGACTCATTTGGGAACACGCCAGCAGAACGCGCCCATCTTTGCCGCCGCACGTGAATCGGCCCGCAAAAAACAGCGCGGCATGAAGGCACCGCTTGCGGCCATCGACGCGGTCGAAGCCGCCACGAGACTACCGTTCGACGAGGGCTGCCTCGAAGAGCAGAAACTGTTTATCGAGTGCTTGCGTTCGGACGAATCCAAAGCACTCATTCATGTGTTTTTCGGCGAGCGAGAAGTCGCCAAGATTCCAGACGTTTCAAAAGACACACCCACGATGGCCGTGAGGTGTGCCGCGGTGGTCGGTGCAGGCACGATGGGCGGCGGCATCGCGATGGTGTTCGCCAACGCTGGCATTCCCGTGTTGCTGCAAGAAGTGGATCGGGAAACCCTAGACCGCGGACTCGCCAAGATTCGGAAAAACTACGCGACTTCGGTCGAGCGCGGCCGCTTCAGTCAAGAATTCGTAGACGAGCGGATGGAACTCATTGAGCCTACGCTTGACTACGCCGGCTTTGAAAAGGCCGACATTGTCGTCGAAGCTGTTTTCGAAGGAATGGCCCTGAAGAAGGAAGTCTTCGCCAAGCTCGACCGTGTTGCGAAACCAGACGCTATCCTGGCGAGCAATACGTCTACTTTGAACATCGACGAAATCGCCTCCGCCACTTCTCGGCCCGAATTCGTCATCGGTACCCATTTCTTTAGCCCTGCGAACGTCATGCGCCTGCTCGAAATCGTCCGTGGCAAAAAGACCAGCAAGGAGGTGATTGCCACGTCGATGCAGCTCTCTAGGAAGCTAGGGAAAATTGGCGTGCTTGTTGGCAACTGCCGCGGATTCGTTGGCAATCGCATGTTTCATCCGTACGTGCGTGAATCGGTGTTCTTGGTGGAAGAGGGTGCCAGCGTAGAGGCAGTCGACCAGGCACTGGTCGAATTCGGTATGGCCATGGGCCCGCTGGCTGTCGGCGACCTGGCTGGACTCGACGTTGGGTGGCGCATTCGTAAGGAATATCGCCATCTTGAAAAACCAGGGATCCGCCAAGCGATGGCGGGTGATCGCCTGTGCGAGCTTGGGCGCTTCGGACAGAAGACCGGCGCTGGATGGTACAGGTACGACGAAAACCGCAGGGCCATCCCTGACCCCGAGGTAGCCGAACTGGTGCGTAACTGGGCTCGTGAGGCTCGAATTCCCCAGCGAAAGATCTCGAAAGAGGAGATCGTGGACCGCTGTCTTTATGCCCTTGTCAACGAAGGCGCGCGGATTCTCGAAGAGGGCTACGCGCTGCGTGCGGTAGATATCGACATCATCTACTTGAACGGATACGGCTTCCCGGCCTACCGCGGCGGCCCCATGTGGTTCGCCGATACAGTCGGTCTGCCGAAGGTCGATGAGCGCGTCGTGGAATTTCAAAGTCAGCATGGGCCGCTTTGGGAGCCAGCACCCCTCCTGACCAGGTTGGCAAAACAAGGGCGGCGGTTCGCCGATTTTAGGCGAGAGCAGCCTGTGACGGTCTAGCGCTTGTCCTCCGCACAGGGAATGCGTGTAAGCTGAGCATGAATAAGGGATCTTCCAAAAGAGCGAGGAATGGGCCGTCTCATCCTGGTTCGTCATGCGCAAGCGTCTTTTCTGGCTCCGGACTATGACAAGCTCTCTCCCCTCGGCGAACGGCAAGCACGTCTTCTAGGGGAATACTGGGCCCAGCGGAACGGAGGATTTGATCGCGTTTTTTCGGGACCGCGCGCAAGGCAAAAGGATACAGCGAAGCTGGCAGCCCTAGCCTATCAGCTGGGCGAGGTCAGATTCCCCGAACCGATCGTGATTGATGAGTTCGACGAGTACGACGGGGAGGCCGTGCTAAGAAAGTCTCTGCCACGGCTGCTCGAAAGCGGCAACTCGATCCGCGTGTTGCACGAATCGTTCCTTGGATCGACAACCCCGAGCGAACAACAGAAAAACTTCCAGAAGCTATTCGAAGTCGTGATTAGCAAGTGGGTTGAGGGCGAGGTCGTGGTCCCAGGAGTTGAGTCCTGGCCCGAGTTCTGCGCCCGAGTGAACAGCGGCCTTTCAGAAGTCGTGTCCACCGCCAAGCCGAACGAGCAAGTGGCAATCTTCGCGTCCGGCGGACCCATCGCCGTGGCGATGCAGCGCGCCCTAAACCTTTCGCCACAGAATACCCTGCGCACGGCATGGATGTCGCGAAACTGTTCCTACAGCGAGTTTCTTTTTTCGGCTGACCGTTTCACGCTCAGCTCATTCAATGCATTTCCACACTTAGACGGCGCCGACTTGCTTACCTACCGCTAGGGAGATTCGCTCCGGGTTATGGACAACGATCGAGACCGGCCAACACAGGTGAGGGCGGGCGAGGAGCTTGACCTGACGAGGCTGGAGCCCTTCTTGCGAAAGCACCTACCTGACGCCGCTCATCCTCTCGTTGTTGAGCAATACCCCAGTGGCCATTCAAACTTGACCTACCTTTTGCACATGGGCGACTGCGAGATTGTGCTTCGGCGCCCTCCCTTCGGCAGCAAGGTCAAGAGCGCCCATGACATGAGCCGTGAATATCGTGTCCTGTCGAAGCTTCATCGAGCCTACCCTTTGGCGCCGCAGGTACTGCTGTATGCAGACGATGAGTCGATCTTAGGTTCTCCCTTTTACCTGATGCAGCCCATCCACGGAATCATCATCCGAAGAGATCCGCCCCGAGGGTTACCGTTTACCGAAGCGACGGCTCGACGGCTGAGCGAGTCGTTTGTGGACAACCTTGCCAAACTGCATGCTCTGGACTACGGGGCGATTGGTCTCGGGGAACTTGGCAAACCGCAGGGTTATGTCGAGCGCCAGGTTCATGGCTGGGTGGACCGTTACTACGGATCCCAAACGCATGATCTTGCCGAAGTCAAGTATCTCGCGACCTGGATGCGAGATCACCTGCCCGAAGCGAGCGGGGCTTCGCTCATCCACAATGATTACAAGTATGACAACGTCGTCCTGGCATCTGACGACGTCACCAGAATCATCGGTGTGCTGGACTGGGAGATGGCCACCATCGGTGACCCGCTCGCAGACCTAGGCACCGCTTTGGCCTACTGGGTTGACCCAAAAGATCCTGAGGAGCTTCAGAGGATTCGCTGGTGCCCTTCGACATATCCCGGAAGCATGACCCGTGCCCAAATCGTCGAGCGGTACGCAAGCAAAACAGGCCGCGATGTCTCCCAAATAGCCTTTTATCTTGTCCTGGCTCGATTCAAGCTGGCGGTCATTGTCCAACAGATTTACTTCCGCTACCACCAAGGGCTGACGAAGGACGAACGTTTCCGATCGATGCCCGACGCCGTTCATTGCCTTCTCGAGGCTGCACTCGACTGTGCGGAACGAGCCGCGATCTGATCCGGTTTGAAACTTTCATTCCGCATAGTAGCGGACGATCCATTCCGCGACGCAACAGGGCTTCACAGCCTCTCGAGGTTCCACGACGATCGAGAACGTTGCCTGGGTGCTGTCGGGAAGTTCCTCGATGGACTCAACCGTGACGCGCGCGCGAATTTCGGAACCGGCGCGCACAGGGGATGGGAAGCGGACGCGATTGAGTCCGTAGTTTACACCCATGCGGATCCCACGTCGGATCTCAACCGCCTGTTTTAGGAAGTAGCTGGCCAGCGACAGCGTCAAGAAACCGTGCGCGATGGTGGTGCCGAAAGGAGACTCCCTTTGGGTCCGCTCCCGATCCACGTGGATCCATTGCCGGTCTTCGGTCGCCTCGGCGAATTGGCCGATACGCTCCTGGGTTACGGTAAACCAATCTGTCACCGCGATTTCACGACCCACGAAATCGGCAAGAGAGTGCGGCGTTTCAACGGTTAGGGAAGGCATAAAGCCTCCTTTTCAAAAAAACAGGAATCTGGGGCGCAGGAACGGGGCTATTGGGAAGCCGATTTTGCTGGGAGCGTCGCCCACTTTCGGAGTTCGTACTTCGCGATCGCCTCCAGGTGCACTTCATCCGGCCCATCGGCTAAGCGGAGCGCGCGCTCAGCCGCCCATGCAGCCGCGAGGAAGGTATCCTGTGACACGCCGGCACCACCATGCGCCTGAATGGCCCGGTCCAGAACCCGAAGAGCCACATTCGGAGCCACAACCTTGATCATAGCAATCTCGCTTCGCGCCACCTTGTTTCCTACTGTATCCATTCTGTAGGCAGCCTCGAGTGTCAGCAGGCGAGCTTGATCGATTTCGATGCGGGAGATCGCGATGTCGGCGCGGATTGTGCCTTGCTCGGCGAGTGGCTTTCCGAACGCTACGCGTGAAGCGACGCGTTTGCACATCGTTTCCAGGGCGCGTTCCGCCACCCCGATCGAACGCATACAGTGGTGGATGCGTCCGGGCCCGAGCCGCCCTTGTGCAATCTCAAACCCTCTCCCTTCACCCAGCAGAAGGTTCGACACCGGAACCCGCACGTTCGTGAAGGAGACTTCTCCGTGTCCATGCGGTGCGTGGTCGTAACCGAAGACGGTCAGCAGCCGTTCGACCTTCACACCGGGTGTGTCCATCGGAACCAAGATCATGGACTGCTGTTTATGGACTGGGGCAAAGAAGTCTGTTTTGCCCATGAAAATGGCGATCTTGCAGCGCGGATCGCCCGCTCCCGATGTCCACCATTTCCGGCCGTTGAGGATGTATTCACCACTGTCACGAACGATACTTGCCTCGATGTTCGTGGCGTCGGAGGACGCCACCTGGGGCTCCGTCATCGCAAAGCAGGAGCGGATTTCGCCCGCGAGCAGGGGTTTGAGCCAGCGCTCTTGTTGCTCTGGCGTACCGTAGCGGGTGAGCACCTCCATGTTGCCGGTGTCCGGAGCGGAGCAGTTGAAAACTTCGGGCGCTAGATGGCTCCGCCCCATCAACTCGCATAGTGGCGCGTATTCGAGATTCGTCAGACCCGCACCATGCTCGCTCCCTGGCAAAAACAAGTTCCAAAGTCCGGCGGCTCGCGCTTTCGGTTTAAGTTCTTCGATGACTTTCGCGGGAGACCAGCGGTTTCGCGCAATTTCTTCATGAAAGCGCTGCTCATTGGGGTAGATGTGCTCGTCCATGAACGCCTGGAGACGACGTTCGAGATCTTTCACTTTGTTACTTGATTCAAATCTCACATGGGCCCTTATCTACCGGTGAAAGCAGGAGCACGCTTTTCGACGAAGTGCGCAACGCCCTCTTTGAAGTCTTCGCTCCCGAGGCTGGCGAGCATCTCTTGTTCAGACACTTCAAACGCCTCGGCAAGGGTTTGAAACATGGCATCGTAGACTTGCCGCTTCATCACGCGCAGCGACCGCGGGCTCACAGCAGATGCGAGCTCACGTGCATTTTCCCGCACCTTGTCGAGAAAAACGTTCTGAGGAAACACCTGGTTCACCAAGCCCATGCGCAGGGCCTCGGTGGCATCAATCGTCCTGGCCGAAAGCAGAAGATCGAGCGCGTTCGGAAGCCCCACCAGTCGCGGCAGCATCCAAGCCATTCCATACTCGGCAATCAGACCGCGACGCGCGAAAGTGGTGCTGAGTCGAGCGGCATCAGAAGCCCATCGGAGATCGCAGTAGAGCACGATCACGAAGCCCAGCCCCACGACTGGGCCGTTGATGGCCGCAATCACGGGCTTTTCAACAGCAGGGAAATAGGAGTATTTCTTCTGGAAGTCGCGCCGGCCGACCTTCGTTTCCCCACTCGTCCTGAGCAGACGTTCCTGTGCAGTCTTGTCAACACCCCGGTTCGCCAGACCCTTCAAAAGGGACATGTCGGCACCGGCGCAGAACCCTCGTCCCGCACCGGTCAAAACAATCACGCGTACCTGGTCGTCTCGTCCGGCCTCTTCCACGGCCGAACGCACTTCCTGTTCCATGACCGCGGTCCAGGCGTTTAGTTTGTCGGGGCGATTCAGTGTGATGGTCGCAACGCGGTCCGCCACTTCATACAGCGTTTCCTGTCTTTCCATGGTGCGCGCGATTATATACAATTCGATCGAGTTAGTCGCTCTCGTCTTTTATCGACTATCAAAATATGAACCGTCGAACGACACAACGGATACGGCGGTTGAGCGGCGATGCCCTTTGTTGAAAATCAAGGCGCGCGGATCTACTGGGACGAGCAGGAACACGGCGAACCGATTCTGCTGATCATGGGATTGGGGTGGTCCTCCGCCTTATGGCACCGCTCGCGACCCGTGTTATCCGCACGCTGTCGCACAATCGCCTTGGACAACCGTGGGGTGGGCCGAAGCAGCGTGCCCCCGGGTCCGTATTCGATCGCACTCATGGCCCGAGATGCAGCCGCCGTGCTCGACGCGGCAGGTGTTGAGAGCGCGCATGTTTTCGGTGTTTCCATGGGAGGCATGATCGCTCAGGAATTCGTCCTGGAGTATCCGAACCGCGTGCGGTCTCTCATCCTAGGAGGCACAGCACCCGGTGGGCCCAAGGCGGTGCGGGCCGCGCCCGAAGTGCTCGACGTCTTGATGCGTCAGGGTATGAGTCCGAACGAGTTCGTAGCGGCCATCAACCCATTCATCTACGACTCGGCCACTCCTCGGAAGCGAATCGAAGAGGACACGGCACTGCGCCTTCAATGGTGGCCAAACCCAGCCGGTTATCAGGCTCAACTACAAGGTATCCTGGGCTGGCAGGCTTACGACCGTCTCACTCAGATCAAGGCGCCTACTCTTGTCATTCACGGCGAGACCGACCGCCTCATTCCTCCGGCAAACGCTAGCCTCATAGCAGATCGCATCGAAGGGGCAAAGCTGGCCATGATTCCACATGCGAGCCACGTTCTCGGCACCGACCAACCCGAAGCTGTCAATCGGGTCGTGCTGGAGTTTCTTTCCGCACAGCACAGCTGATGGCCCTGGTCACGATTTCGGAGCGACAATCGGCAAGGCCGACTCAATCTGCAGATCGATGAGCATGAGTAGCTGGTCTTCCACCTGAACGAAACGAGCTGCTTGAACAGCTCCCAGCGAAGCCTTGAAGCGGCCATAATATCTCGCCAGAAGCGCCGAACGCTGGTTGCGATAACTGAGAGACTTCTGAATCAGCTCATCGGCTTTCACTTCCGTCATTTGGTCGTAGCTGCGCGCATATTCCTGAATGTTCGCGACTCTCAAGTCGTTCAGTTTGTTCAATTCCGCATCATATTCTTTATAGATGGGCCAGAATTTCGCCGCGTCATCCGCATCGAGCTGCATAACTGTCGCCATGATCTGAGACTTCTCGTGCCGAACGTCTGCACGCAAAAGTGCAATGTATTCTTGAATATTCTTCTGCTGGGTATCGGCCGCTGATGGCGCGGTTGCTGTTGTCGTCGCTTGTGATGGCGCATTTCCCTGCGCAAAAGCCCCCGGACAGCAAACTACAAAGGCCACCAGCGAAAGCCCCCGTGCCATGCGTTTCTTCATGGATTGCCTCCTTGAGTCTCGTTTCTAGAGTCCCATCTCCGCGACTCCAACTGGCAATTCTGACAGTTCCAACCAAAGTTGCCCGTCCCGAAACTCTTCTGGGACACGACAGTACGAGGGCAAAGATCTGATGTTCGATCCACTGGACTACCCGTTTCTCGTTCTCGGGGTCTCATTGGCTATGTTTTGGTTCGCGGCGTGGATCGGCGCCTCGTTCCGAGCCAAACGGCAGACTCTTAAGGAAGACACTCGCGAGGATTTCACATTTGTCCTCGGCGCTACCTTGACGCTACTCGGACTCATCATCGGTTTTAGCTTTTCGATGGCGGTCAGCCGATATGAACAGCGTAAGAACTACGAAGAGGATGAAGCCAATGCCATTGGCACGGAATACGTACGCG
>Ga0187783_10003486_pt1 | contig 11591 bp, 8 predicted proteins | sample 1015_SJ02_MP02_2_FD_132471 | JGI IMG/M metagenome (GOLD analysis project Ga0187783, IMG submission 132471) | Tropical peat soil microbial communities from peatlands in Department of Meta, Colombia - 1015_SJ02_MP02_20_MG | ecosystem: Environmental > Terrestrial > Soil > Wetlands > Peat | place... | reverse complement strand
TCCAAGCATTGAAGAACTCAAACGCATATATTCATTCGCCAACGCATATCAGATTCAGAGTAGGACAATCTATGGCGACAGTACGGTCATCAGCGAGAAGACCCGCGAAAGTCTTAGACAGGTGGAAAGCTTTTGTCGCCTCCGAGGGAGGCTTCTGGATGTTGGTTGCTCCTCGGGGAAGTTCCTTTGGCTTGCTAAACGCCATGGGTGGTCGTGCGTCTGCGGTGTGGAACTGAACGAGGATACCGCTGAAATCGCGCAGGAGAATGGCCTCTGCGTCTCTGTTGGCGAGCTCGCTTCAGCGAACTACTCACCTTCTTCCTTTGACGCAATTCACCTTGGCGATGTCATCGAGCATGTTCGGAATCCACGAGGAATGCTTTCTGAGCTATCCGCGATTCTCGAGTCAGACGGTGTGATTGTGTTAGTCACTCCAAATCACGATGCGGTTTTTCCGTTGCTTACCTTTTGGCTACACCGGCTGTTCAACATGCCTTGGTCACACGTGACACCTCCCCATCATCTGAATCAGTTCAGCGAGAAATCGCTTGTGAAGTTATTGAACAATGTGAATCTGAACGTCATCCACAAGCAGTATCGAGGATGCAGTCTTCACTATGAGCTCGGAGAAACCCACGTTCTCAGGTCTTTTAGGAACGCAGTGCGGGAACGTCGATTTCCCCTGGCGATAGGTCGCCTCTTCTTCGCGGCATTAACAGCTGTTGGATACGCGGTTGTCTACGGCATCGATCGGTGCTGCATTTGGAAGACGAAAGACTTCGAGATGCTGTTAGTGGCAAAAAAAGCAGCAGGTTGTGGGCAGCCGTCAACATCGTGTGCTACCCTTCTGCCGGGCAACGTGGCTTAGGGATAATTTCACTATCGTTTTATCTGACTAATTTCGGTAGCCAGACTTTGAAAGTCCGTTACTAAGGAACAGTCTCGAGGACGATAGCATAACGGGACCATTATTCCCGATACACCCTCTGCGGTTATTAGGCTTCATGTCTCAGGGGGTCCGCATCGACGCACAATTGACTTATGGTACTTTCGACTTATGGACTCGCTCGGCGGACGCTTCAGTCAGCCAAACGACGAATCATTTATCAGCTCGGCTTGGTTAGCGATCAGAAATTCTATCTGGACTCAGGGATGGTTCGGCCGCGCACCGATGTAGAACGAATCGCGGTTTATGCTGATGCTGTAGATATTGAGTTCCTGTTGCCCGTAGATGGTACGAAGGTACGAAATTCCTACCGTCCCCGATTTGTGTACGGCTTGAGCGGTGCGATAATTGACCCGATTCCAAACCTTGTCTACGATTCAAATGGACAGTTCATTGCCGAAAGTAGCAGTTGGCTCGCCCTGCGCCAATTCTACAGCTGGCCACAGCCCAAAATTCGAGTGCCGCGCAGCCAGCTAACCGGCGAATTTATTTTCCTTCCCAGCAATGGCTATTATCACTGGCTTATTGAGGATCTTCCGGTATTCCTGAAATCCTTGGCTGTGGCGCCCACGTCGAAAGTTCTTTTGCCGAGAAATGCTGCGTCTTATGTTCGCGAAGTAGCACGTTTGATTAACAATGAAATTGTTCTGTTCGATTCGCCGGTTCGCGTGGAACGCCTTGTGATGACGGGAAAAACCGCTGGTATCGGAAACCCGTTAGTGGGTTTGACGCCGCATCCTGCTGATGTAGCGATCCTGCGTGAAGTTTTCGCCCAATATCGCAAATCCGGTCCCTGCGATCGTAAACTCTATTTGTCACGATTGGGTCAGAAGCGCAGTCCCGCGAATGAAGCTGCTCTGCTGGTCGAAATGGAGAAGGAGGGATTTGAACGCTTCGATGGCGCGCGGATGAGCTTGGCTGCGCAGATCACATTGTTCTCGTCTGCCAGACAATTGATTGGACTTCATGGTGCTGCGCTGTCGAACGTTGTTTGGACACCCGAAGGAAGCCATGTTTGCGAGATATTTTCTTCAGGCTATATGCCGAGCTGCTACTCTGCTTTGACTTCCATTCGGTCGGGGCACTATACGCCAGTATCTTATTTTCCTGGTCCGGAAAACGTGATTGATTCTGTAACCATGGGGCACCTAATAGGCATTGCTCGCGGAGAGTTTAAAATCGCGAGTGGTCGGTACCCCTGACTTCCCAACTTACTTTATTCCCAGTTCTGCACAATCGTTGAGTGAGTAGCGGAGAAGCCTCATCAGTCCTCTTTTCTCGTGAGAGTGAGATCCGGGAGCGACGGCGTTCCACCGGAGGCCGACCGGTGCGAGTACCTGTAACAATTACCTTGCGCACCCGATTGTTGCCCAAATCTCCGATGTAATAGTTGCCACTTGCATCGAAAGCCAATCCAATCGGGTCGCGAAACAGAGCCAGCAAGGCTGGTCCATCATCGTGACCGTTGACGTAGCCCCCACCCATTCCTTTATAACTCCGCCATGCCACTCCTGAAGCTCCAGTAGGGGGCACAACTCCATAACGTCCAGCTATAGTCATGACTGTCCCGGTCATATGGTCGATTTTACGGATAAGCTGATTCCCGGTATCTGTAAAGTAAATATCACCCCTATACCAAGTCACGTCGAACGGAATGTTAATCTCAGTACTCGTCGCCAGTCGGCCCTCCCCGTTATATCCTTGCACGCCGGTCCCAGCATAGGTAGTTATGATCCCGGCATTATTGACCCGGCGAATCCGCTGATTAGCCTGGTCGCAGATGTAAAGATTTCCCGTGGGATCGAGGGTAATACCTAGAGGCTGTGACCCGAGCTGTGCGGTAATCGCAGCTCTGTCGTCCCCGTTGTACCCTGGCCCATTAGTACCGGCAACCGTATTGATGTAGCCCGAAGGGATACGAACGCCTAGGATCGTCTGCGTCATCGGATGCAAGTTCACCGCGCGGACACGGTTGACCATCGAGTCGCTGATATAAAGGTTGCCGTCGGGGCCTATAGCCACGCCTTGAGGGCAGTCCATCTTGGCTGATTTAGCGGGACCACCATCGCCGCTGAAGCCAGTGTCCGCTCCGCCCCCGCAACCCCCGCCCCTGCTGTTGCCTGCTGGCGTAGTAATGATTCCTGTAGTGTGGTCAACTCTGCGAATCTGATGATTCCCTTGATCGGCAATGTATAAGTCTCCGCTTGCATCCAGAGCTAAACCAACGGGATGGTCTAAGCAGGCACGCGCAGCTAGCCCATCGTTTCCGCAAAACCCTCTGATGCCCATGCCTGCGACCGTAGCGATTCGCCCCGGAGGAATGCGGACAGAGAGGATTGTTTGTGCCGTGGATTGCGTGTTCACCGCGACAATGCGGTTATCTTCGATGTCCGCAATGTACACGTTTCCTTCTGGGTCCAATTTGACTTGGCCTGGCCAGCGAAGAGGAGAAGCGGTAGGCAGGGCGTCTTCGACGAAGCCTCCATAAACTCCGGTTCCAGCGAAGGTCTTAATCGGAGGTCCAGCTACGCTGGCTGGAGCAGCGGTACTGGTTCTAAAAACAACGATCGTTGTTGAACAACCTGTGGCGCAGTTTGATGTACTTCCCAGCTTCCAGGTCGGATTAACTGGCATCGTGCTTGGCGCGACTAAAATCGAAGCAGTAGTGTTGCCGTGGTTGCCGGGGCTTTGCAGGGGCGTACCGAAGCCGCCGTCGAGTGAGGCTGAGTACGGGGCCGCTGAATTGGTTCCGGTGACGGCAACAATGAGGTCACCTGCCTCCGCAGGTGTGACGCTCCCCGATTGAAAAACCAGGGTATTGACAGGACTTTTTCCGTTTTGCAGCAGAAGTGGATAATTCGGTAGAGTACCCTTGCAGGCCCAAACTATCCCCGAAGGGTAATATGTCGGCAATGGGCCGAACGTGTGCGACGCACTCGTGATCGGTTCAGGTACGAAATAGACCTGAGTGTAGACCGCTCCTTCCCCGAAAGTCGAGGTATACTCCCAATTGTTGTTCTGACTGTCGGCCATCATCATGTCGCTGCCCGGCCAGAAGGAGATGGCCGCGACCAGCAAGCTGGCCCCGGTCGAGTTCATCGGGGCAGACACTCCGGCATTGGAGTTCCAGGCAAAGGTGGTGTGAGCAAAGCAATTTACGGCCGCTTGGGCAGAAACGGACATGAAACCGACAATAATAAGTAGAAGTTTCTTCATAAATATCGGTGCCTTCAGAGCTCAGTTCCTCAAAAGTTCAGTTCCTCGCTAGTGTTGTCGCAATCAACTTCGCCGCCTCAGAAGTGCAATATCCATTGGTCAGGACCTGATGATGAAGCTCAAAAACGCGGGCGGGCTCATCGGTCTCCAGCATAACCATCCATTCATGCCGCATCCTAAATACGAGTTCAGGACTTTTCGTGTCAATGAAGAAGTTCACGCCTATCGCCATGTCAGACGAACAGAATCGTTGCTGATACAATGTTGCCACTTGAAAAGGCCTACCTCCCGCTCAAGTAGATGCCCGACGTATCAATATGACGCCTAAATTGAGCACGGTAAAAGAGACGCTCTCGGGTAGCTCTGTCCATCAAATCTGGGAACGGACGTACCGAAACACTAAATCCGAGCGCTTTTACGAAGGAGTATTCGATTGGATAGCTGCCATTCAGCCATTGCAGACGTTGCGAGCTTTGGATATCGGATGTGGGATTGGAAATCATGCCATCCGACTCGCCAAGCGGGGATGCAACGTGGTTGCAGCTGACTTTTCCCCGGATCGGGTGGCAGCAGCGACTGAGAATATCGAACGTCAGGGCTTCGGATCTCGAATTTCGATTTGCAATGAAGATTTGGCGTTGGGGCTGTCGTTCCCCGATGCCTCCTTCGACATTGTTTTGTGCTGGGGCGTGCTGATGCACATTCCGCAGATCGAGTCGGCGATTGGTGAGTTGGTCCGTGTTACACGGCCGGGCGGCAGAATTCTTGTTTGGGATGCGAATCTGTTTGGTGTTGATGCGATGCTGACAGCGGTTTCGACAGCCGTAAAGAAGATTGTTGGAGCAGCCAGGAGCCGACATGTTCAGTTTTCCAAATTTGGAAATGAGTACTGGAACGATACTCCCAGCGGTCGGTTGCTCACTCGACATTCCAACATCCGTGCCCTCAGCCGATCTTTCGAGGCGCAAGGATGCCAATTACTGCACCGAATAAGCGGTGAATTCACTGAAATATACGGCGTTGGTGGTCCGCTCGCGCAGTTTGCCCATATTTGGAACCGGGCCTGGTTTGCCGCGGGACACATTCCATATCTAGCACATGCTAATTTGCTCGTTCTTGAGCGGAACCGGTCCGACTCTACGCTTGTTCAGAGAATGAGACGAACTTGCTAAGTGTTCAGAAGAAACATTACAACTTCGCCACCGGCGAGCCTTTCGCGGACCGCGCTATCTTAACTCTTTGCTGCGAACTTTACGAAAACGCGCTCGACGGCTTTTGTGGAAACGTCACTCGTAAAGGGCTATGCGAATTTCCTTTTCAGTTTCTCCATCAGCACCAATTTCGATCGCTTTTCCCCCACCGATTGGGTACCGTTATCAATGCGACTAAGTCGACAGCTCCCTCACATGTCGTGGATAGGAGTATTGAACTGTTGCTCGAGAATCCGCCGCTCGTTGAGATGTTGGCAGGCAGTCTTGTAAAGCCATGAATTTGAGTCCACCACGGTCCGTGCTGAATTCCTTACGCCATTTTCGTGCGCACGATGACGGTCCGTGGAGCCTATCTCCGGGGCTCAGTGTTATTGTCAACGCATCAGCCGTTTTGTTACTGGTGACGTCACCTGTTTGGCTTTTCGGGCTCTTTGCGGTCTACGAGGAGGAGGTTTCGATTCCTCTGAGTACGGCGGCCTCTACGGCGGCCCTGATCCTGTTTGCCGATTATTCACTTATCATGCTTTGCTCGCGCCAACATTCGTCTCTTCGGCGAGTGATGATGGTGGGTCTATTGGCGAAAGTGGCTGCTGCGGGCCTTTACACAATTATGGTAGCTCGTTTGTACAACTATATCGCCGATACGGCACACTACTTTTGGATTGCCCAAAGTCTAACGACTACGTACCAGCAGACCGGCAGTCTGACGTTCCCGGATCCCCTGTTTGGCATGAACTTCCCTCCATTCTTGGGGCAGTGCATATTTACGATAACGGGAATCTCATTGCCGGTGGCGATGTTGGTTTTTGCCTCGATGTCTTACTGGGGGGCGTACTTTTTCTACCGGGCTTTCTCGATTGGATTTCCTGGTGCAATGCGCTCCGATGTGTTGGCTGCCCTGATCTTTTTGCTTCCCAGTTGCGTTTTCTGGACGTCCAGCATTAGCAAGGATGCTGTAATGATGTTGGGCTCTGGGATTGCAACGTATGGAGTCGCGCATGTGTATCACCGAGTGGGGCTCCGAGGATATCTGTTATTGGTAACTGGACTTGGAGTGATCATGACAGTGCGTCCCCACATGGCTGGTATTCTGGCGATTGCGTTTATCTTCCCCCATTTGTTTGGGGCGAATCGTACTGGACTCAGCGGGTTCGCAGTGAAAGTAATCGGCTTACCCGCGCTGGTGGTCCTCACATGGTTCCTTGTTGCACGGGGTGCAACCTACGCTGAGATGCAGGAGGTGTCTGGAGGCACATCCGTCGTCATGCGAATCGCCCAAAACAATGCGGCGACCGGCGGATCAACCTACGGAGGGTCTCTTGCTGCGCGGGTAGCTCTGGCACCATTTTTGCTGATCCGGCCATTTCCGTTCGAGGTGCACAATTTTCAAGCAGCGCTTGCCTCTCTCGAAGGACTCGGGCTGCTAACGATGTTCTGGCGGCGGAGAAAAGTGCTGTATCGCGCGCTGGGGCAAAGTCGGTCGAATCCATTTGCGATGTTCCTGGCGCTGTATGCGGTGGAATTTACGGTTATTTTTGCGGCCGCCACCACGAATTTTGGCTTGTTGAACAGGCAGCGGGTAATGTTGGCGCCGTTTACGATCATGCTATTTCTGAGCGATTCCCGGTCGGAGCGGCAGGAGGCTCCGCAGCCGATTCCGGTCCTCCAGCGGAAGAGACGCGTCGCAATTGCGGGGGAGAGATCGCCTGTGATCGGAGATTAGGCAACGAGAGCTCGGGCTATTGAACGTGGAACGGGTCTTAGGAGTAGTTTGGAATGTGCGGTCTTGTTGGGTTTGTCGATACGAAGAGAGGCTGGCAGCAGTTCGAGCTGGAAGCCTTCGCCAGACGTATGGCCGACGCACTTCGGCATCGTGGGCCCGACGACTCCGGGGTTTGGGCAGATGCCGAGGCTGGAATCGCACTGGGGCATAGGCGGCTTTCGATCTTGGATCTCTCAATGGCGGGACATCAGCCGATGGTTTCGGCCAGCGGACGATTCGTGATCGTTTATAACGGCGAGATTTACAACTCCGAGCAGCTCCGACATGAGTTGGTGAAGGAGGAGGCGGGGTTGCATTTTCGTGGGTACTCCGATACTGAAGTAATGCTGGCCGCCTTCGAGCAGTGGGGAATTGAGCCGGTTCTGCGGCGGATGAACGGCATGTTCGCCTTCGCATTGTGGGATCGCCAGGAACGGATGCTCATGCTGGCGCGAGACCGGTTTGGGGAAAAGCCACTGTATTATGGGCTGATAGGCGAGACATTCCTTTTCGCCTCGGAGTTGAAAAGCTTCCTGGTACATCCGTCGTTCAATAGGGATATTGACCGCGACGCCCTAAGTTGCTACTTGCGGTTTAATTGCATCCCGGCGCCGTACTCGGTTTATCGGGGCATTCGCAAATTGTTTCCCGCAAGCGTGCTCTATTACCGCAAGGGCGAGGCGACCACCAAGCCTTACTGGACGTTACGATCGTCGGTGGTGCGAGCGCTGGCAGAGCCTTTTAAGGGGTCGCCCGAGGATGCCGAACAAGAGCTGGACGGTTTGTTACGCGATGCAGTGCGCCTGCGCATGCATGCGGATGTGCCACTGGGGGCGTTTCTTTCGGGTGGCATCGACTCGTCAACGATTGTGGCACTGATGCAGGCCCAGAGCCGTCGACCGGTGCAGACGTTTGCAGTGGGATTTCAAGAGGAAGGGTACGACGAATCTCCTGATGCGCGCGTTGTGGCGAAGCATCTGGGCACCGATCACACCGAGGTATGTCTCACTTCGGCGGAAGCGATCGATCTAGTCCGACGGTTACCATCGATCTTCGACGAGCCGTTTGCGGATTCCTCCCAAATTCCGATGTTGCTGGTTTCAGAGTTGGCGCGGCGGAACGTAACCGTAAGTCTGTCAGGTGATGGCGGCGACGAGATTTTTGGAGGCTACAACCGGTACACATGGGGACGGCGTGTTTGGAACCGGCTAAGAGGAACTCCGCGGCCTCTGCGTCTCATGGCGGCAGCGGGGATGACGGCGTTCGGGCCGGAGACTTGGGATGAGGCGTTCACACACATCCGTCCCATCTTACCGAAGAGTTTACGGCTACGCATGCCTGGATATAAAGTGCACAAGCTTGCGAGCTTGCTCCCCTCGGAAAACCCGATGGAAATGTATGCGGGTATGGCGTCGCATTGGACTGAACCGGAGCAAGTCGTGTCCGGAGCGGCTCAGCTGCAGCCGCTGCACATGGTGCAAGATCAGTGGTGCGATCTGCCGGATTTTGAGCGACAGGCGATTTATCTGGACACCATTACGTATTTGCCCAACGACATTCTGGTGAAGCTGGATCGGGCGACAATGGCGTACGGTTTGGAAGGGCGAATTCCTTTCTTGGATCCGCGCGTTGTCGAATTCGCATGGAGGCTGCCATTGCACATGAAAGTCCGGCCGAATGAAGGCAAGTGGATTCTGCGACAAGTGCTTTACCGGTACGTGCCCCCAGAGTTGGTTGAAAGGCCCAAGATGGGATTCGGTATTCCCCTGGGCGCATGGCTGCGCGGTCCGATGCGTGAATGGGCCGAGGAACTCCTGGAGCCGCGGCGTTTGCGCGAGGAAGGTTTTTTTAATGCGGACGCAGTTCGGTCAAAATGGAGTGCCCACCTTGCAGGGCAAGGAGCCTGGCAGTTCCATCTGTGGGACATTCTGATGTTCCAACTCTGGTGGGAGCACCAGAACTCGGCTCGGAAGGAGCAAACCCGAGTCGAATCCGTCCAGATAGGAGGATGACCTTGCCGGCTAGGGAACCAGCCCCAGGTAGTTTCATCATCTCTCTTGATTTTGAATTGCACTGGGGAGTTCGCGACGTCAAGACGGTAGAGCAGTATCGGGAGAATCTGCTCGGAGTGCGCCGCGCTGTGTCTGCAATGCTCGCTGCCTTTGTGGAATACGATATTCACGCGACCTGGGCTACAGTGGGCTTCCTTTTTTTTAGCCGGCGGAACGAACTGCTGCGTGCTCTACCCATCGAACGGCCACAGTACGATGACCCGCGACTGTCACCTTATGCAGAGATTGATGGCATCGGCGAGAATGAAGGTTGTGATCCCTACCATTTTGGTCACAGTCTTCTGGAGGAAATTCGGACGAGTCCTGGACAGGAGATCGGAACTCATACCTTTTCGCACTATTACTGCCTTGAGCCGAAGCAGAGCGTCGTGGCGTTCCGTGCAGACTTAGCGGCGGCTAGGGCAGCGGGTGAGGCGTTCGGAGTCGCGCTAACGTCGATCGTGTTCCCACGAAACCAGTATGATCAGGAACACCTGCGTGTCTGCCGACAGATGGGTTTGATGGCATTTCGCGGGAATCTGGAAACGTGGTTGTATCGGACGCGACGGTTATCCGAAGAGCGCCGTTGGGTACGGGCTGCACGGCTGGCGGATTCGTACTGCGATCTGTCGTCGCACAATTGCTACGTGCTTCCTCAAGCGGGCAGCGACCTCCCAGGCGATCTTCCTATTAACCTTCCGGGGAGTCGCTTTCTTCGCCCTTACAATTCCAGAGTTACCGCTTCACAGGCATTGCAAGAAAGGCGTATCAAGAACGACCTGACATACGCGGCTCAGAACGGGCTTGCCTATCACCTGTGGTGGCATCCGCATAACTTCGGCGCGAACCTGGGAAAGAGTATCGAGACGCTCCGCCGGATTCTTGAGCACTTCCGCAGGCTTAAGGAATGTTACTGGATGCGGAGCATGAACATGGCCGAGTGCACGCTCGAGCAACCTCCAGTGCAGGATCATGTCGTCATCGAAGAAAATCGTCTTGCTCGGCCGAGAAGATAGGCCGACAGCCATTCTCTATCACCACCTCTGCAGCGAATTTCCGATTGCGGGAGTCATCGTAGAGAAGGGAGAATCCCGCGTGGAGTTTGTCAAGCGAAGGATCAAGCGGCTGGGTTGGTGGAAGACTTTGGGACAAGTAGCGTTTCGAGCAATCGTCACCCCATGGCTGAGTTTGAGATCAAGGCAGAGGGTTCAAGAAATTATCCGTCAATTTGGGCTAGATGCTTCTCCTATACCGGCGAACCAATTGACTAAAGTCGAGTCGGTGAATGCGGATCAGACCTTCGAAGTGCTGCAGGAAATTAACCCTGACGTGGTCGTTGTGAGCGGTACACGCATAATCTCCGCGAGAGTGCTCAAATGTGTGAAGGCCGTATTCATCAATATGCATGCGGGAATTACGCCCATGTATCGCGGAGTTCACGGCGGATATTGGGCATTGGTGAATAACGACCGGGATGCTTGCGGAGTGACCGTGCACGAGGTGGACCCTGGTGTCGACACCGGACGCATTCTGGGGCAAGCTCGGATTGCACCCAATGGCGCCGACAATATCGCAACCTATGGTTTTCTTCAAATCGCAACTGGGTTGCCGTTGTTGAAGAAATCCGTTCGCGATGCCTGCGATGGCCAGTTGCAGGGGGCGCCCGTTCCGTCGGGCAAATCGCAACTGTGGACGCATCCTACTCTCGCCGAGTACGTTTATCACCGAATGAAGTCGGGGGTGAAATAGGATGGGACTACGGATCGCACAAGTCGCGACCTCCGATATCTCCGTGCGGCTTCTCCTTCTCGAGCAAATCAAAGCACTCGAAGCCGATGGGCACGAGGTGGTAGGGGTGTGTGCGCCGGGCCCATGGGTCGAGAGCATTCGCGCCGCGGGGGTGAGGGTGGAAACGGTGCCAATGGAGCGCGAGATCGCGCCACTTCGCGACGTGCGCTCACTTCTGGCTTTACGAGATTGTTTTCGGCGCAACAAATTCGATGTGGTGCACACGCATACTCCCAAAGCGGGACTGATCGGGCCTGTGGCAGCGCGGATGGCAGGGATTCCACATGTGGTACACACCATTCACGGGCTGCTGTTTCATGACCAAATGACCCGCTGGAAACAGCTCTTATTCTGGCTTCCAGAGAGGTTCACAGCGACATTTTGCCACCGACTCTTGTCGCAGAGCCGCGAAGACATGGAACAGGCTGTCCGGAGCGGATTGTGCCGCCGAAGAAAGATCGCCTATATAGGTAACGGAATCGACGTAGAACACTTTTCCGTTCAGCCACAATATGATAGATCGAAGAAATTGTATGAACTCGGCTTCGATACGAGCGATTTTGTGGTCGGGAGCGTCGGGCGACTAGTGAGGGAAAAAGGCTTCATGGAGTTGTTTG
>Ga0187783_10003485_pt1 | contig 11592 bp, 13 predicted proteins | sample 1015_SJ02_MP02_2_FD_132471 | JGI IMG/M metagenome (GOLD analysis project Ga0187783, IMG submission 132471) | Tropical peat soil microbial communities from peatlands in Department of Meta, Colombia - 1015_SJ02_MP02_20_MG | ecosystem: Environmental > Terrestrial > Soil > Wetlands > Peat | place... | reverse complement strand
TAGGTAGCATATGGCGGAAAGGCGATGAAACCGTTTACTTATCGAACTCTGTGCTTCCTATGTAGGTAAGACACCAAATAGCAGCAGGTTGGCACTGCCCCAACTCGTCCCGGACGAGAACAGAGTTCTCACAAGCACATGCTGTTTGTTCGCCTGCCCTCAACCGCCAAGCTTGGTTACATCCAATCAACCGGCGGGCACCGCATCGCATGAGAGCTAACGTGGGGGATGCCAGCTGTCCTCGACGCGTCATCGAGTGACTCCCAAACATAGGAGTAACTGACCGGCTGCCCAGGTTTCCACGGCGAGGCGAAGACCCAATCCTCCGCACCGGAGCAGCGAATGATGAGGCACAGCTGCGTTTCCAGACCACGACCGGTGTCTGATCAGCGGATTCAAATAAGAAACCCTCCCGGCCGATCACGATCGGCGATACTTGAAAGGATTAGCGACGGCGACTTCGAGATGGGCGAAATCACTTTCATTGCGGGTGGCCAGAGTGAGTCCATGAATGCGAGCCGTGGCGGCGATCATGGCATCTTCGCGCACCGTATCGGATCGATGATGCATTAAACGCGCATACTCGCGAAAGCACAGTGCGTCCATGGGTAAGACCTGCGAAACGCGTTCCAACTGTGTCGCCCATAATTCGATTTCGTTTGCTTTCCCAGGGTTTTGTTGACGGGTGAGTTCCACCCCTTTTTGAATTTCTCCGAATGTTACAGCGGAGAAGAAGCCTTGACCTACTTCGAGACTTTGCAGCCAAGCAAATGCGCCTGCGTGCGGTTTTGGCTTGCGCATCTCGGACGCGACGTTCGTGTCGATGAGATAGCGAATCATTCCAACCCCAATGGCTTCCGCCATCTACCCGTGCCACGTTTCGGAAGTGGAATCTCGAATCGCGGTCCATCACCGAGGAGTACATCCTTCCAGGTTAGGCGGTTTCCGTCATTCAACCTGCGCCATTCCTCGACAGAAATGACGACGGCAGTGTCGATTCCGCGGCGGGTGACTACTTGCGGTCCGTGCTCGAGGGTCTGATCGATCAGTTCGCTGAAGCGTGCTTTGGCGTCCTGCAACTGCCACTTCATTGCATCGCTCCTCTCTTGCCCGTCATCATACGTCTAGTCAGATGGCTAGTCAATTAGAGTCGGGGGTCGGATTGCCGAAGCTAAGATGGATCATAGAGTCGGGGATTCCGAGATCCCAGGTTCCCCTTGCTTCTACGGTACAAAGATAACCACGACAGTTAGGAGCAGTGGTCAGCAAGATTGGCCCAGCGTGCGTCCAGCTTACGTCCAATAATTATTCCGATGGGTTCCGAGGCGCTCCAAATGGTGCCACCCGCTTCCAGTAAGCGCTTTATTTCTAATCTCTGAGTGGGTTCGATTCCCATCTCCAGTTATCCTGTTGAGCTCTTTTGTTTTGGCTTATGCCGATACGTCCAAAAAAGTCCATTAAGCCCCTTGCGGTCGCACCATCCTGAACAGTCTTCCAACCGCCTCGCGCTTCAGACTTGAAGCGGCCTGCTTGGAGATCTCAACTGCAATGCCCACGGGAACGCAGCGGATGACCCACCCCGAGCTGGAGTTGAGGCACCGGAGTCTCATCGGCTTCTGCAGACGGATGGTTATGGCGCGTACGAACGGGTCGGCGGGCCAGGGCTATCAGAATCGCCTGCAATATGCCGAGCGCTGACTCCGGGCTCCAGCTCCAACAACTCCAGCTGTGCATCGGAACCACCTACCGGAAGAACGTCTCCTGTGCTGAAGTGGAGGGATGCATCTGCATTCGCTGCGCAGATGGTGGTTAGGCTATCGGGTTTTGGGACGCGGTTCGCAGGGCCTGGCTTGCGAGCTACGGCCCCTGGCGCATCAGTCATCTGGTGGCGTGGAGGAAGATATACGGGTAGACATTGGACAGTGCCGGTCAACAGACAACCGATTCGCGGAAGCGCCACAGTTTTCCGATGCGCATGCCGGGAACGATTCCATCTCCAGCTAAGCGCTTTACCGTCTTTGGATGAATACCCAGCAGATGTGCCGCGCGGTCAGCGCGGATGAGAGGTTCACAATTCATTTCGTCTTCATAAGAACTTTCAGCTCACGGTCACAGGTCCCCCCCACTTTTTCGCCATTGCAGACAGCAAAGTCGTCGCACCAGGACGGGTGGATTTGCACTTCCATTTCACTGTCTTCGGGATAAGGTAGGCTTCTTGGCGAGCTCACCGCGGCGGCTTACCGGTGGTGAGCCGCTGTTGCGCTTAGCGGCTGATCGCCTCCGATGTGATGGCTAACAGTGTCCGGTCTTGAGCCAGAGAAGGATGGATGCTAGCGTGTGGTGTAGCCATTTGGAACGTCCAGTGTTCCTTTTGGTTAGGGCTGGGTAGGTGCTCGTAACACCTGCTTGGCCCGTTTTAGTGTCCAGATAATATGCTTAGCGCTCAGCATTGTCAAGAAAAAAGTGGATAACATTTGCTGAGCGCTCAGCATATGTGGTAATAAATGCATTCATGGCGAAGAAAGATCCTGCCGCGGTGCGGCTCGGGAAGCGGGGCGGAAAAGCCTACGCCGAGAAGCGTACCAAAGAACAACGCCAAGAGCAGGCTCGAAAGGCTGCTCAGGCACGATGGGCAAAGAAGCTGGGTGCAACCCAGAGGATCTCGGAGTGAATAGCCGCAACGGGAGCGACCACCTAGAAAGGGCGAAGAGGAACGGCTGTGGTTGGGTGGCCAGAAATGTACGGGTTGGGTCGCCGAAGCCCGACTGTGAACCATTCAAATAGATGCCGATGACGAGGAAATCAGCCTCGAGTTCCAAAGCCGGGTTGCAGCACATCTCAGGGCAGCAGCCGGCTGAAAAATGGGAGTGGTGTTTCCTCGGAACTGGTAGAGTCTTGCCATGAGAGGGAATAATCGGACAGCGGGTGTGATCCCTTCGCCTTGATAGGGGGCCGAGCCCTGCGGCAATGGGGCACGCAGGAGGACGAAACCTGAGATGAGCGGACTATACCAAGATCTACTTTATGCGCTGCGGCAGCTGCACAAATACCCTGGCTTCACGGGCACCGCCACTCTGACTCTGGCATTTGCTATTGGGGCTGCCTCGTCGGTGTTCAGCGTTGTCTATAGCGAACTCATTCGGCCACTGCCTTACGATCGTCCGGAGAAGATTTTCTACCTCGAAAGCTACGCACCCGAAGGGTATACGCAGCCGGCCTCATACCCCGAGTACCAGGACTGGCGGCGGGAGAATCACGTTTTCTCGTCTCTGGCCGGATTCTCGACTTTCTTACCGGGCAGCAGCAACCTGGAAGGGCCAGCCGGTCCGGTCGCCTTGCCCACAGTCGCCACAACCGATAATTTCTTCGATGTTTTCGGGGTGAAACCAATTATCGGGCGGACGTTCGCGCCTGGCGAGGACCTTCCGGGCAAGAATGACCTAATCGTTCTCAGTTACGAGGTCTGGCGGCAGGATTTCGGAGCCAATCCAGACGCCGTCGGACAATCCGTCAAGCTAAATGGCGCTGCCTACACCGTGATTGGAGTCATGCCTTCGGGCTTCCGCTTTCCAGTAAATGCGCGCAACGCGATCTATACTCCGCTTCACGTGCCCCAAGCCTGGGCGGAGGCGCGGGGCGATCACTGGCTACCTGTAGTCGGGCGACTCAAATCGAGTTTTTCTGCAGTACAGGCGGAATTGGATATGAATCGGGTGCTGCGCGACCTCTGGAAGGCATATCCGGAGACCAAGGGTCGGAGGATGAAGTTAATCGACGTCGCTTCATTCGTGGTCGGGGACACCGCTCCCGCGCTCAAGGTTTTAGTTCTGGCCGTACTTGCGGTATTGGCGATCGGCAGCGCCAACGTCGCCTGCTTGGTGCTGGCAAGAGGTGTGAAGCGAGATCGCGAGCTAGCGCTGCGCTCGGCCGTGGGAGCAAGTCGCGCGCGGCTGATCCGCCAGATGCTGACCGAGAACGTTCTGCTTGGGGTTCTAGCGGCGGCTGTTGGCCTGGTACTAGCGTACGGCCTGCTCAACGCGATTCGCTCCTTGCTTGGCGCCGCGGTCGCACGCGGCGTAGAGGTGCGCATGAATGCGCCCATGCTTTTAGTTACGCTCGGAATCGCACTGGTAACGAGCGTCATGGCAGGGCTAGTGCCGTCGTTTCGCCTCTCGCGAGTTACCCCTTTTCTCGTGCTCAAAACCGGGGGTGGAGCTGGTTCGAGCGGAGGACAGAAGCGTCTGCGCGCGAGTTTCATCGTGACCCAGGTCGCGCTGGCGGTGGTGCTACTCGTCGTATCTGGCCTGCTGATCCGGACTTTACATGGCCTTCAGAATACTGACCTTGGGTTCAACCCCGAGCACCTGTTAACCACAAAGATCGTTCTCTCGCCAAGCGCTTACCGGGGACGCGACGTGGTCGCAGCTTTCTACCGACCACTATTGGAGAAGGTTCGTGCCATCCCCGGCGTGGCGGATGCCGGTATTATTCAAATGTTGCCCATTCAGGACTGGGGTTCAAATTCCGATGTGCACATTGTTGGCCACCCACCCGACCGGCCGAATGAGGAGCGCCTGGCCGAGTTCCGAGTGGTGACGCCGGGGTACTTCCGAGCGCTCGGTATCCGGCTGATCCGGGGTCGAATGCTCGATGAGAAGATCGATATGCCAACCTCTCCGTTGGCCGTAGTAGTGAATGAGGCGTTCGTCCGGAAATTCTTTGCCCCAGACGAAAACCCGATCGGCCAGCACATCGAAGACGGCAAGGCCACAATCGTCGGGGTTGTACGGTCGGTTCGACAAGATTTGCGACAACCGCCGATGGCGGAGATGGATTACGCGATTTCGCAGGTGGCCGCCAATGCAGGGATGAAGGACTACCTCCTGCACATGTACTTGGTCGTGCGCACACAAATGGAACCGGCATCCATATTCCCCGTCCTGCGCCATGTATTTCACCAGATCGATCCTGGCCTGCCGTTTCGCGATCCGGAAACGATGAACGAAGTCGAGTCCGATGTAGTCGTGTTTCAGCGCCTGCAAAATTGGCTTTTTGCAGCATTCGCGCTTCTAGCCGTGCTGTTGGCCGTCGTCGGGCTGTATGGTGTTATCAACCACGAAGTGGAACTTTCCACTCATGACATCGGCGTCCATCTGGCATTAGGTGCCGCGCCTGCCCGTGTCATGGGCGGCGTATACCGCCGAGTTGCAATGATGCTTCTTCTCGGAGCCGCCGTCGGATTGTTCATTACTGCGCTCACCCAGAAACTGCTAGCGTCCGTTTTGAACATCGATGTGCGGGGAGACATGGCGTTGATTGTGGGTCTAGTTTGGGCATTGATCTTCGTCGGATTGTTGGCAGTGCTGCCCCCTGCACGCCGCGCGGCGAAGGTCGATCCTATGATGGCGCTGCGTTATGAGTAATCGCTCATAAAAATCTGAGCAAGATTTGCATGCTGCCGAGTCGAACCATGCGGAAGAAGTTCTCGACGTGGTACTCGTTGCCAATCACAAGCCGACAGAAATGATGGAGCCAAACTAAGCGAAAAATCGCTCGACTGGGCAACGTCGATGACAGCGGCGCAGAGGGCGACCGTCTTGGGTGGACTTTTGGCGCTCTCCGCACCGCGGAGCGATCGGTCGCGCTGGAGGTTTGTGGGGGAAGCAGTGCCCGAGAAATGCCTTCGACGAGATGACGGCTGCCGATACTGGCTGCGAATGCGGGAGAATTCCTTCCAGGAACTGACGATTAGATTGGCGCGTTTGGAGGGTGGCGGCCTTCGTGCGCTTCGGTCGGCACTCACTTACCCGCCGCGGCAGCCTCCACTTGAGATGGACGTGTTCCTCCTGCTGAAGGTAAGCGACAATCTCAAGTAGATTCTGCGCTCGAGGGTTCCCGGATGGACTGAACATGCGCATGATGCTCTTCGGCGAGCACTGCATCTCTTCTGCCAGCTCACCAAAGCCGACAGTCGCATTGCTGTAGTCGAGCAACATCGCCTTGCCGGTGTCTACGTCACCAGCCAGTAAATTCTCGATCCCTTCTAGGAGGAGCGCTTTGCGGAATGCGGGATCGCGGTCTGATCGCGCTTGGACGGTCCCTCGGAAATCTCTTGTGGGCGCCATTCTCTTACCCTCCTTCGGCTCTTTTGGTTGCTTGTAGTCAAGCCATAACCTTAAGTAGCCTTTGCGATGTCGCGTGATTGCCGCTTCTTCATACCGCCGCCCAGTAGGATTACGAGGCAATCGCCACCCTTCTGTATGCGTGGAACCCCGTCGTCTCAAGATGCACTAAAGCTTCTGTCCTCTAGCAATTTGGCCTGCCACAAGAAACGTTTTCGGATATGGGCCTTCACCACAAAGCTTGAACGAGCCAAAGTCTTTATACCACGGCCCCTCGGGTACATTTGGCTTCGACTCGATCCAAACTCGCAATCGATTGAGATCTCGCAGACTGATCTTGCGGTCATGCATCCGCTCTATCAAATGGGCACGAACCGCGGCAGGCAGATGTGACCAGGTTTCGATCTGTGGCATTATTCACCGAACACGAACCGCCCTAGTTGATCGCCCAAACGCTTGACTTGCTCGGGATCACTGGCAGCGCGGAATCGGTCGGCCAGTTCGAAAAATGCGCGCTCTTTCTGCTGCCGCGCTTCGATTCCTTGTTCGATCAGCTCAACCAGAACACGGTTATCGCTGAGACGACGCCGCCTCGCGATGGTGTCCACTTGGTCGGCGATTTCGGGAGTAAGCGTCACGCTGCGACGAACGTCTTTTCTGTATCTTCGTTTTACCATTGCATCATTATACACCATAATGGTGCATTTCGAACGGAATGCACGAGCACGCCAATGCGTTTGCAAACGGTTCGACGAAGTCTCAACTGCATTGCGGATGGGGAAGCGGCGGGATGCCTTGTTTCGGCGCAAAGGTGAAAACGACAACGAGGCATATACGCCGGGTTAGGCACGCCACAGCCATCGGCAGCATCGCATTTTGCTGCAGGGATGTGCTCCCGAATCCCAGAAATCCCTGCCGTACGGCTGGGCCCATGTAAAAGGAAGACAGAGGCATTCCCTCAAGGTTGCCGTAGTGCGACGGTAGCTACCGTCAGTGCTTCTCAAGCGCCCGCAATTATCGAAGGCCACATCAGTAATGTTTACTTCGGGGCAGCGCGGCGAGAACTGCCCCACAAACTGCGAGGACATGCCCATTTCACTGGCTCGGTCGCGGAGTTCGTAAGCCTTGCGGGTATAGTCGGCAGACAGACTGTACTCTTTATATGTCCCCGTACACGCGGCCGAGGACTGCATACGCTAATGCAAAGTTTGGATCGAGTTCGATGGCATGCTGGATATTGGCTGGCCAGCAAATATTAAGCCAATATCCTGAGCCTCCGCATACAACGACTTCCTCACCCTCTGGAAAGATTAACCGGCGAGAACGGCATTGGCTGGCACCACTTCCGTCACATGTTTTCCAGCATGCTGCGGGAGTTGGGCACGGACATTAAAGTCCAACCGGAATTGTTGAGCAATTGTTGAGGCATGCCGACGTGCTTACCACTCTGAATTTCTACACTCAGGCCGCTTCCGCTCAGAAGCGGGAAGAGGTCGGAAAACTGTTCAGGATGGTGTGTCCGAAAGGGGCCTAATGGACGTTTTTGCACGTATTGGCATGAGCCAAAACAAAAGGGCTCAACGGCATCACTGGGGTGGGAGATGGGAATCGAACTCACTCAAAAATTGGAAATAAAGCGCTTACTGGAAGCGGGTGGTACCGTTTGGAGCGCATCGGAACGCATCGGAATAATTATTGGACGTGAATTGGAGGTACAAACATGACCAGCGTTTCTGGAGCCAGATCAGCATCTGGTTGTACCCATATCACGGGATGCCACGGCACGCCTCGTGACCGCTCCTTGTATGAATCTCGCACTCGCTCGTTATGACGCTACCAAACGTGCGCTTGCTGCCACGCATCGTGTCGATCTGATCAAAGCGAGAGCCTGGCCAAACAGGATTCCTCTCACACCCTGCTTGGAGCAAGCACTCGCCGTACTACAGTGCTGGACAATATGTCCATGTACGAGCGCTAACCCCACCCCAGAAGGAGTGCTTTATCAAAAAGCCGTGGAGAATAACTGGTCAACATGGTGCTGATAGCTATAGTTTCGTGCAACAAGATCTCAGATTCGCCCTCCTGCTCGGCATTGGTGCCGCAATGCCCGGTCAACACCTAATGAGAAACGATCCGTCCGGTCGCCGATTATTCCTTTCGCAGCGCAACGCTCTTACCAATCTAGCCAAAAGTGTAACCGCTTGATGCCAAAGAGCAAGCGCACGCCGCTGTCGACACACGATGTTTTAAGGTGTCCGCCCTCGACCGCAGGTGTCCGGAACCGAACAGGCCGCCATCGGTCTGCTGGGTTTATAGAACCGGTTGTAGGTTGGTTTCCCAGAGGAAGAGACGCCAGCTACCTTTCAACAAGAAACGGCTCCACGTCGTCGAGCACGTAGGAGCCGCAGCTCCGCGCCAGGTAACCTGCAGGGAGCAGCATCGATCTGAACCGTAACCGGCTTCGGTTGATGCAAACCTACCTATAACTCCGCCAGGGGTTGGCCGCTGCGTGTCTTTCTCTTACCTCTCGAAAAGAGAATCTGAGAGCGACATCCCGGCCATAGCCGCGCCCTTCAAGCGGCGAATCGAGGGCGTCGAGCACGTTGCGAAGCTGAATCTTTTGACCGGCTGACCATGCCTTCCTGTTAGTGACATGGCAGATGAACTCCAACAACGCCACGGATCAGTTAACGCAGGTCTAATTGCCAATGCGTAACGTTGTACCTCTGGCAGAAAAATGTGAAGCGGCGCTAGCGATACGGGCATCACAGCGGGAAGCAATTTGGATACCGAGCACCCACCGTTAAGCTCTTTTGGGCATGGCGGCTTTTGCCGCCGCCTTGACTGATGCGAGGGACAAGGATGAGGGCAAGAACAATCGCAATTGTCTTGACGCTCTGTGTTGTTGGAGCGGTCGCGTGTTTCGCCCAAGACGCATTCTTGGGCACATGGAAACTGAAGGAGGCTAAGTCGGAGTTCTCCTCCGGAGCACCGAAGAACACGAGCGTCGTTTACGAGGCCGTGGGCGACAAGGTAAAGGTCACGGTCGACAGTGTCGGCAGCGACGGCAAACCGACGCATTATACGTGGGTAGGCAAATTCGACGGCAAAGATTATCCGGTCACGGGCGATCCAACATCCGACATGAGGTCGTACACGAAAGTCGCCGACCGGATCTTGGGGTTCAACATCTCCAAAGCCGGCAAGGTGGTCACCAGCGGTCGTATTGAGTTGTCTCCCGATGGCAAGACACGTACGGTCACCATGAGCGGAGGCGACGGGAAGGGACATACGGTAAGCAGTACTGAGGTGTATGAGAAGCAGTAACGAAGGGTTTTGTCGTCGAAATCGTGAGCATTACGATGGCGTCGCAAGGGAGGATTTCTTTCATTTCTCCCTCAATGCGGAGGAAGTATCGGCTTTGTGGTCCGCTCCGTCGAATGGGCGGCGAGGACAGGCGCACCACCGAAGCTAGGCAGTTCCGCCGAAGCGCGATACCTGTAAGAACTGCCGGGGTCCTCGAAACGCGTCAGCGGTGGTTAAAACCGACGGCGCGCTTGAGCAGCGAGAAGCACAGCGAAGATTCTCTGGATGCGGGGCCTGGTCCTGACCGCTATCAGCTTGCCGGCTTCGATCCTGGCTATATCCGCGCGTTGCCTTTGAGCAACGATCCCGCACGCGACATCGCGACTCAGAACGCGCTTTCTGGACCGTACACTCTTCGCGTCGGCCTGTTATGGTGGGCCACCCCGGTGATGAAATCGCCATACCCGGGTTTTCGGAACAAACCCATAGGTCGCAAAGCATTGTCTGCGGGCCTTGCTGGCCGCCTACCTCAAAAATGAAGGGGCGTAGGCTCGTCTCTCCTTGCCCGCCGCACAAAAGCTTCCGACAAGCCTTGCTACCGACCGTCGCCCTCGACAGGTTTGAAACCGCCAAGGCTAGGAGGTGCCGACCATACGACTTCGCCCTTGGAGTCGTAAAATTCGAGAACCGGCTGGCTCGCTTCGCTAGATTCCTTGCCGGAGGCTACGCGCTCTTTAATCGTATAAAGGCGCGCATAGGGCTTGCCGTCTTTGCCGACAAGAGTGAAATCGCGTGCGGTCAGCGTACCTGCCGGCACCTGGTGGACAAATGGATCTTCTTCGGGGGTTGCCCGAACTTGTGGAGGTGCGGCCGCGGCGACAACCAGCACGGTCATAACGACGAGTGCCACTCCGTTTAGCACCCTCCAACGACAAACTTCGAACTCCAGCATCTCAATTCTCTTTGCCAGATTCGCATCCATACTTGCTTCCTTTCCGCCGCTTGACGCGACCGCAGCTTGGGGAGGAGAACGGTGTATGTCTAAGTTCTTGCAAAATTTATCCATAATTCCCTGAAGTCCTGATGCTCGAGTGTCCGGCAGCGGTCGGTGGTCAACGCTGAATCTCTCAAACCAAGTCTCGTTTCCTCGAGAACGCTCAAGCTTGCGTGACGAAACAAGCGCAAGTCAGAGATCAAGCAGGTTCGGGGATCTTGGAGTTTCGGGGAATTGGTGGGATCATAGAAAAACAAGGTGTTTTGGGGCAGCAGCCGGCTATTGCTTTGTGGCAGCGACGCGAAACCAACCGCGGTGCGGAGAAACTGAGGCTGCGTTGGGCGCGGCGGAATTCGAAACCTGATACTGCCTGCCGGCCAGAACCCGATTGCGAAAGCCATGGAATCCGCGCCGGCGTCGAACCAGTGTGCGCCTGCTTCGAGTCCTACCGAAAGGAGATTGGGCGAACCCGGGTTCAGCTTGCAGATACCGGGGCCCGTCTACGATGCGTATCACCAGCCGGCGAAGGGCGACAATATCATTCCTCATCCTCGGTGTGGGTTTGGCGGGGGTCGCGGTTGCCGTGGGGATGGGGTGGATCATCGTCAACTGGCGGGAGGGCATCAAGGTCTTTCTGGGCGTGGTCTTCTTTGGCGCAATTACTGCGGGCCTGGTGCTCAACACCATCTTCCTGCTGCGCGAAATCCGCCGCAACGAGCAACACGACAGCTTCATCAACGCGGTAACTCACGAGTTGAAGACTCCCATCACTTCGATCCGCCTGTATTTGCAGACCCTGCAGCGTCGGGAGGTCGCTGAACTCGAAAGAAAAGAGTTTTACCGGCTCATGCTCGATGACACGGATCGCCTGTTAGCAACGGTGGAGCAAGTTCTAAGGGCCGGCATGGCCGGACACAGGCGGAAGGCCGCTGAACCCGTGGAGGTCGACTTGGAGCCTCTCGTGCGCGACTGCATGGAGCTGGCACGCAGCGGACGCGACCTTCCGCCGGAGGCGGTACGATTCGATCTCCCGGTCGCGGGGTGCGCGGTGGTCAGCGGCGATCCCGAGGAACTCCGCACCGCGGTTTCGAACGTTCTGGATAATGCGATCAAGTACTCCGGAGAGCAGGTCGACATTTCCGTGCGCATCGAGTCTCCGGACGAGAAACG
>Ga0187783_10003484_pt1 | contig 11593 bp, 8 predicted proteins | sample 1015_SJ02_MP02_2_FD_132471 | JGI IMG/M metagenome (GOLD analysis project Ga0187783, IMG submission 132471) | Tropical peat soil microbial communities from peatlands in Department of Meta, Colombia - 1015_SJ02_MP02_20_MG | ecosystem: Environmental > Terrestrial > Soil > Wetlands > Peat | place... | reverse complement strand
GGAAGCGGTCGAGCTGCTGGCGACGGCCGACTGGCCCGGAAACATCCGCCAGCTGCAGAACGTCGTGCGGCAGAACGTTGCACTGTCGCAGACGCCGATCATTCCGGTGGAGCTGGTGCAGCAGTCCCTGGGCGGCACGCAGGGCAAACTGCCCTCCTTCGATGAGGCGCGTGACGAATCCACGCGCAGCTACCTGTCACAGATCCTGCAGATCACCGGCGGCAACGTCAGCCAGGCCGCGCGCCTGGCGCGGCGCAATCGCACCGACTTCTACAAGCTGCTCGCGCGCCATCAACTGACGCCCGAAGAGTTCAAGCAGCGCTGAGGGAGGTCGGCACTGGGCCGACGTCCCGACAGCGACCAGCGAAATCTGCAGGGCGGGGAGCCCTACTTCTTCTTCTCGTGTGCGTAGCTGTACTTGTCCGCCTCAATCAATTCGGCCTCTGCCTGCTTGAGATGCTCAATGGCCTTGTCGGTGTGTCCCCCAAATTGGGCTCCTTTTTCCGGCCCCTGCGCCTCACGAATGTGCCCAATTGCCTGCTCGGCCATGGCATATGCGTCTTTGAGGTTCGGATGAGTGATGTCATAGCTATAGACCACCGTTGCAGCGAGAAGCGACAGCGGTACGACGAGAAGAAGCTTCTTCATGACCATCCCCTTGGCTGAAATCAATGCGATTCAGAACGATGAGCTGAAGTCCACGCTCGAGCGGGAGACCACGTCACAAGCCGGATCGAGTTTCTTTGCGGTGACGGCCGCTGTCAACTGACGGGGCTCGGTGCGGCGGGAAACTATAGCGCGAGCGCCGGTGCGCCACTCGCCTCAGGCAGAAACGCCGGAGCTCGGGTTTTCGGCGCGGCAGGCGCGGAAGATGTCCGCAAGTTGCTCGATGACCGCGCCGCGTTCGTGAGTGAGGCGGGCTTTCTGGCGCGCCGCGCGCCCAAGCCGCGCAGCCGCGTCGGCCTCGTTGAGTAGACGAACACATGCTGCAGCTATTTCCGCCGGAGAATCGGCTAGGACGATCTCGCTCTCATCCTCAAGATTTAGCCCCTCGGCTCCGAGTCGAGTCGACACGATCGCCTTGGCGTAAGCTGCGGCCTCGATAATCTTCACGCGCGTGCCAGCCCCGTGATAAATAGGACAACACACCACGCGTGCCCGACGGTACCAAGGCTGAAGATCTTCGACAAACCCGGCAAAAGTGACACTCTCGTCGATCCGCGGATATGAGTCTGAATACGGGCCAGAGCCGATGATGGCCAGCCGCGCGGCCGGGACCTGGGTGCGCACCCGGGGCCAGATGTCTCGGACGAGCGAGTCCACCGCCTGGACGTTTGGGCGGTGGCCCATCCCGCCCACGAACACCACCAGTGGCTCGGACAGGTCCATCTCGTCCAGAGCAGGAAAGACGACACTGTTGGGAACTGCGTGCACGTTAGTGCGGCGAGCGAGGCGCGCAAGTTGGTGACGGTCGACCTCCGAGCATGCGAAGGTAGCAACCGCGAGGTGCATGGCACGAATCTCGGCGAGCATGAGAGCGGGGAGCTGCAGTAGCAGTAGCCAGTCCAGCCGCCCGCCCGGGCTATGCAGCAGACGGCGCCGCAAGGCTACGTGCTCAATGTCGTCCATGTCCAAGAAGACCGGGACTCCGCGGAGCTTTTGCGGGGACTGACGGGCCACTGTCAAAAGCGGGCACATCGACGTCAGGCGCTGCACGAATACAATGTCCGGTCGCGCGTCGAGGGCGGCAGACACCGCTGCGACCGCGGCTGCCGTGCTCGTGGGGCGAATAGTGATCTGTGCGCGGTAATCGAATATTCCGGGTACGATCCGCTGCCATCGCGTCTTGGGCAGCGCGTGATCCACCGCGGGCGCCAACCTCGCGGTAATCGGGCTTGCCCAGAGCCGGCGCAGCCGTTCCTCGTGCACACGGTTTACGTCGGACCGGCAGCTCTCGTCGGCACCCACCAGAAACAGGCAGTGGACGCGATCAGCTACCCTCGTCAAGGCCTCGACATGTGTCCTCAACCTCTGCTGGGCCCCGCCAACCCTTTGGGCGTTGTCAGGAAAGAAGCGGGACACGACCAGCGCGCTGCTCATTGCTCGATTCTCTCCGGCCAGCCGCCGCGGCGACAACCCGGCCCCGCAGCAACGCCGCCACGCTCAAGTCGTTGACGTCTGGGCAGCACCGGCGCCTCGATGGTATCGGGTCTGGCGTGGCCCGGACTACCCCGCAAGCCGCCCGCACAGTGGATTGTCGGCTGCGACAAAAATGAAGTTGTTGACGTAGAGGCCGGTTCTCGACCCGCGCGCGTCAAGATTTCTCGGGTCCTGGTGGATGCGCTGGTCAAACACCGCCAACGACTCGACCTTGCCTTGCAGAAGAAAGAAACCACGGTAATCCGCATTCTCGAAGAACCCAAACGTGTCCTGCAGAGCGCCGCGGCGATGTTGCTCCTCCACCTCTATCAGAACGTTGGGACGCTCACGATGTATCGTATCCGATGCGCCGCGGAGAACGGCCAACTCGTGACCTTCGACATCGATCTTGATGAAGCCGACGTCGCTAAGTGAATACTCGTCAAGCGAGCTGATCTTGACCGCAATCGTCTCGAAGTTGGCGCAGTAGCGCAGTCGGTTGCCGTCCTCGATGGTGGATCGGCTGGAGTCCCCCGGAATGCGCAGGTCACGCAAGCCCGATTGATCCGAGAGGGCCACCTGCTCAATTTGTACGATCGCGGTGTCCGAGAAAAGCTTGCGCAGCTCCTCGGCAAAGCGCGGTACCGGCTCGAAAGCAATGACGCGCCGCGACAGCGGGACCAGCAATGCCGTGTAACTCCCCCGGGCCGCACCAATGTCGATTGATAGTTTGCTCCGCTTGGCGAGCATTGGCAGCAGGAGAGCCTCCGACTCGCCCGCGCTGATCGGCCAACTTCTGACCCGATGGCGCCAGATCAGTCGTGGCGTGAGCCGCTTGGCGAACGCCCGGGCGAAGCGCCGCGGATGCAGCGCGCCGCGCAGGCCCAAGAAGGTCACATAGAGATCAGGATGAAAGAACTTCACGTGTTCCGCGAGCCGCCGCATCTGCCCCCATTCCGGCTGGAGAAATCTCTGAAATACTGGAATTGCGTTACCGCAAAAATCGTAATCTTTGACCAGAAAGTGATTGAGGAATTGCGAGCTCCGCAGTAGCTGCTGGTAGCTACCCAGGTAGCTTTGACGGCACAGGTAGAGCTTGTTGAGGCCGATCGCAAACGGCACCGTGCTCCTTGAGCTCTTCTCGAACCAGGCAAAGAATCCTGCAGATACGTCCGGCCACTCCGGGCGCAGAAAATCATCGAGTGCAATGACACCGTGTTCCGCCAGCGTCTGCTCGGCCAACGAAAGATCGCTGCGCACCACCTCGCGCTGATGCCCACCATCGATCGAGAAGAATCGAGCTGCCCCGACGCTGCCGAGAATGTCACCGGGACTGACCCTCGTTGACGGTCTGGCATCCAGAATGACCGCCGACCGGTCGACACCGGCCGCCAGCAGATTTCTCTCTACGGCATTGCGGTGGCCCTTTCCGGAACGATCCAGGTTCAGCGACTGTTGCTCGAAGAGGTCGATGCCATAAGCCCTTTGGCCCTCACGCAGGGACAGGCACAGCACGATGAACGACTTGCCATGATGTAACCCGATCTCCACCACCGAGCCGTGGAGCTCATTTCTATTCTGGTGCTCCGTCACCAAGCCGAAGATCTCGGCGTCGAGTCGGCACAACCAGCCGGCGACCTTGCCCATGCCCCGCCGAATGTATTCTCGCTGTGCCGCCGACATGGGGCGTATTCCGATTACTGATTGCCTCGATCGCCTTCGGGCAGCGCGGGCGCGCCAGGGTTTGCTGCGGGCGGTGACGCTGCCGCCTGCCGCCCGAACTGGGCGGCATCGATGCTGTGCTTACCGATCAGATCATAGAGTGTCGGGCGCGTCACGCCCAACAGCTCTGCCGCACGCGACAGGTTGCCTCTCGCCACGGCCAGAGACTGTCTCACCGCCTGGACCTCGGCGCGCTGGCGGGCCACACGCAAATTCAGGTACTCCGGATCATCACCCGGATCCTCCAGGCCCAGGTCACTCGCGGTAACTACGGCCCCCTCCGCCATGATGACCGCGGCCTTTATGCGGTTCTCCAGTTCACGCACGTTCCCAGGCCAGCGGTGCGCCTGGATGGCCCGAATGGCGTCCGGTGCGAGCCCGCGCGTCGGCTTGCCGAAGCGCTCAGAGATCTGTTGCAGCAGGAACTGCGCCAGCAGCAGGCTGTCGCCCTGGCGGTCGCGCAGCGGCGGTACCCGGATCGTCACCTCGCTGATGCGGTAGAACAGATCCTCGCGGAAGCCGCCGTTACCAAGCAGGGTCTCAAGGTTGCGATTGGTGGCGCATACGATGCGCAGGTCGAGCGTCAGTGGAGTGCGCCCACCGATGCGCTCTACGGTGCGCTCCTGGACGACGCGCAACAGCTTTGCCTGCAATGAAGGTGGCATCTCGCCGATCTCGTCGAGAAACACCGTGCCGCCATCCGCCGATTCCAGCTTGCCCGCGGTCCGGCGCACCGCTCCGGTGAAGGCACCTTTCTCGTAGCCAAACAGCTCGCTCTCGAGCAGGGTCTCGGGAATGGCCGCACAGTTGATGGCGACAAACGGCTTGTGCGCGCGGCCCGAGAGCCGGTGCACGGCGCGCGCCAGCAGCTCCTTGCCTGTGCCGCTCTCGCCCAGCAACAGCACAGTGGCGCCGGTCGGCGCGACCTTTTCCACCGCGCGGCACAGGCTACGCAACGAATCACTCACGCCGATGATGCCTTCCAACGCCATCGCCCCGGTGCGCTCGCGCAAGCGCCAGTTCTCCTCCTCGAGCTCGCGGATGCGCAGCGCTCGCCGCACCACTATGGACAGCACACCAACATCGAGCGGTTTGTGATAGAAATCCACCGCGCCGAGGCCTACCGCCGCCACCGTAAGCTCGCGGGCATCGTGCTCCGTCATGGCGATGATTTTGGTGTCGGGCGAGATATTGAGAATCTGCCGCAGCAACTCGAGGCTTTGCGCGGCCAAAGCCGGCTTGTGCGCTGTGCCGAGATCGAACAGCACTGCATCGGGCTCGGTGCGGCGTACCGTGGCGAGCGTCTGTTCGGAGGTCTCGCACACGGTGACGTCGAGATCGGAGAAAATGTTCTCAAGCTCGCGGCGCAGCGCCCGATCATTCTCCAGGATGAGGAGTCTGCGCCGTTGCGACGAGGCGCTCATCAGCGTGCCCCCTTGCCGAACAGCACTACTTCCGCTGTCTGGAGCAGGATCGCCAGGTCGAACAACAGGCTGTTGTTCTTGATGTAATAGAGGTCGTACTGCAGTTTCTGCAGTGCATCGGCCTCTGAGGAGCCGTAGGGGTAGCATAGCTGCGCCCAGCCGGTGATTCCGGGCTTGACGCAATGACGCTGGGCGTAGTACGGGATCTTCTCCGCCAACTGCGCAACGAACTCAGGGCGCTCGGGGCGCGGGCCCACGAAGCTCATTTCCCCACGCAGCACGTTGATCACCTGCGGGAGCTCATCGAAGCGCAGCTTACGGATCATCGCTCCGACGCGAGTCACGCGTGGGTCGGCATATTGCGCCCATTGGGCGCCGTTCTGCTCGGCGTCGAGCCGCATGCTGCGGAACTTCAGCAGTTTGAATACCTTGCCGCCGAGGCCGACGCGTGCCTGGGTATACAGCGCCGGCGCTCGCAGGCCGTCCTCCAACTTGATCGCGACCATTGTGAGCAGCATAGCCGGCAGCCCCACCACCAGCACGGCGAGGCTCGCCAGCACATCCAGCGCGCGGCACGAGAACAGCCGCACCGGATCGCGACGAAAGCCCTGGCCGAAGATCAACCAGCTCGGATTGAGGACGTCAATGCGCACGCGCCCGGTCTCGCGCTCCAGAAACGTGAGCAGCTCGGTGACCTCGATGCCCGCCAGGCGGCAATTGAGCAGCTGCGGAATCGGGAAGCCGCGGCGCCGGTCGTCCATGGCCACCACCACCTCGGTGATACCGAGGCGGTTGCACAGCGCGCACAGGTCACCGTTCGAGTCGAGCACGCGCTCTGCCGGCACCACGCGCTCTTCCGTCGGTGGCATGACGAAGCCCGCCAGTGAGAAGCCCTGGCGGTCGGTCGCGCGGCGCAATCTGGCGACGGTAGCGGCGACAGATCCGGCGCCGAAAACGAGTACCCGCCGCTTGAAGATATCCTCGTCTGCCATGCGCGCAAAGACCAGCCGCGAGACCACTACGGCGCACAGCATCAGCAACACGGCCAGCGCAGCGACGCCGCGTCCCAGGTGCATGCTCGGCACGACGTAAAACAGCGCCGCGGTCGCGCACGAGGACACGATCAGTGCGACCAGCACGCGCGCGAGGATGCCGGTGAGGTGTACCCGCTGGCGCGAGTTGTAAAGACCGAAAGCGAGCAGGCAACCGACGACGATGGCGCTGAAGGCGACGCCCCGCGGCCACAGCGGCCCGTACTGACGCTCGAGCTCGGGCAGCTCGTGCATACCGATGTCGAAGCGGATGGAGGCGGCCGCGTACAGCGCGAGGAACGCCAGCCCCGCCTCGATGAGCGCCAGCAACGCGAGCGATGCCGGCACGTATTGCCCGAGAATCCGGACGCGCATGAGGGGCTGGGTGACCTCGAGACAGCGAACAACCGGGACTTTACACGATCGTGTAAAGCCCACCCCAAAGGAGAGTGTGATCCTCATCACACTCGACCCCCGGTTGCAAGGGATGATTTGTCTTAACGCGGCGACATCGGCCGCTCAGCCGGCGTAGCGCTACTGCTCGGTCAGCTCACGACCGCACCCGGTCGTGCCAGCGATACAAAGGCGGCAGCAGATGCCCCCGTAGTACCTGCACGCAGCTCAGCTCACGGCAGCTCTGACTCAGATTGCGCTTGTAGTCGCTGCGTTGCCCACCTCCGGCGAGCAGGTCATACGTGGTCACCTGACACGCCGCGGCCTCTTCCATGGCATAGCCGAGGTGAATCAGTCCCAGTGACACCTTGCGACTAAAGGCGGGATCGAAGCCCATGCTGATGTTGTACTGAATCGGGCCCTTGCGGATGTCGTAGAGCACGGACACGACCTCGCCGCCGATACGCAGGCGCGACGCCGCCAGCTCGCCCCGGCGCACCAGGCAGTTGGCGAGACCGGTATGGAAAACGAGCCGCGAGCGGCCAAACGCCTCTTTTCTCCAGCGCAACTGATGCAGACGATTGAGGTCGCTGAAGCCCGCCTCGATCTCGGCTGGTCCAAGCGACTCGAACCTGACCTTTGCCTGTAGGGCCAAGCGACGGCGCAGAGCCCAGAGGCTGCGCCGCGTCGACCGTCCGAGCGAGCGCAGGTACGCGGGGAAGCCGTGGCTGAGATCGGCCTGATAACTCGCCGAGCGGTCGAGATTGCGAACATACGGCCGATCTGGGCCACGTCCGGCAAATGCATCGGACCAGTGCCGACCGGCCGAGGTGAAGCCGATGACCCATTCGCTCCAGGCTCCCTCCTCGAGCAGCGTCCGAGCACAGGCGCACCGCACCGCCTCGGCCTCGCCATCGGCAGCGACCACGTCGAGGTATTCGGAAATTACCGGTCCGGGGTCGCGCCACGAAAGGCCCATGAGCTGCACCGAGCTCACCGGCAGCATGCCGTTGCGCAGCACACGGCGACGGTAGAGCGGCGCCAGCCCCACGAGATCGTCGCCACGATAGAAAGCCAGGATGTCCGCAGTAGCCCCGAGCTCGCCGGCAAAGCACCGCCACCAGTGCGTCAGCCACTCCCACGACATGAACAGCGGGTCGACGCGCGAGCGCGCCAATAGCGCGTTCCATGCCGTCTCGTTGCTCAACCAGTCGGCGACACTCCACCGGCGCAGCGTCAAGTCATGGTCGTCAGCGATCGCCGATCGGTCAGGCAACATCTCTACGGTTGCGGCAGCATGCTGGTAGGCGCGACCGGGGACAGGCTGGGGGCGAGCTCGGCGCCGCCGCCCGGCTGGGTAACGCTCACCGCTCCGCCCCCAAGCACCGCGTAGGAAAGCAGTGCGGCGACCTGGTTGTCGCGGATACCGAAGTAGTCGCTGTGCGCTAACACAAATCGCAGCACGACCCGGCGGCCCACCTGCCAGCGCAGGTTGGTGACCTCAGTCGTCCAGTTCGCGGGGCGGGCGCCTTCCAGGTCCTGATGCTGAAAGCTCACGCCGATGTCCCAGTTGAGCACCGGAGAGAGTTGGCGCGCCAACAGTGCATTGACGTCGCGGAGCTCGCGCTTCCCGGGTGGAGTGACCAGGGCATTCTCGTTGGAGAGAGTGAGCCGGTAATCCGCTCTGTAGTCGACCACCGCGACGTCGAGCGTAGTGCGCGGACCCTGCAAGCGCCAATCCGCACCGAAGCTGCGCTGGGTGAAGGGAGCACCGACGGCGACCTGTGGCGGTGCGACCGTCGGTACGGCCTGGTCGAAGCCGAGCTGCCAACTCGTGGCGAAGTCGACGAGCTGCTGCGACGCGACCAGGGATACGCGTTGATTCGGCGTAATCAGGCGCGAAAGATCCAACAGCCAGTTTGGTAAATTGTAGGTTTCGGTCTCAAAGTGCTCGACCGTGCCCACTACGGTCTCCACAGTCACCGGTACATCAAGCTGGCGTACCTGCGTGTAGCCTGCCGACACGTCGAGCAGCGTGCGTGCGCCCTCCAAACGGTAGCCGGCGCTGCCCTGGGCAAGGGTGAAATCGTTGTTGACTGCAGTGTCGATGAAATCGACTTTCTGGTAGGAGCCCTTGAAGTACAGGCTGGCGACACTGCTGAAAGCACGCTCGATCCTGAGGTTGCCGCCGTAACGGTGGTTGGTGATGTTGACGTACACCGGCTCGGGCGAGTGGCTGTCGACATAGGAGTAAAGGAGATCGAGCGTCACCGCGGTGCGCAGCGTCGGTCGCAGCGTGAAGCGCGGCCCGGTGGTGATGTAATTAAGGTTCTCGAGGTTGTCGGGGGTCGCCGGTGCCAACGCATTGATGAGCAGCTGGGTATAGCTCTCGCGGCCAATCCAGGAAAAGAAGCCTGGCACGATCTTGAAGTCCGCCATTCCGTCGAAATAACCGGTCGGCTCGACCGGGTAGGTGTCGTGAAAGTACTTGACGGCCGCGATGTCCGAATCGAGGCGGTAGTCGAAGCGCGAGCCCTGGTAGGCGGTGTTGCCGGCGAGCCCGACCTCGGCCAGCGTGTCACCCGAGCCGTTGGTGGCCAGAGTTGCATTATCGGTATACATGAGCCCGGCCTGGACCGCCAGGTAGTTGCCGGAGCGGGCGTTGGATGCCTGGTTGAAAAACAGGCTCTGGTAGCTGAGCGGACCCACCTGGGCAGCGGCCGGCACTGCCGCGAGGCTCAGCCACAGGCCCGCCGCGCCGAGCTGGCAGCGATTCCGCCCTCTTCCGGCTCGCATCCGCATGACACGCCCCTTCAGCGTGGCTCCAGCGCCGTTGCGCGGGCTCTGCCCCGCCCGTCAGCCAGACTCCGACTGCCCGCCGCCTGCCTCGCGGGGTCTGGCGCTGACACCGTATTGATAGTGATAGCCGGAGCTCGGTCGCAGGCTCTGGTTGAGAACCAGAGAGACCGGCTTTCCGTCATCCAGCGTGTCGAGCGCGTCGATGAGTACCTGCTGCGGCGTCTGATCCGCGCGCACCACCACCAGCACCTGGCCCGCGAAATGCGCCAGTGCCTGCGACTCGGTCGTCACCAGCAGCGGTGCCGAGTCGAACAGCACCAGCCGCGCGGGCTCGCTGCTGCCCAGCTGCGACATAACCGCCTGCATCCGGGCGCTGGCGAGGAGCTCGGTGGCGTTCGAGTCCGGGCGGCCCGCTGGCAGGAATGACAGGCCGGGCACGTCGGTCGGCAGGATTGCGGCCGTCACCGGCATCGCTGGATCCTTGATCAGATCGAGCAGACCCTGCTCGTTCTCGACGCCCAGAATCTGGCTGATTCGCGGGTTGACGACATCGCCGTCCACCAACAGCACCGTCACGTCCTCCTCGAGACGGATGCTGAAGGCTAGATTGACGGACATGAACGTTTTGCCCTCGCCGGGCACCGCGCTCGTGATCATGATGAGGTTGGCGTTGGGCAGGGGGGTCACGCCCCGACCAAGAGCGCTGTTGATCAGCGGTCGCTTAATACGGCGGTATTCCTGCGAAACCTCGTGCTCCTGATGCGCAGGCGGCAGCATGCCAGCGGCGCGTAGTGTGTCCTGATCGATCACGATGGCGCGCTCGGGCACGGCGGCATCGCCGCTGTCGCGTCGACGCGCGGCTGCGCCAGCTGGCGCGACCGCGACGTAGGCCGCGGCCACCGCGGCACCGCTGGCGCGCTGCCCCTGCAACCGCTTGAGTGTGTTCTCGATAACGCTCACGCAATCAGCCCGTGTAGGAACTGCGAGGTGATGTCATCCGTGAGCAGGGTGACGATCGCGAGTGCCAACAGCAGCACCGTACCGCAGGTGTAGGCCCATACCGCGCGCCGCGAGCGGGCCCGGTGTCGCTCCGGCCACGTCATGCTGACGCTTCCCAGTACCGGCAGCTGCGTGAATTCCATGAGCTGGCGGGTGCTCGAGAATACCGGCCGCAACTGGTGCAGCAGGTAGGCAGCGCCGAGTCCGACGCCCAGCCCGGCGAGTAGCACCGTGATGATCAGACGCGGCCGGTTGGGAAACACCGGCTCGGGATTCACGGTCGGCGGGTCAACCACCTCGAAGCGCACCACCCCGGTGGCATCCGCCTTGTCCGAGATGCGCGCCCGGCTTAAGCGGTCCACCAGCGCCTGGTACTGGCCGTGAGTGACGGCGTAGTCGCGGTTAAGCCGATCGTACTCCGCCTCCACCTGCGGGGCAGTGTTGATCATCGTGCGCTGCTCAGCGATCTTCTGCTCCTGCTCCGCGACCGCATGGCGCGCCGTCGCAACCTCGACGTCGGCCTGGCTGAGCTGCAGCTTCATGGCCTGATAGACCGGATTCGCCGCAAGACCGGAGGCCGCGATGGCGCTCTGGTCACCGCGGCGCACCGCTTCGATCTCGGCCTTCTGGCGCTGCTTGAGCTCATCCAGCGTGCGCCGCGCGGCGATGACGTCAGGGTGATTGTCAGTAAAGCGCAGCAGCAGCTCATCGAGATGTGCCTGCGCCTCGCGGACTGCGCTTGCGGTGTCGAGCGCGCCACCGTGCACGCCGCTCGCCGCCGAGCCGAACAGCGGCTGCTCGCCCGCGATCTGTCGCCGCAGCTCGTCGCGCTTCTGCTCCGCCATGGTGAGCGTCAGCCGTGCCCGGTCGACCTCGTCGGTCTCGGCGTGCAGCCGCGAGAAGTAATCGCCGGTGGAGCCAGGGATCAGTCCAGCGTGCTCGCGCTTGAAGTCCGCTAGGCGGCCTTCGGCATCGGCGAGCTTCTTGTCGTAATCGGCGATCTGCTGGACCAGGAACTGCTGAGCCTGTTCCGATCCCTCCTGCGTCCCGCCGAGGGAGTTGGCGAGGAAGATCCGCAGCAGCTGG
>Ga0187783_10003483_pt1 | contig 11593 bp, 12 predicted proteins | sample 1015_SJ02_MP02_2_FD_132471 | JGI IMG/M metagenome (GOLD analysis project Ga0187783, IMG submission 132471) | Tropical peat soil microbial communities from peatlands in Department of Meta, Colombia - 1015_SJ02_MP02_20_MG | ecosystem: Environmental > Terrestrial > Soil > Wetlands > Peat | place... | reverse complement strand
GCGGTGACGAGCACGCCCTCGGCCACGCCCTCGAGCTGCACGTCCAGCTCCAGGTCCGCGCCCGCCGGCACCCGCACCATCTCCATACCCATCTGGCCAGGCGCCGGGCAGGTACGGTTCAGCGTACGCGCGGTCCCGGTGGCAAGATCCCTGGTGTCGAAGACCAGCGGATTGCGGGGATCCAGCCGCTTCAGGTGCTTTGTTCGCGAATGTGGCATGGCAGGCAGAGGTAGGGACACGGTGTGGAGGCACTAGTTTACCGATTGCCTACTGCAATCCCAACTTCGGTCGCCTGCACTGCCCGTGCCCGCCAGGGCAGGCCCGGGTTTGAGCTGGCGGCAGGGACAGCCCGGCAGCGGCCGGCCAGGCATAACGGGCGGCACGCCGTCGCGACATGCGCTAGGCCTGCTCCTCTGCGACCTTCTTGGCGAGCCGGTCGAGGACGACTGCCGGGACGAGCCCGCTGACGTCCCCGCCGAACTTCGCGAAGTCCTTCACCAGGCTGGACGACAGGAACGCGTACAGCGGATTGGTGATCACGAACAGTGTCTCCACGCCCGCCTGGTTGTAGTTCATCTGCGCCATCTGCATCTCGTAATCGAAATCCGTGACGGCCCGCAGGCCCTTCACGATGGCGGAGATGTCGTTGGCCTTGCAGTAGTCGACGATCAGGCCCTCGAACCTGTCTATCTTGACGTTGGGGATCGCGCTGGTCGCTTCGCGCAGCAACTCGACGCGCTCCTCGACGGTGAACATGGGCGTCTTGCTGGAGTTGCGGAAGACGGCCACGACTACCTCGTCGTGCAGGTGCGCGGCCCGCGAGATGACATCAAGGTGCCCGTTTGTCACTGGGTCGAATGATCCTGGGCAGACCACACGCCGCACGCTGAATCACGCTCCCGTCGGGGAAGTTGCCGCAGGCAACGCACCTGCGGCGAGACCGTACCAGAGCGTGGCCTCGCCGTACTTACGCGACCTGTCAGGTTCGTAGCCGTCAGGCCACGCCAGCGGCCCGGACCGCGTCGCGCGCTCCACCGCCACCAGCGCCCCCGGCGCCAGCCAGCCGCCGGCCTGCAGCACGGTCAGCACCCGGCCGAGGTCAGCGTCGCTCAGCGCGTAGGGCGGATCGGCGAAAACGAAGTCCCGCGGCCTGGTCTCGCCAGGGCCCTCGGCCAGCACCCGCGGGACGCTGCCGGTCATCAGCCGCGCGCCCGGCAGCCCGAGGGCGGCGATGTTGGCCCTGATCACGGCCGCTGCCCTCGGGTCGGATTCCACCAGGAGCACCTCGGCGGCGCCGCGCGAGAGCGCCTCGAGCCCGACCGCGCCGGATCCGGCGTACAAGTCGGCGACAGCAGCGCCAGCCAGGTCACCGCGGATGGACAGCACGGTGGCGAACAGGCCTTCCCTGGTCCGGTCACTCGTCGGCCTGGTGCCGCGGCCCGCCCCGGTGACCAGCCGCCTGCCCCGCGCCGAGCCAGCGATGATCCGCGTCATCGCTGGCAGTGCCGTCCGACGCGTCCTGCGCGGCCCGGGAGCATGCCCTAGCCCTTTTCCAGGAACGCAGCGCGCTCATGCTCGATCAGCGTCCGCACGGCCGCGGCCAGCCCAGGCTCAGAGGCTAGCGCCGGGTCAGCGGCCACAAGCTCGATGGCTTCCTCCCTGGCCTGCCCGATGAGCTCCTCGTCGTCCAGCAGCCGCAGCAGCCGCAGGCTCGACTTCCGGCCAGCCTGCGCCGTGCCGAGTACATCGCCTTCGCGGCGCTGGGCTAGGTCGATCCTGGACAGCACGAAGCCGTCGCTGGTGCTGGCCACAGCGGCGAGCCGCTCCCTGGCCGGGCTTCCCTCAGGCGCCTCGGTGACCAGCAGGCACAGCCCGCCGTGACTGCCGCGCCCGACCCGACCGCGCAGCTGGTGCAGCTGGGAGACCCCGAACCGCTCAGCGTCCATGATCACCATGATGGTGGCGTTCGGCACGTCCACGCCGACCTCGACCACGGTAGTGGTGACCAGCACGTCGACCTTCCCTGCGGCAAACGCCAGCATCACCTTGTCCTTGTCATCCGGCGCCAGCCTGCCGTGCATGATCCCGAGCCGCAGGCCGGCCAGCTCCGAGCCGGAAAGCTGGGCGGCAAGGTCAACCACCGCCAGCGGCGGCCTGGACGGGATGCCGTCGCCCTCATCGTCCGCCTCGCCTGGCGCGTAACCCGCGATCTCGTCCGCGACTCTGTCGTAGCCGCGCCCTGCCGGGGCCTCGTCCCCGATGCGCGGGCATACCACGTAAGCCTGGCGGCCGGCCCCGACTTCCTCCCTGATCCGCTCCCAGGCCCTGGCCAGGTAGTGCGGTCGCTCGCCCACCGGAACCAGGTGCGTGGCAACAGCCGCCCGCCCGGCTGGCAGCTCGGTCAGCGTGGACATGTCCAGGTCGCCGAAGACCGTCATGGCTACCGTCCGCGGGATCGGGGTCGCGGTCATCACCAGCACGTGCGGGCGGCCGTCGCCGACCTTGTCCCGCAGCGCGTCCCGCTGCTCAACCCCGAACCGGTGCTGCTCGTCGATCACGACCAGGCCGAGGTCGGCGAACTGCACGCGGTCCTCGAGCAGGGCATGAGTCCCGATCACGATCCCGGCCTGGCCGGAGGCCGCCTCGAGCAGGGCCTTGCGGCGGGCAGCCGCGCCCATCGACCCGGTGAGCAGCGCGACCCTGGTGGCACGTTCCGCGCCGCCTAGCTCGCCGGCCATGCCCAGCGGACCGAGCAGAGCGGTAATCGACCGGTAGTGCTGCTGGGCGAGCACCTCAGTCGGCGCCAGCAGCACGGCCTGGCCGCCGGCATCCACGACCTGCAGCATGGCACGGACCGCTATCACCGTCTTACCGGATCCAACCTCGCCCTGCAGAAGCCTGTTCATCGGGTGATCGCGGGCAAGCTCGGTGGCCACCGTGGCCCCCGCCAGCTGCTGGCCGATGGTCAGCTCGAACGGCAGCGCGGCATCGAACTCGGTGAGCAGCCCGCCCCGCACCGGCGGCCGCGGCACTGCGACGTAGTCCGAGGCGGCCAGCCGGCGCTGCGCCAGCAGCACCTGCAGCGCGAACGCCTCGTCCCACTTCAGCCGCTCCACGGCCCGGTCTTTGTCGGCGAAGTCGACCGGCCGGTGGATCCCTCTGAGTGCGTCGGCGTACCCGCACAGGCCATGGCGCCGGCGCAACGCGTCTGGCAGCGGGTCATAGGGCACGTCGAGCTGGTGCAGCGCGATGCCCACCGACTCCGCGATCTTCCACGACTGCATCTGGCTGGTGGCCGGGTACACGGGAATGATCTCCGCGGCATACTCGGCCGCCCGCGCCGCGGACGGCCCCGTGCCAAGCAGCTCGTAGTCGGGATGGGTGAGCTGGCGCTTCCCGCGGAAGGTCGAGACCTGGCCGGAGAACAGCCCGCGGGTGCCCGGCGCGAGTTCCTTCTCCCGCCAGTCCTGACGGCGATGGCCGAAGAAGGTCAGCTTGAGCTGCCCGCGGCCGTCTGTCACGACGGCCTCGAAGATCCAGCCTGGCCGGTTCCCCATCCGGCGCGACGAGTTAGACGCGACCTCTGCCTGGACCGTGACGTAGTCACCCTCCCGCAGCCCGACCAGGTCGGTCAGCTCGCCCCGCTTGTCATATCGGCGGGGGTAGTAGCCAAGCAGGTCGCCAAGGGTGTGCAGGTCCAGGGCTGCGGCGAATCTCTTGGCCGCCTTGTCCCCGATGGCCTTCCAGAGCGGATCGGCATGCACTGGCACGTCGCCAGGATAGGCACAGCTACCGTCACTGGCCCCCTGGCGAGCGGCAAATCGCCGGTTGCGCGCGGGTGAGAAAGGGCGCTGAGCTGGGGCCGGGCGCCCGGCTCGCGCGGGAAGAGGTTCGTCGGATATGCTTTTACGGCTCGCCCGGCGACGCCCGGGCTGCGTCAGTGTCTTGACTATCACCCCAGGAGCGATCCGTGGCTTCCGTATGCGACGTCTGCGGCAAGGGGCCGGGCTTCGGCAACAACGTGTCCTTCTCGCACCGCCGCACCCCGCGCCGCTGGAACCCAAACATTCAGAGCAGGCGCGTGCTGGTCGGCAAGACCCCGCGCCGGCTGAACGTGTGCACGTCCTGCATCAAGGCCGGCAAGGTCACCCGCTAGTACTGCTGTGGGCGGCCCTGTGCCGCCAGCCATGATCAACTGGCCCGATCCCGGCGCCGAGCGCGAACCCGCTGCTGATAGCTCCAGTTACGTAGTCCTTGGCAGCCCGCACCGCGCTGGGTACGTCGTCACCGAACGCGAGCCTGGAGGCGATCGCCGACGCCAGCGTGCAGCCGGTGCCATGGGTGTGGACCGTGGCTATCCGCTGGCCAGGAAGGCGCGTCGCCTGGTGGCCGTCGAAAAGCAGGTCAACCGGATTGCCTGCCAGGTGACCACCCTTGACCAGGACCCACTGTGGTCCCATCGCGCCGATGAGCCGCGCCGCGGCGAGCATCCGCGTTTCGTCGGTGATGTCCATGCCGGTCAGCAGCCCGGCCTCGAGCAGGTTGGGCGTGACGACAGTCGCCAGCGGGAGCAGGCGGTCCCTGATGCGCTCAAGCGCGCCGTCGGAGAGCAGGCGGTCCCCGTGCTTCGAGACGACCACCGGGTCGACGACGACGGGCGCCGCGACCTCGGCTAGCCCGTCGCACACGGCCTCCACCAGCGCCGCCGAGGGCAGCATGCCGGTCTTGATGGCCTGCGCGCCTATGTCGCTCAGGACGGAATCCAGCTGTGCACTGACCGCCTCGGGCGGCAGTTCCCAGTAGCCCTGCACGCCCACCGAGTTCTGCGCCGTGACCGCGCAGATGACCGTCATGCCGTGCACGCCAAGGGCCAGCATCGTCTTCAGGTCCGCCTGAATACCGGCGCCGCCGCCGGAGTCGGAGCCAGCGATCGCCAGGACGCGGGGCGGGGCGAGCACCATGCGTCCACACTACGGCTGGGCCGCGCAGCGGCCTGGGCGAGCGTCAGAAGACCTTCAGCGTCCGCGCCGCGGCCAGCGCCGCCTCGTCCCCCTCGGCCTGGACGCCAAGCTCTTCCCAGCTGCCGCGCTGGGTGACCCACCGGACGAACGCCTCGGCGCCGGAGCTGACCGTCGCCATCGCCTGGCCGGAGCCGAAGCTGATGATCCGGGCGCACGGCCCGAGTACCTGCAGGTCGTAGCTTCCGGCCGCGGCGGCGGCCGGGTTCTGCTGCGCGATGGCGGTCTCGATCCAGTCCAGCGCCGTGCCCAGCCGCACCTCGTCTGACGGCGGCGGGGTCCCGGCCAGCGGGCCGCGCGGCGCAAACAGGTCTGCCCTGATGTGGACGTAGTGATCGAAGCCGTACGCCGCGGGCAGCACAGCGGCCGGGTAGGTGCCGAGGTCCCCGAGCGGCACCTCAAGGTCGAGCGCGGCGAGCTTGGCCAGTTCGCCCAGCGCGATCTCGCTGACCTCCTTGTAGTCCGCCAGCACGGCGTCTGGCGCTAGCCCGCTGCGCGCCCGTACCCAGATCTCCTGGGCCTGCTCGGTCGGCATGCCGGTGACATCGGGGAGCCTGCCGGGGTCCACCGTGGCCCAGAACAGCGCGCCGAGATGTGCCACGACGTCCTGGACACGCCAGCCCGGGCAGCCGGACGGCGCCTGCCAGTCGTCGTGCGTGAGTCCCGCGCAGGTGTCCAGCAGCCAGCCGCGGTCTGCCCTGACCGCTTCGATCGCAGGTAGCATTTCCTGCCTCCACTAGATATTCTTGCTCTGCAACATAATTTGACTATGTCACAGTGCTCGAATATTTCACAGTGCGTCAATGGGCACAAGGCTCTGCAGTGAGCTAGACACGAGGCCATGGCCGACACATCCGAACCCGATGCCCGTGCCTCGCTGCGCGCCGAGCAGGTCGCGCAGACCAGGGCGGCGCTGGTCACGGCCGGCCGGGCGCTGTTCGGTCTCAGGGGTTTCGCCGGGACATCGGTGGAGGACATCGCCCGCGAGGCCAGGGTCACCACCGGTGCCCTGTACCACCACTTCCCCACCAAGGCGGCGCTCTTCGAGGCGGTGTTCGAGCAGGTACACGCCGACCTGCTGCAGGCCTCGGTGCAGGCAGCCGCCGCGGCGGGCGATCCCGTCGAACTACTGTCGGCGGGGTTCAACGCCTTCCTGGACAAGGTGCTGGAACCCGAGGTTCAGCGCATCATCGTCACCGACGCGCCCGCGGTGCTCGGGCTCCCCCGCTTCACCGAACTCGACGAGCGGTACGCCTTCGCCGCCACGGTCGCCGCCCTCGAGGCCGCCAGCGAGTCGGGCGCCTTGCAGGTCGATGACCCGCCGACGCTTGCCAGGCTGCTGCTCGGGGCGCTGACGAGGGCCGGCCTGCTGATCGCAAGCTCGGCGGACCAGGTAGCGACGCGCGACGCGGTCGCTAATGCGCTGCGAGCGCTGCTCGCGGGCCTGGCCCCCCGGCCCTGAAGCACGCGGACTTGCGGCAGGCCCGCCCCCGCCCGAGATCAGCGGAAGGCGCAGGCGTAGCCGTCGAACTCGCACGTGGCCGGCATGCTTGGCGTCCCGGTCCCGCCCAGCATGAACTGGATGAGCGTGCCGGGGCTAGGGCCCCCGCCGTACCCGCCGTTGCCACTGCCACCGAACTGCCCCGGCGGCGAGGAGGCCGTGCCTCCGCCGCCGCTAGCCGTAGGCTGCCAGTCGGCGCCGCTCACGTAGTTGATCTGCACGCCTGGCATCGAGAAGTCCAGCCGCCAGGAACTCGGGACGTCCTTGCCGGACACCGTGATGACCGCGGAGAAGCTATTGTTCTGCTGCCCCGTCACCCTGAAGTAGAACCGGAGCCCGGCTATCGGGCTCTTGCCGGCCACGTCGGGCTTGCCGTGGCCCTTCCCAGACTGAGCAGATCCGATCGCCACGCCCGGCGTCTGGATGGCCAGGCTGCCGCCGTCCTGGCCGCTGGTCTGCGGGCCGCAGCTGACCGGCAGGCAGGGCGTTTCGTTCTGCGCGTTAGGCGGGAACCGCAGCACCGTATGCGGCGAGTAGATCCACAGCCCGGCGGCGATCACGAAGCCGGTGCCGGCCGCGAACCACGGGGTCACCAGGAGGCTGCGGGCCGCGCCGCGGACGAGCCCAGGGCGGTCGGCGGGCGGCTGGTCCGGCGGCCGTGACTTCGCCCGCAAGAGCGGCACCTGGCGGTGCTGCCGCAGCGAGCGGAGCAACTCGATCGGCTGCGTGACGGCGTCTGGATCGTCGGGCTGCGACATCGCGAGCGCTGCCCGCGCCGCGGAAATGGCAGCACTCACCCGGACGCGGCGGGCCGAATCGTTAATTCGCTGCTGCGCCCTGTGGCGGGGCACTTGCTCCCTGCGATGGCGGGGCATCAAGGGCGTTATATCAAGCCGCCGCAAGATCGGCTAGTGCCTCGCCAGGATCGCTGATGTGGTACGCCGGTAACGGCCTCACTACCGGAAATGATCCCAGCCCGCACGGCCGGCGTGGACGGCGCCATCCACGAGCACTCCCGAGCCTTCGCGCACCTCGCCGATGACGCGCCATCCGGCGGGAAGCGAGCTTCCCGCCGGGAACGTGGCCGCCAGCGCGTGATCCTCCCCGCCGGCCAGCAGCCATTCCTGCCAGGCCATATCCAGCAGCGTTGCGGCCGCCGTGACGGGCTCGCTGACCGGCAGGCTCGCCGAATGCACATCCACGCACACGCCGCTGGCAGCCGCTATGTGGCCGAGGTCCTGCAGCAGCCCGTCGCTGACGTCAACCATCGCCGTTGCCCCCGCGCGCGCGGCGGCCGGGCCTGCCGGGTACGGCGGTTGCGGGCGGCGATGCGCGGCCAGTACCTCAGCCAGGTCGCGGTCGCCGCTGTCCGTCATCCCGGACTCCAGCAGCGCGAGGCCGGCCGCCGACCAGCCGAGCCTGCCCGCGACGGCCACCGTATCCCCCGGCCGCGCGCCAGCCCTGGTAACCGGCGGCTGGCCGGCCAGGTCTCCGAGCGCGGTTATCCCGAGCATGATGCAGTCGGCCGCAGTGACATCGCCGCCGGCGATGGAAGCGCCGGCCTTTGCGGCCTCGGCTGCCATGCCGCCGATCATCTCCAGCACCCAGTCCGCAGGCAGGTCGGCCGGGCACGCCAGGCCGACCAGCAGCGTGCGCGGCAGCGCGCCCATCGCCGCCACGTCCGCCAGGTTCTGCGCCGCTGCCTTGACCCCGACGTCGGCCGGGCCCGACCAGTCCCGGCGGAAGTGCCTGCCCTCCACGAGCAGGTCGGTCGTCGCGACGACGCGGCCGTCGGGTGCCCGCAGCACCGCCGCATCGTCGCCAGCCGCGACCAGCAGCATGTCGTCCGGTAGCAGCAGCCGCTGAATCGCTGCTATCAGCCCGAACTCACCAAGATCACCGACGGTAATGACTGCCTCCACCGCACCTGCGAAGGGGCCGACGACTGGGCCGGCGCGTTTGGCTGGCCGGCCCGCGCAGGCCGGCGCGTCCCTACGGTAGCGTTGCCGTCACAGCCGTGATCAGTGGCAGGCGCGACCTGTGGAGGGCGGTATGGTTCAGGCCTACATTCTCGTCCAGACTGAGGTCGGGAAGGCAGCCGAGGTAGCCCAGAGCATTGGGCAGATCACGGGCGTCACCCAGGCCGACGATGTCACCGGGCCGTACGACGTGATCGTGCGGGCTGAGGCCGACAACGTGGACGACCTTGGCCGGCTTGTGGTGGCCCAGATCCAGGGCGTGGCCGGCATCACCAGGACGCTCACCTGCCCGATCGTTCACATCTAGGGCGCCTGCGCTCTACTCGCAGGCTTGATGGCGCTGGGGATCTCAGCCGGTCCCAGCTCCGGGTAGCCTGGCCGCCGCCAGCAGCGCAGAGGTGCGCGGGCCCAGGCCGATTTCGGCAGCCAGCCTGAGATCTGCTGCGGTGTCCACGTCGCGGCGCAGCCCGGCCAGTTCCGCCAGGTCAAGCTCGGCCGCACCGGCGGCCAGGTGCCTGGCGCGCGATTGCGGCCCGAAGCGCGGCTCGAAGCTCGCGCCCGCGGCTGCGGCATACAAGGTCGTGCCGGTGCCCTCGGCGTCGGGGACGAACGCGCGTCCTGCTGCCTCGGCCGCCAGCAGCGCGGCCGTAAGCTCACCTGGCCGCAGCGCGGGCAGGTCGCCGGCCAGGCCAGCCACGCCACAACCCGGCCATCGGCCGCGTGCATGCCCGGCCCCGAAGCTCAGCGCCCTGTTCAGCCCGGCCGCGGGCTCGTCGGGCAGCACCGCAGCGCCGAGCCCGGCCATTTGCGCGCCGACCTCCGGGTCGTCGGTGACGACGATGACCAGGCCGACCGCGGTGGCAGCAAGGGCAGCCGCAACGGTGTCGGCCGCCATCGCCAGGGCTAGCTCTGCCCTGGCTGTCGCGGCCAGCCCGGTGAGCCTCGACTTGGCCTGGGCAAGTACCTTGACGGGGATCACCAGCGACCAGGTCGGCGTCACCTCGGGTCTCATGCACCCGATCCTGCCGTGACGCTCGTTCCCGGCGTCACGGGGTCCTAACTAGCGCAGCGAAGCCGAGGATGACGATGACAGGCCAGACGCCGCGACGACGCGCGGACGGAAGCTACTCCACCGCGTGGCGGAACTTCTCCAAGATCATCCTTAGGCCCGGCATCCGGATGATGATGAAACTGGACTGGGCGGGGCAGCAGCACATCCCGGCCCAGGGTGCGACGATCCTGGCCGTCAATCACCTGTCCTACATGGACATCTTCGCGGTCTCGCTGTTCGCCGACAGCGCGCGGCGGTACCCGGTGTTCCTGGCCAAGTCATCGCTGTTCGACATCCCGGTGCTGGGCGCGGTGCTGGCCAGGCTCGGCCAGCTCCCGGTCTTCCGTGGCCAGGCTGACGCCGCGCTGGTGCTGAGGGAGGCCGAGATGGTGGCGCGCAGCGGCGCCTGCGTGATCTTCTACCCGGAGGCGACGGTCACCCGCGACCCCGACCTGTGGCCGATGGTGTCGAAGACGGGCGTGGCCAGGCTGGCACTGGAAACGGGCGCGCCCGTGGTTCCGGTGGCGCACTGGGGCGCGCAGAAGGTCCTGCCGTACGGCCGTGTCTTCCCTCGGCTGCTGCCCCGCAAGACCGTCCAGATTATCGCCGGCCCGCCTGTGGACCTGTCCGCGTTCGCCGGACAGAAGCCAACTCCGCAGGTGCTGCGCGCGATGACCCAGCAGATCATGTCCGATGTCACGGTGCTGGTCGGCCAGCTGCGCGGCGAGACTCCGCCGCCCGAGCCGTTCCGCCCCGCGGCGGCCGGCCGCCAGCCGCTGAGCGAGCCGCGCCCGCCAGCACAGGAGGGCGGCGGCGCTCCCGCGCAAAGCACTCCGCTGACGCCGCCAGCCGACCCGGCCGCGCCGCCGGCACCGGCCCGATGAGACGCGCGTGCCCGTGAGCGCGTGCGAGCCTGTACTACAGATAACGGGACTGGAGGAGTCGTGAGCGAGCAGCGCAAGATCAGGGTCGCCGTGGTCTTCGGCGGCCGCGGGCCCGAGCACCCCGTCTCGTGCATGGGCGGCGGCAACATACTGCGGGCGATCGACCGGTCCAAGTACGAGGTGGTCCCGATCGGCATCACCACCGAGGGCCACTGGGTGCAGGTGATCGACGAGCCGGCCAGGCTCGCGATCCAGGGGGACGTGATGCCGTCGGTGGAGGCCGCGGCCGTGCCCGGCGGCACGGTCGTCCCCTGGGACGACGGCGGCACTATCGTCGCCAGCGCTCCGGCCCATATCCCGCACCTGTTCGGCGACGTCGACGTGGTCTGGCCGGTGCTGCACGGGCCCTACGGCGAGGACGGCACCATCCAGGGACTGCTGGAGATGGCGGGCGTCCCCTATGTCGGGGCGGGCGTGCTGGCCAGCGCGGTCAGCATGGACAAGGAGTACATGAACCTGATCTTCTCCGCACGCGGCCTTCCGGTGGGGCCGTACGTGGTTGTCAGGGAGCGGGACTGGCCAGCCGCCGACACCGCGGATCAGTCCGACGTCGAGCACAAGCGGCTGCTCGACGAGATCGCCGAGCTTGGCTGGCCGGTGTTCGTCAAGCCCGCCAGGGGCGGCTCTAGCATCGGTACCTCCAAGGCCCGGGACATGGCCGAGCTGCACGAGGCCGTCGCGCTGGCCAGGCAGTACGACCCGAAGGTGCTGGTGGAGGCCGCGATCGACGGCGTGGAAGTCGAGGTATCGGTACTTGAGGGCGCGGACGGCGCGCCGCCGGACACCAGTCTCCCCGGCCAGCTCCTGGTTGACGGCGGCGAGGAATTCTGGGACTTCGAGGCCAAGTACCTGGACGCAGCCAGCGGCATGGCCATTCCGGCCCCGATCCCGGATGCCGCCATCGCGGAGATCCGCCGGCTCGCCGCGGCGGCGTTCGAAGCCGTGTCGTGCGAGGGGCTGGCGCGCGTCGACTTCTTCTACACAAGCGACGGCCAGGTCCTGGTCAACGAGATCAACACCATGCCTGGCCTGTCCCCCGCCTCGTACTGGCAGAAGATGTGGGAAGCCACCGGCCTGACCTTCGCCGAGATGATCGACCG
>Ga0187783_10003482_pt1 | contig 11595 bp, 10 predicted proteins | sample 1015_SJ02_MP02_2_FD_132471 | JGI IMG/M metagenome (GOLD analysis project Ga0187783, IMG submission 132471) | Tropical peat soil microbial communities from peatlands in Department of Meta, Colombia - 1015_SJ02_MP02_20_MG | ecosystem: Environmental > Terrestrial > Soil > Wetlands > Peat | place... | reverse complement strand
GTTGAATATCTGCATTCGGGGCCACGCCGTACTTAATCATGAAAGAAAGCAAGCGTACTACGATGTCGGCGGAATGCCCGAATCCCGCGGTTGACGCCGTGAGGAAGGCCGGCCGATATATCCTGGCGTCGATGCCTTGTTCACGGGCTTTGAGTACGAGCTGTTCCGAGACCCACTTCGTCTGTGCGTAACCGAAATCGAGTGCGGACATTTCTGGGTTCGAGTCACGTTCGAGAAGATTCCGTTTCCCGGTAAATCCGAAGATTGTTGTGCTGGACACGAAATGGAATTGCTTGCGGCGAGAGACGTGCGCCAACCTAATAAGCTCTCGAGTGCCTTCGACGTTTGCTGGCCGGAGTGCATGATAATCCAGGAGGTAATCAACCCAGGCCGCATTGTGAACGATGGTATCGATTGTTTCAGTCAGCTGCTGCCAGACGTGATCTGGAAGTCCGAGCCGCGGGCTCGCCAGGTCGCCGCATATCACGCGTACTCGGGCATCGAAGGCCGCCGCGGTACGGGGGTCGTAAAGACCTGCAGCTTCGAGAGCAGTTGTTATCCGTTCGCGTGCCACCGATGGGTCGGGTGCTCGCACGAGGACCGTATAGGCCGCACTAGTCTGGTCTAGCAGGCTACGGAGGAGAAATGGCCCGAGAAATCCGGTAGCGCCAGTCAGGAGCACGTGATTGAAGGTGCAGTCCGCTCGCGGCACGGCGTCCGCGCCTTGCGGGTCGAGTAGTGCGTCCTTTCGCATTGCCGCCGCTTCGCTCTCATCATGTTCTCGCTTCATCTCATTGAGTTCCGCGTGCAGGTTGATGACCCAGTCAGCAGAGCCTTCCTGGAAGCCGCGGATCAGCGCGGATATCTCGGAGATGGTCAGACGTTGCAGGAGTGGGATGTCCAGTGTCTCTCGCAGGTCGTGAGCATCAGTCTGGACTGCCGCTCTCTCGAGGATCACCAAGAGCTCGGCTGTCGCAAGAGAGTCGAGGCCGATCTCGCTGGGCCTGGCGTTCTCGTCCCCTCTTAGTGCGTACGCTTCCAGAAAGCGCTCGTAGTGGGACTGAACGTCTAGGGTGTTCGCCCCGTTCAGTCCCGTCGCATCGCCATCACGCACATGCGTCTCGATCGCCCGAAGGCCGCCGTCCAGCCATTTGTCGCGAGTAAGGCTTCTCGCGACCTTCCCAGAGGTCGTTCGCTTGATGGCCTGGCGCCGCACGAAAACGATCGTGTGCGGCCCCGCATAGCCATGCGCGCGAAGTGAGTGAGTAACCTCATCGGGGTGCGGTCGGTCGCCCGGATTTCGAAGGCCGATGACCACAATGAGTCGTTCTTCCCCATCTGGACCTCGGAACGCGACCACGCTTCCGATCTGTATCTTCTCGGAGCTTCTCTCAACGGCAGCCTCAAGGTCCTCAGGATAGTAGTTTTGACCTCTAAGAATGATCATATCCTTCAGCCGGCCGCAGACGAACAGCTCTCCTTCCCGGAGGAATCCGAGATCTCCTGTGCGAAGGTATGCATACCCGTCGCCGATATCGTTTATGACCGAGTTGTCAAATACTTGCTCCGAAAGTTCGGGTTTGTTCCAGTACGCCCGGCACGTACTCTGACCAGCAACCCAGATCTCCCCGATTCCGCCGCCTCCGACTGCAACCCCGGTGCCAGGGTCGACGATCCGTACGTGGATCCCCTCCAGAGGCTTACCGCAGCTGACCAGCTCGAGCTGCTGGTCGGGAGGCGTGTCCTCGGCGGCCATCACAACGGTACGCGCGTGAAGCGACTCCCTGTTGATCTTGACTGACCGCCGCCCCGAGCTGGTGACTGCCAGCGTATTCTCCGCGAGCCCGTAAGCCGCAACGTGCGCCGCTGGACGCAGGCCGCACTTCGCAAATCGTTCCAAGAAGCTTCGGTACGTGCTCGGCCTAACTGGCTCGGAGGCATTCATAAAGACTCGTACAGAACTTAGGTCTATGCCATCTAGCAGATCATCTGGAACCCGCTCAGGAGAGAGGCAGTATTCGAAGCCGAAATTTGGAGATGAGGTGAAGGTTGCCCTGTATCGGCTGAGCGTCTCCAACCACAGAGCTGGCCGTCGCAGAAAGTCCAGCGGCGAGAATCCGTATGTCGTGCCTCCGGTGACGGCCTGAAATAGATAATATCCGATCAGGCCCATGTCATGAAATTGCGGCAACCATGAAACTGCGATTGCCTGATGGTCTATCATTGAATGGCAGTTACGTATAACGTTCTGGTGTGATACGACGACGCCCTTGGGTATTCCGGTCGACCCGGATGTGTACTGCAAGAAGAGGGTCTGGGTTGGATTGTCGGCTGTGCCCCCGCGCGCCTCGCCCCGTAGTCGATCGGTGGCGAGCCACTGAATGCCGAGGGAAGCGAGAGGGTCTTCCGAGTCAGCATGGTCGCCGACCTCACGACGGCCAGGTGGCGCTGATTCGAGCGATGAATCCGTCAGGACGAACGCGGCCCCGCTGTCCACCATCACCGACCTGAGTCGTGAGGCTCCCCCCTTCGCGACTGACGTGACCGGAGGAACGGGAACTGGAATGACCCCTATGCGCGCGCAAGCGACGAATGAGGCCACCATCTCCAGTCCCGGCGGGTACACCAGCGCTACGCGATCGCCACGCTGAAGGGCCGTTTCATTCTGAATGTACTCCGCGAGGAAACGAGTTCTGGCTTCGAACGATTGGTACGTGTACATTTCGCGCAGTTTGCCGTGGCGATCAAGAAACGCACTGAAACACTTTTCAGGATGAACCGCTGCCCAGTGATCCATGTAGTCGAGGATCGTGTCCAAGTACGCCACCCCTCTTGCGCGATGGGTTGTTATCTTCCGGTCAGAACGGCGACGCCGGATGCTGGCCACAACGATAGCATAAAGGCGAATATCCTTGATCTCGTGACGTTGCATGCCGAATCCGGTACGTCGTCGCTTGGAACGCGTCGCGCATCGTTCGGTAGCCGCTACTGAACCGATGTCGCTCTCCTGTTCCTTAGTTACAACCCGATGAGGCGCACCATGGAGCAGCAAGGTATATGTGCGCATGCCCGGATCTGATGCGTCACGATCATGAACGTTGAAACTCGACGCAGGACGCTGGAAGCGTTCGCTGCACGCCGGTAACCAACCGCAGTCGCGTTTCGAACCCGGTGTCGCGCGGTCGAGGAGCTCGAAGGAAGCCATGAATCCCCTTAATAGCGTGGGTCGATCCCGCCACACCCATCGCTGCCGGTGCGGACCGTCCCCAGTGACTGGTGCGATCGGGTCGCTTACGCTCTTGACCGACTCGAAACGCGTTGGCGCAGGCCGTAGACCCAGCCGTGGGCCAGGCGTCCAGCCGGGGCCACCGTACGCCGGGCCAGGGCCGCGACGCTGGCCTGCCCTGGTGACCGCGGCGCGTAGATGCCGGGAATCGGTCCGATTCCCGGGCTGACGGCGAACCGGTCCGGCCGGGGTTCAGGTACAGCCTCAGGCGCTATTGGCCTTCCCCCGTCGGTGCTCGCTGGGTCCCGGCGAGGTGTCGTCATGGCGTTATCGCCTACATGTCCAGGACGATGTCGGTGCCGGGCCGGGCGCAGCAGATGAGCACACGGCCGTCGACTGGAGGGTCCAGCGGATCCGGGGAATAGGTGATGTCCCCGCACAGCAGGGGAGTGATGCAGGTCTGGCAGACGCCGGTCCGGCAGCTCCAGCGGCTGGGGACGTCACAGGCGTCGGCGAGGTCGAGCAGGTTGCCCCGACCGTTGCCGAACGGCACGGTGAGGCCGCTGCGGGCGAAGGTGACCAGCGGCCCGGTTCCGGGAGGGCCAGGTGGCTGGTGGGGTGACCGTCGGGTCTGCCCGGTGAGCCCGGGATTGATCGAGGGCAGCGCCCCGAACAACTCGGTGTGGATGCGCGCGGGGTCGACGCCGATCGTGGTCAGGGCGTCCCGCATGTCGGCCATGAACCCCGCCGGCCCGCAGACGTAGCCGCTCGCGCTGGCCGGGATGGCCAGCCTGGCCAGCGCTTCTTTGGTAAGGCGTCCACGGCGGGCGTGGACGCGGCGGCGTTCCGCGGACGTGGCTGCGCTGTAGAACACGTGCTCGTGGTGGTGTGGCAGCGAGGCCAGCAGGGCGTGTGCCTCGGTCGCGAAGGGATGTTCGCCCGGTCCGCGAGCCCCGTGCAGCCACCAGATGTCCCGCTCGCTGCGGCTTACCGCGAGCTGGTGCAGCATGGCCAGGACTGGCGTGACGCCGATACCGGCGGAGATGAGCAGAATCGGGCCGGTGCCGTCCTCGAGGACGAAGTCGCCGCGGGGCGCGGCCACGTCCAGGATCGCCCCGGGTTGCACGCTGCGGTTCAGGTAGCTGCTGGCGGCTCCATGGGGCTCGCGCTTGACGCTGATCCGGTAGGTTCCGGCGTCGGCTGCCGAGGATAGCGAGTAGCTGCGTACCGGGGCGGGCTGGCCTGCGCCGGTGATCCGCAACGTCAGGTACTGGCCAGCCGGTGCGGCCGGGAGCGCGGTGCCGTCGGCGGCGGCGAGGTAAATGGAGGATACGTTCGCGCTTTCCTGGACGACCTCGGTAACGCGCAGCTCCTGGAAGCCGGGCCAGGCCGACCCGGGTCGCGGGGTCGGCTCGGCGCCCACGGGCGGGGCGCCGGCCGGGCGGTCACCGTCGGCGGCGGCTAGCAGGTCGCGGAACGAGTCCTGCCAGCCGGGGCTCAGGGCAGGAATCTGCAGGGCGACGCGCAGCTTGGCCGGGTCCCGGCCGGGCAGGTAGAGCAGTGCGTCGGCGTCGGCCACGCTCAGCGCGCCCGGGCCGGCCGTGACCTTGGCGACCTGATCGCCGGCCTGGATGTGCCCTTCGGTGATGACGCGCATGTAGAAGCCCGGACGGTGATGGCTGACCAGCAGCGCCGGCAGCTCGGGCTGGCCGAGGCGCAGGCCGACCCGGTAGCAGGTGACCCGCGGTTGGGTGACCTCGAACTCCGCCTCGCCGATGCGGTAGCGATCCCCGATGCAGACCTCGTCGTCGGGCAGGCCATCGACGGTGAGGTTTTCCCCGAGCATCCCGTAGCTGAGGTCCTCCCGCCCGAAATACCGCTGCCAGTACTCGTAGGACTGGATCTGGTAGACCAGGACCGCTCGCTGCTCACCGCCGTGCCCGTTCAGGTCGCCCTGGCCGTCGCCGTCGATGGCGAGCCGACGGACCATGGCCGGGCCGTCCACCGGGTGCTTCCAGATGCCCGTATGCACCGTCTGTCCTCGCCAGGCCACGTTTTTCGGCAGGCCGACGTTCACCGACCGCAGCACCGGCATCCGGTCGTGCCTGTCCGTGACGGGACCCGTGGCCGTACGTGCGCCGGTGCCGGTCATCACGGCCTGCCGGGGCCGACCTCGTCGGTGGTGAGGTCGCGGTCGGGGCCGTGCGGGATCACGGTCTGGCCGGGCTCGAGCCGCAGCCGGGCATCGTCGAGGTATACCGCGACCTTGTCTGGCTCGAAGGAGATCAGCCCGGAGACGCGCCGGGCCTCGGGCCACGCGTCCTCATAGGACCACGCGGCGCGCCTCGCGTCGGCGATGTCGTAGTAGCTGCACAGGCCCTTGTACGGGCAGAACGTCTGGCCCGTAGCCGGGTTGAGCGCGGAAGAGTCGACGTCCGCGCGCGGGACGTACCAGCGGGGCGCGAACCCGGACTCATATAGGGCCAGGGGCCTGGCGGTATCGGCGATGACGTGACCTCCGTGGCGGACGACTAGATGGCGGCTGGTCCGGCGGATGTCGATACGGTGGTAACTGTCGGCGGCGTGGCCGACAATCCGCTCGTCTTCCTCATAGAAAGCGTCCATCGCCCGCCACGCGAATGCGATCCGGCCCTTCAGTTCGCTCGCGTAGCCGGGAAGCTCGGCGTGCTGCCATGCCGTGCGCGGTTTGCTCTGCCCCCCGGCCCGGACGGTGTACCAGGAGGTCGCCCCGAAGTCTTGGTGCCGTGTGGTGTGCTCGCTCGGTTCCAGCACGCCCTCGGCGATGTCGCCGAGCGGAAAGTACGCCACCGGGTAACGGCCGGGCTCGTGCAAGAGCGTGACGTCTTCACTGTCGGCGATCCAGGCGCCGCCGAACCGGACGCGCATCCGCCGGCGCAGCGGCTCGGCGAACAGCAGCCGTCCGGGAAGCGGGTCGGGGACCAGGAACCGGCCGATCGCTCCGGGGGCGAGTGGTCCCTGCTGCCAGGCTAGGCCCATCGTCGCTTCCTTTCTCGCGCGCCCGGGCTGCGGGACGCGGGTGGGTCAGGTCAGTGGTTCGCCGCCGTCGATGTGCAGCGTCTGCCCGGTGAGGAAGGTGCTGGCCATCGCGAACAGGACAGCACACGCGATGTCGCTGGTGGTGCCGATGCGGCGGGCGGGGTTGCGGGCGCTGATGTCGGCGAAGTAGTCGGCCTTGCCCTGCTCGCCGAAGGCGTCCCAGGCGCCCGTATCGATCACGCCGGGAGAGATGGCATTGACCCGGATCGGAGCCAGTTCCAGCGCCAGCGAGCGGGCCAGGGTATCGGCAGCGGCGTTGGTGATGGCCACCCCCATGGTCCCGACCGCGATCTTGGCCGCGGCGACCCCAGAGAAGATGACGAACGACCCATCCTCGCGCATCCGAGGGGCCAGGTGCTTGGCCAGCATGAGCGGGCCGATGACCTTGGTGTCGAAGGACAGCCTGATCGCGTCACGGTCCAAATCGGCGAGCCGGCCGCGGGCCCGCGCGGAGGCGGTGGAGACCACGTGGTCCACCATGCCGAGCCGCCTGCCGAGAGCCTCGATGGAGGCCTCGTCGGTCAGGTCGACGAGTTCGGCAGTGATGCCGGGCTCGCCGGCATAAGCGGCGGCCAGGGTTTCCTGGTTGCGGCCGGCGGCGATGACGCTCGCTCCGGCGTCCCTGGCGGCCAGGGTGACTGCGCGGGCTATCCCGCTACCTCGTCCGACCACCAGGACGGTCTGGTCTTTGAGGTTCCCGGTCATGGCAGTGTCCTTTCGAGCAGCAGCGGATGACCTTGCCTTGACGTGGTACTCCCCGGCGTCGGAGACAGGCTCGCTGGCCGTTGTCCGTTCCTTTTCTGTTGCGAATGTACGAAGCCGGCACAGCGCCTGACAGTGGCTCCAAGCAGCACAGACTGGCCCGGGCACCTGGCCCGCTGGCCGGGAGGGTCTGGCCGCCTAGCAGAAAGGCCGAATCCTTCCCCGGGTTCCATCCGGAAATTATTCCTAATGGATGGAAACCAGCCTGACACATTATGCAGGCCTACGGCAAGGCGCCAGGGTTTCGAAGAATTCATGGCACCTATAGAAATTCCTAATGCCTATACTTCAGATATGGCCATTAGCGCTACGGGTCCCAGGCGCTTCGTTATAACCGGTGAGCCTATTGTCGCCGTGGACCTTATCAATACCGTCGCGGCGCCCGGATCGTCGGCGGCGGACGATCTCCTGACGGCCGACCGCGACGTGCAGGCTTGGTGGCGGATCGAGGGAACACGCGTACCGAGGGGAGACCTTCCGGACATCCGGGCCTTGCGTCGGCTGCGCACGGCATTGCGCGCGATGATCGAGGCGCTGACAGATGGACGGCCGGTGCCGCAGGGCGCAGTGGCCGACCTCAACTTCTTCATGCGGTCGGCGCCAGCCAGTACCCGCTTGCTGGTGACCGGGATGGGGCTGCGCACAGAGCTTCACTGGCACCGAGAGCACGGCGGGAACCCGCGGCTAGCGTTCATCGCCACGCAGGCCGCGGAATACCTCTCCGACCCGTCGAAGGTGAGCCGGCTGCGCCGGTGCGCCAACTCGGGCTGCTCGATGATCTTCATAGCGGTCAACCCCCGGCGGTCATGGTGCGCGCCCGGTGTTTGTGGCAACCGGGTACGCGTCGCCCGGCATTACAGCCGCGCGGGCCGGTCCTGACGCAGCTTCAAGCCGGCTGAGGTGCGAGATGCGCGAGGCAGGGAGACCGCGCCGCTTCAGGTCGGAGACGAAACGCCGTAGCAGGTCATCGTGCGGCGCTGCGACGATGACGATGACCTCGCGCAGTTCAGGCGGGTCAAGGGACCTGATCGTCCCGCCCGGCCGCGGGGTAAGAGCGGAGAAAGGCACGATCGCCACCCCCATCCCGGCCGCGGCAAGCTGCGCTGCCGTGCGCGGGCTGCCGGTGCGCAGCGTCGGCTGCGGCAGCACGACACCGCGTGCCGCCGCGAACTGCTCGATCCACAGCGCATTTCCATTGCCTGGGTGGTAGTGAACGAGCGGTTCGGTGGCCAACTCAGCCAGCGGCACGGCGTCCATCTTCGAGAACCGGTGCTCCGGAGAAGCGACAACCACGATCTCCTCGCTGCCGAGGACCTCGACGTGCTCGTCCGTTCGCGTTGGCGGCGGCCCGACGATGATGTCCGTTCCTCCGCCGAGCAGCACTTCCAGCATCCGGTCCGCGCTGGTGTACTCCTTCAGATCGAGCTCGACGTCGGTGAAGCGGCGCCGCCAGCTGCGCAGCACCGGGACGAGAACCCACGCCGTCATCGTCTCGGCACAGGCGATGCGTATGCGGCCGCCGACCCCGGCCGCCACTCTCCGGCCCGCCATCACGGCCCTGTCGGCCGCAGCCAGGGCGATCCGCGCCTCGGCGACAGCCGCCAGCCCGGCCGCGGTCGGCCTGATGCCCCGCGGCAAGCGCTCGATGACGGGGGTGCCCAGCTCCCGCTCGATGGCGGCGATCTGGTGCGACAACGCCGGCTGCGACATGTGCAGTGCCGCCGCGGCTTTCGTCAGCGAGCCCTGCTCTACTACGGTGACCAGGCACTCCAGTGCCCTCATGGAAAGCATCCGGCGATCCAGTTCATGCCAGGCGGTACTTCGGGTCAGCGACTCGTCGCCGTCGATCAGACAGGCCGCAGCCAGGTGACCGGGCGATCACATGATACCGGCCGGCGGGATTCCGCCATTTCAGGCGCGTTATCTGAGCCGGGGCTCAGGCCCGGGCCAGGCTGAGCTGGGCGGTGGTGTCGCGGGTAATCGCGGCCGCGTCGACAGCGGTCGTGATGAGGGTGCACCCGGCATCGCGGTACCGGCGGGCGGTGGCGCCGTCGGAGGCGTGCACCCCGGCGGGCTTCCCCGCGGCCGCGCAGGCCGCCCAGACGCGCTGCAGGGCCCGGTTCAGCACCGGGTCGTCCGGGTCGGGTTCAGCGCCCAAGGGAGAGCGAAAGGTCCCGGGGGCCGACGTAGAGGCCGTCGACACCATCGACGGCCACGGTAGCCTCGAGGTCGGCGACGGCGGCGGCCGACTCGACCATGACGAGGCAGAACGGATCCTCCGCGGCTAGCACGCCACCCGCGGACCGGTACCCGGTGGGCGGGTAGCGGACTGCTCCAGCCACCTGGCGGGCCTGGGCGGCCGAGTCGATGTTCGGCACGATGACGCCTTCGCAGCCTAGATCCAGAGCCCGCCCGATATCGGCGGTCTGCGCATGCCGGACCCGGGCGATGGGCGTCGCCCCCGCCAGCCGGATCGCGCTGGTCATCGCGGGCAGGTCAGCTTCGGTGGCCCCGCCGTGCTGCAGGTCGATCACCACGTAGTCCAGGCCCGCGGCGGCCAGCAACCGCACACTCAGCGCCGACGGGATCACCGACCAGGCGCCGTACACGCGCTCACGGGCGACGAGCCGGGAACGGAAGGTGTCGGCCATTGGCATGGAGCCAGCCTACGAGCGGCACCGTGTGCGATACGGGCTTACCTCGGACTCCGCCATATTGCCGCAGCCCAAGCTCAAGGGCATCGATGTTCATCAGGAACCCGGCCCGGCGCGCTCGCCGGAATCCACATGATCGTCATCCTCTTTCTTCTCTTGAGCAAGATCGGCCCACTTCGAGACCTCCTGGCCCACGATCTGCTCAACACGGCTGGCCAGCAGCTCCTGAGGATTGCCCCGATCGTAGGGCTTAGCTCCTGCCCGATAGAGATAGTATTCACGCTTCAGAGCCTCTTTTCCCTGAGCCCACAGCAGGCCATTCTGTAGATACTTCTTCAGCTGCTGGATGCCCTCAAGGACCACGATCAGGGCGCCGAGCCCGGCAATCCATCCCTTGGTTGCCGGTGAGCTCCCGGCGGTCGTGGTCACGATGGGGATGGCTGCAGCAGCCAAGATCTCAACGACTTTGAGGCTGCCATACCAGCGCATCGCCTGGCGATGGGCGAGCGTATGCCAGCGAATGGACCAGTTCAGGCGCTCTATCGGATCATATGGGTGCTCTTCGTGAGCTCGCGGCCAGTCATCAAGGGCGACAAGCTGGCCGCCCAGCATCCACCGCCGCGATATATGATGTTTAATCCTTCTGAAAAAGCCATGACTATCAGCGTTCATAATCCCCCCTCGCCGAATGCTGGACCATCGCAATAGATGCGGCTGCTCCTGGAAGGCAGGTTAGTCCATGACCTGGCGGAAGGCCACAGATGAGATTCCGGCACGGATGCCGGGTCCGCGTTGACCGGCGCCAGTTCAGTTTGATTCCGGCTTCTCCAAGGGGGCAGACGGCACGGTCAACGTTGCCGGCCCACGGCTTCAGGCACCCGGCATGCTCGTGGCTGACCGGCCCGCTTTGTGCGACCGCGTCTGGATAGGCGCGGTCGCCGGGATGCATCGCGGCGCGAGGCCTTCGCCCATGCGGCGGTACCAGCGGTCGAGGCGAGCAGGCGAGGTGATGAGGAATGGTCCTGGGCCGCGTAACCGCGGACCGTTATGGGTCATGGTTATTGTTCGGGCTATGAGCCGGATTCCCTATGTGCGGCGCGAGGAGCTGGGGCCCGAGGGCCAGCAGCTGTGGGACAGCATCGTCAATGGCCGGGGCGACCTGGTCGTGACCGCCGACGGCGGCCTGGCCGGGCCGTTCAACGCGTTCGTCACGGCGCCCGGCGCCGGGCGGCGGCTGGCCTCGCTCGGCGCGACGCTGCGGTTCGGCACGTCGATCGAGCGGCGGCTGTCTGAGATCGCCATCATCACGGTCGGCGCGCGGTGGCAGGCGGAGTTCGAGTGGTGGGCTCACGCGCCGATGGCGCGTGAGCACGGCGTCGCCGATGCGGTGGTGGACGCCATCGGACGCGGCGAGAATCCGCTGTTCGAGGCAGATGACGAACGGGCTGTCTACACGGTGGCTCGCCAGCTCAGTTACTCTGGCCGCCTGGACCAGGAGACCTTCGACGCCGCGCACCGATTTCTCGGCGACGCCGGGATGGTGGAGCTGGTGTCGCTGTGCGGGTACTACACGCTGGTCTCGTTCCTGCTCAACGCGTTCGTCGTGCCGCTGCCGCCGGATGCCACGCCGATGTGGGCCGGATCGTGACCCCGCCGGCGGAAGCCACGGGCTCCGCGCCGGGACGCGGCCGGCTGGCGGGCCGACGGGTGCTGGTGGTCGGCGCGGGGACGCGGCCATCGCCGGAACCGGACCCGCCGATCGGCAACGGCCGGGCCATATCGGTGCTTGCCGCCAGGGAAGGCGCGGCGGTGGCCTGCGCGGACCGCGACGCGGGCGCCGCCGAAACGACAGCGGCCCTGGTCCGTAACGAAGGG
>Ga0187783_10003481_pt1 | contig 11595 bp, 10 predicted proteins | sample 1015_SJ02_MP02_2_FD_132471 | JGI IMG/M metagenome (GOLD analysis project Ga0187783, IMG submission 132471) | Tropical peat soil microbial communities from peatlands in Department of Meta, Colombia - 1015_SJ02_MP02_20_MG | ecosystem: Environmental > Terrestrial > Soil > Wetlands > Peat | place... | reverse complement strand
CTGGCGCGGGACGAAAGGCTCCGTGCGATCATTCCTTGCCGGCCGATCAGAGTCTCGACGGTGCTCTTAAGCTGCGCCGCCTGCACCAGAGCCGCCGAATAGACCCGCCGGGCGTCCAGCTCGCTTTTCAGTTCGCTCGCTCGTTGCTCGATGATGCCATTGGCGCCAGCCAACTCTGCAAGCCTGCCGTACAGCCCGGTCAGCTTGTCGCGCTGATCGGATTGCGGCAGCTCGCTTAAATTGCCCTCAATGTTGCGCTTGGCCGCAGCGATCGAATCACGCAACGGCGGCAGGTCGGCGATATCGGTCACCATCGACGCTTCGATCAACAGCCCGGCAAGCAAATTGGCTTCCGCCTCTATTTGCAGAAGATGCCGAAGCGAATCGATAAGTTGCGCGGGCAATATCGGCTGCATTCGCATCATGACATTGAAATTGGCATCGTCGATTGCCGGCGTGATCGCCTCAAGCAGATCTTCGTGCGCCTTGCGCACCGCAAGCGTCAGTGTTCGCCGCCGCGCGGAAATCTGGATGCGGTCGGCGACGGTGCGATTGAGACGGTCAAGCTGCGCGCTCATGGCGTCTTGCGCCAATTCGAGCTCGCTACCGTTGTTGGCATCGAGGGTTCGCAGACGATCGATTCTCGCCTTCAGGCTGCCGGCCTGGTTGACGATTTCCTGCGCAACTTGAATGCGTTGGCTCTCCTCCTCGACCGCCATCAAGCGCGGCGCGAACGCAATAAGATCGCTGGTATCGGCGGACAGTCGAATCGACTCGACGGTCGCTGGCATGCTGCGAAACACGATTTCGCTCAAAGTCGTGCCAATGGTGGCGTAGGCGAACAGCGCGAACAGCGAGCCGATCACGGTCATGGCCGCCGCTAGGCCGAACGCCAGGTAAAGCCGCGAGCGGATCGTCCGCATGAAGATGAGAGCGCCGAGCCGGCCGCGAAGGCCGACCCAGCTCAGGTCGGGAAAACTCAGTCTGAATTCGCCTGCACGCACCGACGACCTCTTAGCCGCGCATCCGCGTACCCCGTCACTGACCTGCCGCCATCCTGATCAGGCGCTCGACGGGCTTGAACGATCCGTCGGCTTGCAGGATCGTGAAGAAGACCCGGTCCGAGCCTTGATTCTTGTGCGGCCCGTAGATCAACGTAACGCCGCCGAAATCGAACGGCGCGGCGTTGATGGCGTTAAGCAGCTTTTCGCGCGTCGGCTCGCCATCCACGCGCTTGAGCGCTTCAACCGCGAGCCGGCCGACCAGATAGCCCTCCAGCGAGACAAACCCGGGCTTGGCGGCGGCATCGTCGGCGGCGAGCGCGCCTTGATACGCGGCCACCACGGGCAGCGACGTGTCCGACGGAAACGGCACCACTTGGCTGACAATGACCCCGGCGCCGTCGTGGCCCAATTCCTGCGCCAGCGAATCCGACCCGACGAACGAGATGGCTACGAACACCGCCTTGATGCCGACCTGGTGCGCGAGCTTGATGAACTCAGCGACCGGCTTATAAGGCCCGACCGTGACGACTGCTTCGGGATTGCCCTTCATGATATCGAGCAGAGCCGATTTTACCGCGGTGGTATTGCGCCTGAAGCTGCCGGAGGAAACCAGCGTCAGGTCGCGTTTCGTCAGCGCACGCTGCACGCCTTCAAGACCGGCAAGGCCGAAGGCATCGTCCTGATAGAGAATCGCAATCTTGGCGATGCCGAGGTCCTTGGTCAGGTGTTCGACCCATGCCTCGGTTTCCTCGAAATACGAGGCGCGCACATTGACGATGTAGCGATTGTAGGGATCGCGCAGGAATTCGGCGCCGGTAAACGGACCGACGAACGGGATCTTGGCGTCGGTGGCAATCGGCTGACCGGCCTTCGAAGTCGGCGTCCCAACAGCGCCGATGATGGCGAAAACCTTGTCCTCGTCGATCGCCTGTTTGACCGCGACGATGGTTTTTTCCGGCTCGTAGCCGTCGTCGAGCGATTTGAGCTCGAGCATGCGGCCGAAGATGCCGCCATGGCGATTGGCGTCGTCGAACGCGGCCAGGATACCCCGGCGCATGCCCAGTCCCAAATCCTGAGCCGGCCCCGTGAGTGCCGCGACCTGCCCGAATAGGATCTTATTGCCGGAAACGCCGCCGTCGGCGAGAGCGGCAGTGCCGAGAAGCCCGGCAACAAGCGTGAGCGCAATTCCAAGTTGATTGCTGTTCATCGGCATTGCCTTGCTATGGTCGCTGTGCCCGGTTGCGCGGAAATTTTCATTTTTGGACGGAGCCCCGCACATATTCTCGACAAGTCATGGTTAACGAAGCGTTAAAAAAGCGGAGCAACTCCCCGCTGATTCGGAGTTTTTTCACCACGGAATGGGTGGCGTTGCGCGGCTTGCGCGGGGCTGTTGCAACGAAGCACGAGTGGAAGCGCAAACCCAAACGGCAGGCTTAATTTGCGCGCCTAGACCCTGATCCAATTCGATTGAATCGGATCACGGTCGAGATTTTCCGTTCGAGCATGTTCTTATCCGACCTTCCTTCGCCCGCCGAAGCGGCGTGTAAACGCGGGAGAGCGACCGGGAATTGGCGAGCTTCGCGAAGGCGGGAAATCGGTATCCACTTTTCGGGATCATGCTCTAACGCGACATGCCGGGAGGCGTGATGTCCGTCACCGGATTCTGCGGCCTTTGCGGCGTGGCCGCGACCGGAGCTGCTGGCACGGTCGTTGTCACCGCGGACCTCTGTGGCGAGATCGATGTCGGAAGCGGCAAGCCGTGGGGGTAATAAGTCCAGAATACGAAAATTACCGCGAACATCAACGCCGCCGTCGCGGCGGCAGTCCACCGGCGGGAGAACGACAACAGATTAGCCACAACGCTTGCGATAAAGACGAATATCGCGAGCACCACGACATAGAGCCAATCCACCTGTGCAAGATCGATTGGCATCGGATGTCAATCCTCGTTGCCCCGGCGTGACCCGGTGTCAGTTCGCAAGTTTTGAATATGAGAACTGATATTTTTACCTGCGCATCGTACCAAATTCACGGCAACGAGTTTTATTGCGCGTATCGTTCTTTGTTGCAAGTCGCTTACGCAACGCCGGCGCCGCAGGACGTGTCCGCGTGGAAAACTTGAAGGTGACGCTCACAGGCGTATGATAGTGATCAAATAGACCCGGGCGCCAAACGCAGCCGGCGCGCCGAAACGATGGAAAACGCGATGGTGCAGTTGTCCACGGCCGCCGATATAAAGCCGTCAGCGGCCGCTTTTCGGACCAGGCCCTTGTCTGCGGCCCTGGGCGCCGAAGTCATCGACGTCGATTTGCGGCGGAATATCGATGATGAGCTCGCTGCCCGTCTAAAGGAGGTCTGGCACCGAAATCTTGTCATTCTTCTGCGGGATCAGGAGCTGTCGGAGGACGATCAAATCCGGTTTGCGGAGCGCTTCGGCCCGCCGGCGGTCATTCACACCAAGCAGTTCGTGCGCAAGCATCCCGCCGTCATGCTGATCTCCAACATCCGTGAGGACGGCAAGCCGATCGGCGCCTTACCGGACGGCGAGATGCATTTCCATTCCGATCAATGCCACCAGGAACGGCCGGCTATAGCGTCGATGCTTTATGCGATCGAGGTGCCAAGCCGGGGCGGCAACACGCTTTTTGCCAATGCCTACACGGCCTATGAGACCTTGCCGGCAGACGTCAAGCGGCGGATCGAAGGCCGTCGCGCGCTCAATGCGTACGATTACGACACCGCGGCCACCAAGCGCGGCACCAAGGTTGCCGACGGCGTGCCGAGCTTCGCGCATCCAGTGGTACGCACGCATCCCGCCACCGGCCGAAAAGCCCTCTATGTCAATCGCCTCATGACCGTGCGCATCGAGGGCCTGCCGGAGCAAGAGAGCAACGAGCTTCTCGACTTTCTGTTCGATCATCAGGAACAGCGGCAATTCGTTTACGAGCACGTCTGGCGCGTGGGCGACATTGTCATGTGGGATAATCGCTGCACGCTGCACGCCCGCACCGATTTCAGTGCAGACGAACGGCGCTTGATGCGGCGGGTGACGATCCTTGGCGACAAGCCGATGTGAGCGCCCGCACCGGCATCGTGCCGGCCCGCGCCCTGCGTGGCGGCGGTTGCATCGCGAAAATCCATTGCCATGACCTACCCTAAGGAGCTGGCCAACGCTCGCTGAGATAGACCCGCAGCGCGAACCGGGGCAGCAGTCGAACTATGAAAGAACGGCCCACATTCATCCAAAAGCACGGCCTGTGGAGCGACGAGCAACGGCGGCAAGCCGATGAAATCAAGCGGCGTCTGCAGGCGGACAAATTTCGCTATGTGCGACTGGCTTGGGGCGACACCCACGGCTATGCGCGGGCCAAAACGCTGACCGTCCCCGCTTTCGTCTCGGCGTTGCAGAGCGGCTACAATATCGGTGTTGCGACCACGACGCTCGACTCCGCCGGCGCGCGCGTCTTTGCGTCATTCACGCGCGGCGGCGGCATGGGGCTCGATGAGATGACGGGCTCGCCGAATCTCACGGTGGTCGCCGATCCCAAAACCTTCCGCACTTTGCCGTGGGCCCCAGGCGTCGCGTGGATCCTATGCGATGAATACTTCAAGGACGGCAAGCCGTTTCATTTCGCGCCACGCCGGCTGTTGCGCGAGGCGCTGCAAAAGCTCGCCGGTCGCGGTTACTCGAGCAACATCGGCGCGGAGATCGAGTGGTACCTGTTGCGCGTCGCCGACGATCACCTCGATGAGGACAATATCGGCACTCCCGGCACGCGCGGGCGTCCGATCCGGACCTGGCCGGCCGAGCCCGGTTATCACTACCATTCCGAATCCAACATGGACCTGATGCAGCCGGTGCTTGATGCGCTCGGCGACGCATTCGAGACGTTGGGCCTCGGGCTGCGCTCGATCGAAAAGGAATGGGGCCCCGGACAGCTGGAGTGCACCTTCGCGCCACGCGCCGCGATGGAGGCGGCGGACAATGTGTTGCTGTTCCGCACCGCCACACGCCAGATCTGCCGGCGCCTTGGCTATTTCGCGACTTTCATGTGCCGGCCCGCGCTCAAGGGCTATTACGCCAGCGGTTGGCACCTGCATCAGTCGCTGACCGATGCGGCAAGCGGCGCCAATGTGTTCATGCCGAAACAAGCCCATGAGCCGCTGTCGCCGACGGGCCTTGCTTATCTCGCCGGACTGCTCGAATACGCGGTGCCCAGCACAGTGTTCGCAATTCCGACCGTCAACGGTTACCGGCGCGTGCGGCCCAATTCGCTGGCGCCGGACCGGGCCGTCTGGGCCTGCGATCACCGCGGCGGCATGATCCGTGTTCTCGGCGGCGCCGGCGATACGACGACGCGTCTGGAGAACCGCGCCGGCGAGCCCGCCGCCAACCCGTATCTCTATATTCTGTCGCAGATCGTTACCGGAGGCGCTGGCGTGGAAGCCGGATTTAAGCCGCCGCCCCCCGACGACGCGCCCTATGCGGCGGCGCGGCCGATGCTGCCGAAAAGCCTACCGGAGGCGCTGGATGCACTCGACAAGGAGCCGTTGTTCCGTCGCGAACTCGGCGATACCTTCATCGACTACTTCGTCAAGCTCAAACGGACGGAGGCCGAACGCTATCGGCGCTCACTCGGAGAGCCCCAGGCTTCGCCGCAAAGCGACGAGCCGAGCGCGTGGGAGCAGAACGAGTATTTCGATTTCTTTTGAGTCGGGCGAATGCGCAAGCCCTGCGGCGCGCGGTAACAAGGAGCGGCAGATGACGGCGCTGGAGAAGATCGGTTCGCAGCCAAGCCACCTCGGCGGCGGCGTCGCGTTATATGATTGGGATTATCTTGTCCAAGACGATCGGGCGCACCGCCTGATCTACACCGACCCAGCCATTTTCGAAGCCGAGATGATCAACATCTTCGGCGGCACCTGGACCTATCTCGCGCACGAAAGCGAGATACCGCATGAGAACGATTTCATCACCCGGCGCATGGGCTTGCGTCCCCTCATCGTCGTGCGCGACGGCGCCGGAAAAATCCGCGCCTTGTATAACCGTTGCACCCATCGCGGCACGACCTTGTGCCGGTGGGACAAAGGCAACACCAAATCGTTCCAGTGCCCTTACCACGGCTGGAATTTCGTCAACACCGGAAAACTGCGCGGCGTGCCCTGGCCGGAGGGCTATGCCGAGGATATGCGCGATCCGAAATACAACATCGCGCAAGTGCCCCGGGTCGAGTCCTATCGGGGGTTCATCTTCGGCACGCTCAATATCGACGCGCTTGCCCTTGCCGAACATCTCGGCGCGATCGCGCCAATGATCGACCAGTGGCTCGACCGCAATCCCGGCGGCAAGGTCGTGGTGTGCGAGGCCAACAGATTCAGATTCAAGGGCAACTGGAAACTCGCCTACGACAACTCGTGTGACGGCTACCACGTCGCCTATTCGCACCGTTCGCTGTTGGAAACCGAGAACCGCTTCGCCGGCGAGAACGCCAAGGGCATGGCCTATTATCGCAACTCGCCCGATACGCAGCCGATGTACATGCGCTACACCGGCCACGGCAATCACTTCAAAGACAAGCGGCCCAATCTGGAAAAGCGGCCGGGCGGCCTTTGGGCGCTGGAAGCCGCGCATCCCGGCATGGAGCACTACGAAGCCCAATTCATTCGGCGCTATGGCGAGCGCGCCTTCGAACTCCTCGATCTCGCCGGCTCCGAGCCGGTCAACATCAATGTCTTTCCGAATTTCTCGCTGCTCGGCAACCATATCCAGGTGTTCGAACCGGTCAGCGTTGGCGAGACCAACGCCATCTGGTACGGCACCATGGTCGTCGACGACGGTCGGCTCGGTGACGCCGTCACCGACGTCAACGCTCTGCGCATGCGCACGCAGGAAGGTTTTCCGAATTTTGGCGAGGTCGACGACATCGCCAATTTCGAGCAGATTCAGCGCGGGCTGATGGCGGCGGAAGACGAATGGGTCTACATGCACCGCGGTCTCGGAATTGCGGACCGCATCAAACAGCACGAGGACGGCACCATTACCGCACCGGCCACGGATGAGGCGTTCATGCGCGAGCATCTCAAGGAATGGAAAAGGCTCATGCGGGCGCGTCCAAACCTGGCGATTCAGCGCGAGCCGTGACATGAACGCGCAAATCTCGCTTGATCCCTCGCGCAGCTCCTATTACGTCGACGATGCGCTTTATCGCGAGCTGATCGAGAATTTTTCGCCCTCCTGGCAGGACGACGCGCGCGCCATCGCCGACGTCGCGGTGCGCGATGAATTTCGCCGGCTCCTGGAGCGTGAAGCGCGGCTGCTTGACCAGCTTCGCTATGACGATTGGCTCGGCATGTACGCGCGCGAGTGTATCTACTGGGTGCCGTCGACGCCGAATGCCGGCGATCCGCGGCGCGAGATTGCGGTCATGTTCGATGACCGTCGTCGGCTTGAGGACCGTGTCTACCGGCTGCGCACCGGCTTTGCCTGGTCGCAGGCGCCGGCGTCGCGTACGGTGCGCCTCATCTCCAACGTCGAGGTGTTTGGCGCCGCCCGCAGCGATGCGCGCATGATACGGTCGAACTTCCTCATCAGCGAGTTCTGGGGCGACGAGACACGGGTTCTCACCGGTTGGGCAGGGCACCGCGTGCTGCAGGACGGCGCCGGCTGGAAAATCCAGGTCAAACAGGTGAACCTGATCGATTGCGATCAGTGCATCCGCAATCCAAGCATCATCCTGTAGGCCGCGATCTGGTACACGCCTTTTCTATGCGCAAGCGCGCGTTGGCCCGCACATGCTGCGATTCGGGAACAAATCTGCGGTCCAGGGGGTAAATCCGATGGCTGTGAACAAGCGATTTGGGCTTTCCGGACTGAGTGTCGTTGTCACCGGCGGCGGCAAGGGAATCGGCAAGGTTTATGTCGAGGAATTCGCCAAGGCGGGAGCCAGCGTCACCGCCGCCGATATCGACGTCGACGCTGCGAAATCCGTCGCAGAGACGCTAGGCAGAGCCGGTCTTGACGTCTTTGGACAATTATCTCGCCGCCCGCATCGCCGGCCGCGCCATCGAGCGCGCGCAGTTGCCGGCCGATCTCGTCGGCGCCGTGATGTTCCTGTCGTCGGCGGCAAGCGATTTCATGACCGGCCAGACTATCAATGTCGACGGCGGCAAGGCGATGCACTGAGCGCGCCGCTTACTAATTGGACAATGCCCCAAGCGCCCAGGCCGCTTGCGACAAGACGCCGGGTTGTAGGCCGATTTGGCCGAACCACCTTTTGAACCCCTCGAAGATGGCGCCGCCACGGAAGATTGGCGCAAGTCCCGTATTGACCGCCAAGCGTAGTGCCCAGTCCCCGCGGGGCAATGCGATTGCGTAGGTCTCGATGGACAAATCGTCAGGCAGCAGGGCGAGCGCCTCCGGATGCTGAGCCTGGGTTCCGACTAGAAGCAGCTTGTCGCCCGCATAACCGTCGACCTTGCCGGATTCCAAGGCGGCGATGGCCTCGTCGCGATCCTTCACGGTGACCACTGTGAGATTGAGGTTATGCGCGCGGCTTTGATCATTCACGGCCGTCTCGTTGGTGGTACCGGCGACGACGGCGATCTTCCTTGCAGCCATATCAATGAACGAGTGAAAATTGGCCGCCCGCGTCACTAGGACGCCCGTGGATTCAACAAACGTGACGTTTGAAAAATCCACTTCTTTCATGCGTCCGAGGGTGATGGTGCTGGAGCCACATTCCAGGTCGGCTTTGCCGCTGGAGATTGCGGAGAAACGGGTCTGCACCGTAACCGGGACCCATTCTATCTTGATGTCCGGCACGCCGAACTGTTGCCCGATCGATTTTGTCACTAGTCCGCACAGTTCGAGAGAAAATCCCGCGGGCTCGCCTTTGTCGTTTTTAAATGAAAACGGCGTTGCATCCGTGCGGTAGGCGATCCGGATCGTTTTATTGGCGATAATAGATTTCAAACGACTATCGGAGGGAATTGACGTTTGTGCAGACGCACTTGCCATAGAGGCGAAAAGCGCAACAACGAACATCGCAAAACGGCACATCGGCGTACTCCTAATTTCGTGGCCAGAAAACCTGCGCTTGGGCTACACTTTACCACCCTGCGAGAGCAGCGCAGACGCAGACATTCCAGCATTTCAGCGGTGCAGTGAACAGCACCTTCCCCGCCATCTCCAAACCAATGTAACGTGAAAATGGGCCTTAATCACTTAGTTTTGGCATTTTTCTTGGAAGCGTTTTCTTGTTTTGTTGACGACGTGTCTGGAGATTGGGTCGAATGATCCAAGTTACGGACATCTCGCGCCATTTCGAGGCAACTCACCAGGTCCGTATAGCTCGACTCACCGCCCATCTTGGCCTCGTTAATACAATGGGTCTTGTCCGCCGCCGAAAAACTGGACCACTCCTTGATCATCGTTTCGCGGTCTTGCTGTTCTGCCTTCATGCATTCGTCAGAAGAAACGGACCGAAAACCTTCCTGTAAGGTCGATTGCTGGATAATCCCCTTACACAGCGGAGCCACGTCAAGCACGGGATAGTCGTCAGACCAGGCTGATAAAACCGAAAGGCCAAGCGCAGCCGAAACGAGGGAGCAAATAAGGACGCATGATCTCAATCGTGCACGCCTGTTGCGCCAGCTTCGACAACGAGCCGCGGGAAGCCATTATCAGCTTTAGGGTTGTTGAAGGCAAACGGCGAACGCTGGTCACATTCCAAAACGCCAATTCAGTCCCGTCCGAAGCATGTTTTCCTTCAAGGTTGTTACGGCGCCGGCACCGACCCATATCCACTCACCCCTTGCGCTCAGGTTCTCCGTAAAGCCGTATTCGACACCGGCACCCGCCGCGAAGCCCGGGTGAAACTCTATGGCCGAGCTGCAGGGGGGGCTGTTTGCAGCGCCGGTTCCACAGACGAAACCGATCGGACCCGTTAATGTCGATTTCTCATTCGTGACCGCCAAGCCACCAGTCACATAAAACAACCATCTGTCGGCGGCATATCCGATCCGGGTTCGCAGCGTGCTGATCGAATTGACGGTGGAGGATAGCGTTGCAGTGCCGATGGCGGCACCGTTGAAGGCGACCGCGCCCGTGGCTGAGCTGCTGATGTCCGCCCAATCGATGTCGGCCTCGACACCAATGACGGTGTGGCCGCTTTGAATCTGTGCACCTGCGGTAAGACCTACGAGCCCGCCGCTGGCGGAAAAGTCGAACGCAGAGAAGCTATCCGAGTACAAGCTCATCGGCGTGGATTCGCCGATGCCGTAGCCCCCATTTACGCCCAAATATATGCCGGTCCAGTTGTACACCTGCGCCACCGGCGTCTCCGGCGCTCTATAAACCGGCGCGGGCGGCAAATCGGCCGCATAAGCATTTGCAGTTACGCTGCCGGCAATCGCACCGGCGGCAATCACGCGACTAGTCCAGACTTTCATACTAAACCTCCGGTACTCCGAGGTGACGCGTAGGCGGAACGAAAACTTTTGGTCCTCTACTTGCTTCAACGCCGTTCCGGGCGGTCACCCCACTGCCGTTCTTATCCCAGATGCTGTAAATCGCGGCCTTGCATTGAGGCGAAATGACCTTGTCCGCGGACAAGAAGCAACTGACCAGGTTGCCGCCGCCGGCTTCGACATCCTTGCAATATTGGTGCTCGTCTCGATCGCAGCCGATCCGCACTCTCTCGACCTTTCCGAGTGTTTTCCCAAGACTTTGCATTGCACCCCAAACCAGTCCCTCGCATCGCGGCGATAAGTTGACCTGGTGCGCATACAGGCATGCGAGTAATTGACCACGCGCGTCGTGGATGCCTCGACATTGGCTTTTGATTTCTTTACCGCAAGCGGCCGTTAAGGCCCGATGATAATCTTGCGGACGATCCAAAGCGAGCGTGCTCGCTGACGCAGAGAGGAGCATTGCGCAGGCCGCGATCGGGTAACGGACAAAGTCCAACTTTCTCATTTGCCCTGACCCAACTGTCTCGCGTCTCTCGCCATTTCAAGACACGTGACAAGATCGGTATAGCTCGCCATTCCACCTTGTTCCGCCCCGACACAGTTTGTCTTCTCGGCCGGCGTAAAGCTCGACCATTCGCCGACAAGTTTTTGTCGCATCGCCTGTTCGCTCTGGACACATTGCGAGAACGCCAGATCGGGTCCGCCTTTCTCCGACACATTTCTCGCCTGCTGGGCGATCCCGTGGCAGACTGGATCGACATTGAGATCGGGAACATTTTGCGCTTGGGCCGGCCAAGTCGCGAGCAGCAGAACAGCGCTCGCTCTCGGAATAAGCCGCATTGAGTCACCTCCATGTCGCCGGACGTAAGGCGGACGTGCGTAATGGCACGCCCGCCATCTTCGCTTCGGCTTACTGTCCTTCGCGCATTTTGATCATTTCTTCGACCTTCTTCTTGACGTCGTCGAGATTGAACGATGCGGCCTGCTGCATCGGCGGATACTCGATCAACGACTGTGCCGCTGCTGCCACCGTTTGCTGCACCTGAACGAAGCGCCAGAACTCGCGTGCCATGAAATCGTTCATATAGCCGCCGCCCTGGTCGTTGAGCGTCTCGCCGCG
>Ga0187783_10003480_pt1 | contig 11600 bp, 11 predicted proteins | sample 1015_SJ02_MP02_2_FD_132471 | JGI IMG/M metagenome (GOLD analysis project Ga0187783, IMG submission 132471) | Tropical peat soil microbial communities from peatlands in Department of Meta, Colombia - 1015_SJ02_MP02_20_MG | ecosystem: Environmental > Terrestrial > Soil > Wetlands > Peat | place... | reverse complement strand
CAGAACAGCTCTCGTTCATTCCAGTGGGCTGCGAAGAAAGAAAAACTTCGCGCGGGGGGGTGTTTTTTTCTTGACTTCTTCCTTTATAGAGCAGACCGGACACGCGCTGGCAATGAAGTTCCGGACTTCAACGTGCCTTTGCTGCCAGCATTTCCAGGGTTTTTTGGAGGCGGCGCGCACGAGTCTCCGGCTTCTTCGCTCCGAGAATGGCCTCTGCGGATTCTCTCTTGTGTGTGAAACTGAGCTTTTCCCATCGGGCTTTTGCTGCGGCGTTCTTTGAGAGCGCGACCTTCAGTTCGGGCGGCGGCTCAACGGTACGCGCCTCCACATCAGGGGCGATCGTGACTTTGACGACGTCTCCCGGTTTGACTCCTGCCGCCTGCTGACGATCCTTGCGAACGGGTACGTAATACTTGCCGCTATATACGGACACTGTCGAACGGTAGCTAAAGCCGTTGACCGAAATTGTCACAGGAGGCCGGGCCTTGCCAAACTCAGTGCTCACATTAAACGGCAACTCGACGAAGCCGTTTCCCAACGTGGTCTTGAAACTCTTGGCGGGCATGGAAGCTGCTCCTTAAAGCCAGCAACGTGGAACCGAATTTATCACGGTTTCTCTGAGTTTTTTCGGGATCAGACAAGCCCTGGGTTGAACTGGCCCTCCCTTCTGAAGAAATGACGCCGGGCACAAAACTCGGCCCCTACGAAATCCTCTCCTCACTCGGTGCCGGAGGAATGGGCGAAGTCTATCGCGCTCGTGATACGCGGCTCGAACGCATCGTCGCGCTGAAATTGCTTCCGAGCGAAGTCTCAAGCGAAAAACAAGCACTGGAACAATTCTTGCGTAACGTGTTTAGGCTGGAAACCCCGATAAAATTATGACCTTGCCCCGTTTGTGTTTGGTGCCAAAATTTAGTAGTGAATGCTTCGTGCAGCCTCGATTCCGCTCTTACCGGGGTAGTAGGCGCGGGCTGTGGCTCTTGAATACAAGTCAAAGGAGGAATTTTGGGAAGGACGTTTCGCGAATCGAAACATGCACTGAAGCCAGCTGCATTTTCCGTCCAAGCCGCAGAGAAGTGGGCTCTAAGGAAGTCTTGGAAATTGCCTGAAGACCGCCTCCGCCTCACCGACTTTTGGTACATCAACTTTGTGCGACAGCCAGTCTTGGGAGAGAGAAAGACTCGCTACACCATGAAGATCGCCCAGTCCCAGAATTACGGCGCTTCCGTCGGTTTCACTCCCGTGCTGCCGGATCCGGATGGCGAGTTGGTGGGAAGAGACACGAGAAGAATTCTAGAAAATCGATTGTATCGTAACCTTGCCGACCGAATTGCCTTCGTGGATCTCATAATGGGTCACGTTTCACGGCCAGCAGACCAACAGATAAATCTCACAGGCTCTGTGTACGCCAAATACGATGCCAGGTCACAGATATTCGCCGACGAGGCAGAAAAAATTCTTCGGCGTAGAGGATCAAGAAACCTCAAGGGAATCAAACCGCGCGTCCTTGTTATCGGGGCCACCGCTGGAATAATCAGCGCTCTGGCACGAAGAGGCTTGGATGTTTCCGCCACGGACCTGTGGCCAGAGGCCGTCGGGATGGAATTCGGCGGTGTAAGGGTCTTGAGCGGCAAAACCGCAAACGCCGGATTCATGAAAGTAGCTGATTTAGCGATCATTACTGGCATGACTTTGGCGAACCGAACGTTATCAGTGTTGATGAAGCTGGCGAAAAGGCACAACACATCGACGATGATATGGGCCGTGACCGGCAGAAACTTTGGCCACTACTACACTGAACACGGTGCGGACAGCGTCATATCGGACCCCTCACCCTTTCTGCTTCTGCCAGGTACGGCGACGATAGCTATTTGGCGCCGCAAATGACGGCCGTTAGGAGGGGCGCGTGATTTTCTTCGTTGCCCCTTCCCAGGATACGTGGTGCATGGAGGCGTATCTCCGTCAAGAGGGTTGCAAATTGTGTAGTCGGATAAAGATTCTGACGTTTGAAGACATTGCAACTCAACGAGAATTGTCCCTCGGCACGTACATCTTTTCTGCGTTAGACCAGCTCTCCCGAACCGAAAGGGAAATAGCGGAGCTGTGCTGGGAAGCACTTTCCCGAGCCTGCACGGAATGCAAACTGGTCAATCACCCGGCCGAAGTATTATGCCGCTACGACCTGCTGAAGGCGTGTTTTGAGTTAGAGCGAAACACGTTTCACGTCGTGCGTGCCTCTGAATTCTATCGGTGTAGAAGTTTTCCCGTCTTCATACGACACGAGCATCGGCACACCGGCAGTCTCACCCGCTTGTTATATACCCGGGGGCAGTTGACATTGGCTCTAGCAAAGAAATTGGTGCGTGGCCATCGTTTGCGCGATCTAATCGTTGTGGAGTATCGCGATACCGTGGACCGATCTGGTATTTTTCGGGAATATTGTGCCCAGATTGTAGGCGACAGAATCATTCCGCAGGCTTTGGTTCACAATTACAATTGGGTCACCAAATGGCAGGGACGATTAATGGACGCCGAAAAGGCTCTCGAGGAACGGGAATATGTGGAAGGCAACCCACATGCCTACTGGTTGAGAGAGACGTTCAAGTTGGCAAAAATTCGCTATGGCCGTATTGACTATGGAGTGAAGGACGGTTTGCCGCAGGTATGGGAGATAAACACTAACCCAATGATCGTTCGCCCAGCAGGGTGGGGTCCTAGCACGATGACCCCCGAACAAAGGCGCTATGGTGCGCCAGTAGTGAGTCGCTTTCTCGGGGAGTTTCAAGCTGCTTTGGAGGCGATTGACAGCCCTGTGGATCCGAATCGGACGATACGAATTGACGTGTCGCGAAGACAGGAGCGATTGCTAGAGACTGAGAAGCGGTGGCTTCACCGCGGAAAGCGGTGGGACTGGGTGACCGGACTCCATACGACGTGAACTGAGAGAAAATACGCGGCCGCTGACGCCGACCCCGACATCCCCATCCTGAAGCCCTGCTCGCCTGCTACCTGTCACAAGTAACAGTTGCGCGATCCATGACTACGGATCAATCTTCTTCCTTCTGCGCGGTTGTTGACGTCGATCTGGAACAAACAAATAGCCGATATACCCCGGCCCGCCCGGCCGCCAGTAGCTCGCCGTGCTGGGGCCCACCACCCAGGCATAATCGGCCCGAAGGGAGCCGCTATGAAAGGCCAAGAACAGCAGGAACATTCTTCCTTTTCGTACATTGAAGTGACAGAACAGAAGCGTTTGAATGAAGCCCGCGAAAAAGGGGTGCCGTGGAAAAAATGGGGTCCGTACCTGAGCGAGCGGCAGTGGGGTACGGTGCGCGAAGACTACAGCAGTGATGGCAATGCCTGGGACTATTTCTCGCACGACCAGGCCCGTTCGCGCGCTTACCGATGGGGCGAGGACGGTCTAGCGGGAATCTCCGATAACAAGCAGCAGCTTTGCTTTGCGCTATCGCTTTGGAACGGCCGCGACCCTATCCTGAAGGAGCGCTTGTTCGGGCTGACCAACAGTGAGAGCAACCACGGCGAGGATGTGAAGGAATACTACTTCTATATCGACAGCACTCCGACGCACTCCTACATGAAGTACCTGTACAAGTATCCCCAGAAGGAATACCCCTATCTCAATTTGGTGGAGACGAACCGTCGGCGCTCGCGCGAGGAGCTGGAATACGAACTTCTCGACACCGGTGCATTTGACGAGGACCGATACTTCGATGTGTTCGTCGAATATGCGAAGGGAGATCCGGAAGATATTCTCATTAAGATTTCCGTTCACAACCGAGGCCCGGAGGCGGCAAAGATTCACTTGCTTCCAACATTGTGGTTTCGAAACACGTGGTCGGTAGAGGGTGGAGAGTCAAAGCCGGTAATGCGCGAAGCGGACAAGGGAGCGATACAGGCCTCACACCCGCAGCTTGGCGATTACACGTTGCAGTGCGAGGGCCCGTGGGAACTACTGTTCACCGAGAATGAGACGAACGTCAACCGCCTCTGGGGACAACCCAACCCCTCACCGTTTGTGAAGGACGCTTTCCACGAGTACGTCATTTCAAGGAAGCGAGATGTTGTAAATTCCGCGAAGACGGGGACCAAGGCCGCCGCGCATTACGAACTCGATGTGCCAGCTCGAGGTAGTAAGGTGGTGCGCCTCAGGTTGCGCTCGAAGCCCGTGGGGGATGCCTTTGTGAATTTCGACCAGATCCTTGCCGCACGCCTGGCCGATGCGGACGAGTTTTATGAGCGAATCACCCCTAAGAATCTGAGTGAGGACGAGCGACGGGTCCATCGGCAGGCACTGGCGGGCATGCTGTGGTCCAAACAGTTCTACTACTTCGATCTAGATAGGTGGCTGCTCGAACATGACGCCCATCCGTTGTTGGGTGGCAAGTCCAGATCGCGCAATGCGGAGTGGTCCCACATGCTGAACAGTGACGTCATCTCCATGCCGGACAAGTGGGAATATCCCTGGTATGCGGCGTGGGACCTCAGTTTCCATACGATTGCCCTTTCGCTCGTGGACTTCGACTTCGCGAAAGACCAGCTTCTGCTGATGCTGCGAACCTTGTATGCCCACCCCAACGGACAGCTTCCGGCATATGAGTGGAACTTCAGCGACGTAAATCCGCCCGTCCATGCCTGGGCAACGTTGTTCCTCTATAACATTGAGAGAGAGCTGGGCCGGGCCGATCTGCGGTTTCTGGAGCGCTCCTTCCAAGGACTGATGCTGAATTTTAACTGGTGGGTGAACCGCAAAGACCCGGAGGGAAAGAATGTTTTCTCCGGTGGATTCCTTGGGCTAGACAACATTGGGGTGTTCGACCGCAGCGCGCCCTTGCCCACGGGCGGGCATCTGGATCAAGCCGATGGTACCGCGTGGATGGCGTTTTTCTGCCTGTGCATGCTGGAGATTGCGCTTATTCTGACTGAATATGACCCGGTGTATGAAGACGTCGCTTTCCGCTTCATCGAGCAGTTCGCCTGGATCACCTACGCCATGGATCGCATGGGCGTGAATAGTGACCAGCTGTGGGACAATGCGGACGGTTTCTTCTACGACTTGCTGCATTTCCCCAATGGCGATACCGCGCGTTTGAAGATCCGCTCGATGGTCGGACTGCTGCCGTTGTGCGCTGCTACCGTATTCGAGCCGGGGACTTTCAAGGAACACCCTCGCATCTTCGAGCTCATTGAGTTGTTCCGAAGGCGCCATCCAGACGTGTTTCAAAAGCTCGTTAGGGCCGATGATCCAGCGACGGGTGGGTATGGTGGGCGCAGGCTAACGTCGGTCTGCGACAAGGAGAAGCTGCGGCGCATTCTGGCTTATATGCTCGACGAAAACGAGTTCCTCAGCCCCTTTGGCATTCGGTCGCTGTCCAAGTATCACCGCGATCACCCCTTCGTATTTTACCTAGACGGGCACGAATTCAGGGTCGACTACCTGCCGGCGGAGTCGAACACTGGCATGTTTGGCGGCAATTCCAACTGGCGAGGCCCCATCTGGATGCCTGTCAATGGGCTAATTATTCGAGGCCTCATGCTCATGTACCCCTTCTACGGTCCGGACTTCAAAGTAGAATGCCCTACTGGCTCGGGGCATTACATGACGCTGTTTGAAGTCGCGAGAGAGATTGCCACCCGGCTCTCAAAGATCTTTCTCCGGGATGCCGACGGTAAGCGCCCTGTTTATGGAGGAACGAAAAAGTTCCAGGAAGATCCTCACTGGCGGGATTACATCCTGTTCTACGAATACTTCCATGGCGAGAATGGCGCCGGGCTGGGTGCTAGCCACCAGACAGGCTGGACCGGACTGATCGCTCGCCTTCTTGACGTTTTCGCGCGCGTGACGCCGGAAGATGCGCTTCGGGATCCAAAAAGAGTCATGGCGGAAATGACGCGAAAGCAAGTTGCGGGGGCATGACCGATCACGGATGTTCGACCCGATCGGCTGTGTCAGAGTGGCAGCTTCGGTAACGTTACAGATCGCTTTCCCGAGAGATCAAGACGGGATCAGCCGGTTGCGTAACAGCAAACACAATCTCCCCGTAACCTTCACCTTGTTGCTATTTCTATGCTCAGCAGCGCAATCACCAGCGCAGCTCCCTAGCTCCGGGGCAGCCCCTCCAACCAAAACTGAACACGCGGCAAACGTCGATCCGCTCGGGCGACAGACTCCCCGTGGCGCCATGATGGGCTTCCTGAAATACGAGGCGCGCGGCGACTTCGAGACAGCCGCTCGCTATTTGCAACCACCTTCAGGCCAAAACATGGATTTGGTACAGGTGGCCCGGCAATCTCAGGGATTGCGCCATACGTTTAAAGGCGACCTCGCTTTGTTGAGCGATGAGCCGGAAGGCACCGTCGAAGCTGGATTGCCGCTTGGCCAAGTTCGCGCTGGCGCCATTGTGGTTGGGAGCACGACCGTAGACGTCATCCTGGTCCGGGTCGAACATCCGGAGTTTGGGAAAATCTGGCTGGTTTCGCAAGAGACGGTTGCGAGAGTGCCTGAGCTCTATGCCGAAATGCAGAGCCAAGCGCTTACGGCATTCGATCGAATCATGCCGAGCAGTCTGATTAGCCCGCACCTGCTGGGGATGTCGCTTGCGCAATGGATCGGCTGGTTGCTTTCTATCCCACTTTCGCTGTCGTTGGCTTGGCTGTTGGCGTTTCTGCTGAGCGTGCCCCAACGGGTCTGGTACCAAGTCCGGAAACTTCCTGTCAGGACAGTCTGGCAGACGCCACTGGGCATGCCGCTCAAGTGCATCATGGCGATCTTGCTGCAATACATTTTCGTTTACGTGCTCGATCCGCCGCTTTTATACCGCGCCTACTACTTTCGCTTCCTGGGGGCCCTCCTGGTGGTGTGCTTCGCGTGGCTCGTGAGTAGGATCATCGACCAAGGCTTCGAACACGCGGTGAGCCGGACGCGAATCCAACGTGCAGGCGGGGAATCGATCCTAGTCCTGATGCAGCGGCTCACGCGCATCGTCATGTTGATCATTGCCTTCGTCGCCGCATTGGCTCTGTTTGGAATCGACGTGAAAACCACCCTCGCCGGACTCGGCATCGGAGGGCTGGCTATCGCCCTGGGCGCGCAGAAAACACTCGAAAACATCCTAGCCGGGGTTACGTTGTTGATGGACAAAGCGGTGCATGTTGGGGATTTCTGCGCGATCGGCGGCAAGCTCGGGACGGTCGAAGATATTGGGTTGCGTTCTATCAAGGTTCGGACACTCGACCAGAATATGTTGGTTGTTCCGAACATGGCGCTCGCACAGATGCAGTTTGAAAATATGAAGGCCCGCCCCAAATTACTGCTCGATCAAAAGTTCTCGCTGAGAATTGAAACCAGCGCCGAACAGTTGCGCGCGGTCCTAGACCGGGTGCAGAGGATGTTGAACGAGCATCCTTCGATCGAATCCGCAACCTCCAGAATTCGGGTAAACGATTTTTCTGGCGCCGCTTTCGAATTGGCGTTGTGGGCGTATGCAAAGACGGGCGACTGGGCAGAGTTCACCGCCATACGTCAGGAAGTTATTCTGAAGATAGCGGGAATTGTCGAGGCTGCAGGGACTCGGTTTGCGGGACCCACGCGATTGACCTACCTATCTAGGGAGGCGGGGAGCGAGGAGGAGAAGGCGAAAGGCGTTGGTGCCGCGTGAGTGACACGATGCTGACCGAAAGTCGAGGGGAGCAATCAAATGACCACGAAGAATGTTAAAAGAATTCTGTCAGTCATTGCGGCCTCAGTTTTGTCTATCTCTCCGTCACAGGTGCTGTATGCATCTCAGGACCAATCTTCAGCCCCTCCGGCTGACACGGGTAATCCCACAGAGCCTGCTTCCCAAAGTGAGAGCCAGCTGCAGGCGCTCGTCGCTCCTATCGCACTTTATCCGGATTCGCTGGTGGCACAGATTCTTACGGCGTCGACGTTCCCAGACCAGGTTGCGATTGCTGATTACTGGCTCCAGCAAAACAAGAGTTTGACGGGAAGTGCCTTAATGCAGGCCGTTGACAAGCAGTCTTGGGATCCGAGCGTGAAGGCGCTCACGGAATTTCCCTCCGTGCTCGACAACATGGCCAAGAATCTCTCGTGGACGTCGTCGCTGGGAGAGGCTTATCACAATCAACAGTCCGACGTGATGACAGCCATCCAGGCCCTGCGCGCGCAAGCCAAAGCAAAAGGCACGCTCAAGTCCAGCTCCCAAATTACTGTGGTGCAACAGTCGCCGCAAACCATTGTCATTCAACCAACGAACCCGCAAGTCGTCTACGTTCCTGAATACAATCCGACCGTGGTTTACGGTACTCCCTATGTGGTTCCGGGTTATGTGGCTCCAACCTATTCGGCTGGGGACGTGGTCGCCGCGGGCATTATCGGATTTGGCGCCGGAATCGCTGTCGGGGCAATGATGAGCGGTGGATGCTGCGGCTGGGGCTACAGCAGTTGGAATTGTGGCTGGCATGGCACCGCCGTGGTGTATCACGGAGGTGCGTACTACGGAAACTCGGCTTGGCACGGCGGCTACTACAACGGTGGCTACCACAGCGGTTACGGATACAACAACAATTACGGTCACTACGGAAACAACTACAACAACAGCTACCACGGTGGCGGCAACACCTATAACCGGAACAACGTGAACGTCAACAGACAGGGTTCCCAGAGTTTCAATGACAACCGCTCCTCGTCAAACTCATGGGCGCAACATAACAGCGGAAGCGGTTCGCACTCAGACGCGTTCAGCGGTATGAGCGGGCACTCAGGCGGGTTTGGTGATTCTGGCGGCTGGTCCTCGAAGGCCGAAAGCAGCCGCGGCTGGGGAAGCATGCACTCAAGTGGGTTCAGCGGGGGCCGATTTGGTGGTGGCGGTGGCGGTGGCGGCGGTTTTCGTCGTTGATTCGCGCTGACGTCATTCTCGCTCAAAACCAAGAGGTGCCACGTTTCGGGGGATGGTTATGTTACAGCTAGTTCGAGATCAAAAGGTTCTCGCTGCACATTTCGCGATGTTCGTCGCGTTGTTGGCGCCGATCACCGCATTGGTGGCATGTAGCAAGTCGGAAAACACAGCAACCGAGAAGTCTCTTCCAAGGACTTTCGCGTCTCCGGAGGACGCGGGCGCGGCCCTATTGGAAGCGGCTAGATCGGGAGACCAAGCTGCCTTGGCTGCGATCTTCGGTCCGGACGCCAAGGATGTCCTGCTCTCGGGCGATGCAGTGAAGGACAAAGACGCTTTCGAAGACTTCGTTGCCGCATACACCCAAATGCATCGTTGGCGCGAGATCAAGGCGGGAGGCGAAATGCTATACACCGGGGCAGATAATTGGGTGTTCCCAATTCCGCTGGGAAAGAATCCCTCCGGCCAGTGGTATTTTGACACCGCCGCAGGCAAGGACGAGATTCTTGCACGCCGCATTGGCAAGGACGAGTTGACCGCAATCGCGGCCTGCATGGCTATCGCCAAGGCTCAGGAGCAGTACTTCAGCCAAACTCATGATGGCGATAAAGTGCACCAGTACGCCCAAAAGCTGGTCAGCGACGAAGGCAAGCAAAACGGTTTGTACTGGCCGGTTCCCGACGGTCAAGCCCCGAGCCCCCTGGAGGAGGTTCGAGACTTCGCCAAGGCCGCAGGCTACACCAGTTCTGGTGCCAAGCCGCAGCCTTTCGATGGCTATTACTTCCGCATACTGACCCGACAGGGAGACAAAGCAAAAGGCGGTGCAAAGGACTACATCGTGAACGGAAAGATGACAGGCGGGTTTGCCGTTCTTGCGTATCCGGTTGAATACAGGAATTCGGGCATCATGACATTTGTCATCGGGAAGGACGGCGTCGTCTATCAAAAAGATTTGGGTGAAGGCACTACACAGGCCGCGGAGGCCCTCATCGACTTTAACCCCGGCGATGGCTGGAGCTCAGCGCTCTAATGAGCTGGCAGCCTCTATTTCCGAAACTATCCTTCTGTTTATTTCGAACTTGGGTTTCGCGGGAGCAATTTCTGCTTACCCCGTCTACCAGGCGTTGTCATATCGGGCATAACCCGAACAGGTCTAGGGGATGGTTCTAAGCCTTTTTTGGCGCTCGCGGGTTTATGCCCGGATCAAACCAATTCCGAGCACTACTACGCTAATCGCCAGCACCAGCGCTCCCGCGTACAACGACCAAATCCATCCATTCGGGCGATCTGGCGTGAAAGATACCGATAGAAAGAATCCCAGCGGGATCAAAATGGCAGATAAGGGAACACCGATTCGTACCAGCCAGGCGGAGCCAGGTCCCAACGCGGAGTGTTCCACGAATATCTGGCAGATCAGAGAAAGAAGTACCAGCACGCCCGCGTGAGCATGCCCTGCGCGAAAAAAACTGGTTTGTAGCGGTGATGGCTTCAAAGTCGGCATCTGTCCGCTAAACAGCCTCAGCAAGAAGTAGCCGCCGTATTGAATCGTCGGCACGGTCACCAAAAGGATCCCCGACATCAGCCTTGCGTCACGGTTCATTTTTTCCTCCTACGGTCTGGCTCATCTCCATCACTCCCCATTCAAAGGGTACTATTGGCTCGAAGTAGAGGAAGAGTGTGAATTGTCAACTACGGGAAGTTTTGCGGCAAATCTCCGTCTGAAGTGGGCGGTAAGTCGTCCCGAGCCACCATGACTTGGGAATCTCGCCACCGGGAGGCTGTCAATTTTGACAGTTTCAGGCACGGCGCGGCGGCCTCATTCTCCATGCGTCGGGAGCCCCAACACACCGACCCTGCACACTAACCCGAACCCACAGCCCAGACTACGTGGAGGACGCCATGAAGTATATGAAGGGAATTCACTTGCTATGGACTCTGTTCTTGTGCCTTTTGTTTTCACCGATGAGTCGAGCGCAGGCTCCTTCGAGAGTTCCGGTTTTCCAGGTTACACCACCACCGGACAGCAAGGTTACTTTCGACGTAAAGGCGTCGGTGGCTATTGATGGAACTTTCGACAAGTGGGACGCGACCCTGAGTTTTACATCTCCCGATGTCACGACAGGAGTTTTGGACATTAAAGTCTCAGCCGACAGCTAACCGCTTCTGGGCAAGGAACAGGGTCCGATGAGATTAAAGGAGCAATGGCCTTTGACCGCAAAGATTACGGGATGAACAGCGGCATTCCCTTCATTAAGATAGCCGACCCCGTTGACGGCGGCAGCGGGCAGTCGAATGATATACTGTTCAACTTATCACCAATTTCCACAATTCAAAGAAATTGAGCAAAACAAAAAAGATCATTCTCATCCAAGGAGCGAACCTCGCCTATCTGGGCAAGAGAGAGCCGGAGATTTACGGTCATACCACCCCGGATGAACTTAACAAGACACTTTTGGAATATGCCAAAAGAAGAAGTTTTGAGCTCGAGATTTTCTATACAAATCTGGAAGGCCAAGCAATCGACAGAATTTACCAGTGCGCGGACCAAGGATTTGATGGTCTGGTGATGAATCCAGCCGGCTTCTCCTATTCCGGGTATGCGTTGAAAGATTGTATAAAGGGCTCAGGGCTTCCTTACGTCGAGATTCATATTTCCAACGTGGCGAAGAGAAATATCCATTGCGTGCT
>Ga0187783_10003479_pt1 | contig 11600 bp, 6 predicted proteins | sample 1015_SJ02_MP02_2_FD_132471 | JGI IMG/M metagenome (GOLD analysis project Ga0187783, IMG submission 132471) | Tropical peat soil microbial communities from peatlands in Department of Meta, Colombia - 1015_SJ02_MP02_20_MG | ecosystem: Environmental > Terrestrial > Soil > Wetlands > Peat | place... | reverse complement strand
GTCAGTTGCGTGCCGGACAGCCGGATGACCTCGCCTGCCGCGTGGATCCGGGCAGCCGAGCACTCCCCGGCGGTGACTGTGACCACCGCCCTGGTCGCCCAGGTAGGCAGATTGTCAAGGCCAACCGCCGGGTTGGCGGTTGCCAGGGTGAGCAGCAGGTCCGCCGAGCGGTAGGCAGTGGCGAGGGCCGATTGCGCCGCCGCCTGCTGATCCAGCGGCCCGGCAGGGAAGATCTGGTCGGGCACCGCGAGGATCAGCTGCTGCCCGTCGACGGTCACCGTGCGCACGCCGGCGCCGGTGTCGCCGAGCAGCCGGGCAACGGGCCGGGTGTCATCCAGGTCAGCGACCATGACCTGGATGCCCAGCCGGGCGCAGGAAACGGCCAGCCGCACCACCGCCAGCGCCGTCGCTCCGGGCTTGCCAACGGGGATCACTGCCAGCCCGCGGGGCCGGTCGGCGGCGTCGAGCAGCAGCGAGCCCAGATAGGCCTCGATCCGTTCCATGTCCCGTTCGCGCTGCCTGGCTCGCCGGGGGAAGAGGCGATCCCACACCGCGAACGGTCCCGCCCGCACTCTGCCCACGCTCAGCTCCACCGGCGCCCCCAGCGCCCGCGCGACATCATCCCGGCGCCGCAGCCGGTCTGACACCAGCGCCTCCAGCACCACAAACCCAACCCCCACCAGCAACCCCAGAAGCAGGCCGAGGGCCGGGTAAGCGACCGGCGAGGCCAGCTTGGATGCACGCAGCGGGGCGGCCGGGTCGACTATTTCGCTGCCAGATACGACCTGGTCGTTATCTATCTGATTACCCACCTGATAGCCAAGCACCGCCGACTGTAGCGCGCTCACCTCGCTCTGCGCCTCGGCACGTTGGTTTTCTAGCTGAATGAGAACAGAGTTCTGCGCGGGCGAGAGGTGGCGAGTCGGCAGCTGCGCGATGGCGGCATTATCCGCGGACACCTGCTTGTCCAATGAGGTGATCTGTTGATTCAGCGAATCGACCACGCGATTCTGCTCGCTCTGCAATTGAGCGGCCTGGAACTGCAGGAACGCGTCGGCAATGGCACTTGCCCGGTGCACCGCCGCACTGGTCGAAGGCGCCGCGACCGTGATGGTAATGACCTGGTCGGTGACTTCCGTAGCCGTATAGCTGGCCAGGAACTTCGTGACGCCTTCCGTCAGACCGAGGTCGTGGGCGGCCTTGCCAGCCACGGCCCGGCTCTCAACGAGGGCAATATTGGTCAAGATGGCATCGTAGGGGTCTGACCCTGGGGCATAGGTGATCTCGACGGTCACCGACGCCTTGTAGGGCGCCGGACGGATCTTGTGCAGCCCAATACCGACGAGCAGACCGATCGCGCCTAGAACGCAGCAGAACTTGACCCGCCGCCGAATGCTCTTGCGCAGATACGGGATCGTCGTGAGTCCTGCCGTCAGCGCTCGGCCAAGGTCACCGGGTGGTCGTTCGGCCGCAGCCTCGACGTCGTCATAAGGCCACGCAGGTTCTGACGCCGTGACCGCGGTCTCCGGGGTCCGCAACTGCTGTTCGCTGATAACTGGCAAGGGACTGGTGTCTGCGAGCTCGCTGTCGTCACTCGGGTCGTACGTGCTCCGAGCCTCTCCGGATGAGTCCACGTCCAAACCCTCGTCCTTCAACTCGTCGTCCTGCTCGCCAGTCGCTTGCGGAATATGAGTCATTATGTACCATCCGTCGACGGGCCGAACGGGATTGCCGACGCGCTAGCCGATAGGAATCTGAGCCGGGTAGTGAAAGGCGCTTCCGGGTCCGACCGGCCTCGCCCGATCAGCGAGAATGCCGGTACTCGTCGCCCAAGACCGGCGGAGTACCAGCCAATGATCGGATTGCTCTGACCTCGATGCAGGGTCCACCGCAGTGACGCGCTGAGCTCGACTACGGCGACGCCGGGACACGCCGTCGCCGGCCAGCTAAGGACGCCTGACGCGCCGTAGAGTTCAGCCAGTACGCCGGGGCCGAGATGGAAGGCGAGGCAGACATCATGACTGCTGCTGATCTCATCGACAATGTCGATGGTCCGCGACGCCCTGTCTAGACGCACGCATCGCCGGTGACGGGCAGGCGGGTGCAGGGAGAGGTAGCCGTCGTGCTCTGCCGTCCACTCCACCGCATCCCCTATGTCGGCGACGTCGATCTCTCGCGCGTTCGCGTGTCGCAGCCACAGGAATGGCCCGCCCTCGAGGGACTGGCTCCGCCCGCCAAGCTCGACGGCGTTATGGGCAAGTGTGGACCGGAAATAGGACCGCCAGACTGGATCGCCGTGATAGCAGTAGGTTCCTGGGTCGGCGAGGATATCGACGCCGCCGTAGCGGACCTCAACGGACAGGGCATCGGCGTGGGCGTGGGCAGCGATACTGAGATAACCGTGCGATCCGCCATCGCACCGACACCATATCTCCGGCTCCCGAGTGCTCGTCGTGCGAAGCAATGTGGTGCCAGCGTCCGAAAAGTGCCAGGGGCGGGACGCGGGTCGCCCCACCACGGGCCTTGCGGTCGTCGGCATAGCTGAGACAAGCACGCTGCTTGCGCACGGTTCGGTGGCTGGCCACCAGTCGCAGGGCCCGAGGAGCGCGGCACCGAGCGCCAGCAGCGCCTTCCAGCGATCAACCGTGGGTGCGTCGAGCAGCAGCCCGCGGCCGTCGTCTCCGTCCCCCTGCCGCGGCGGCCGCAATAGCTGATCGAGCAGCGCAGCGCCGCTGTCCAGCATGGCCGCTAGTCGCTGCCACGTGCTATCGGACAACGGGTGACCCGCGGCACTTGCTTCAACTGCTGCGACCAACGCCAACTCGGCGACAAAGGACTGGTAGTCGGACGCTAGCTCGCGCCCGATTCCGGAGGGAAAGGTGTTCCTCATCAGCTCGCGCTCAAGCAGGCGCGCAGATCTGCTTCGCCACGAGCTGCTTGCCTCGAACCACGGGAAGGCGCAGCTGGCAACGAGCTGGCCCGCCGCCTCAGCGATCACGTGGTTGTTGGCCGATGATCCGCGGCTCCTGAACGTGGCGAGATATTCCTGGTGCCAGGCGATCTGCCGGACGGCGAGATCATTGTGCTCGAACAGGTCAGCGACCTTAGGCCAGTCGTCGAGTAGGCGCCGGACCCAGGTCATGCTGATGAGGCGCATGCCTACCTCGATGCCGCTGGTCCAGTGCACCCCTGACAGGAAGGGGTTCTCGCGCCACCAGGACTGGAGATGTTCAGCCGCCAAGCTGGCGTAGGCGTCGTGGCGACTGAGGAAATAGGCGTTCGCCAGCAATGTGACATGCTGTAGTCGCGATATTTCCCAGACCTGTTTGACGTTTCCAGTCACGACCTCGGAGCGGTGATCGATGCGGAAGGCGTACTGGTCCCCTGGTGCTCGTCGTCCGGTCACCGGATCAAGGAACCAATCAGGCGCGCGCATGTCCGTACGGACAACGCCGAGCACTTCCCACTCGCCCCTGAGCAATCCGTCGGCTGCAGCGATCACGGCGGCCCTGGCTGCCGGAGGGACGTGAGCTGCCGTCTCTGGCGGCAACACGATGGCGAACCGGCGGTTTGCTTGAGCAGCAGTCTGCGCGGAGCCGCTGACCTGCTTACTCGTGACTTGCCTGACTGACCAGGCCGACTGGAGCACCTTGTCGCGTGCCCGCCAACCGACCTCTGCGACCGACATCCGGGACAGCCTGCGTGCGTACCAGCCGAGCCGGGGGGCGTCTGGCGTCACAGCATCTCCGGTTTACCGCTCGACAGGCTTCGACCGACTGCGATCGTTGCCTGCGTCGTCGAGATGAGCGATTCCAACGGAATGGGCATCGGACCACCCTGCTTGCACGCGGTGATGAACCGGTCTAGCTCGTGCCGCTGGCCCTTGTCCTGTCCACCTGGTGATCGCAGCGTGCGCTGACGGCGGCCTGCCCAGACGGCCGCTCGGGTGAAGTTGTCTAGCCTCGCGCTCCTGCCACCAGCTGCGGCATCCAGCGTCTCCTTGGGATAGCGGGCGTTACCGGCGGTAAGGTACGCGATGCTGCCTGTGGAGCCGTCCTGGAATCGGATCGTCACGTGCACGTCGTCGGTCTCGGGTCCGCCGACTGCGTATACCTCGGCTGGCAGGCTGTCAGTCCACCAGCTCAGCGTGTCTATGAAGTGACCGCCCTCGCCGGCGAATCGCGACCCTTCCAGAGCCGAGTTGCGATACCAGCTGTCAGCCTTGAGTCGGCCAGCATTCACCAGATAGCGGCTCGCGGAACAGTTGCCTGGTGTGCTGAACTCCGACCGTAGCCGGACCAAAAGCGGTGAGAAGCGGCGGTTGAAGCCCACCATGAGCCGGTCATTGCCAGTTTCCCGAACGGTGTCTTCAATCCGCTGAAGTTCCTCTGCGGACAGCGCGAGCGGCTTCTCGACGAAGACAGCCTTGCCAGACTCCAGCGCGCGGCAAACGAGATCGGCGTGGGAGTGATGGCGCGTCACTATGAAGATCGCGTCCAGTGACTCATCAGCGAGCACGGCATCGGCAGTCGTGGACGCGGCGGTGAAGCCGAACCTTCGTTGCGCGTTGGCTGCCGACAACGACTTGGTCGTCCCTACATGCGCCAGGCCGACATCACTGCGCCGTTGCAGGTGGGGAAGCAGCATCGAGGACGCGTAGTTGCCGGCGCCGATGAAGCCTACGGCCACGGTGTGTGACCGGCCCGGCGGCCTGGCAGTGGGGAGGCGGATGGCCGTGGTCGAGCGTTGCGGAACCGTCCGATCGATCTGGCCGGGCTCTGCCGCAGGCACGGGATACTCAAGCAGGACGCCGACCGCAGCTAGCGAGCCAGCAGCAAGATCCGCGTAGACGCCCGTTGCGCGTTCGAGCGGGAACGTTCCCGAAAGTAGTGAGCCAACCTCGATGTCCCCGCGGGCGACGAGGTCGAGGAAGCACTCAATGTTCCGTCGTTCTGTCCAGCGCACATAACCAGCCGGATAGTCGATGCCATCGAGTTCGTATCGGTCGTCGTATCGCCCGGGTCCGTAGGACCTGGAGAGACGGACGTCGAGTTCCTTCTCGTAGTAGGCGTTCCACGGCAGGTCCAGCCGGGTCTTGCCGATGTCGACTATCCGCGCGCGATCCCTCGCTAGCCTGGCGGCGGCTTCAACGGGACCGGTAGACGCTCCGCCAGCGGCAAGAAGTACATGATCGGCTCCGCGACCGTCGGTAAGGCTGCCCAGCGCCTGCTCGACCGCCGCCGTGCCCTCGGCGGTAGGTGCCGCGCAGAAAACTGCTCCCGCCTTCGCTGCAAGCTCGCACCTCTCCTCGACGGGATCGAGTCCCACGACGCGGACACCAGATGCGACGAGCAGACGCACGACAAGCTGGCCGACTAGTCCGAGCCCGATGACGCATGCGACGTCGCCTAGCTGTACTTCGGCGCGCCGCACGCCCTGCAAGGCGATGGCTCCGACGGTGGCGAAGGCTGCGTGCTCCGGAAGGACCCCAGCGGGAACCTCTACGCAGAGATTGACCGGTATCCAGTTGTACTCCGCGTGCAGCGCATACTCGTTACCGGCCGCCGCGACGAGCTGACCGACCCTGAATTCCTCCGCGCCCTGGCCGACCTCGACGACCACCCCGCACAGTGAATAGCCGAGCGGGGTGTACGAGTCGAGCTGGTTCATCACCTTCTTGTAGGTATTAATCAGACCCTGCTGGGATACTGAGTCGAGCACCTTGCGAACCTGGTCCGGTCGGGCGCGCGCCATTCCGACCATCGACATTTTCGCCTCGGTAACCTTCATCATCTCGGTGCCCGTTGAGATGAGAGAGAACAGCGACCGGACCAGGACGCCACCAGGCCGACACGACGGTGACGGCACGTCGAGTACAGCGAGATCGCCCGACTTGTAGTTCTGCGCGATCTGCTTCATGCCTGTTCCTTGGCGGGCCTGCTCGTTCGGGGTGGTTGGCTGGCTGCTAGCAACCGCTCGTAGACGCCGAGATAAGCGCGTTCCTGGTGGCTCCACGCCAGCTGCTGCTCAATGCGCTCTCGGCCGAGTTTTCCCAGTAGGGCGCGGCGTTCCTCGTCGTCCATGAGCGTCACGATCGCATTCGCATAGTCCTGCACGTCGTTAGGATCGGCGTACACGGCGGCATCTCCGGCTGAGACTCGCGTCTCGTGCAGGTCGAAGGCGACTACCGGCAGGTCGAAGGCCATATACTCCATGGTCTTGTTCATGGTGGAAACGTCGTTGAGCGGGTTCTTAGGATCCGGGGAAAGCCCTACATCTGCCGTTGACAAGATCTGACCCACCAGCTCGTCCGGTGCTCGGCCGGTAAAGTGCACGTGCTCAGTCAGGCCAAGCTCATCGCGGAGGCGCACCAGCTCGTCGAAGCAGTCCCCGGAGCCGATGAGGGTGAATGCGATGTCCTCCCGGCCCCGTTCATGCACGATCATGTGTGCTGCCCTGATCACGATGTCGACCCCGTCCTGGGGTCCCATGACGCCGATATAGGCGGCGAGGAACCTGTGGCCCCGGCGCAGTTCTGCTCGCGCCGGGCCCCGCCGGAGGAACTCCGGGTTCGGCCCTGTTCTCACCACTGTGACGTCGGCTGGGCGCTTGCCGCTCCGCCTGATGGCGATGTCGCGATAGGACTCATTGGTGGCTATGACGTGATCAGCGGTGCGGTGCGTGCGCCGTTCGAGGGCGCGCAGACCCCGGTAAGGCAGCCTCGGCCCGGTAGGAAACCGCGACTCGTAGAGTTCGGGACAGAGGTCATGGTGGTCAAAGACGAACTTCGTGCGATCGAGTGCGCGCAAGACCTGGGCAATGGGCCAGAAGATATCTGGCGGATTGCAAGCCTGCAGGATCTGGAACCGGCCGGAGCGGCGCGCCTTTAGGGTCAGCCATGCTGTGACAGCGAAGGAGTAGAAGTATTCTGCGACGAAGCTGAACTTGCTGCCGCCCGGCGCGTAAGGTCGGTACTTGAAAAGCTCTACTCCCTGGACGACCTCATAGGCCGGGTCAGCCTTGCCCTTCGGGCAGATAACTGCCACCCGATGGCCGGCCGCATGCAGGGCCCGGCATTCGAGCCATACCCGCCGGTCAAACGGAACCGGCAGGTTCTGCACGATGATCAGGATGCGGCTCACCAGCCGACTCCGCGAGTGCCACACCGACCAGCTACTGCAACCTTCATCAGGCCCACTCTCGCCATGTCTGGCTCTTGTCCGCGCTGCCGCGCTGCTGGCGATGGCCGATCACCACCCGACCGGCCCGCGTGCTTCGGTGTGCATAGGAGTTCTGACGGGAGAGCGGTGATACGCAGTGGCAAAGGCGCAGTTCGGGCACACACCATCCCAGATCGGGTTGCGCGCAGCTGGTCGGCCGTCCGGGCCAGCGTCGTGCCTGGCGCGGTGCCGACGAACTGGTCGAGTGATGGCCCGTCCTGGCTGAGGCGAGCGGCTGGCTCAGTGCGGAGACCGCGTTCCGGTCTTGGTCTTAGACCCTTGAGCGAGCCGGCCGTTCACTGGGCGAGCGGCAGCGCTAACGCCAATTCGAACTATTGACGGTCAAGCCGAACTCGCAGCGCGAAACGTATTCTCGCCATTTCCGTTACTCCATTAATGTAGACGATCAACGGAATCCGCAATTCGGGCACAGTGCGAGGCGTAGCATGGGATAACGGAGATCTTCTTGGGCCTGGATCGCGCGACTGGTGATCAGGCTGTGGTCTTGCTGTATCAGCAGCGGGTGGGAGCGCTTCTTGTGATGGCTGGGCTGACCTTGCGGGAGTGGAAGTGCGGGTTCTGATAGCAGGTGACCGAGGCTACATCGGCGCGGTGCTGGTGCCGTTCTTGGAGTCGGCGGGGCACGCGGTCGACGGACTGGACTTGGGTCTGTATGAGGGTTGTGACCTTGGCCCGGCACCTGTGTGGTCGGCAGGTCGGGTGGCTAAGGATATCCGGGATGTTTCGGCACACGAGCTCGCCGGATACGACGCTGTCGTGTGTCTGGCGGCACTGTCGAACGATCCGCTGGGGCACTTGAATCCAGCGGCGACGTACTCGGTGAACCTGGATGGGACGCTGGCGCTAGCGCGAGCGGCGAAGGCAGCGGGCGTGCCGCGGTTCCTCTTTGCCTCCTCGTGCAGCCTGTACGGGGCGGCAGGCTCGGCGGCAGTGGCCGAGGATGCAGAGCTGGTCCCCGTAACGCCGTACGGGGAGACCAAGGCATTGGCCGAGCGAGGGCTGTCAGCGCTGGCTGACGATGAGTTCAGTCCGACCTACCTGCGGAACGCCACGGCTTATGGGGCTTCGCCACGGCTGCGGTTGGACATAGTCGTCAATAACCTGACGGCGGTGGCGCTGACCACCGGGCAGGTGCGGCTCGAAAGCGACGGGTCGCCCTGGCGGCCACTGGTGCACGTGGAGGACATCAGCCGGGCTTTCGCCGCGATGCTCGATGCGCCCAGGGAGCTGGTGCACGATCAGGCGTTCAATGTCGGCCGCTCGGCTGACAACGTGCAAGTTCGCGACATCGCCGAGCTGGTCAAAGAGGCAGTACCAGGCTCGTCGCTGTCGTTTGCTGCGGGCGCTGGCCCGGATCTGCGGAACTACCGGGTCGACTTCGCCAAGCTCGAGGACACCTTTCCGGCGTTGAAGCTGAGCTGGACCATCCACGATGGGGTGGCCGAGCTCCTGTCGGGCTATCGGGTCTACGGGATGACCGCCGAGCTGTTCGCGTCAGCTCGCTATGTGCGGCTCCGCACGATCCGCGAGCTGCTGGAGGCTGGCGAGATTGACTCCCACCTCCGCCGCACCAGCCGGCAATCTGACGCCAGCAGCGCAGGATTATGACCGCAGCCGCTCCGCGCCGCGATGGCGCCGGAACTCACGGGGACGACCTGGATGACCAGGACACCGTTGTATTCGCCGTCAGCCGAAGCGACGGCTACCAGCCGGTCAACCTGGCCGACGACACGCTGGAACTCGCGACCAGCTTCATCCTGGGACCGGTAGCCACTGGTGGCCACCAGGATCGTCCGGCAAATCCGGTTGCGCTTGATCGCACGGAGGCTGCGAGTGGCACGCAGCCTGCTCAGGCCGGCCCGGTTAGTGTGCCCAGCGCGGGGCTTCTCCGCCGGGGACTTCGCAGACTTGGCTGGGGTGTCGCGGACCAGGCTGTTTCGAGCCTCTCCAACGCCGCGATCAGCATCTACGCCGCCCGTTCACTGCTGCCGGCGGACTATGGCGCGTTCAGTCTCGCCTACGTGACCTATGCATTCGCGCTCAACGCCTCGCGTGGCCTAGCGACCGATCCGCTGATGGTGCGGTTTAGTGGCACCGACCGGCCGGTGTGGCGCCGCGCCGTCGCGGGTAGCTCTGCGACGGCGCTCGCCGTCGGACTGGCCGCGGGCATCTGCGTCCTCGGTGCCTCGGCGCTCATGACAGGACCCGCCAGAATGGCCTTCATGGCGCTGGGCCTTACGATGCCCGGCCTGCTGCTGCAGGACAGCTGGCGATACTCCTTCTTCGCGCTCGGACGCGGCAGTCAGGCGTTCCTCTGCGACGCAGTCTGGGTCGTGGCCATGCTGCCAGGACTGGCGGTGATCCGAGCGACACACCATAAGAGCGTTTTCTTCTTCGTGCTCATTTGGGGTCTGGGCGCATGCGTGGCCGCTGCGAGCGGGCCCGTCCAGGCTTGGGTGGTCCCCCGGCTGTCGATGGTGCAAGGCTGGGTGTCACGAAATCGCGACCTCGGTCCGCGCTATCTCGCCGAGAACAGCGCCAACAGCGGCAGCTCTCAGCTGCGCAGCTACGGAGTTGGCGTGATCGCGGGCCTCGCGTCCGTGGGGTACATCCAGGCGGCCAACACGCTGATGGGCCCGTTCATGGTGATCTTCATGGGCATTTCGCTCGTGACAGTGCCGGAGGCAGCCAGAGTGCTGCGCCGGGCGCCACGGCGATTGCCGCTATTCTGCCTACTCATCGGCTGCGCCCTTGCGCTTGCAGCCACAGCGTGGGGAGTGGTGCTGCTCGTCCTCCTTCCGCGCGGGTTCGGAAACTGGTTGCTCGGCCCTATCTGGCGACCCGCCTACCCGGTTCTGCTGGGGACGATGGTAGGCGTGGCCGGGGCCTGCTTCGTGGCTGGAGCGAGCGCCGGCTTGCGCGCGATGGGCGCCTCGCGACGAAGCCTCCGCGCTCAGATCATCGCCTCGATGGCATACGTTGCAGCGGCTCTGGTTGGCGCTGGCCTCGACGGAGCAGTGGGCGCAGTCCGCGGTTCGGCGTTGGCTGTGTGGGTCGGCGCAGCGCTGTGGTGGTGGCAGCTCCACCTCGCGCTGCGGGAGCGCGATTCGGTGCCTGACGGTCGGGGGGTTTGGACCATCCACTCTGGTGGTCGGCACCGCGTTTCGCCGGAACTGCTGACCGAGAAGCCGACGGTGGACGGCTAGCGACAGCCTCCACCGCGCGCCGGCGCTATCCGTCAGCTCGATTCCGTAGCCTGGTCGTCACGCCCCGTTCCACGGGCGGCCCACAATTTCGGTGGGCATGGCAGCCACGTCGGCCAGGTCAGCCGGGTCCGCCTGATTGCGACGCCGATGCCAGGCGCGGTCAGCGGCCCAGGCCGCCAGTGCGCCATAGGATGCGCGTTCTTCGGCAGGCGACAACTGCGAGCGCCTAATTGCGGCGGCAAAACTCCATACATACTCGGCATAGAGTCGAATCGCTGGGTTGCGTATCCTGTCCGCCCGGCGCGGGTCAAGGTTCGCGCACCAGGTACGTACCGTTCGAAATGCCCGCTCAGCTCGCTCGGGATGATCGCGGCGAAAGTAGAGCCAGTCAGGAACGTGATAGAAGCGGCCAAGCAAGGCAAGTTCTGCCACGATCGTGCGATCGGCCCGATAGTAGCTGCCATTCAACGCCGTGCGACGCAGAACCGCGGTGCGGATAACGCCGCCGTCATCGTCCCCGCCTTGATCGAACAGCACGCTCCTAAAGCGCTCGGCGGGCGACAGCGACGCGGTACGGAGCTGATACTTGGGAGCCCTGACCACGGCGCCAGACCCGTCAATGATGGCGGTCCAGGAGTGCGCAAGCACCACGTCGGGGTGTTCATCGAGGACCGCGACGCAGCCGCTAAGCAGACTAGGTGCGTAGAGGTCATCATGGGACGCCCATTTGAAAAGTTCGCCATTCGCCTGATGGACCAGGAAATTGTGGTTCGGAGCGGCTCCGATATTGACCGGATGGCGGAAGTATTTGATGCGACGATCGGTGTATTGATAGTGCTTGCAGATCTCCGCCGTGCTGTCGGTAGACGCGTTATCGGAGATGATAAGCTCATAATCCCCGTAACTTTGGCCGAGCAAGGCCTCGATAGACTCGGCCAGAAAGTTCTCACCGTTGTAAACCGGCAGTCCTATGGTCAGCCGTGGGCTATCGCCCATAAGCTTACTCTCCTCGTCACTGCTGCTACCCCGCCTGCGCGGGTGCGCAGGGCGGCAGGTCGACTGTCCGAAGAAAGCGTGGCTAGCTCCCGCTGACCACGCTTGGCACTGAAGAGCATCGAGCCCAGTACTTTGATACGAGGCTGCCCGCAGCGCT
>Ga0187783_10003478_pt1 | contig 11601 bp, 7 predicted proteins | sample 1015_SJ02_MP02_2_FD_132471 | JGI IMG/M metagenome (GOLD analysis project Ga0187783, IMG submission 132471) | Tropical peat soil microbial communities from peatlands in Department of Meta, Colombia - 1015_SJ02_MP02_20_MG | ecosystem: Environmental > Terrestrial > Soil > Wetlands > Peat | place... | reverse complement strand
TCCGTGCTCATCGCCTTGCCGACGACCACGCGCATTTCGAGCACGACCTTGTTGTTTTCATCGAGGGCGCGCAGGCGGAAGTCAGGAACATTGACGATGATCGGCGGGGCTGAGAATTCCGTGGGCAACCAGCGCCAGCGTTCGAGCGTGAGCTGCAACTGACGAACGCGATCCGAGAGGGGCACGTTCAGTTGCTTTACGGTCGCCGGCCCCAGGCGGCCATCGTCGTCGAGGCCATGTCGACGTTGGAACCGCTTCACTCCCTCGGCCAAAGTGCCATCATAGATTTGAGGATCGCGTGGCTGGGCATCCGGGGGTAGGTCGCCGACGAGATGAAGAAGGCGCGAGAGCCGGGGCACTCCGGGATAGCTCTGGCCCGGATCAATCGGCTTTGCCGGAATGGGGAGTTTCTCACCATCGTCCTCGCGAGCGAGTTGGACATATCGCACCAGCGCCTGCTCCGTGCGGCGATATGCGCCAAAGGGCGGTTCGACGCTGTCCAGCACGGCGGATAGGTCGGTTGCGGGCAACAACCGTTCCCGCAAGAATTGGGCGATATCGTACTTTTTCGCTTCGATATTCAGGCCAAACTTGAAGTGCTGCGGATCGATACGCCCGATGCGCAGATCGGAGACGTAGCGCATCGTACAGACCGTCAGAGCCAGGTCGAAAGCTGCCTGATCAGGGGCAGAAGCTTGGAGCGCATGGAGGCGATTGTCCCAACGGGACGCATCATAGTCTTCTGGTTCCAGCCCCTTTTGCCACGCGTTGCGAAAGACATCGATCATGGAAAGAGCTTGGCGAGAGGCGCTGTTTGCCTGAATCCAAGCCGCGGCGTAGCCGACCGGCTGATAAAACCTCTGCAGCCAGGGTTGATAATCACGAAAATTCGGCCAGCGCATCCCATCGAGATTCCCTGCCGATACGAGGCTCTGGATCTGGGACGGTTGGGCAAGTGTCGTGCAGGTCAACGCCAGGCTCAAAAGAGCCTGCTTCCAGACAAACCGGAACCGGCGAACTTGATCAGGTAGACCCATAGCTAAGCTGTCAGCGCCGTCGCCTCTATCCTCCGACGAGTCATCAGGGTCAACTTGAGCCGTGTCGTGCCGGTCATAATCCTGTTGATGTCGATCAACATGTCGATTGACCACAGCGAAACGCTCGGAACGCGTGAACCGAACACGCCGCGTCGCCAATCCTCAGCAACCAGGCAAAGACCCGGGCGCACGCTCCGCCGACGTCTCAAACGGCAGCAGACTGGCGAGAATCTTGATCGCAGCCCATAAATTAGAGCCAGGTGCTAACCGGCAACACTGGTATAACTAACAGATCACCAGTAGCCTTGTGCGCCGGCCCCAGCCTCTTTGCGATGTTCGAATGGGAGTTCTCGACCTAGCCTCACTTCATGTCCGAACGAACGTCGACTAAGAGTTGATCGGCTGCCTCGAGTCGGATCAAACCCGTCTTCGGGTACTCGACCTCAAGTATCACGTAGACAATGATTACCGTAATGACGGCAAAGCCTAGGATGTGAAGCCTACTCTGGTTGCGGTCGATTGCCATTCGATAGCCGGCCAGCAGGGAGCCGATGAGCCCCAGACCAAACAGAAGCGCATAGATGACTCTCGGTGAATGGATTTGTGGCGCGGTTGTGCGCGTCCTCGTGATGTCGATCATGCTGTCGAGCGCAGGAAGCAGTAACTTGCCAGCGTCCGGATGAGAATCCGGAAGTCGGGTCGCATCGAAGGCTTTCGCCCAGATCTCTTCCTGGATCTTCCTCGATTCAGCCATTTGAGCGGCGGCCGCCTCCTGGTTGGACAGGCGTCGATACGTCTCCAGCCGGGAGTCGACGTAGCGCCGAAACAAATCTTGCAGTTCAGATCGTGCCTGCTGAGGTAGCAACTGCAGCCGCAGATACGCCTTTGCGATCGTGTTCGCTTCCTCGGCGATTCGCATGCGCATCTCGTTAAAGCGTGAAGCTGCGCCGGAAAAGGTGAATGCCACCAACAAAGCAAACAGGGCGAAAACCGCGACTTCGATCGTTCCCAGACCGTCCCGCTCGGCTTCGGATTCCTCACGAACACAATGGATACCGGAGCGACGGCCAGTTTCCATCAGGACCAGCATTCCGACCAAAAGGAGCGAACAGAACAGAAGAGGGGAAACGGGAGGTTCCATGGGATGCGCTCCTCTCCCGAACAGGGGTAAAGATTGACCACCCATTGCCGACGACCCGCAGGCACAGCTGCTGCCATCTCATCTTGACTCAACGCAAAAACTGGACTCGGAAAACACTTCGATGGGCAGTGGGTTGGTAGGCGAAGGCCAGACGTCTTCGAGCATAGCACTCCTTCGACCGCTGCGGTGTTAAGCCACAGTGTGCACGGCCAGCGAACTCAGGTTGAGATTACTTGAGACCTTTTACATACTCTGCAATTGCCTTGGCTTGGTCTTCACTGATCCCTGATATCCCCTTGTTGTGAGGCGGTTTCGAGTCCGGCTCGCCTTTCAGTATGTGTTCTGTAATTTTGTCCGAGTCCAGCGCGGTTCCTTTTAGCGCCGGGGCCTTCATCGACGTCTTGCCCTCACCGTTTGCACCATGGCAAGCTGCACACTTTCCCTTGTAGAGGGCCTGCCCGTCGGGAGCTGCCCAACTGATCGTGGATGCGCTCAATAACAGGCCTGCCAAAACAACAGACATCCTGGATTTCATATTCAACCTTCTCCTTTATTCAATTAGGCTTGGTGTCGCACTGACGCTTTCAGTGACGGATAGTGTATTGATTTGTGGCTTCTCGATCCATTCTGCGATCCCGAGAATCTTCAGCATTTCTGACAAGGCTTCTCTCCTCGCCAATGACTCATGGCAAGGGACTGCGTTTTCGATGAAAAATCTACCATCTGCGGTTCGTGATCCAACCCCACGGCCTCGAACGCGGAGGGAGTGTACAAAACCGAGGTTGGAAACCAATACTGGTAGAAATACCAGTTCAGTGCTTTCCGTGTCCCACCCAGTCTTTGAGTCACTGTTAGCTCGTCGATCGGGTTTAATGCACACCCAACGAATCTCAAGCCGAACCGGCTGCAAACGCCTCGACATCGTGCGTCGGGCACCGACCGCTGGCAGGAAATCTCGTGGGATGATGCGGTGGAGGGGATTGCACAGAAGATCCGGAAAACGCGCGACACGACGTGGGTGGCCACCGAGAAACTCGGCGACCCAGAGGTTCCCGTCAACTGAACCGACGCGATTGCCGTCATGGGGGGACAACGCCACCGCCTTCGGCTGCACAGGCACATCCTCATTATTGTCATTGTCCAGTCACACCCTCAAATCGACTCAGCGTCACGAGGTCGGCCTGTAAGAACTGCCAGTAGAGAGCACGGGCAAGCCTTCTCAAAGCACCTCGGCGCATTCCACTTCGTGCATGCAGCAAGCGAATCCGGTCTAAGTCTGCACATCGGCGGAGAACTTCTGAAACAACCTTGTGTTTGTTTCGAGCGGGTGATGTGCGAAACTTCTAGCAGTTCTGACAGTTGTTCCTTTCCAGAAGTATTGGTCTACTTCTCTCCAACTAACGCCACTCCGGAATCGAAATTGATAACAACCCAACTTGAAGGGAAAAAACGCAAAGGAGAAGGATGATGCCAGTTAAGAATCCGAAAGAACTCTTCGTGCTCTTGCTCAGCGATGTGCGGCAGGGCAGCGAGCGAACCGCAAAGATCGTTGAAGAAATCAGCGGATTGGCGCAAGACCCCGACATAAAGGAAGCGCTCGAGGCGCGTCTGTTTGTCTCTCAGAACATCCGCAACACCCTCGATCAAGTCTTCAAGCTCATTGGCGAGCAGCCTGTTAAACTCAGCGGGCGTCTGTACGAGGTCTTTGCCGAGGACTTCCGCAGGGAACTCGCCGAAATCCAGAATCCAGTGGCTCGGCGTCTCTTCATCTTGGCTAAAATCAGCCACCTGGTTCACTTTCGTATCGCTGAGTACAAGGCGCTCATCGCAGCTGCCGACCTGACAGGCCACTATGGGGTGGGCGTACTGCTGGAAAGCGCCCTCGCCAGCAACCTCGCCCTGGTGGAGCGGACCGAGCGCCTCATTCGAGCGATTGCCGAAGCCAAGATAGCCGAGAGAATTGCTTCAAGGTCGGCTGCATAACCGTGCCTAACAGCCCGACAGTTGATGTGTGTGGTTTGCATGATTCGAGTCGCGCCGGAGGTCGTGTGGTCGAGTCCGCACGACCGCCGGTGCGGGAATGTGAGCATTGCCAGAAAACATCTCGCGGCCACGCCACCTCTACATAGATCCATTCGCCTCCTGAACGTACCGATCATCGGCTCGCTCCAAGAACATGTTCAATTTCCCGGCTCTCGGGCCAGAGGGAAAACCGTTGACCGGGAGGTAGCGGGGAGACAGCAAGTGCCGGCCGAAAAACAGAGGCGATGAAAGAGGTTGGCAGTATCGGAAGAGGATGAATCGAACCGCCGGTTCACAAATACACGAGGGCTAAACGCGCAACCAGCAATGCCGATCGAGGCAACGACCCATAGGGTCGAGGCCTTACACCGCGGTTTCAGTCCCTTGCCCCCTTCCCTGCAAACAGTACCACCACCGATCGTGGGCCTGCGCAGTACGTCTCCGTCGAAACCCGGGGTGCATTTTGCCATGGAACAATGTCATGCGGCGAGTCCAAGGTCGTATCAATCCAGCGGCGCCACCCTCCCTGGAACCGAACATCTATCGGTGAAAGCTCGAAGTCGAGCGATTCCCAATACGCATTCAGGATCAGGTAGAACAGCAGCTGGTGCCTTCTCACTTCCGCACTGAATGCCAGGCTGTGCGAGTGGTCGCTCCAATCGGGTTGGTTTAGCTTCACTCCGTGCCAAGCCCTGTTCGCCTCTCGGATCAGCTGGTTCAGGCTCTTGCGCTCCAGCTCCGGACCGGTCTCTCGCAGCTGGCGCCTCTCGAGGAGCAGTCTTACGAAGCGGTGCACATCCCCGTATTGATCCAGCAGGCCCCAGTCCAGCCAACCGATTTCGTTGTCCTGACCATAGGCATTGTTGTTGCCGCGCTGCGTCCGGCGGACTTCATCCCCCATCAGAATCATCGGCAGACCTAGCGAGAGCAGGGTAACGGTCAGGAAGTTCTTTACTTGGCGGGTTCTCAGCTTCTCAATCGCCGGATCGTCCGAGGGGCCTTCGACTCCGCAGTTCCAGCTTCGGTTATCGCTAGAGCCGTCGCGGTTGTCTTCCCCGTTCTCGTAGTTGTGCTTTTGGTTGTAGGACACGAGATCGTTCAGCGTAAAACCGTCGTGGCAGGTCACAAAATTGATACTCTGCTCTGCCTCCCGTTGCTTGTGTCCATAGATCTCCGGGCTGCCAATGAGCCGGTCGGCTACGCGTCGTACCGAACCGAGTTCGCTGCGGAAGAAGTCGCGCACGTCATCGCGGAACCTTCCGTTCCACTCCCTCCAACTGTCACCAACGAAGCTACCTACCTGGTAGAGTCCGGCGGCATCCCAGGCTTCGGCAATCATCTTGGTACCGGCGAGCGAAGGATCCGACTCGATGTCCCAGAGAACCGGGGGGTTCGCCAGCGGGCAACCCGTGGAATCGCGAGCCAGGATCGATGCCAGGTCAAAGCGGAAGCCATCCACGTGCATTTCTTCGACCCAGTAGCGTAGGCTGTCGAGGATCATCCGCCGAACGATGGGATGATTCGCATTGAGGGTATTGCCGGTTCCGCTGTAGTTGGCATAGAGGGATCGGTCTTGTTCGAGGATGTAATAGGTAGCGTTATCGATGCCCTTGAAGCTCAGCGTAGGACCCGTGTGGTTGCCTTCTGCCGTATGGTTGAAGACCACGTCGAGAATGATTTCGATGCCTGCGCGATGCAGGGCTTTCACCATATCCCGGAATTCGTCCAAGGGACCTGATCCGTTGGGCCGCGAACTGTATGCCTGGTGCGGCGCAAAGAATGAGACCGGCGAATACCCCCAGTAATTCACCCGTCCCAGTGGACAATCTTGAGCGTCGAATTGAAACACCGGCAATAGCTCGACCGCGGTAATGCCCAACTGCACCAGGTACGGAATCTTCTCGATCAGACCGGCGTAGGTGCCGCGCTTCTCTTCGGGAACTCCCGAGCTGGGATGGCAAGTGAAACCGCGCACGTGCATCTCGTATACGATGGTTCGCGAAGACGGTTTGTGCAGAGGCACGTCACCTTCCCAATCGTAGGAATGGGAATCGATGACCACGCTCTTCATGGCGGTTCGAGCATTGTCGCCTGGGCTCCCGGCCGCCGCGCGACTATAGTCTCGGGGAACGATCACGCTGCGGCCGTAGGGGTCAAGGAGAATCTTGTCCGGGTCGAAACGCAGACCAAATGCGGGATGGAAGGGGCCTGCGACTCGATAGGCATAGATCTGACCCGGCTGAACCTCTGGAACAAAGACATGCCAGTAGTGGTACGTGTGGTTGGTGACCGGATCGAGCTGAATTACCCGCGCCGGCGCGTTGTCATCCTCCCGATCAAACAACAATAAGTCCACCGCCGAAGCAGTACGGGAAAACAGGCTGAAGTTGGTGCCAGCCTGGCTTCGCGTCGCTCCGAGGGGGGCACTGTGGCCACTGGTCACGACTTGTTTCACGTCGCGTAAGGGATCCACGGCGTTTAGGACGGCCATCGCTTCACGCACCTCAATCGCAAGGGCCGGCGTGGCTTCCTGTGTGTGGTCCGCTGCCGGCCCCAGTCGTCTTATCTTCCCTCATTCACTCTTAGGAGACCCGACATGGTTTCACCTTCCAAATGGCAGCTGAGTATTCGGCGATCGTGCGATCGCTCGAGAACTTGCCTGAGCTGGCGATGTTCACGATGGCCTTGCGGGTCCAGGCATCGGGGTTGCGATACAACTCGAGCAGCCGCTGGTCGGCTTCGAGATACGACTTCAAGTCCGCCAAGTGCATGTAGTGGTCGCCGTGCGTCAGCAACACGTCACGCAGAGGAGCAAAGACACCGGGTTCATTCCGGCTGAAGTAGTCGGAGAAAATCAGGTCCAGGGCCGCACGCGTCTCCGGCTCGTTGTCGTAGTGCCACTGCGGGTTGTACCAACCGCGGTTGCCCGTCACTTGTTCTGCCGCGAGACCGAAGAGGAAGAAGTTTTCTTCGCCCGCCTCCTCTGCCATCTCGATGGTGGCGCCGTCGCGAGTCCCGATGGTCAGCGCCCCGTTCATCATGAATTTCATATTGCTCGTCCCGCTGGCTTCATATCCGGCGGTCGAAATCTGGTTCGAAACGTCGGTGCCGGGAATGAGCCGCTCTGCTAAGGAAACGTTGTATTCCGGCAAGAACACGACCTTGAGCCGGCCTCGCACGACCCGATCGCCAGCGATCGTGCCGGCCAGGTTGTTGATGAATTTAATGATCAGCTTGGCCAGCCGGTAAGCGGGCGCCGCCTTGCCCGCGAAAAAGAACGTCCGCGGCGTCATCTCGAGGTTCGGGTTTGCGCGCAGCCGGTTGTACAAAACTACGATGCGCAGCGCATTCAGCAGCTGGCGTTTGTACTCATGAATCCGCTTGACCTGGCTGTCAAAGATGGAGTCGCGATCGACCTCGACGCCGGCCCTAGATTTGAGCCAATCGGCAAACTGCGACTTGGCCTTCTCTTTGGCCTTGCGCACAGCGATTCGGAACCCATTGTCCGCCGCCAGAGGTTTGAGCTTGCTCAATTGGCTGAGGTCGCGGATCCAGCTATCGCCGATGGCTTCGGTGATCACCGCTGCTAGCGCCGGGTTCGCCAGCAGTAACCATCGCCGCGGCGTGACACCATTGGTCTTGTTGTTGAAGCGCTCGGGAAACATCTCGGCCAACTCTCGGACCGTCCTGGTGCGCAACAGGGTGGAGTGAATGGCGGCCACTCCATTAATGCTGTGCGATCCCACGATGGCGAGGTTCGCCATTCGAATCTTGCGCGGCACGCCCTCCTCAACCAGGCTCACGCGCTGCACTCGTTCGTCGTCGCCGGGAAAGCGCTCTCGCACCGAATCGAGCAGACGCCGGTTGATTTCGAAGATGATCTCCAGATGACGCGGCAACAGCGTCTCAAACCAGGCGAGTGGCCACTTCTCGAGTGCCTCCGGCAGCAAGGTATGGTTGGTATAGGCAAGCGCCCGTTGCGTCATATCCCAGGAGTGCTCCCACCCCAGATGGGCTTCATCCAGGAGAATCCGCATCAACTCGGGAACCGCGAGGGCCGGGTGCGTGTCGTTGAGCTGGAGGGCGACTTTGTCGGGAAACAGGTTCCAATCGTGGTTCGTGTTGCGAAAGCGCCGTACCAGATCGGCCAGAGAAGCGGCGACCAGGAAATATTCCTGCACGAAGCGCAGAGCCTGTCCCATGCTCGTCGAGTCGTCCGGATAGAGCACGCGGGTTATGGATTCGGCGGCCAGGCTCTCGGCCAAAGCGGCAACAAAATCACCGCTACTGAATTCCTGAAAGTCGAAGAAATTAGGGGCGGCTGCCGCCCACAAGCGCAGCGTGTTCACGGTCTTGCCGCCGTAGCCCACGACCGGGCGATCAAAAGGAATGCCGATCAAACTTGACGGACGCCCCGGCAAGGCACGCAAACTTCCAGCGTGCAGTTCGAAAGAGCAATTCAGCTTGATCTCCACCGCTTCCTGTGGGCGGGCGACCTCCCAGGGATCGGCGTGACGCAGCCAATTGTCCGGCGTTTCCACTTGCCATCCGTCGGCAATCGATTGCTTGAAAATGCCGTATTCGTAACGCAGGCCATAGCCCATGGCCGGGAGCTGCATGGTGGCCATCGAATCGAGAAAGCAAGCCGCCAAACGTCCGAGCCCTCCATTGCCTAACCCCGCATCCGGTTCCTCCTCTATCATCGCGACCCAATCCATGTTCTTCTGCCGAACCGTATCCCGCACGATCGGATCAATCAGTAGGTTGGCGATGTTGTTCGTGAGTGAGCGGCCAATCAGGAACTCCATCGAAAGGTAGTACACACGCTTCGGATTCTCGCGTTGATAGGCACTCTCGGTTCGCACCCAACGCTGCGAGAGGACGTCGCGGACCGAACGGGCAACCGCCTCATATCGCCTCCGTGCATCTGCGGCTTTGGGATCGATGACGTCGTCAAACAAAAGGTGGCGCTCATACAGGCCGTCGGCGCTAGAAAACTGAATCGGACCGCAACTGTACTGGTCGACAAGTTTGGCAACGGCGGGCGATAGGGCAGGCATTGCAATGACGGTCGCGGCCTTTGCCGGCGTCGGATGTTTCGCGGTGTTCACACGTTTTGTGCTCATGGAAGTTCCCCTCTTGCCGTGTACTGCGCCTTAGGTTTCGCTCATCGCGTACGCTGCCCCGCCCCGGACTCCATACCGCGCCGTCCTTCGGATGACATCAAATCACAAAGACCGCGCACCCAGCCCCGCTCACTCAGCCGGGCCAAGTCCATTGGTCCACCTCGGGCTTGTCCACCCCATGCTCATAGGCGTAGGCCTGGCAATCGATCTGCATGTTTCGTAACCTCTCTTTGGCGTGCGCGCCCGCCACCTGCAGTGCTGGCACCCGATCGATGACGTCGATCGCCAGACTGAAGCGATCGATCTGGTTCTGAATGGCCAAATCAAGGGGGGTGTTGATGTTTCCCTTTTCCTTGTAGCCGCGCACGTGCAGGTTCGCGTGATTGGCTCGTCGATAGGTCAAGCGATGAATCAACCACGGATACCCGTGGAAGTTGAAGATGACGGGCTTGTCTTTGGTGAACAGGCTATCGAAGTCCCAGTCGGACAGGCCGTGGGGATGCTCGGTAGAGGGTACGAGCCGGTAGAGGTCCACCACGTTGACGAAGCGGATCTTCAAATTCGGGAAGTGCTGACGCAGCAGTACGACCGCCGCCAGTGCCTCTTGAGTTGGAACGTCGCCGGCACAAGCCATCACCACGTCCGGTTCCACACCGTCGTCGTTGCTTGCCTTCGGCCAGATGCCGATGCCTTTGGTGCAGTGGGCGATGGCTTCGTCCATGGTCATGTACTGCAGGTGCTTTTGTTTGTCGCACACAATGACGTTGATGTAGCCCGTGCTTTCGAGGCAATGATTGGCAACGCTGAGCAGGGTATTCACGTCGGGTGGCAGGTAAATCCGGCAAACTTTCGGGCTCTTGTTGACGACCAGGTCGAGGAAACCAGGATCCTGGTGAGTGAAGCCATTGTGATCCTGGCGCCACACGGTGGAAGTAATCAGCAAATTGAGCGAAGAGATTGGTGCGCGCCAAGGCAGCTCCTCGGCGCTCGCAAGCCACTTGGCATGCATGTTGAACATGGAATCGATGACATGGATAAAAGCTTCGTAGCTCGAGAGCAACCCGTGTCGGCCGGTCAGCAGGTAGCCCTCCAGCCAGCCCTCCAGGGTATGTTCGGAGAGCATTTCGAGGACTCGACCGTCGCGAGACAACTCCCCGCCATCGAGGTCCTCGGGCAGAAATTCCTCGAGCCACAACTTCTTGCTCACTTCGTAGATGGCATCGAGTTTGTTCGATGTGGTCTCGTCCGGTCCGAAGACGCGAAAGTTATTCTGGTTCTGGCGCACGATGTCGCGCAGGAATCGGCCCAGGGGCCGGGTGTTTTCCGCACTCGTCTGCCCTGGCTTTTCGACCGCAACGGCGTAGGTGCGGAAGTCGGGAATACGCAAGGCTTTCCGCAACAGGCCGCCATTGGCGTGCGGATTGGCGCTCATTCGCCGTGTGCCGGTCGGTGCCAGCGCCTTCAACTCTGGGATGAGTTTTCCGCTTTCATCGAACAATTCCTCAGGCCGGTAGCTTCGTAACCAGTCTTCGAGCAGTTTCAAGTGGGCCGGATTTTCCTTTATGTGCGCAAGCGGGACCTGGTGGGCACGCCAGAAACCCTCTATTTTGTGCCCATCCACTTCCTTGGGGCCGGTCCAGCCCTTCGGACTGCGCAGCACGATCATGGGCCACCGTGCCCGGTTGGGTTTGCCATGGGTGCGGGCCTCACCCTGGATTCGGCGAATCTCCATGAGGCAGCTCTCGAGCGTAGTGGCCATCTTCTGGTGCATGATCTCGGGATCATGGCCTTCGACGAAGTAGGGCGTCCACCCGTAGCCCTTGAGTAGGTCCTCCAATTCTTCGTGGGGTATGCGCGACAGCAGCGTCGGGTTGTTGATCTTGTAGCCGTTCAGATGGAGGATCGGAAGCACGGCGCCATCGCGGACAGGATTTAGAAACTTGTTGGAGTGCCAGGAGGTAGCGAGCGGTCCGGTCTCCGACTCGCCGTCCCCCACGACGACCGCGACCAGCAGGTTCGGATTGTCGAAGGCAGCTCCGAAGCCATGCGAGAGGCTGTAGCCTAACTCGCCTCCTTCGTGAATGGAGCCCGGAGTCTCGGGCGTGCAGTGGCTGCCGATGCCGCCGGGGAAAGAAAACTCCTTGAAGAATATGCGCATCCCCTCGACGTCCTCGCTCTTGTTTGGGTAGATTTCAGAATAGGTACCTTCCAGGTAGGCCGGTCCCAGCACGCCGGGCGCGCCATGGCCTGGGCCGGCCAGAAAGATGGCGTCGAG
>Ga0187783_10003477_pt1 | contig 11602 bp, 9 predicted proteins | sample 1015_SJ02_MP02_2_FD_132471 | JGI IMG/M metagenome (GOLD analysis project Ga0187783, IMG submission 132471) | Tropical peat soil microbial communities from peatlands in Department of Meta, Colombia - 1015_SJ02_MP02_20_MG | ecosystem: Environmental > Terrestrial > Soil > Wetlands > Peat | place... | reverse complement strand
TGTTCACCGTGCTCGCCATCGCGCTGATCCTGGGCCTGCGGTTCAGGTCCGCGGGTGCGCCGCTGGCCGCGCTGGCCTGCGCGGGCACCGCCTACGTCCTCGCGGTGCGGATCGTGGCCTGGACGGCCCAGCGCATGGGAATCTCCCTGCCGCCGGACCTGGACCCCGTGCTCGTGGTCTTGCTGCTCGGGGTGACCACCGACTACTCGGTGTTCTTCCTGGACGGGATGCGCGCTCGGCTGGCCGAGGGCGTGCCCCGGGTGCAGGCCGCCCGGCTGGCCACCGCCGAGTTTGCGGCGATCATCGCGGCCGCGGGCCTGATCGTGTCGGCGGCCACGGCATCGCTGGCCGTGGCCAGGACGGACTTGCTGCGGGCGTTCGGGCCGGGACTCGCGCTGACCGTGCTGACCGCGATGCTGGTCTCGATGACGCTGCAGCCTGCGCTCATGACCGTGTTCGGCGGCATGCTGTTCTGGCGTGTCCGGCTCCGGCTGCGGCGCCAGGGCGTCCAGGGTCCGCGGGCGCCGCGGGCGGCGTTCACGGCAGCGCGGGTGGCGGCGACGTGGCCGGTGGCGCTGCTGATCGCGGCGGCGTGCACCGCGTGCCTGCTCGCGGCCGCCTCGGGCGCGCGGGACCTGCACCTCGGGTCGCCGCTGATCCGCGAGCTCCCTTCGTCCGCGACCGCGGTGCGCGCGAGCGCGGCCGCGTCGGACGGCTTCGCGCCCGGCATCTTGTCGCCCACCGAGATCCTGGTCATCGGCCCGGGCGTGACCGCGCAGACCGCGGCCCTGGCCCGGCTCCAGCGCGAACTGGCGGCTGCGCCCGGCGTGGCGGAAGTGGCGGGTCCGTCCAACTTCCCCGAGCAGGCAGGCCCGGCCGGGGCGTCGCTCAACCCGATGCTGGCCGGTTCCGGAACTGCCGCCCGGTACGTGGTGGTGGAGAACACCGACCCGCTCGACGCGACCGCGATCAGCCGCGTCCAGGCGCTGCAGGCCCGTCTGGACGCGCTCGGCCGTTCGGCCGGGCTGTCCGGGGTGCGGTTCGAGGTAGCAGGCCAGACCGCGCTGATCGCGGACTCCATCGCCTCGATCTTCGCCGACCTGGGCCGGGTCGCGCTCGCGATCATGCTGGTGACGCTCATCCTGCTTGCGCTGTTCCTGCGGTCGCTGCTGGCGCCGGTGTACCTGCTGGCCGCAAGCGTGCTGGCCGTGTTCGCCGCACTTGGGCTGTCCGTGGCGATCTGCCGGGCCGTCCTCGGCTCCGTCAGCATGGTGTACTTCGTACCGTTCGCCGCGGGCGTGCTGCTGGTCTCGCTCGGCTCGGACTACAACGTGTTCGTGGTCGGCCGCATCTGGGAGGAGGCCCGACGCCGCCGGGTGCCCGACGCGGTCGCCGTCGCGGCGCCCGGGGCCTCGCGTGCCATCACCACCGCCGGGGTGGCGCTGGCCGCGAGCTTCGCCATGCTGGCGGTGATACCGCTCGAGCAGTTCAGGCAGCTCGCGATCACGATGGCAGTCGGGATCATCCTGGACGCGATCGCCGTCCGCTCCCTGCTGGTGCCCGCGCTCGTCGCGCTGTTCGGCCGCCTCGGCATGTGGCCGGGCAACCGCCCCGAGCCGCCGACCCGGACGGATCAGCCGGTCAGGGCGCGGGTGGGGTAGCCCGGCTAACCTCGGCTGACCGTGGCCAGCCAGGCTTGGGCGGTCGTGGTGGCAAAAAAGCCCGGGTTGACCTCGAAGGCATCGGCCTCGATCGCGATGACCGTCCACCCGCCGGAAAGGTCCCCGCCGGTCAAGGCCCCGCCGGTAAAGGTAGCGCGCAGCTCGTCCTGCCTGACCCGGCGCGGGCCGACCGTCCCGGGCTGCCTGTCGCTGAAACACATGAGGTACAGCCGGCCGCCGGGCCGCAGCACCGAGGCGAGGCTGGCGACATACCGGGCCCGGCTGTCGTCGTCAAACACGTGGAACAGCCCGCTGTCGATGATCGTGTCGAAATTGCGGCCAAGATCCGCCAGGCGAAGGGCGTCGGCGACCTCGAACCTGGCCTTGATCCCGCGGGCGGCCGCCTTGCTCCTGGCCCGCTCGATGGCAAGCGGAGAGACGTCGACGCCCAGGGCATCGGCACCGGACGAGGCGGCCAGCAGGGTCTGCTCTCCGGTGCCGCAGCCGGCATCAAGCACCTGCCCGGTCAGCAGCCCTCGCTCGGCCAGCCGGACGAAGGCCGGCTGAGGCTGGCCGATATCCCACGGCGCGGGCACGCCGCGCGCGTAGGCGTCGTCCCAGCCGGCCATCGTCACCGGCCCATTATCGCGGTCCGGCGGCGCGATCGCCGTCATGGGGCCAGAAACAGCCTGGTATACACAGAACATGACTGCCGAAGAACTTCCCCGGCAGATGAGGTCGGCCGCGCTGGCGCTGCTGACCGCGCTGGACGACGGGCAGCGGGCGCTCGCCGCCCACCCGTTCTCCGACGATGCCGCGCGGCGATGGCTCGAGTACCGCCCGAACCGCCGCCCCGGCGCGTGCATCGGCCAGATGACGGGGTCCGCCCGCAAGGCCGCCCACCGGCTGCTCGCCACCGGGCTCAGCGATCACGCGTACGCGCAGGCGATGGCGATCATCGCCCTGGAGGAGGTGCTTGACCGACGTGAGGGGTGGTGGCGCGGCCGCCACAGCAACGACTACTGGGTGAGCGTGTTCGGCGACCCGGCCCGGGACGCGCCCTGGTCGTGGCGCTTCGAGGGACACCACCTGTCGGTGACCATGACACTGGCGGACGGCCAGGTCTCCCCCGCCCCGGTCTTCTTCGGCGCCAACCCGGCCTGTGTCAGCTACGCCGGGCGGCCGGTGTCCCGGCCGCTTGCCCCCGAGGAGGACCTGGCGCGGGCACTGCTCGACGCGCTGGGACCGGCCGGGCGTCAGCTGGCCGTGGTCGCCGGGCACGCGCCCGGCGACATCCGCACCGGCACCAGCCCCCAGGCCAGGGCGGGCATCGAGCCGCTCGGCGTGACGTCGGCACAGCTCGGTTCCGTCCCGCGGGCGATGCTGGGCGAGCTGGCCACGCTCTACCTGGACCGGCTGCCCGCCCAGCTCGCCGCCGGCGAGGCCGGCCGCCTCACCGGTGCCGAGCTGCACTTCGCCTGGGAAGGCCCAATGACCCCTGGCGCCAGGCACTACTACCGGGTGCAGGGCGATGACCTGCTCATCGAGTACGACACCACCGATGACGGCAACCACGCGCACACCGTGCTGCGGCGCCCCCGCGGCGACTTCGGCCAGGACGTGCTGGCCGAGCACTACCGCCTGGCGCACAAACCAGGCGGTACGGCGCGGGAGCCGACGGCGGAGGCGTGATCCACGCCGACCCGGCACAATGACCGCATGGCATCACACGTGGCACTGTTGCGGGGCATCAACGTCGGCGGCAGGAACCAGGTCCCGATGGCCAAGCTGCGCGAGGTCGTGACCGCGCTCGGCTACGGCGGGGTGAGGACCTACATCCAGAGCGGCAACGTGCTTTTCAGCACGGCCGAGGGCGACACGGCCAGGCTGGCGGCGGCTCTGGAGCGCGCGGTCGCCGATGCTTTCGGCCTAGCCGCGTCGGTCGTGGTCGTGTCCAGGGATGAGCTGGCCCAGATCCTGGAGGGCAACCCGTATCCGGACGAGCCGAACCCCAAGCTGGTGCACGTGGTGTTCCTGAACGCCGAGCCGCCGCCGGACCTGCTCGAGCGCATCAAGGCGGCGCAGAGCGCGGCCTCGGCCAAGGGCAGCAGGGACTCCGTCACGGCGGCCGGCCCGGCCCTGTTCCTGCATACGCCGGACGGCTACGGGACCAGCGAGCTGGCCCAGGTGCTCTTCCGCGTCATCGGGGCACCAGGCAAGACCGGCGTCGCGGCCACGGCGAGGAACTGGGCCACGGCCACCAAGCTGCTGGCCCTCTGCGAGGAGAAATGACGACCAAAAGGCGCGCGGTCCTGGTGACGGGGGCTTCGCGTGGCATCGGGCGGGCGGTGGCGGAGGCGTTCGCCGGGCAGGGCGACCGGGTGGCGGTGCATCATCGCGATTCGGCCGCGCTCGCGCAGGAGGTACTGGCCGGCCTGCCCGGCAGCGGCCACACGGCGGTCCGGGCCGACCTGGCCGACGCGGGCGCCGTCCGGGCCATGGTGGACTGCGCCGCCGACGCGCTCGGCGGCCTGGACGTCCTGGTCAACAACGCAGGGATCTACGCGTGGCACCCGATCACCGAGGTTTCCTACGAGCAGTGGCAGGACGTGTGGCGTGACACGATCGCGGTCAACCTCACCGGGGCCGCCAACGTGACCTGGTGTGCCGTCCAGCGCATGAAGGAAACGGGCGGCCGGATCGTCAACGTGAGCTCGCGCGGCGCGTTCCGGGGCGAGCCCAGGCACCCTGCCTACGGAGCCAGCAAGGCGGGCCTGAACGCATTCGGGCAGTCGATGGCCCGCGCGCTCGCACCGTACGGCATCTCGGTCGCCACGGTGGCGCCCGGGTACGTCGAAACTGAGATGGCGGCCGCCGACCTGAACTCCCCCCGCGGCGACGAGATCAGGGCCCAGAGCCCGTTCAACCGGGTGGCGACGCCGGAGGAGATCGCGGCTGCCGTCGTCTACCTCGCCTCCGACCAGGCCGAGTGGGCCAGCGGCGCCATCCTCGACCTCAACGGGGCCTCCTATCTGCGCTCTTAGCGCTCCTAACAGCGGCCGGAACCCGTCGCCTGAAGCGGGCCTGCCCGCGTCCGTCGGCAGCGCGGTCATCACGCTGGTCCAGGCCAGCTCAGTGCCGGCCACCAGGCAGCCGTCGACGACGGCGTCCGTGCCCAGCGCGCTGACCCTGATGGCCGGCATGACCGGCGCGATCCGCACCAGTTCCGGGCCGACCGACTCGGCGAAGCCAGGCGCCCGGCCGATCCCGCCGCCGAGCACGATCAGGTCAGGGTCGACGACGGTGACGATGGCGCAGATCGTCTGGGCCACCAGCCGCGCCTCCCCGGCCACCACCGCCTGGGCCCGTTCGTCGCCGTTGGCCGCGGATTCGAAGACGCGCCGGGCCGACACCGGGCCGCGCATGCCCCCGCGACGCGCGGCCCGGACGATCCCCGAGGCCGACGCGGCCGCCTCGAGCGTCCCCCGCTTGCGGGCGTCGCGGGAGTCAGAGCCCGCGCCGCCGGACAGCGGCATGAACGCGATCTCCCCCGCTACGCCGTGCGCGCCGCGCAGCAGTTGGCCGCCGAGGACGAGGCCCATGCCGATGCCTGTACCGATGTGCACGAACGCGAAGTTGTCGACCTCCCGGCCGTGCCCGAGAGCCCGCTCGGCCAGGGCGGCGGCATCCACGTCGTTCTCCATCACCAGCGAGGGCCCGAACGCCTCCCGCAGCCCGGCCAGCGCCGCCGGCCGGTCCCAGCCGCGCAGCACGCCGGTGAGCTTCATGGAGTTCCGGCGCGGATCGTACACGCCGGGGCTGCCGATCACGGTCTGGGTGATGGCCGACCTGGTCACGCCCGCGTTCTCGCACAGCAGGTCGGCCAGCTCGACCAGCTCGGCGACCCGGCTGCGCACGCTGGTGGCCCGGGCTCGCACCGATGCCCGGGTCCTGATCTCGCCGGTGAGATCGGCGAGCGCGCCGCGCACGTACTCGTGCCCGATGTCAAGCCCGAGCACGAGCCCGGCGTCGGGCCTGATCTCGTAGAGCCGGGCCGAACGGCCGGGCACGCCGGTCCGCTGCCCGGCGATCCGGACCAGGCCGGCCCGCTCGACGTTGTCCAGGGCCAGCGACACCGTGGGCTTGGACAGGCCCGAGGCGCGGGCCAGCTCGGCTCGCGAGCACGGGCCGCGCTGGCGGATCTGCTCGAGCAGCAGCTGCTCGTTCATGGCCCTGATCATCCAGGGCCGCGCCGCGAACAGGCCGGTCCTGTTCCCCCCTGATCCCTCGGGCGGAGGAAGGGCGGATGCCGGACGCCCGTCGACCGCCGCACGCGGCCCGTCCGACACGGCTGTCACGGCCACCTCCCTCGACTATTGTCCTCGGTACCAACGGACCCTTGTCCAGCGACAGATAGTTAGGATACTGTCCTAACTAATTCAGCGGAAGGGGCAACCGGTACTGGCCGCATCCAGCCCCCCACGGACGAACGGCAGTAAGGACGAAACGACATGAGACGCCTCACGAGATTCGGGGTAATCATCGCGGCCGGCCTGCTCGCGGCCGCCTGCAGTTCCAGCTCGCCAAGCAACACGGGCGCCGCGGCAGGAAAGAACAGCGTGCTGACCATCTCGAACGAGAACGGGGCCCTGTGGACCTGCGGCTTCAACCCGTTCAACGGCTCGGACACGCTGGTGTCCGTCGGGTTCGTCTACGAGCCGCTGGTCTACGTCAACCCGTTGCAGAACGGCGCGACGACGCCCATGCTCGCGACCTCATGGACCTGGGGACCCGGCAACAAATCGCTCACCTTCGACATCCGTCAGGGCGTCAAGTTCACCGACGGCACGCCGCTGACCGCGGCCGACGTGGCCTACACGTTCGACCTGCTCAAGAAGTACCCGGCCCTGGACCTGACCGGCGTGTGGTCGGTGCTTTCGAGCGTCACCCAGACCGGCCAGTACCAGGTGACGCTGAACTTCAGCACCCCGGCCGTTCCCTGGTTCTACTACATCGCCGACCAGACGCCGATCGTGCCTGAGCACATCTGGTCGAAGATCGCCAACCCCGTGTCCTACCCGGACGCCCACCCTGTCGGCTCCGGCCCCTACGAGGTCAACCCGTGCACGCCGGCCAACATCACCTACACGGCCAACCCGCACTACTGGCAGCCGGGTGAGCCGCACATCCAGACGCTGAAGTACCCGGCCTTCACCAGCAACAACACGGCCAACGACGAGCTGGCCACCGGCCAGGCCCAGTGGGGCGCCCAGTACATCCCTGGCATCCAGGCCTTCTACACCTCGAAGAGCCCCGACTTCCACTACTGGTTCCCGCCGGTGCTGAACGTCGCGCTGGTCCCGAACTTGACCAATCCGCTGCTGAGCAACGTCCTGATCCGCCAGGCCATGGCCTACGCGATCAACCGGCCGCAGGTCTCGAACATCGGCGAGTCCGGGTACGAGCCCGCCGCCAACCAGGCCGGCATCGTCACCCCGACCTACTCCGGCTGGCTCGACACCTCCCAGCTGGCCAGCGACGGCGGCTACGGCTACGACCCGGCCAAGGCCAAGCAACTGCTGGCCCAGGCGGGGTACCACCTGGGTTCCGACGGCATCATGGTCAACGCGAAGGGCCAGAAACTGGAGTTCAGCGTCATCAACATCGGTGACTACTCCGACTGGGTGGCCGACATGCAGGTCATCTCCCAGGACCTCAAGGCGGTGGGCATCCAGGTGACGCCGCAGAACCTGACCAACACCGACTACGACGCCGACCTGTTCCCTGGCAACTTCCAGCTCGCTTACGTCGAGCAGCAGACCATCGGCCCAGGCCCGTACTACGAGCTCAACGACTGGCTGAACTCGGCCGACACGGCGCCGATCGGCAAGACGGCCGCCACCAATTACGAGCGTTACAACAACGCCGCCACCGATGCCCTGCTCAACCAGTACGCCGCCACCACGTCCACGGCGACCCAGCACTCCATCGTCGACCAGCTCGAGCAGGTCATGCTGACCCAGGTGCCCCTCATCCCGGTCACCGAAGGTGTGGACTGGTACCAGTACGACACCGCGTCCTTCACCGGCTGGCCCACCCCGAGCGACCCGTACGCGCAGCCGCCGGTGTGGGCGTACCCCGACAACGAGCAGGTGCTCCTGCACCTGCGGCCCCGCTGAAGATCCGCGCGCGGGCCAGGGGCGAACCCCCTGGCCCGCCCGACCATGACCTAGGGAACGAGCTTGAGATTCGCGCTACGCCGCTTCGGCTTCTTCGCGGTGACGCTGTGGGCGGCGCTGACCCTCAACTTCCTGCTGCCGCGGCTGATGCCGGGCAACCCGGCGCTGGCCATGATGTCCAAGTTCCACGGCGAGCTCAGCCCGCAGTCGCTGAACGCCCTGGAGATCTTGTTCGGCGTCAACACGCACACGTCCTTGGCCTCGCAGTACGTCAGCTACCTGCACCAGATGGTGACGGGGAACTTCGGGACGTCGCTTGACTTCTACCCGGCGTCGGTCGCGTCGGTCATCGGCAGCGCCATCTGGTGGACGCTCGGCCTCGTGGGCGTGACGACGATCCTGGCCTTCCTGCTCGGCACCGGTCTTGGCATCGTCGCGGCCTGGCGGCGGGGCGGGCGGCTGGACAGCCTGCTGCCCCCGGTTTTCGTGATCGCGTCGGCCGTGCCGTACTTCTTGGTGGCGATGGTGCTCGTGCTGATCTTCGGGATCAGCCTGCACTGGCTGCCCTACCTGGGCGGTTACAACGTCACGTCGGACACGCCCGGATTCTCGCTGACCTTCATCGGCGACGTGCTCAGCCACGCCATCCTGCCCGCGCTCTCGCTGCTGATCACCACCATCGGCACCTGGATCTTGACCATGCGGAACACCATGATCACCACGCTGGCCGAGGACTACGTGCGGATGGCCAGGGCCAAGGGCCTACCCGGGCGGCGGATCATGCTCGATTACGCCGCGCGCAACGCGATCCTGCCGAACCTGACCGGCTTCGCCATGTCGCTCGGCTTCGTGGTCAGCGGCGCCATCCTGATCGAGTACGTGTTCAACTACCCCGGCGTCGGCTACATGCTGCTGCAGGCGGTGCAGGGCGAGGACTACCCCCTCATGCAGGCCCTGTTCCTGCTCATCACGGTCGCGGTGCTGGTGGCGATCCTTGTCGCCGACATCGCCACCGCGCTGCTCGACCCGCGGACAAGGACGGCGGGCTAGCCATGTCCATACCCCTGTCCCTGGGCCAGCCGGCCGGCGAGCCCCGGCGGCTGCCCTCCAGCCACGCGCTGGCCCGGATGGGCCGCGCCGTCCGGTCCAACCGCAAGGCGACGGTGGGCGCCGTGCTGCTCTTGTTCTTCATCCTGGTCGCGCTGTTTCCCGGGGTGATCGCGCACGACAATCCGAGCCTGGACGCCTACCAGCCGCACCTGGGGCCGTCGACCGCGCACCTGCTCGGCACCACCGCCTACGGCCAGGACATGTTCGCCCAGCTGGTCTGGGGCACGAGGAACGTGATGATCATCGCGTTCACTGTAGGGCTGGCCACCACCGGGATCGCGGTCCTGGTCGGCGTCGCCGCCGCCTACCTCGGCGGGCTGTGGGACAGCTCGCTCGGCGTGCTCACCGACGTGCTGCTCGTCATCCCGCTGTTCCCGCTGCTGATCATCATCGCCGCCTACGCGCACGGCGGCGGCACGCTGCTGCTGATCGTGGTCATCACGGTCACCAGCTGGTCCTACACCGCGCGCCAGCTGCGGTCGCAGGCGCTCACGCTGCGCAGCCGGGACTTCCTGCAGGCGGCCAGGGTGCGCGGCGAGCGCCGGCTCTACGTCATCGTGATGGAAGTCATCCCGACGATGACCTCGCTCATCGTGGCCAGCTTCCTGACCAACGCGCTCTACGCGATCTTGTTCGCGTCCAGCCTGCAGTTCATCGGCCTGGGCGACCCGAACACGGTCAGCTGGGGCACGATGCTGTACTGGGCGCAGAACAACGCGGCCCTGCAGACCGGACAGCCCCTGTGGGCGATCGCGCCTGGCGCGTGCATTGCCGTCCTCGGCGCGGCGTTCGCCCTGCTCAACTACGCGTTCGATGAGATCGGCAACCCGGCGCTGCGGCCCGTGCGACGGCGCGCGCGGCGTCCCGAGTTGCGGACCGTGCCAGGGAGCGGTCGTGCCTGAGGTGCTCGAGGTCAGCGGCCTGTCGGTGGACTACGTCCTTGACCGCGGCGACGTCAGGGCGGTGGACGACGTGTCCTTCGCTCTCGGCCGGGGCGAGTTCCTCGGCATCGTGGGCGAGTCGGGCTGCGGGAAGTCGACGCTGCTGTTCGCCGTGGCCCAGCTGCTCGCCCCGCCGGCCCGGATCGCCGCGGGCAGCGTCCGGTTCAAGGGCGCTAACCTCGTTGGCCTGACCGACAGCCAGCTGTGCGCGGTCCGCTGGCGGGACATGTCGGTGGTCATGCAGAGCGCCATGAACGCGCTCAACCCGGTCAAGTCGATCGGCGCCCAGTTCAGGGACGCGATGAGGGCGCACGGCAAGCCGCCAAAGGACGAGATCGAGGCGCGGTCGGCCGAGGTGCTGCGCATGGTCGGCATCGACCCGGTTCACCTGCGCAGCTACCCGCACCAGCTGTCCGGCGGAATGCGGCAGCGCTCCATGATCGCGATGGCGCTGCTGTTCACCCCGGACCTGGTGATCATGGACGAGCCCACGTCCGCCCTCGACGTGGTGGCCCAGCGCTCGCTGATGGTGCAGATCAAGGAACTCCAGCTGGCCTACGGCTTCGCGGTCATCTTCGTCACCCACGACATGTCCCTGATCAGCCACTTCTCCGACCGGCTCATGGTGATGTACGCCGGCCAGGTGGACGAGCTCGGCGCGACAAGGACCGTCTTCGACCGGCCGCTGCACCCGTACACCCAAGGCCTGCTCGAGGCGTTCCCGTCCATCCGCGGCCCGAAGGTCACGCTGCGCGGGATCCCGGGCAACCCGCCCGACATGGCCCGCCTGCCGTCCGGCTGCCGGTTCCAGCCGCGCTGCCCGCACGCGATCGACAAGTGCGCCGACGTCGCGCCTGACCTGGTGGAGCTGGACGAGGTCGTGGTGCGGTGCGTGCGCCGCCAGGACGGCAGCCTGCCCGTCACCGCCGGCCAGGAAATCGCCGGCCAGGAAATCGCCGGCCAGGAAGGGAGCCTGAGCCGTTGACCGCGTCCACAGGAACCGAGCTGCTGCGGGCCGAGCACCTCACCCGGCACTTCAAGATCGGCGGGCTGCTGTCCCGCCGGCTGTTGCACGCCGTAGACGACGTGAGCTTCACCATCGGCGAGCGCGAGATCGTGGCGCTGGCAGGCGAGAGCGGAAGCGGCAAGTCCACCATCGCCCGCGTGCTGGCCCGGATCTACAAGCCGACCAGCGGGGAGATCTACTTCGAGGGCAAGCCGGTCTCGCAGATCCGCTCGCGCCGCGACCGGCTGCGCTACAGCGGCCTGGTGCCGATGGTCTTCCAGGACCCGTTCGGCTCGATCAACCCGGTATTCCGGGTCAAGCACGGCGTGCTGCGCAGCCTCAAGCTGCACCGCCCGTCGCTGTCGGGCCGGGAGCGCGCGGCCGAGGCGGCCCGGGTGTTCGAGACGGTGGGGCTTGGCCCCGACATGCTGGAGCGTTTCCCGCACGAGCTGAGCGGCGGGCAGCGCCAGCGGGTCGGCTTCGCGCAGGCCCTGGCCATGCGGCCCAAGCTGATCCTGGCCGACGAGCCGGTCTCGATGCTTGATGTGTCGATCAGGATCGGCCTGCTGAACCTGATGGCCGAACTAAGGGACACGATGGGCGTGTCCATCTTGTACATCACCCACGACATCGCCAGCGCCAGGTACGTGGCCGACCGGCTGATCGTAATGTACGCCGGCCAGATCGCCGAGACAGGCCCGATCG
>Ga0187783_10003476_pt1 | contig 11604 bp, 9 predicted proteins | sample 1015_SJ02_MP02_2_FD_132471 | JGI IMG/M metagenome (GOLD analysis project Ga0187783, IMG submission 132471) | Tropical peat soil microbial communities from peatlands in Department of Meta, Colombia - 1015_SJ02_MP02_20_MG | ecosystem: Environmental > Terrestrial > Soil > Wetlands > Peat | place... | reverse complement strand
CGCGCTGCCGCCCCGGCCTTCTCGATCATCTGCGCGGTCGACTTGGCCACCTCGATGATCGCATCCTGCGCCCGGCCGAACGCCTCCAGCACGTTCCCGGCCGCCTTCGCCGCCCGGCCCGAGGTCGCCTCGGTCCCGGCCATCGGGACCGCCTCGACCTCGATCTCGATATCCCCGACCCTGACCGGAATCAGCCGGTTACCTGTCACCATGCCCCACCCCATGTCCACCCGGGGCCTGTAGCCGCCCCGGTAGGCCAATTCGTGTCAAGCACGACCTTAGCGCCGCTGATCCCGGTCCGTCACTGCGTAGCTACAATCAGACCTACCGATAGCCAAGGGGATCACGCTTTGGCCACCACGACCTGACTGATGTAATTATCACAGATAAATTGCCATTCCCTCTGGAATGCCTGCCGGATGTGACGGCTGGTGAGTCTGGAGCGTCCTACCACGGGAAACGTGGCGCCCAGCAATCACCCAAATTGGTACGCGGCCGCTGGCTCAGTGCTTCGGGGCAAGCTGAGGGCCGCTGTCCCGTTGAGGTGGGCGGACCTCTTGCTTTGGGTCCTCGAAGGGCCAACGCGGCGCGGCGCAGATGCCTTATACCAGGTAAAGAGCGTTGCGGAGGCGGACGGGAATCGAACCCGCCAGCGCTGCGGTGCAGCGCTCGCCAGTTTTGAAGATAGATCACGCGCGCGAGAGCACACGGCCCCTGACCTGCGGAAGCCCGAAGTTTCTACAGGTCAGGGGCCGTTCTACGTTGCCAGACGTTAGCCCTGGAAATGAGCATGTCTTTCAACGGTTTTCAGCATTCGTATGACAGACGTGTGATAGCGCGGGCGGCAGGGTCGCCGCCCCTTTTCTGGGGCGGCTGCGAGCCACTGGCCGTCAGGCTATGGATTCGCGTACCCGTTCCGCAATGCAAAGTCGGGTTTTGCAGATGGTAGCCTGCTATAAATCTGGGTGCCGCATATCAATCCGCAGGTCAGCGGCATATGGATCCCACAGGACTGTCCACACGGGAACGCCTGCCAGCTGTGGAACCGGCGTGTCGCGGGCGATGACGTAGTTAGGGCTGCCAGCACGAGCCAGCGACGTGCTACCGCTCGATGACGAACACGCCGCGGCCGGCGACGACCTCGACCAGGCCCTCATCCGCCAGGACGCGCATGGCGTGCCTGACGGTCCCGCGGGCCAGCCCGTGCTCCTGCTTGAGGCGCTCCTCCGACGGCAGGCTGCGGCCCGCCACGAGCGGCGGCGCAGCTGGCCGCCGCGTACTGGCGGACGAACAGCCGTTCGACCGCCAGATGAGCCCTTGTGACAGATCGGTGATAGATGGGCCCCCGCTGGGCGCGGCGAGCCGACCCGAGCGGGAAGCGCGCAGATGCATTATCCCAGTTAGAGAGCGTGGCGGAGGCGGACGGGAATCGAACCCGCCGACGACGCAGCGCGCCGTCCACCAGTTTTGAAGACTGGGGGGACCACCAGGCACCCAGACGCCTCCGGGTCGACTCTACTGACTCCCGTGAACCGGCCTCCGCCGGGACACCGCGCAGCCCGCCAGGCGTACCCCGGGGGCTCACCCATAAGATGCGGTGAGATCGGCGGGAGAAGGAGGGCGCGTGAGCCGTGACGGGCATGTCTGGTGGGAGTCCGCGGTGGTCTACGAGGTGTACCCGCGTAGCTTCGCCGACGCGGATGGCGACGGCGTGGGCGACCTGCCCGGGTTGCGGTCCCGGCTGCCGTACCTGGCCGACCTCGGCGTGGACGCCGTCTGGCTGACCCCGTTCTACCCCTCCCCGCTGGCCGACGGCGGCTACGACGTCAGCGACTACCGCGCGATCGATCCGCTGCTCGGCACCATGGCGGACTTCGACGCGCTGGTCAAGGACGCCGAGGCGCACCAGATCCGGGTGATCGTCGATCTGGTACCCAACCACTGCTCAAGCGCGCATCCCCTGTTCCGCGCCGCTCTGGCGGCGGCGCCAGGCAGCCGGGAGCGGGCCAGGTTCATCTTCCGCGACGGCCGCGGCGAGCACGGTGAACTGCCGCCGAATAACTGGCGCTCGCAGTTCGGTGGCCTGGCCTGGAGCCGCGTGACCGAGGCCGACGGCCGCCCCGGGCAGTGGTACCTGCACCTGTTCGACACGGGCCAGCCGGACTGGAACTGGCGCGACGAGGACGTTCATGCCTTCTTCGAGGGCGTGATCAGGTTCTGGCTCGACCGCGGCGTGGCCGGCCTGCGGGTGGATGTGGCGCATGGCCTGTACAAGGACCCGGAGCTGCCCGACGACCTCGACCCTGGCCACATCCATCAGCCGGTGAACGCTCCCTCGGCCTACTATCACCGGTCGGAACTGCAGGAGCTTTACCGGTCCTGGCGGGCCATCTTGGACTCCTATCCGGCGGATGGGTTCCCCGGGGCGCGGACGGCGGTGGGTGAGGTCTGGTATGACGTGCCAGGGACCCTGCGCCCGTACCTGGCGCCCGGCGGCCTGCCTCAGGTATTCAACTTCCAGCTGATCCTGGCCGACTGGGACGTGGCCGGTTTCCGCGACGCGATCGACCCTGTGCTCGCGCTGGCCGGGGGCTCGCGCGCGCCGTGGGTGATCGGCAACCACGACGTGCCCCGGCCGGTGAGCCGCTATCAGCTCGACGACGGCCTTACCCCGTACACGATCGAACGCCTCATCAGCCTGGGCCACGCCAAGGCCGAGATTGGCGTCCGCCGGGCCCGCTCCGCGGCCCTGCTGCTGCTCGCCCTGCCCGGATCCGCCTACATCTACCAGGGCGAGGAGCTGGGCCTGCCCGAGGTCACGGACCTGCCCGCCGCCGCGCGCCGGGACCCGCGTTTCCGCCGCACCGGGGGCCGGTCACCGGGCCGCGACGGCTGCCGGGTGCCGCTTCCTTGGACCAGTAGCGGTGCGGATTTCGGCTTCTCAGACACTGGCTCACCCGCGCCGCCCTGGCTCCCCCAGCCGCCGGGCTGGGGCGGCTACAGTGTCGAGGCGCAACTCGCCGACCCGGGCTCGTTCCTCAGCCTGTACCGGGCGGCCCTCCGGCTGCGCCGCGACCACCCGGCTCTCGGCCCCGGCACGCTGCGCTGGCTCGACGGACCGGACGGCTCACACAGCGCCGGGCTGCTCTGCTTCGCCCGCGATCCCGGCTTCATCTTCGCCATGAACCTGGGCGGCGCCGCGGTGCCGCTTCCGCCGCACCACGAGATCCTGCTGGCCAGCGAACCCAACCTGCCCGGCGCCGACGGCAGCCTGCCGCCCGATGCCGCGGTGTGGCTGTCCGCCTGACGCCGCAGGCCTGGTCCGCGTGGCTAGTTTCCGGCCCGGCCGGCGGCAGTAACCTGTGGTCATGCCCAAGGTCAGGGTGCCGCGCACGAATGTCACGCCAGCCGAGCTCGTCGCGGTGCTCAACCGCAGGCTTGGTCCCGGCTACCGGGTGGAAAGCAACGGCGGCGACCGCGTCACCGTGCGCAAGAGCGCGCTGAGGTACGCGAACATCTCGATCGCCGGCGCCCCCGGCGCGTCGGTGTTCCGTATCCACGGCGGCGGTCTCATTTTCCTCCGCGTCGCTAACACCCTCGGCACGGCCCGCCGGGTGGCCGACGCGCTCCGCCGCTCCCCCGAATTCCGCAGCCTGTAACTCAAGCAAGCCACCGCCGGCCGGGCGTCCCGGCCGGCGGCAGCTCAGTTCCCTCAGGGATAGATGAGGTAACGGTTGGGCAGGTCGTACCGGTACCCAGAGGTCTCCGGCGGGACGGTCGGGAGGATAGGGAAGTACGGCGCGAACGGGAATCCCGGGTCGTTGTCGACGTCCCAGAAGTTGGTCGCGAACGCCGCGTAGGGCTTGGCCGGGAAGTCGACGTACACGGTGACGTTGGCCTCGATCAGCGACGGGTCATTACCCAGGCCAGGGTCCGGCGTGGGCAGCAGGAAGATCACCGGCGTGATCGGCTGGGCCGGGCCGGGGAAGGTATCGTCCAGGGCCAGGGTCGCCGTGCTCCCATTGGTCAGGTTGGTCAGGTCGACCGTCATCCGCCACGGCAGCCCGCCGAGCTGAACGTTCGCCGGGACCGCCCAGCCGGCCAGTGTGTCGCTCACCGGGTTGGCCCAGATGAACGCGACCAGGAAGGACAAACTGCCGGCGGCGATGATCTTGCTCGGCGGGTAGAGCTGCGGCCCGGCGACCGTGATGGGGGACGTCGCGACCACATCGAAGGGCACGTACGGGTTGCCGAACGGGTCGTAGGTCGTCGGACCGCCGATGCGCGGGGTCACCTCCCCGTTGGACTGGCCGTTCTTCTTGGCCATGTAGTTCTGGACCTGCTCGGTCAGGCGGGCGGCCTGCTCGTTGGCCCATCGGGTGGCAAGCGCTCGGGCCTGCTCCTCGGTCGTGGGTGCCTCCGCAGCCGCTGGCGCGTCTTCGAGTGCAGTCATGTTGACTCCTTGCATTTCCCCCGGGCAGCACTGGGCCGGCCACCCAGATTTCCTGTCTGTGCAGAGGGCGAACAGCCCCGGCCGATACACCCGTGGCGGGACTTTCTTCGCAGAGGGTCCTATTTCAGGCGGCGGCGGTCGTCGGGCAGGCGCAGCGTGAGGCCGGCCCGGTCCAGGTATTCCAGCAGCGGGATGGCCACCCGCCGGGTGGTCCCCAGGGCCTGCCTGGCCTCGGCCGCCGTGAACGGCTGGGGAAGCCGGGCCAGGGCCCGGGCCGCCTCAGCCTCGGCGCCCGGCGCCAGTACGATCTGCTCGGTCACCCGCAGCAGCAGGCCCGCCCGCGCGGCGGCCCCGATGGCTCGCGGGTCCAGGCCCAGCTCGCGCAGCCGCCCCGCCTCGGGCGCCATGAAGGGCGTGTCGGCCAGGTCGGCCAGCACGGCTCGCACGGCGGCCACCACGTGAGCAGGCAGCGGGCGCTGGGGTTCCCGGGGTTTCTGGAGGGGCACATCAGGGTCCGCGTTGCCGACGCGCAGATAACCTCCAGCCAGCTGCACGCGGGGTTCGCCGGGCAGCTGGGCCAGGGCCTCGACCAGGGCCCGGTCCGGCAGGCCGAGAGCGGCCCGGGCCGCCTCGGGCGTCATGCCGATCGCGAGCGGGTCCCGCCGGGCATGGGCGGCGACCGCTTCGGCCAGCCGCCGGCGCAGCTCTCGCCAGCGGGCAGGATCGGCGACCCACCCGGCGGCAGTGACCGGGGCCGGGGAGGCGCGTGACGGGGTGGATGGCGGAGCGGGCGGGGCGGCGCCGGTCAGGCCCATGCCCGCCAGCGCGCTCGCCCGGAGCAGCCCGTGACGATGCAGCAGGTCGGCCGCTGTCGGCCGGTCCGGCCAGGCCGCGAGCTCGCGGCCAGCCGCTGCGGCCGCGCCGCGCCGCGCCAGCGCGGGCGGAGCCACATCCAGCACGGTGGCGCCGAGGATCAGCACGGCGGCGCCGCCCGGGTCGCGGAGCAGCACCCGGTCTCCCACGTGCAGCGGCAGCGGATCACGCAGGGTAAGCCGGGCGATGGTGGTCCCCTCGGGCCCGAGCAGCCGGATCCGGACCGGCATTCTGGCCGAGCCCAGGTGCAGGGTCATGTCCGGCGGCAGGCGGAGTTCCCCCGGCGGCAGCCGGAGCCGGACATCGGCCAGCCTGGTCATCGTCCAGCGGCCCGGCTCCACCAGGGCCATGCCCCGGGCCGGGACGTCCGCCGCCAGGCCGCGGAGGTTGAGCGCCACCCTGGCCACCCCGCGGGCCGACGGGACGGGCTCGTTCAGCGACTCGATGCCCCGGATCCTGGCCGGGCGCATGGACGGGGTGAGCAGCAGTTCCTGGCCGGTGCGCACCGTTCCGGCGGGCAGCGTCCCGGTGACCACCGTGCCGCTGCCCCTGATGCTGAACGACCTGTCCACCCAGAGCCGGACCGGGGCCGCGGCGTCGGGGACGGGCAGCGCGGCGGCGAGCCGGGCCAGCGCGGCCCGCAGGTCGGGCAGCCCGGCGCCGGTCACCGAGCTCACCGGCACCGCCTCGACGGTGCCCAGGCTGGTGGCGGCGATCTTCTCCACGGCCTGCCGGATCGCGGGGGCGGGATCGGCCAGGTCCGAGCGCGTCACGGCGAGCAGGCCGTGCCGGATGCCGACCGCGCCGATGGCGGCCAGGTGCTCGGCGGACTGCGGCATCCAGCCGCCATCCGCGGCCACCACGAACAGCACGGCGGGGACCGGACCGACGCCGGCCAGCATGTTCGGCACGAACCGCTCGTGACCCGGTACGTCTACGAAGGCCAGGCGCTCCCCGCCGGGCAGGCTCATCCAGGCGAACCCGAGGTCGATGGTCAGTCCCCGCCTTCGCTCCTCGGCCCACCGGTCGGGTTCCATCCCGGTCAGCGCCCGCACCAGGGCCGACTTGCCGTGATCCACATGACCCGCGGTGGCGATGACCTGCATGGGACGTCGGTTACGACTCGGGGTCCGCGGGGGCCCGGGCGACGGGCAGTGCGGCCAGGACGGCATCCACCAGGCGCTGGTCGTCTTCTGGGGCCACCGAGCGCAGGTCGAGCAGCAGCCGGCCCGCTTCCAGGCGGCCGACCACGGCCGGGAACTCGCCGCGGGCGACCCGCGGCCCGTGGCGCAGCGGACCGGCCAGCGCCTCGGGCAGGCTGACCGCCGCGCTGGCCAGTTTCACGCCCGGCGCCCCCCCGCCGCCGACGGCCGACGCGGCGGCCACCACGTGAGCGTCGACGCCTGACCCGGCCAGACGAGCCACGGAACGTTCGGCCCGCTGGAGCAGGGAAGCCGGGTCGGCGCCCAGCGCCGTGACCACCGGCGGTACCGGTCCGGCCAGGGTGGCCTCCAGGGCGGCGAGGGTGAGCTTGTCGACCCGCAGCGCGCGGGCCAGCGGGTGACGGGTGAGGCGGCGGATCAGGTCGGCGCGGCCGAGCAGCAGGCCGGCCTGCGGGCCGCCGAGGAGCTTGTCGCCGCTCGCGGTGACCAGGGCGGCGCCGTCGCGCAGCGCGGTCGCGGCGCTGGGTTCGCCGGGCAGCAGCGGATGCGGGGCCAGCAGCCCGGACCCGATGTCGAACACGACAGGGACGCCGTGGCTGTTCCCCAGCTCGGCCAGCTCGGGGACGCCCACGCCGGCGGTGAAGCCCTCGATGCGGAAGTTGGACGGATGCACCTTGAGGATGAAGGCGGTCCGCGGGCCGGTCGCGTCGGCGTAGTCCGCGGCCGTGGTCCGGTTGGTGGTGCCTACCTCGCGCAGCGTCGCGCCGGTCGAGGTCAGCAGGTCGGGCAGGCGGAACCGGTCACCGATCTCGATCAGCTCGCCGCGGCTGATCACGATCTCTGGGGTCCCGAACCTTCCGGGTCCGGCCAGTGCGGTGGCCGCCAGGACCAGCGCGGCCGCGTTGTTGTTCACCACGGCCACCGCCCCGGCGGCGGGGACGGCGCGGGCCAGGGCATCGAGCGCGCCCGCGCCGCGGCGAGCCCGGATCCCGGTGGTCAGGTCGAACTCCAGGTCGCAATGACCCGCCGCCGCCGCGATCGCGTCCACCGCCGCCGCGGACAGCGGAGCACGGCCCAGGTTGGTGTGGACCAGCACCCCGGTCGCGTTGATCACCGGGGTCAGCGCGGCGGCCCGGGGCGGCAGTTCTGCGACTGCCGCGTCGGCCACCTCATCCGGGCTGATCTGGCCGTCCCTGGCCCGCTGCTGCGCGCGGCCCACCGCCGCCTTGACCAGCGCCCGGCCCAGCCTGCCTTCCGCCGCCGCCAGCCTCGGGTCGGCCAGCAGCAGGTCGGTCCGCGGCACGAGACGCCTGCTGTCCACGTCGCGAACGATACCCCTCCGCCGGAATACAACGCGTGATCCGGGGTAGAGGCCGGCAGTCACGTCCGCTCACCACAGATACTCGTTACTCACTCGGGAAGTGATAGGCATGGCAGGGATGCTGCAGATGCGGCGCAGTCGCGGAGCGGCCAGCGGGTTGCTGCTGGTTCTGCTCGGGCTGTGGGGCGCACTCATCCCCTTCGTCGGACCGTATTTCCACTTCGCCTATACGCCGGATGCCGCCTGGACGTACAGCACGGCCCGGCTCTGGCTGGAAATCCTGCCCGGGGCGGCGGTCGTCGTCGGAGGCGTCCTGCTCATCATCGCCACCGGCAGGCATGTCGCCCTGTTCGGCGCGATGCTGGCTGCGGCGGCCGGGGCGTGGTTCGTCCTCGGGCCCGCCCTCAGCCCGCTGTGGAACAACCACGTGGCCATGGGCGGCTCGCCGGCCAGTGCCACGGTCTTCATGCGGATCATGGAGCAGCTCGGCTTCTTCTCCGCGCTGGGCGTGGTCATCGTGTTCGTCGCGGCCGCGGCGCTGGGTCGGATAGCGTCGGTTCCGGCCGGGATCCGGGCTGCCGAGCCCGCGCGCGAGGCGACCGTTCCCGCCGAAACCGTCCCGGTCCGGAGGGCCGACGAGGTCAGGGACGTCGAGGACGAGGACACCCAGACCGTCGTGTAGCCGAGCACGGCCGGATCTGCGGCCATGCTAGCGTCCGGTCATGACCGGAAATCCCGGGTGGACCTCGGGCGACGTCGCTGACGCTCGTGTCCCGGCCAGCCATCCGGGCGGCCAGCCCGGGCCGGCGGACGGGCGCGGCGAGGCAGGCCCGACCCGCCTCACCGGCCTGCGGCTATTCGGCTATCGGCTCACCCCGCCCGGCCTGGCCATGGTCCTGGCCACCACGCTGGCGCTGGCGCTACGGCTGTTCACGCTGACCAGGCCCGGGTTCCTCACCGGTGTCTCCGAATACGACGACGGCGTCTACCTGGGCGCGGCGATCCGGCTGACCCAGGGTGCCCTGCCCTACCGGGACTACGCCTTCGTCCAGCCGCCGGGCATGCTGCTGCTGCTGACCCCCGCGGCGCTGCTGGCCAGGCTGACGACCACGGCGACGGCACTCGCGTTCGCGCGGGTGCTCACCGTGCTGGCCAGCACCGCGTGCGTGCCCCTGGCCGGGAACCTGGTCCGCTACCGCGGCGCGCTGGTGACCGGTGTGACCTGCGGGATTCTCGCGGTCTATCCCGACGACATCGCCGCCGCGCACACGCTGCTGCTCGAGCCGTGGATGAACCTGTGCTGCCTGCTGGCCGCGAACGCCGCCTTTCGCCGCGGCAAGATCGCGCGTCCGGCCCGGCTGGCCTGGGCGGGCGTGGCGCTCGGCGTGGCCGGCGCGGTGAAGTTCTGGGCCGTGGTGCCCGCAGTGGTCCTGCTGGCGGTCTGCCTGCTTGTCGCCGGGCAGCGGTCCCGCCGGGCCGGTGCCTATCTGGCCGGCCTGGCGGCCGGGTTCGTCCTGCCGGTGGCGCCGTTCGCGCTGGCCGCGCCGGCCGCGTTCGTCCGCAGTACGCTGCTCGACCAGGCCAGCCGGGTGGGGACCGTCATCCCGCTGTCGCTGCGCCTGGCCCATCTGACCGGCCTGATCGACGTGATGACGACCAACGGCAAGCTGTCGCTGCAGGCCGGATCGCACTCGATATTCGCCAACAGCGTGGCCGCGGGCCTGTCCACGGCCAGCGCCGGGTGGGTGCCGTTCGCCGTGGCCGCCATCGGCGTGGCCGCGATCGCGGCCGGATACGGCGCCTCGCCGCGCAGGCCGTCCCATCTGGAGTGGTTCTCGCTGGTCACCCTGGTGCTCGCCACCGTGCTCATCCTCAGCTATTCGGCGTTCTTCTACCATTACCCCGCCTTCGTGGCACCCTGGCTGGCGCTGACCGCCGGCGGCGCGGCGGCCGGCCTGATACAGAGCCTGGCCGGAAGCCAGCGGTCCCGGCGGGTGCTGATGGCCGCCTTCGCGGTGGTCATCGCCTGCATCGCGGCCGTGCAGGTGGCTGAGGTGGCCACGGCCAGCGTGACCAGCAGCGCGGCGATCGGGCGGCTGATCCCGGAGGGCGCGTGCGTGGTCACCGACGAAACCTCCGTGGTGATGTCCGCGGACCGGTTCGCCTCCCCGCGCCCGGGGTGTTCGGACATCATCGATTCGCTGGCGACCACTCTCGTGCTCAGTCACGGGGTCAGCGTGCAGGCCGGGGCGGCGAAGTCGGCATCGGTGGTCGCGGCCTGGCAGGCCATCCTCGGCCATTCCGACTACGTCTGGCTGTCCGGTGGCAACCACCGCCGGATCCCGTGGACGCCTGCGCTGACCGCGTGGTTCCAGCGCAACTTCCGGCCGGTGGGACCGTCCAGTCCCAGCCTCGGCCAGCTCTACGTCCGGGAGCGCTGAGGCGTACCTGGCTGGGGCGTACCTGGGCGATGACGCTGCGATGCCCGCCAGGTCCGCAGCGCGTATGCGGCGCTGGCCAGCGCGAGCACGAACAGGGCGCAGCCGACGATCACGTAGAGGTTCCCGGCGATCTCCTGCAGGCCGCGCCAGTGGTACTCGACGTAATGCGAGTTGTCCCCGCTGCTGAAGGTCGATACCGGCGCGTACCAGATCAGGCCGCCCTGGAGCAGCCCGGTGTCGCCGCCGGGCCACCATCGCGGCCATGCGCCGAACGCCGCCACGACCGCGGCGGCCGCGGCGGCCCAGGCGGCACATGCCTGGCGGCTCCTGGCCCCGAACGCCGCGTCGACCAGCACCGCGAGCCCGGGGGCGATCCACACCCAGTGGTGATCCCAGCTGATCGGCGAGACGAGCAGTGCGGTCAGCGCGCAGACCATCAGGCCCGCGAAGGTGTACCCGGCCCGGTCAAGCAGGGCCGCGGCAGCCAGGCCTGCTATCCCGGTCACGATAGCGATCGCCAGCCACGGCGGCCCGGCGCTGGCCACGCTGCCGATCAACCTGGTGAGCAGGCCGCGCAGTGACTGGTTCAGCATCGTGCCGATGAACCCGGTGCGGCTGGCCTGCAGGAAGTAGCCGTGCAGCCACCACTGCGCCGACTGACGCGGCAGCACCGCGTACCCGACGATCACCGTGACCGCGAACGCCGCCGTGGCCACTGCGGCCTGCCGGAAGCGGCGGGTGACCAGCAGGTACGCGATGAAGAGCAACGGCACCAGCTTGACACCGGCCGCGATCCCGGTTCCCGCGCCCTTCCACCACCGCCGGTCCGGCTGGCACAGGTCCCAGACGATGAGCGCCATCAGCATCAGCTCGACCTGGCCCAGGAACAAGGTCCGCTGCACCGGCTCCATCCACAACGCGAGACCGGTCACCAGCAGCGTCACCCCGGTCCGGGACATGCCCCGCCAGCCGAGCTCGCGGAACGCGATCCAGACCGTCGCGGTCAGGCAGGCGATGGACACCGCGGCCGCCACGTCCAGCAGCACACGGAACGGCACCGACGTGACCAGCGCGAACAGCAGGGCGGCGAACGGGGTGTAGGTGAACTGGATGCCGGGCTGCTGCTGCCAGGTATACAGCCGGGACGGGCCGTGCCTGGCCAGTTCGCCGCCCATCAGATACACCCGCAGGTCGAACCCCTTGAGCGTGCTGATCGCCGGGTGGGTCGCCAGCGCGACCGCGTACAGCCCGGCGGACGCCGCGGCCACCGCGATGCCCACGGCGAGCAGCACGCGGTCCCTTCGCCGCCGGCCGACCTCGCGCACGGCCTCACGTTACCTGGTGACAGTTGCG
>Ga0187783_10003475_pt1 | contig 11609 bp, 23 predicted proteins | sample 1015_SJ02_MP02_2_FD_132471 | JGI IMG/M metagenome (GOLD analysis project Ga0187783, IMG submission 132471) | Tropical peat soil microbial communities from peatlands in Department of Meta, Colombia - 1015_SJ02_MP02_20_MG | ecosystem: Environmental > Terrestrial > Soil > Wetlands > Peat | place... | reverse complement strand
CTCGGCTGGCCGCGGTCGCGGCAGCGGCGGCGACGATGCGACCCGTGAATGAGTGGTGTGGTGAGCGAGCCGGTGCAGCCAAGTCAAAAACGAGAACTGTCCGGTCTCGCTTCCTCGGCCCGCATTCGTGGCGGTGCCCGCGTATAAACCTGATACAGCCAACAGCAGGAAAGACAGAGAGAACGTGGCGACGCATACTACTCTCAACATCACGATATCCCCCTCGCGCAGCGCGCCCTGGCCGGGGCGGCTGACTCTCGAGACCTAGCTGGAAATTAGGGCTGCGCCGCGGCTACAAGACGGGCGGAAAGCGGCGCGAGGCTGGCGCTCGAAGCGCTGATCCAGAAAGAAACGCGCGTCGAGGTCCATGCCGGGACTGTGACGGGCCTGGTCATGGCGCCCGATGAATGCGTCCGAAAACCGCCAGCGAGGCCGCTGCGACCGCGCGACAACGGTCCGACCATGTTCACAGCCATTGCCCGCTACTTCCGCGCATGGAAGCGCTACGACAACGCCATGCACGAGCTTTCGCTTCTCACCGATCGCGAACTTGCCGATATCGGCATTAGCCGTTGCGACATCCCGCGACTCGCGCGCGAGCATTCGATAACCGAAATGGCGATCCCGGCCGGGACCGATCATCTGAGTGGCTCGGCCAGCCCGACGATGATGCCCTCAGGGCCGCGGATGTAACAGAGCCCTGCCGCTTTCATCTTCCCATGCGCTTCCCAACTCGGTTTTTTGGGAAGATGTCTGGCTTAGAACGCTCAAGAAATGCCTGATTTTATTGGTGCCGGGTGAGAGGATTGAACTCCCGACCAACGGTTTACAAAACCGCTGCTCTACCGCTGAGCTAACCCGGCAAACCGAATGATTTCAAATGCTTAGTCATTTTGGCTTCGTCGGAATTGGTCGAATTGGCACCGACTTGGCACCGACTTTGCCCGCCAATTCTTCCCGAAGCCATGTATCCACTCCCTTCGCAGCGTCAGCTTGTAGCGTGGGAATGAAGGCGGCGTAAACCGAAAGGGTGATGCTGACATTGGCGTGGCCGGCGCGTTCGCTGACCACCTTGACGTGGACCCCGTCCATCAATTGATGCGAGATGTGAGTATGGCGCAGGCCGTGAAAGGTAATTCGGCGAAGGCCCGCTGCTTGCACCAAGCGATCAAAGGCCTTGGTGAGAGTGTCCGGGTCCCAAGGTATTCCGCCGTGACTAAAGACAAGTGCGTCAGCGCCAATCCGCGCTTGTTCGCTGCGATGCGCCGACAATGCTTCGACGGTTAGGGCGGGGAGGGTGATTGTTCTGCGCGAGCCTGAAGTCTTTGGCGGCTTGAAAACAGTCGTGCCGCCCAACCGTTCTAGGGATTGATTGACCGTGAGCCGCCCTGCTTTCAAGTCAATGTCCGACCAGCGCAGTCCGAGGATTTCACCGCGGCGCATGCCGGTAGTGACGCCGACCAAGATCGGCAGATAAAGAGATTCCGCGCTTTCCTTCGCAGCCTTCAACAGCGTGGCGACCTCAGCTTTGCTCAAGATCGCAATCTCCCGCCTCGGCGGTCTTGGCGGCTTCACTTGCTCGGCGGGGTTCTTGAACAGCACCCCAGTCTTGACCGCGTGGGCGAGGGCCTGGGACAGGGTGCGGTGAACGTGCAGGACAGTTTGAGCCGCCAGCCCTTGGCCTGCCTTGCGGCCTTTCACATATCCACTGTGCTGAAGGTCAGCCTCAAACGCCTCGATGTGAACCGGAGTGAGCTTGCGCATTGGCAACTGTCCAAGGCGGGGAATGATCTGCCGATGAACAAGCTGGCGATGGCGCACCGCCGTCTTGCGCGCAACGCGGCGATCAATATCAACGCTGAGCCAATGCTCAAGATATTCCGCCACGCTCATCTTCGTCGGATCAACGTAAGTCCCCTGGTTGCGCCGGCTGAGCAGGCGATTGAGTTCGGCTTGGGCTTCGCGTTTGGTCCCCTTGAATGAGACGTATCGCGAGAGCCGCTTGCCGCTGACCGGATCGCGGCCAAGATCGAACTTTAGTTGCCAGCTTTGACGGCCGTGTTGGCGGATGTGTCCCTGACCTTGATCGCGCATCAACCTTCCCTTTTCTTTTCGAAGTTCGCAATTGCCCGCGCTGCCTGCTCGGGATCGGCTATCAGCTTCCGCAACACGTTATGTAATATCCGCGTCTGCTCGGCCGCCATGTGTTCCACGAATTTCGGAGCCTCGCCGCCAAGATATTGAGCAAGGCTCCACAAAATCTCGGAGTTGAGAGAACGGTTGTTGCTCTTTGCACTCGCGACCAGCATGCGATGAAGTCCCGCCGGCATCCGCAGCCTTAGACCCACAACCTCAGACTTTCGCGCCATTTGTCTCCTCCATTTTCGGACGGACTAGCACAACGCGGCACAGGCGTCAATCGCGGTGCTGTGATTGGCACCTCACGGTACCATCATTGACACTGCGTGGTGTCAGCAGTTAGGAGTGGGACCGAACGGAGGAAGTCGTTATGGACCAGCAGCCGAAGACCTTGGACGTGCCCACAGCCGGGCGCGTCTATTTCGACCTCGGCCGCAACGCCTCGTACGAGGCCGCGCGGCGAGGAGACATTCCGACGATTCGGATCGGCCGATTGCTCCGGGTGCCGGTCATCGCCCTTGAGCGAAAGCTTGAGGCCACGACGCGGCAGCCCAAGGGCTGATCCTCGCTGTTTGAAATCGTGAAGAAGGCCCCTGGGCGGAGTGGCGCCAGCCCTAGGGCCGGAGGACCGGGCGCCGACAAACGGAGTAGCTATGCAAGAAGCTGTGAAACTGCCACCAACGGCGACACTGTTCGAGTACGAGTTCCACGAACTAGCAAACCTCTTCCCTCTCGTTGAGGGCGAGGACTATAGCGCCTTGATTGAGGATATTCGGGACCACGGCATCCTTAACCCAATCACGCTCTACCAAGGCCGCATTCTCGACGGGCGCAACCGCTATCGAGCAGCGAAGGAGTCGGGACACAAGTTCACTCCCCGAGACTTCGTTGAATTGGCGCCGAACGTTGACGCGCGGGAGTACGTTCTGTCCGCCAACGTCCAACGTCGCCAACTAAAGCCCGAGCAGCGACGCCAGCTAGTCGCCAAGCTCATTCGCAAGACGCCGACCGAAAGCAATCGTGCCATTGCAAAGCTCGCCGCGTGCGACGACAAGACCGTGGCCGATGAGCGTCGCAAGATGGAAGCGGCCCTCGCCGAGTTCATGGAAACATGGCGCGGCTTTTGTGATTGGGAGCGGACCAAATTCATCGCGGCGTTTCGTGAGGACTTGCGCCGACTGACCTAGGGGATTTTGGATGCGGAAATTCCGCAGCGAAATTCTCCAATCGACCAGATGCCTTGATAGGGGCATCAAACAAAACCGGAGGGGCGGGCTCAACTCGGGCTCGCCCTTTCTTCTTTTTGTCCTCGCGTGCGAGGGCGCTCGGAAAAATCGTGAAAAATCGTGTGCGATTTTGGAACTTTTCCGCCCTGAAAACACGCCAGGAGTGCAAAAAAGCCAGTATCTTCAATGGTTTGGGCTTGGCGCGCCCTTGACTTCTACCATGAGGTGCGGTAAAATAGCCGCACAATGGGAGATTGTGTGCATGATTTGTGAGAACTGTGGCAAGCCGATCCTCCACCCGCACCTGAGCCACCAAAGGTTCTGCTGCATCGCTTGTAGCAACGATTGGTTTCAAGCGGAGAGACGAGAGGCGCTGGATTGGTTCCGTGCATGCGGCCTCAGGCCGACCCGCGGCGAACAACAACAAAGGGAGCGACCCGGATGACCGGACCTAGCGCCAAGCGTGAGCAAGCCGAACGCCTCGAAGTGCTGAAGAACGACCAACGAGCAACAACTTTTCATGCCCTCGCGAACTTAGACACCTCTCTTAGCGGGGGCTTCGCAGCTGGTGGCTACGTCAGTGGAAGCGAGCCATCCGTCAACTATCCCGCTTCGTCGGGACCTTGGTCCGGACCGCAAGTGCCGCCAGAGCCACCGCTAGGCTTCAACGTGAACGCGATGGAGCCGGTTGGCGAAGCCCATGAAATCGCGGCTGCTGCGCTGATCCTCGAAGCGCACGCTGCGGGGGGAAGTGTCGGAAGTGTGCTCGCCGACACTTCCCCAACCAATCCCGATCAGAGAAAGGAAGACGAATGGAAGCCGTGGCCAACAAACAAGCCCTTTCCGACGACGAAGGCGAGGAAGAGTGGATCGATTTAATCACCAGCCAGGGAATGATGCCCGCCCAGCACCTTCGGAATGTTCTGGAAAGCGGGAGTGTTCCATTGCCACTTTTGCTCGAGATACAGCGAGAACAGTTTGCTGCCTTAGACTTGCTTTGGCAGGGCCTGTCTCCCGAAACCCAACGGGTGATGGAAGATAAGCTGGCCCGGGGTTGGCAGGAGTTAGTGGCATTGATGGCGGCCAATCGTCGAACAGCAAAAGCATTGATGAAACGTAGGCACAACGATGGCCATTAAGCCCCCACGCCCAGGATATGAGCGGCATTGGCTCGACCCGAACTTCGTTCGAAAGATCCCGCCGACCTCGGCTGCGAGCGCGTTGTATCCGTACTTGCCCAGCCACACGCCGTCGGTGCCGAGCAAAGAAGCCGGGCTCTTGTCCAATGCTGAACGCGGCCCGACTTCGCCGCTCGGTGGCTTGGCTGTGAAAGGAACGACGAAATGAGCACAAGCACAATCGATCCGCTGATTTCTCAAGCGAAGGCTTTTGTCGAAGCACTCGAACGCCTCCGCGATGATGTGGCCTTTTGGGAGCAGCAAGAAGCGGACGCGAAGGCCCGGGCGGATGAGTGGGCAGCGAAGGCAGACTCCGAAGAAGTCCGCTACCAGCAAGCTCACGAGAAAGTCAGCGAACTTAGAAGGAAGGTGTCATGAACACGGTAGCCGATGCGGTCCGAACTGCGAGGGCGGCGATTGAAATAGTTGGGCCGGATGTTGCAAAGCTCGATGACCTGCAAGCCTTGATCGCGGCCGCGCGGAAGGAGCTTGAAGAAACCCGGCAGCGTTGTGTCGATGCTCAAACCGAGTTCACCAAACACCCCGTTCACTCGGCCCAGAAAAATCACGAGGCGGTGTTGGCCGCTTTGGTCAAGACCAACGCGGAACTCACTCAGGCCCGTCTTGACTTAATGAACGAACAAATCGCTCTCGCCGCTGTACGAAGGGACCATGATCAAGTCTCTGCGAGTTTGGAAGCGATCAAAAGGAAGTTGGGTTGATGGCTACTTGGCGCCTTTTGTCCGACGTTCTCGTTGGCGGAGCGGGCGGGACTTACCTTGCCGCAGGCACAATCCAAAACGATGGACCGGGTGGATTGCTTCCGACGGGCTGGGTGTCGCCGAACGCTGATCCGTTGGACGCTGGGGCACTGGCGCTTTTCGCAGCGCAGGGTCCTGTCTTGCCGGGAAGGATCGTTAGTCAGTTCTCAACGACCGTTGTGAACCCGCCCGCGACTTACTGGGCCAAACAATCTAACGGCCAATATAAGCTGACCGGCTTGGGTGCGGCGCTCGCGCCAGTTTGGCCGTGGAGGATTTAGAACATTGTGTTGAACTGTTAGGAAACAGAGGAGAACTGAAAATGGCAATGAAGAGTAGAACGGGTGGCGGCTTCAAATCAAACAAAGTGGTGCATCGGCCGTCGCCAAAGGTCGAGCCGCGCAGCCAGGGCATCCGGCCTCAGCACGTCGCGCAGATTGGCGGCAAATACGGTGATCACGCAATGGAAGCCGGCGGGAAGAAGCTGAACCCAATCGAACCCGCGAAAACCCGCGGATATAACGCGCCGATCGGCCCCAATGTTAACGCCAAGCCCAACCTACATCCAACCGGGAGCCAACACGGCCTCGCGCAGCCGAGAGAACTTCCGGCAGGCCGACCAGTCGTGTTGGAAAGGGGCCGGTCATGAGTAATGAGAACAGCACTGCCGCGGTTGCGGTTGCGCGGATGTCATTCGCTTTGGCCAAGCGACAAAGCGACGAAGACCGCGCCATTCAAGCCGGGATCGACGAGGCTATGCGGCAAGTGGTCGGGCGCGATGCTCGCCACAATCCAAATGCGATTGGCCAACTCGACAAAGTGATGCCTGCCGGGGCGGTCCGCGCGACCGATGGCGTTTCGCTGACGCCGGGGTGGGCGAAAGAAATCCCGCTCGAACCGCCGATCCGGCCCGGCTCGATGGCTGAGAAAGTGATCGGGGCGATGTGCGATCAGATGCTTGGTCCAGCAGTGCCAGCGAAGAAGTGAGCGATCGAAAGCCCGGAACGGATGGAGGAGGAGCGATGGCGAACATCGGTGTATTTCTGACCGAAGAGGAAAAGCGCGCGATCCTTGACAAGTACCCTGAACCGCCAATGAAGAAGAAACCACAGCCGAAGCCGAAGCCAGCCGTGGTCGCAACTGTTAGCGAGAAACTTGCAGAGGCGGCCCGCGCTAATCCCGAGAGCGTTCGGATTTCGGCAACGGCCGAGGATCGGACAATCGTCGTTGACCGGCCCCGACGCACTGAAGTGCTTGAGGTTTTGGAGGTCGACGTCGAAGGCAGACCCGCGCGGGCGAGGAGATATGACGTGGCGACGGGGGAATGGGGAATCGTGGAGTTCAACCAAGGCTACCGCCAGCCGAGCGGCGCTGTCAGCGACTACAATCCACTCTCGGCGCTGAGGAGGGATGATTGATGACTGACGCATTGGCGATTTGTTGGAGCGAGATTGAAGATTGGAGCGAGATTAAAGCAGAAGTGCTGAAGATCGCCACCGCGGACCCGAGAAATACCAAACGCCGCGATGAGATTGCTGAGGAGCTAGGGGCGGATTGGGAAGGGGCGCGCGAGGCGGTGTTTGGAATTTACGCTGAGGCGCTAGCGAAGGCTGAACCAAAGAAAATCAAGAGCGCGGCGGCGGAGGGGCCAGTCAAGGTCCCGGATGAGATCAAGGACTTGCGACGACAACTGCTCGGCGGCCCGGTTGCGAGGAAAGCGGCGGAGCCGAAGGCAGATGGCCGGATCAAGCGACGGAAGTTCAGCGACGAGCCAGCGAAGCCGGCCTTCAATCTTGAAGCAGAGATTAAGAAGCTTGCTACGCCTACAACCAACGAAGCTGCAACTAGTGAGGCGAAGCAGCCCACGGCGCCGGCGAAGCCCGATCCCTTTTTTTCGGCGGGGCCACAACCCGGAGTAGAGTCCGAGCCGGCGGCTGAGTCGAGCGGGGCGGCGAAGCCAGCGGCGGAGGAAGCGAAGTCTAAGGGTCTTGATGGGGGCGCGCTAATTCCCGCCGTCTTTGAAGGCGAAATCCTTCTTCCCACTACCGCCGTCGCAACCGCTTGGGTTGAGACGCTCAACCAAAAGCACGCCGTTATCGGCAATCACGGAGGCAAGTGTGTTGTGCTTTCGTGGGAGCGCTGGGACCTAAATCCGAAACACATAATCCCGACGTTTCAGACCTTCGAAGATTTCAAGAACCGCTACATAAATCGGCATGTCGAAAAGGAAACGAGCGACGGCACGCGCCGGGTTCCAGTGGGAAAGTTCTGGCTCGAAAATCCGAAGCGCCTCACTTACGAGCGCGTGGTGTTTGCGCCTGGCGAACCGGAGCGGTTGCCGGGAAATCGCCTTAACCTCTGGCGTGGTTTCGCTGTTGAACCACGCCCCGGCGAGTGGAGGCGGATGCGGGATCATACTACAAGGTCTTGGGAGCGGACGATCCGAAAGCTGGCGAGTATATCGAACGTTGGCTTGCGTTCATGTTTCAAAAGCCCGCGCAGCCCGCAGAGGTCGCGCTCGTGTTCAGAGGCGAAGAAGGGACCGGCAAGGGAATGCTGGGCCGTGCGGTTCTCGAAATCTTTGGCCCCCACGCGATGCCGATTTCCCAACAACAGGAACTCGTCGGAGGCTTTAGCGGCCACTTCCTCCAGTGCATGTTTCTCTTCGTCGATGAAGCATTTTGGGCGGGCAACCACGCAGTCGAAGGCCGGCTGAAAAGTTTGTTGACCGAAAAAGCCATAACGATCCGGCCGCTATACCATCAAGCCATGACAGTTCCTAACTTGCTGCACGTCATGATGGCCTCGAACAACGATTGGGTTGTTCCAGCTGGGCCGCAAGCACGGCGCTATCAGGTGTTCGACGTGAGCGAAGCGCGGATGCAAGATGCGGGGTATTTCGGGCGGCTTCAGGCTGAGCTAGATGGGGGCGGTCGCGAGGCAATGTTGTGGGATTTGCTTCGGCTGGATTTGGAAGGCTGGCACCCTCGGCAAATCTACCGCACCGCCGCGCTGATCGAACAACGCCAACACAGCTTGCGCGGCGCGGACGCAGTGATCGAAGGCTGGCTACAGGACGGCGTGTTGCCGGAAGCCTGGCCGAAATATCCCAATCGCGCTCTTTCCAAAAACCTCCTCGCCGCAGTTCGCGAGCAAGACCGCTACGCCAACGACACTCAACTCGCGAACAAACTCAAACGCCTCTTCGCCGTCGAGCCCTACAACAACCAATCTAGCCGAGGCTGGATTTTCCCCGAGCTCGACGAATGTCGGCGGCTTTGGGAAGCCAAGCACGGCGGCGAGTGGCTTTGGCATCGCGACCTAGCGGAGTGGGGCGAAAAATCTAAGTTCAACTTGGATGCGCCTTTGGGAGCGTGACGTAAATTAGACGGCTTAGACGGCAAGTGGATGCGATCTGAAAAAGTTTTCCGTGGACTTCTGAGACTAACTTTATACACCCCTGTCTAACCTGTCTAAGATGTATAACCTGTCTAATTGGTGAGGGAGAGATTAGGGTGAAGATCGCCGACTCGGTGCATGCGGTGCTTGATCGGATAGAAGCCCAACAATTAGAAGAGGAGCTGCTCGAACTCGCTCCAGGTGAAACCTCGCTCGACTTTCTTCAACGAGTTTATCGCAGCATCAAGCAGCCAATGTCGCGAAGGATGAGAGCGGCGATCGAGGCGTTGCCATTCGAAACCCCGAAGCTCGGCGCGGTCGCTATCGCTTCGCTAACCGCCAACGACTTCGCGGCTGCGCTTGATCGAGCGTTGGAGCGCTCGGGCAAAACCCACGAGGTCAAACAGCTCGAGCTGAAGGCGGAGCCGGAATAGCTCCGCTTTGGTCAATGGTGCGCCAAGCCAAGGAAAGCGCTAAGCTGTCCGAAGGGCTGGAGTTTCCGGACGCTTTAGCCGTCACTTCATGGCGTTTTTGATTAGGCCGACCACGATGGTGACGATTGCGCCGGTCACCCCGCCGCCTACGGCTTGGCTGAGAACGGAGCCGATATCGACATTCCCGGCAGTCCCGGCAAGCATGGGTATAAGAGCGGTGAGTAGTTGCCCGCCGCCAATGCCGCCGAGCGCGCCCGCGATTGTGTTGCCGATCTGGCCCAGACTGTAGTCCTTGAAGCCGGCACCCGCGACGTTACCGCCGACCGCACCGGCTATCAGTTGGATGATGAGATTGATGATCGTGGCTGACATAGCTTAACCCCTTTTCGGCGTTTAGGCAGTCAAACGCGATATCGTAGAGTGGCTAACATTATAGCTTCGCCCGATCTCCGCCAACGCCTCCCCCGCCTCTCGTCGCGCTAACGCTTCCTTGCGTTGATGTGCGGAGAGCTTGAGCTTGCGACCGAACCGAGCGCCCCGAGCCTGAGCTCGCCTGCGGCCTTCCTCCGTCCTTGCGCGAATGAGCTCCCGCTCGAACTCCGCCAGGCCGCCAAGGACCGTCAGCATCAGCCGGCCGTGCGGCGTGGTGGTGTCAGCCCAGCTATCAGCGAGGGATCGAAAGCCCGCTCCGGCCTTCCCAATAGCGTCAAGAGTGTTGAGCAAATCCCGGGTTGACCGGGCTAGTCGATCAAGCCGAGTGACAGGCAAGACATCGCTAGGGCCGAGGGCAGAGATTGCCTTGGCCAAGGCTTTCCGATCGGTCACCGCGCCGCTCACCTTTTCGCTGAAAACCCGCTCAGCGCCTGCAGCTGTTAGCGCCGACTGTTGCGCGTCGAGTGTTTGCCCATCCGTTGACACGCGAGCATAGCCAATGATCATTTCTTCGAGCTCCATTTTGTTCAAGAGATTTGCACAGCAAAAGCCCTTGTGGATCACGCCTTCTCTCGTTGTGCAGGACTTACAAGTTCTGCACGCTGCGACCAAGCAAGCTGAGCGCGTTTCCCCAGCTTGCCCTCGGCGACCCACCGCTCAACCCGCTCCGCGGCTTCGACCAGGAGTTCGGGATGAGCGCAGAGATAGCAATCCGCGGCCAGGCTGATTTCTCTTCCTGAGAACTGCCCAAGCTTGATCCCTTCCTTGCGCCAATTGTCTTTGACCGCCTTACATGCGGAAGCGTGGGCAAGCGTCTTCCTTGCGCCGAGCGGCTGTAGCTCTATCGTGGTCATGGCTCGTTCCATTGTCCCGCGCGCTAGGGAGTTGGCGTCGTGGCTGGGGTAGGGATTGCCCCGCTCGCCTTTGCCCTCGCCGAAAGCAATCCAGCCTTCCGCGAAGGGCGACAGCGGATGTATGATTGGCGTAGCCTCGACCATCGTTTCACCCTCTGATGTGTTGGGGTTAGAGCTGGCGAGTAAGTCGGCCAACTCCACTTGCCAGCTCGCTTTTTATTTTTATCAGATCACAGCGAACCGCTGAAGTTAAATCTTGCGGCGCGACGTTATTTGTTTGTTGTTGGTTTGCTCGCGACGCAATCTTGGAGGAATGCCAACGCGGCCACCCCCAACCCCAAAAATCGCTCGCCGCCGCCGCGCACTGGGCCTGCGCAAATTTTGTGAGAAATTCTTCGAACCGCCTCGCGCAACGATGCGGCGGTCGTCGAGGATAATCAAGCGGCGCTAAAATGAATGAGGCCGCTAACTGAGGCCGCCGAGTGCCCGGAGAAGTGAAGGATGGATCGGCCGATCTCTTGGAGGGCGTGGATGTATTGGCCGTCCAAGAAAAACAGATCAAAGGCCGCCATAGCGACCAAGGCTATCGCTACCCTGCGGAACATAGCAGAGAGGATTGCCGCTAATCGCTTGACGAAACCTAAACAAAGAAGCCACAGCACCGGGGAGCGGTGGCAGGTCGTTGTTGCAGCGCCGTGATGATCGTACGTCGCTTTCGCTGCACTGCAAACGAAAGAAGCCCCGACCTTGCGATCGGGGCCTCCCTGGTAGCCGGAGGCTCAGACAATTTCCCCAGCGTTCGGATGCTGGCGTCGATTAGTTACCAAATAAAGAAGCCCCGGCGGGAAGGGCCGGGGCTTCCTACGTTAGCCGCGATAGACCTTAAGAGCGAAACAACGACTGTCACTACCGTAGCTGACCGGCATTAACGAAACCAGGAAGTCGAGAAATCAAATTAGGACAAATCAGAACCAATCAAACGCCTCGGCCCCTCAACTGTTTCCGGTCTTAACGTGATGCTGGAAGCCGGAAACCGGAGCGCACCAAGAGTGATGGCCGCTCTTACAGGCGCTGTTCATGATCGCCAGAGTGCTGCCGGCTACAAACACAACGGCGGCGAGAACAATCAACAAAGGGGCTCTCATCGTGACCTCGCTACTGCGGGTCCCCCGAACCCATATAACGG